>Ga0302320_10005777_pt1 | contig 27617 bp, 27 predicted proteins | sample Bog_T0_3_FD_202130 | JGI IMG/M metagenome (GOLD analysis project Ga0302320, IMG submission 202130) | Peat permafrost microbial communities from Stordalen Mire near Abisko, Sweden - Bog_T0_3 | ecosystem: Environmental > Terrestrial > Soil > Wetlands > Peat | place: Sweden: Abisko, Stordalen Mire...
AGGATAGGTCGTGTCCGATTCATACGCCTGCTTGAACAGAGCGACACCCGCCGTCGTAGAAGCGGTGTTGAGATAATTCAATCCGAGCTCGAAATCGATGGCTTGTTTGCCGGGAGAAAGCTGATGAGCCTTGACAAGGAGCGCCTGGGAGAAAGGCCATTGGCCGATATCGTTGTAAAATCCTCCAGCGAGGGTGTAGATGCGCGCGTCAGCAGGCGTAGCGGCGACCTGCTTCTGTACCTCTGTATTAACGAGATCGAAGAAGGCGGATTTCGTATCATTATCGATCGACCGCGACGAGATGACATTCTCTGCGCAGGAGAGAAGCTGTTCGCGGATCTCCTGATTGGCGACATACGCGTTCACATCGAGAGCTTTTTGCCAGAGCTGGACTGACGGCGGGGCCGATTGCTGGCCCTGACAGTCTACGAGAGCGGCGATGAGATCGGTGTTGGCCTGTATCGGACGGATATTGATAAAGTAGAGGACGACCACAAAGAGTATGGCGGCAAAAGGCAGCACGACATAATTCGCCGCCTCGTCGTTTTGTTTCATATTCTCCAGCCATGCGAAACCTTTGCTGTCGCGCAGAGAGAAGGCAAAGGCAAGCACAAGGAAAAAGAGGAAGTAGCTGGCCAGGTTGTCGAAGACGAACATGTTATGCACCGCATAGCCGGCAAAAAGGCCGGTGAATATGCTTTTTTCCGCGATCGACAGAGAGCTTTTCCAGATATACCACATTGCCAAGAGATAGAGCGATATATACAGGAGCAGAGCGGCGAGACCGCCGTTCACGAGCCAGTCTAGAAATACATTATGCGCGCGATCGAACCATTGCTCGTCTGCCCACATATGCGGACTGTAATTTGCATTGAATATATAATTGAAGTCCTCCTGGCCCCAGCCGATCAAGGCCGTCTTTGGCGAGGAGAATGCGCCCTTTATCGCCATCGGCCAGATATAGTCGAGGCGCGATATAGTCGTCGTGTCAGAGAGCGAAATGGAAGCCAGACGACCGGTTATGTCGTTATTTTTTATCCACGCATTATTACGAGCAAAGTAAAAGCCGAGGCCGAGCAAGATGACAAGGACAACGATGCCGCCATTTATGAGCCGGGCTCTCTTGACCCCGTCACCCCTTGCACACAGGGCGTACAACAAACATCCGAGCAGAATGCCGCCGACCATGCCGAGGACCGTACCGCGCGTTTGAGTTTCGAGGAGGATAAAAGAGAACAACGTAGCCAAAGCGGAATAGATGTATACGCGATCGATCTTTTTATTTGCCCAAGCGAGAGCAACCATATACGCCGCGAGAAAAGCATGGAAAAGCATATACACTGCGAGGTATGCCGAGTTACCGAGAGACGCGTCGAGACGATTTGCGCCCTGGTGTATCGGCGTCCAGCCGGCGAGCTGCGCTATGCCGTACAAGGAGATGACGACTGCGACAGCGATAGTCATATTGAAATAGCGCGGCCACCATTTCTTTTCCCGGAACATGGCGGTCAAGAGGATAAAGTATGCACAGAGATGCACGATAGTCAGCCAGCCTTCCATGCGCTCGTTGTTCGACCAGAGGCTGCGGATAGGATTGACACCCAGCAGATCTGCGACAAGGGCGACGAGAGCGAATACTGTGACGAGAATAGTCAAGCTGTTCCATTTCGGTGCAAATTGTCGGTCACGATACAGGAGAATCAGCCAGAGCGCGAAAGCCAGCTCGACTATGATGCGAAAGAAGAAGGCTTTGCCGGTAATGAATGGAAAGAAAAGGTTATTGCTTATGGTAAAGGGGGTCCAGGGTGTCGGAAAGAGCGGAAAGAGCGGGACCAGGAATAACAGGAAGACGACTGCGTTCTTTAAAAAAGTTTGTGATGATTTCATGGTGGTGGGCAGTATAGCATACGGATGAAAACGCGGGCAAGGTTTGAAGCAGAGAGATCTTGCAGCGCACGGACAAACAGATTGCCCCTAGGCTTTTAAAGCTGTATGCTATGCAAAGCAATCAAACATCTGGAATGACCAAACAAACACTACTTTAATGCATATGTTATCTGTCGATTATATAAAAGAAAAATGGCAACATGCCGGATTCCAAAAGTATCTAAAGAATACCGGATGGATATTTTCCATGAAGATATTCAGTATGGCAGCGTCATTTCTGGCAACACTTTATATAGCTAGAAATCTCGGGCCGACAAATTTTGGTCAATTGAGTTATGCAACCAGTTTCATAGGTATTTTTTCTTTCATGGCGTCGCTCGGAATAGACAGCGTCCTTTACCGGGAGCTCATCAAATATCCTGACAGAAAAAGAGAATTCCTTGGTTCAGCTTTTACCATAAAGATATCAGCCGGTTTGATTTCAGCTATTTTAGTCTCAATATCTGCGCTCTTCTGGGCTACAGACGATGTATCAAAAATACTTATCATATTATTGTCCGGGACTTTCATATTCATCCCATTCCAATTGATCGGCTACGAATTTCAAGCCAGGGCGAAATCAAAATACCCTTCTATCATAGCTTTCTTGTCGACTCTGATCCTTAACACGCTAAAAGTCATAGTAATTTTCAGCGGCAAAGGTGTAATTTATTTGGCTTTGATATTATTATTTGAGCCGATTTTGTACGCTATATTCTATTGGTTCATATATGAAAAACAAGTCGGAGAAAAAATTTCTCAATGGATATTCGACAAGACCGTAGCGCTTACATTATTGAAAGATTCATGGCCGCTCATCTTTTCGAGCGCTTTTGCATTGGTATATTCAGAAATAGATCAAATCCTAATAAAATACATGATAGACGCCAAGGCGGTCGGTATATATGATGCGGCGGTGAGAATAGCTGAAGGATGGTATTTCGTGCCAAACATAATCATGGCTTCACTCTTCCCTGCTATGATAAACGCGAAAATAACTTCAAAAGAAATATATCAAAAAAGACTAAAGAAGATATCCCTGCTTTTAATAGCCACAGCATTAGTCATAGCCATACCAACTACGATTTTTGCTTCGTTCATCATATACATATTCTACGGCAACGCTTTCATGGGCGGAGTCATAATACTGCAGATATACATTTGGTCTTTGATCGGCACTTTCTTGGGAAGTCTGGTTGTCAATTACATCATAGCTGAAAATTATAGAAAAATGTCTCTCCTGGTAAATCTGGCGCCAATGTTAGTAAATGTCATTCTTGATATAATCTGGATACCAAAATATGGCATCATGGGACCCGCTTATGCGACGCTCATAGCGTATTCCTTGAGTCCATTGATACTTTTATTATTCAAAAAAACAAGAAAAGAGATGATGGAGGTAATTAGGATATGACGCGCATACTATCATTCATAAAGAATAAAACGGATATCCTGTTCAATCTTTCAAGGAGCAGGCTTTCCTTCGCAAAAAAAATCAGGATCGCATTTTGGTATTCGTATATATTCATCAAAAAAAACATGCCGGGCATGCTGCGTTTCAAAAAAACCAGGTTCTTGGGCTACACGGCGGAAAGCTTTGACTGCAAAACTCTTTTTTTCCTGTTCGTGGAGATATTCGTCAATAACCAATACTATTTCAAAAGTGATACTGACGAGCCGACCATCATAGATTGTGGAGCGAACATCGGCATGGCCACACTTTACTTTAGCTTTTTATATCCTGCCGCGCATATCTATTCATTCGAGCCAGACCCGGGCACATACGCATTGCTCAAAAAGAACATCGAGGCCAATGGACTCAAAGGCGCGACTCCGTTGAATTTTGCCGTCAGCGACAAAAGCGGTACTGTCGATTTTTTCAACAACAATCAAGACGGCTCGCCAGTGATGAGCACTCATCGCGAGCGTGGCGGAGACAAAAAGATACAAGTGAGATCGATCAAGCTATCTGATTTCATACGCGATACATGCGAAAAAGTCGACTATCTCAAGATGGATGTGGAAGGATCGGAAGGCGTCGTGCTGGAGGACCTCAGCCAGAGCGGCATCCTCGGCAGAATCGAAAGCATGGTCATCGAGTATCACCACAACACCGGCCAAAAGAACAACAGCATGTCAAAGATATGCGACATATTGGATTCGTCTCATTTTTCATACAACATATTTAACACCAACAATAAAAAGGACATGTATGAAAACAGCTATCAGGATATAATGATATACGCGCAAAAAATCAACCGAATATGAGCAGTTTAACATTCAAACTAAAGACGAATATAAGGAGAAGCATCAACAAAGCCGTCGGCTTTGACAGACCGACCAGTTACCCATTTATTAGCGGGGACAGTTTCAGATGCTTGGCTCAACATATTTTCGACGACATCTCGGACATAGATCCTGACCTCGTCGAAAAGAATGATGTTGTTTTCGTCCGAAGCGATTTTTTGAATATTTTTTTTAAGGATAAGCACCCGCACATCAAAAATAAATATATTCTGATATCCCACAATGACGATACTAATATAGACGCTAGCTATGCAAACTTTATAGATGAAAAAATAATCCACTGGTTCGCGCAAAATCTCCTTTTCATAGATCCTAAAGCAACTCCAATACCAATAGGTCTGCAAAACTTTCGCTATCATCATATAGGAAAATTGAATTACTTTGACCAAAAAAATATTCTCAAGGATAAAGAAGTCTCCATAAAGTATGGTTTTTCGATGTCAAGTAGCACAGATAGGATATCAGCTGAAAAAAATTTAAGCGGAAGTAATCTGGCGAAAAAGATAGAGGCAAAAGATCAGGATGATTATATAGAGATGGTCAAAAAGAGTTATTATATAGCTTCACCGGCTGGTCGAGGCGTAGATTGTCATAGAACTTGGGAAGCTATTTACTTGAAAAGTATACCGATAATACCAAGAAATCCGATGTCAGAATATTTCAAAGATATCAGTCTGCCGGTATTTTTGATAGATTCGTGGAATGAGATAAATAATTTGACAAAGGAATTACTTGAAAAAGAATATGCGAATATATACAAGAACGATCATTTTCCTCAAATATTCATGGATTATTGGCAGAAAGAAATAATGATGAAAAAAAATATAACATTATGAGAATCTACGACTGTTTTACTTTTTTTAACGAATTGGATCTGCTGGAAATGAGACTGAATATTTTGAATGACAAAGTGGATTATTTTGTCTTGGTCGAATCGACAAAGACTCACAATGGCAAATATAAAGAGCTTATATTTCAGCAAAATGCTTATAGATTCAGTAAATTCTCAAAAAAAATAATACATGTCATTGTAGATGACATGCCGGAATTGAAAGACAATAATCGTTGGATTTTAGAAAATTTCCAAAGAAATGCAATCGCGAGAGGACTCTCAAAATGCGACGTGGGAGATATCATATTGATTTCTGATTTAGACGAAATACCGAACCTAGACAATATAGATATCATAAAAAAAATATTGATTATGAATACAGGAAAAAGAGAACTCCTATATAATCTATACTATTCCATTAGAAAATATATTGTTGAAATTAAAAAAAATGGAAAAATCATGCGGATGATAAAAAAGATACTATATCGATTCCCCGTCAAAAGCTTGGATATGGTTGGTTTTAGACAAAAATTTTACTTTTATTACTTGAATGGTCTCGTAAACAATAGTTGGTTTGGAACAAAAGCGGTTTTATACAAAGACTTGATCGATCATTTCAATTCGAGCCCCCAGCAGATCCGAGAAAGCTCGGCAAAGAACATAATCGAGAACGGAGGATGGCATTTCTCTTATTTATTGAGCCCTGAAAACATAGCAAAGAAGATACAGGCGTTCGCCCATTCTGAATTCGACACAAAAGAATACACCGACATCAGCGCGATCAAAAAGAGGATCGATGAAGGCGAAGACTTGTTCGGCAGAAAGGAAAAGATAACCTACGTCAAAATGGACGACTCGTATCCGAAATGGATATTGGATACTATTGGCCGATACGGCCGATACATAAAGGAGAACCATTCCGACGGCGGACAAAACAGCCGACAAAAAATATGAATGGGAAGAAAATAACCGTAGTAATCCCTTGTTACAACCAGACTGCCCTTCTGGAGAGGAATTTGAGATATCTGGAAAGGCAAACGTACAAGGACTTTGACATCGTCATCCTCGACGATAAGAGCTCGGAGGACTATCCAGAGATACTGTCGAAATTCCCTAACCTGGACATCATTTATAAAAGAAATGAAGAGAATCTCGGGGCTATGGGAAACATATTCAACAGCATCTTTTACGAAACGGATTCCCCTTACAAGATATCACTGCATGAAGACGATGTGTTACATCCTGAATACATTGAAAAATCAGTGCAGATTCTCGACGCGCGCGCCGACGCTGTTTTTGTCTGCAGCCTGGCAGAATGGTTCAAGAATGATGCCGAGCTGACAAAAAAATATTCAAAGCTTGGAAGCATCGGCCAGACGGAACAGTTGGACAAGGCTGGTTTCATCAGAAAGATACTCGATGGCAGGCATATCATGTGGAGCTCGGTCGTCTACAGGAATGCCGGATTGAAAAAAATACAAGACATGGAAAAATACGACGTCTTCTGCGATCGACCGTTTTTGTCCTCTTTGATCGGCAGCGCTACCATTATCCTCATAGACGAGCCCGTCATGCTGACGAGAGACCACGGGATAGACGACACACGTTTCAAAAATATCACAGAGGAGGATTGTTTCAACCTCCTGAATTTTTACCGAGAGAATCTTCCTCGACCCCTGAGCCGATCCGACTCAAAAAAAATGCTGTCATACTCGACAAATTTCTTGATGTACACGCATCCCGGGATAGTCGGCAGAAAAATGAGCTATGGCAGATTTCTGCGCACCGGACACGAGCTCGGGCTGGTGCGTTTGAGATATGTCAGAATACTTGGTATTGTTGGCATGCTAAAGGCGATATTCGGATAGAGAATAATTAACAAATCATCGCGGTCTTCAAAGAGATGGCAAGAAAAATAATATTAAGATTGATCCATTTTATAGAAAAGATAACCGGCAAGGTCATCATTGTCGTCGATGGCGCAGTGGCGCATAAAAACAATACAGCCGCTCTTTCGAAAGATGGATTTTGGTATGCCGGAAATGTATTCAATATGGCGAACATCGCATACGGCATCGCCACAAAAGGCGCCGTTGAAAAACATGAGACTGTTCTCGTGAAAAAAATACTCGATTACATCACTTCAGAAAAACACTTGACGTCGCTGTACGATATAGGGGCAAATAGCGGTTACTACGGAATATTATCCGCATTTTTATACAGAGACAAAATAAAAGTCTGTTCATTCGAACCGCTTCCAGAATACGTAGACTGCATCAAAAAAAGCGTCTATTTGAATAGATTGGATAATATAACGATATTCCAATTCGGTATCGGAAATAAAGATGAAGAAAAAACTATGTACTTGGCTGGTACAGGATCGACGCTTGAAAACGGCTTTAGCGGCGATAACATCACCAACACTATAAAGATCCCGGTCAAAAGGATAGATGGGATCGTAGAGAGCAACAGCATCATTTTGCCCGACTTTATGAAAATAGACGTCGAGGGACATGAGCTCAAGGTCTTGCAAGGGGCAGAAAGCGCCATCAGAAAGAATAAGCCTGTCTTATTCATAGAGATAGCTTGCTCATTGAGAGCTGTCGGGCGTTCTTATATAAACAGCGATTATGAGAGGACTTTTGTATTTCTCAACAAGATCGGATACAAATCATATAGGATTCGGGGTGGAAAATTGTGTAAATTCGATTATAATGACGTTCCTGAATATATAGATATGTATCTGTTTTTACATACAGATAGACACGCACAATTAAAAGACATGCTCATGAAATAATACATGGAAAAGTCAATCATAACATCATGCTCCAACAAGTTCTTTCCGACGGCGATCACCCTCATCGCTTCCATAAAGGCCGCGTACCCCGATCATCCGACGATATTTGTGTATGACCTGGGGTTGTTTCCTCTATTTAGAAAAGAACTCGAGAATACAGACAACGTAAAAGTGATACCGATGCCCGCTTTTTGCCCGCATTGGAAAAGCTGCTATACGTGGAAGACATACATATTGGCCCATCCGCCGGCGCGACTGAACCTATATCTGGATTCCGGCATACAAGTCTTGAAAGACCTCGAGCAGATATTCCGAGAGATAGACCAGAACGATTTTTTTGCCGTCGGACAGAATAGCCCCCTGGAGCTCATTGCACCGGCCGAATTCAAAAGCGTCATAAAGATAGACGAGAGGTTCTACCAGGAGACATACATAACCGCCGGCCTCTTTGGATTTAAAAGGGATTCCTCCGTGACGAGCACGCTGGACGACCTCTACGAATCTGCCATCGCGGGCCTTTGCCTCGGATTCTCTCCTGCGGAAAAATGGAGGAACAGAGGAAAGAACAAAAATCCATTTGTCAGAGATTGCAAGCTTTTCCGTTTTGACACGAGCGTCATGTCGCTCCTCATGAGAAGGGATTTTGGAGATTTCAAGATCAATCCTTGGGAGCCGTATGAGATGGGCATGTTGCTTGCCGACCAAAGCCAGCTCATGTGGAATGCCCGCCTTAAAATCATACCGAAAGAATATCTCGCTATAGGCACGCTCCATACCAAAGCTTCGCTCGTGCCTTTGTTGAACCGCCTCTATATTCATTTATTCCTTGGCTGCAAGCGCTTCTCGAACCAGACAAAAAATAGAATAAGAGGTCTTTTTGGGAAAAAATAATCAATTTTTCATGGAACAGAAAAAAACAAGGGTAGCTTTTATAAAATTCGGCGGGTTGGCCGTCGGAGGCAGCGAGCTATGGCTTCAAAAAATAGCGGCAAACTTGCCGAAAGACGCTTTCGAAGTCGATTACTATTATTGCGACTCCGCGCCAATCATAGGAGCAGATCACAAGCATGGAGACACAAATCCAGATCGGGTTCGATACATGACTGGCAATGGAGTAAACTTGGTTAAATTCAAAGTTGAAGCCGCAGATTATAGATTCCATTACCATCCATGGACCAAGACAGATTTTTGGCGGGTTTTTGACACAAAAAAATACGATCTGATTCAAACAGTGAAAGCGGGGCCAAAAGAATACCCTTTTTATCTTATAAACCTCCCCATCGTAGAGATAGTGGCCCTTGCCAATAGACCGGATAAAAGTAAAAACATAGCCTGGAGCTTTCATTCTTCATCGTGGCAGAGAAATGTTTGGTTAAAGAAAGGTGGCAACAAGAAAAGAAGCTCGGTGCTCCCTGCCCCACTTGAACAACCTCTTACGACTGAAAATTACAGGAAAGAGCTCGATATACCTACTGATGCGATAGTAGCCGGATTCCATCAACGCGCTGATGATAATATTTGTAGTCCTATACCTCTTAATGCATTCAACAAATGCCAAAATCCAAATTGGCATTTCATAATAAAAGGAGGAAGCGGGCTGTACAAAAAACAAGCCGGGGAATTGAACTTGAAGAATATGCATTTTCTTCCTTCCGACGGAGATAATATGACTGTATCGAAATTTTTGAATACATTGGATTTCTTTGCTCATGGACGAAAAGACGGAGAAACGTTCGGCGCTGTCTTTGCGGAAGCCATGATTCATGGCAAGCCGTGTTTGTCGCATCACAGCGAAACCGGACTCGATGCTCAAAAGGAAACCATGGGTTCGGCTGGATTATTTGCTATGGATGAAAAAGACTACACAGAAAAACTATATTCGCTCTTTAGCGACAAAAATCTTAGAGACCGGCTTGCATCAGAGGCAAAGAAAAATTCTAAACAGTATTCTATAGAAAATGCCATACAAGAAGTAGTTAAAGTCTATAAAGAGGTTATAAAGGACGCATCCCGTTTCAAAATCAGCACTGGTTACCTATCCAAGACAAAAGACTTTATTTTCCAATATATGGTATTTTTATATAAAACTATGCGAGGAGATTTCAAAAAGGCCGCTCACACAAAGCAATAAAATTATGCTCAACATCATTTCCAGATCATTCGTCGAAGGCGAGATAAACGGGCCTCAAAAAGTCGTGACCAATCTTATAAAAGGTTTGAATATATTAGGTTATCCTTATTGCATAAACAAGGATTTGCAAGCGACCTCACAGCTTTGGATACATGATGATCCGTTTGCGCTCGAGGAAGCTTGCCGATTGAAGATACATGCCGTAGCCGGTCCGAATATATATATATTGCCCAAAAATATCCCTAGGAGCATAGATATGTCGCGTCTGGTTTATATTCAGCCGTCGAAATGGATACGCGATTTTTGGATGGATACCGGATTTGCAAGATGCCCTCTCGATGTCTGGCCAACCGCCATAGACAGCAAAGAATTTTCCGAAAGGGAAAAATCGGAAAATGGGCATGTCTTGATTTACTACAAGCAAAGATCCGCGGAGGAGCTTGATTTCGTCAAAAGCATATTTGAGAAAAAGAGGATACGCTACGAAGTTATAACATATGGGTCTTACCGTCAAGAAGAATACGTCGAAAAATTAAAGGGAGCAAGATATGTTTTGTGGCTCGGAAGACACGAGACACAAGGCATCGCCCTTGAAGAAGCGCTCTCGATGAACGTCCCCATGGTCGTGTGGGATGTGAATAGTATAGGGCAATGGCTACCAAGAAAAAAAGATGAAAGCCTCTATACGCCCGAAGAACTGGCCTATACGAATACGACGTCTGCAGAATACTTTGATGAAAGGTGCGGTATAAAAACAAAAATTAAGGATGAGATCGAATCGTCGATAGAAAAAATGGAAACGGATTGGAATACATTCTCACCGCGTCAATACATTTTGGAAAATCTTGGTTTAGAAAAACAAGCCAGGGAATTACTTTATTTGTTCACAACATATTTCAATATAAAATATTCGGACGGACAAACAGAGACTTTGAAAAATAATAAAAAGTGGAAAAATGATTGCATCAGATTCAAATTATTCAGCTTTGGTAAGGCTATAGCAAAGAGGGCTACGGGCAAGAAAGGTTAATTTTAGATGGCTTTCTGATATGATATGGGTATGTCTCCCAAAATATCCGTCATCATCCCCACCTACAACCGCGCTCGGTACATCGCCGAGGCGATACGGAGCGTGCAAAATCAGACCTTGCGCGACTGGGAATTGCTCGTCATCGACGACGGCTCGACCGATGAGACGGAAAAAATCGTACGGGATTTTTTGAAAGAAGATCCGCGCATTTCTTACGTTAAAAATGAAAAGAATCTGGGTATCGCCAAAACTCGAAGCCGCGGCGTTTCTCTCGCCCAAGCGCCTTTCATCGCCATGCTCGACAGCGACGACATATGGGCTTCGCCCGACAAACTGGCCAAACAGCTTTCTTTCCTCGAAGCTGACAAAAAACTCGGCATGGTCGGCACGAACGCTTCTTTTGTCGACGAGAACGGCAAAGCGGTCGGCAAACGGACGAGCTTTCCGAATGACGACGCGGGGATAAGAAAAACGGAGCTTTATCGAAATATCCTGATGCAATCAGGCCTGGTTCTACGAAAAGAGGCGATAGAAAAAGCGGGTGGCTATGACACCGGGTTCACGATATGCGACGATCATGACCTCTGGCTCAAGATCGGCAGAGATTGGCGATTCATGATCGTGCCCTCCGTCGATCTCGCCTATCGCATTCATTCCGGCGGCATAACAAAAGCAAAGCGGATAAAAACAGCTCACGAAGAGTTGAAGATACTTTTCAAGTTCAAGAAAGAATATCCGGGATTTTTGAAGGGACTAGTAAAGTGCACAGCCAGATTTTTTGTCTTTTAAATAACAATTGTGCCAATAAAACGGATAGTTTTTAGACTTTTTTCCAAATCTCCACGATTTCATCCGCGATCTCTTTCCATGAATGCGCACAGGAGATCTGACGGACTTTTTGCGCCTGTGCTTCCCTGTTCGCCGGATCAGCCAGCCAGACGATCTTTTCGACAATCTCTTTTTTATCAAGTGGGTCGACCAAGATGGCGGCGTCTTTTACTTTTTCCAAAATGCCGTTCTCACGAGTCAAAATGAACGGTACGCCGGCGGCTATGGCGTCAAAGATGATGCTGGGGCTCATCTCGCTCAGGGAGACCGATATGACGGCCCAGGCGCGATGCAGGCGCTCGGTGAACATGTCGTACGTCGCTTTGGTCGTGTCGAGCCGGATGTCGGTCAAACCGGCTTGTTTTGGCTGATTTGGGAGCTCTTGATCCAAAGCGCCATGCGCCAGTGCTTCCTTTGCCTCCTCAAAAGCCTCCTTTAACATGTCCTGATTTTTGCTCTTTATAAAGCGGCTGCCGCCGATGAATACGCGGCCTTCGGGCGCGACTGATTCCGCCCTCTTTTCGCAAAAATTTTCCACGATGACGTTTTTAGCGGGGTCGAGCCCATACGCCGCCGTAAATGCGCCTTCTTGCCGCTCGGTGCTAAAGATGACCCGCGCCGCGTTGCGCATGACTTTCTGGGCGGCCACAAAGATGATCTTTTCCCTGTCCGACAGCCGGCCGAGGCGCGTCGCATAAAAATCCTTGAAAAGGACGAGGTCGCCGGTACGCTCGACGTATCGCTCCCACAAAAAATCGCCGCTCGTGCGCAGAAGGTATTTCTTGCTCATGATGGCGCATGCCGCCGCTGTCGGTACGGCCGCGGTCCATGTGTCGAGAACAAGGATGAGATCGGCATTCCAGCCTTTGCGCAGGACCTTTATGAGATACAACAGATGCCTGATGCCGGGAGGCACGGCTTTTTCCCAGGTATAGGCTGCTACGGCGACTTCATGTCCCTGGCTTTTCCATGTCTCGTACAGATTGCGAGCATATTGTGCCGATCCGCCTATATCGGGAGGATAGACGCTCGTGGCGATGAGGATGCGCATGGCTCGATTATATCAAATATCCACCATTCTCGCGGAGGCAGATGTGACAAAGATCGATCGCTACATTTGCAACGTTTTTTTCAAAACGTCTTCCGGGACTTCTGGCACTTCTGGTACAGTTGTGGGCTGGTTCGGTTGGGATGCCTGTAGGAGCGGCTTGGCAGGTTGAGCAAGTTGGGCCGCTTGTACAGAAGGTTCTTTTGCCGGCAGGGGTTTTTGAGCTTCAACCGGTTTCGCCATCGCCTTTGCGAGCGCGGCTTTCAAGGCGCTCACGCGTTCCGGCGTCGGAGCCTTTCCCGCAGCCGGCGACAACGTGGCGAGAGGAACGGATTTTTGCGCGTTCGGATCCTTGACCAGAACGATGCTGGGAATGTCTCCGTCGACGCCTTCGAATTGTTTCGCCCGAGCCGGTATGGAATCTTTTTCCATAGTCTTGAATGCCTCGGCAAAAGGCTTTACTTGAGGCGGCTGGGGTTTGGGAATCGGTTTGACAGGTTGCTGCGATGGCTGTGGTGGCGGGGATTGTTTAGGTATGGACGGAATCGGACCTTGATTTGCAGGAGGCGGCACCTGCTTTGTAAAGAATGAAAGCGGTATTGATTTTGGCGCGGATGGAACAGCAGACGAAGGATCAGGCAAAGCGGGCGAAACAGGCGGTTTCGTCACAAAAGAAGGGGCTTGTGGTCGTGGGGCCGGCTTTGCAATAGGAGCAGATGGCTTTGTAGAAGCGACGGGCGGCGCTGATTGTTGGACTGATTGCTGAACCGGCGGTCTTGGAGCAGGCGGAGCGGCTTTTATCGGAGACATCGACTCGATGATGGCCTTTTCCACTTCGGAACGGGTACGGGAGAATTGCTGGCGAGACATAGCCTTTACTTCATCGGCCGGAGAAACCGGCGGCAAAGCGATCGGAAGCAGAGTCGTGGCGGAAAAAGGCGAAGAGCTGACGCCGTCGATCATCAGCTTTAAATAAATCTGATAGACGCCGAGATTGACGATATCCTCCGCAGTGAACGTCGGCATGAATTCCTTTTCCAAAACCTCGGCATCATACGCGCCGACGCGGAAGACGATCATGGTTCCGACGTTGCCGAAAACGGCCGCGCGCACTTCTTCTTCCATCTGTTCGATGTATTGGTGCGCCATGGTCAGGTTCAGCTTGTACTTGCGCGCTTCAGAGAGGATATCGGCGAACGACTCGTTGGCGAAAGACTGGAATTCGTCCACATACAGATAGAATTGCGGCAGAGTGCGCATGAGGGCAGGACTCGCGTCTGCACGGCTCATGGCGGCCAAATAAATCTTTGTAATGAGCATACCGCCGAGGAGATTCGCATTCTGTTCGCCTACCCTTCCTTTTGAAAGGTTGATGATGAGAATTTTCTTTTCATCCAAAATCTTGCGCAAGTCAAAAGAGGACTTCGGCTGGCCGATCATGTTGCGGATAAGAGCGTTCGAAGTGAACTGGCCGATCTTGTTCTGGATGGCTGGTGTCGCCTCCGCGGCGAATTTGTCGGTATATTTGGCGAATTCTTCCGTCCAAAATGCTTTGACCGTCGGATCAGTGATATGTGCGACGACGTCTTTGCGGAATTCCTTGTCCGCATACATGCGGTTCACGCCGAGGAGAGTCGCGTTCGGATATTCGAGGAGCGCGAGCAAGGTGTTGGTCAAAATATATTCCATACGCGCCGACCATGCGTCTTGCCATATCTTTTTGAATGTTGACATGAGGCCGGACACGACGAGATGACGTTTGTCCGGGTCGACTTGTTCGAGGACGTTGAAAGAGATCGGGTAATCGAGATCGAACGGCGCGAAATAGACGACGTCTTTTTTGCGATGCTCGGGGATGTAGTCGAGGAGGAGGTCGGCTGTTTTTCCGTGCGGATCGATGAAGGCCATGCCCTCGCCGTTCTGGATGTCCTGGACGGCCATATTCTCCAACACGGTCGATTTGCCCATGCCCGTCTTGCCGATGACATAGACATGTTTCGTCCGGTCCTTGGCCTTGATGCCAAATTTGACCCGCTTGTTGCGCGAGTCCGTCTCGGCGAAATAGGTTACGATAGTGTCGTCATACATAGGATTTTACTTGCCTCATTATACCATAAAGTCGAAAGTCCCGAGTCAAAAGTCTGTAAAGTCCAGGCGAGTATCATAGAAAGTAAATATAAGCCAAGAAAGATATGGCTCACACATGGCAAATGACATGGGTCATGTACTTGTGAGTGAGGTTTCCTGCACTACCAAAAATTGACAAGATTCTTGTCAATTTTTACATGCAATAAAAGACGCGTTCCCGATGAACGCGTCTTGGCTAAAAACTGTACGATGTCACACCGGACTGGGCACCAAAGCTGCATCGCTGCGGCTTTGATTTTCCCCACGAGATGGATCACCTCCTTTCCTCTCATGCCGAGCGTTTGCTGCTTGTTCCATGTCCGCAAAACGACCATCCAACTCCCCGAACCGATGTCCGAGAATCTGTTCGGTGGTCGCCCTTTTTGGAACATTGCCTACCATATTTTCAGCACTTTTAGCCATAATCCAATTCTTCCTTCCCTTGTACTGCTTTTGTTATTATTGAAAAAATTCCAACGCGCAAAAACGCAACACGCTGGAAGTACATCTTGCTACAACCTAATGGAGAATCCTACTCCTTTAACAAAACCTGTCAAGAGACCTGTGGATAAGTAAAAAGGATAAAGGAATGAAAGCATGGAACACAATCGCATTTATACTTTCATACTTTATATACCTTACTTCCTTTATACATTTATTGTCTTATTGTTGAAGTCGAAATCAAAGTTGACGTAGCAATCGTGAGCGGTGGCTCTAAAAATAGCCCGTCATAGCGCGTATACACGCTCGCGGCATTCCAAATGAGCCAATCGCCTAGGCCTGCATCTGCGGTCGCCTGTATTTGAGCTTTGAGCATGTCCGGCGTATACACTGCGCCCAAGTCGAACCCCTGGAGCCAAGGCCTGACCTCGGACGGAGTCGACGAAGCGGCTGTAGCGCGCGCAACGGCATAATCCATGGCGAATTTTACGATAGCATACGGATGTTCGGCCGGATTTTGATAGCCATCAAATCCATTGATGTAATGCGACGGATAGACCATCGGATCGACGAAATTGAAATATGGCAAGACATCCTCGAAATGCTGGCCGATGCCCATGTCGCCTGCATCGCTCGTGACTTGGCCGAATATGTCCGCGGAAATAGGAATGCCGAGCGGCGACAATTGGCTATGCAGATATGAAAAGAAACCGGTTATGACATCCGCCTTGGTCGTCGAAGCGGGCAGAGCGAAGACTGCATTGCCGATGCCGTCCGAGGGAAAACGGACATAATCGAAATTGATCTCGTCCACGCCGACGTCATACCCCTGTTTGGCGATGGCGACGAGATACGCCCATGCGTCCTTGTTGTCCGGATCCATCCAATAGGCGCCTCCCGCATCCTTCCATAGCGTGCCATTTGCATTCTTTATATACCATTCGGGATGAGTTTTGAGTGCATACGGATCCTCGAAATCCTGGATGCGGCCGATAACATAGATGCCTTTCGAATGAAGCGCGGCGATGAACTGCTCGATATCCGGGATCCTATCCTGCGCCGAGCCCATAGCATCGATCGTTTTGTCATCGTATCGCGGATCGGTGACGATGTAGCCGATGCGACCGCTATAGTCCTTTATGTCTATGACAACAGAGTTCAGCTCGGTTCCGGTCGCCTCTATCAGCGAGAACATCTGTTTTTGAAAGGAAGGTGTGCCGGCGGCCCAGCTCGTGAAATAGACCGCGTGGACGGGACTCGGCGTAGGAATATGCGTGACTAAAAAAGCCGGGGGTGTTGTGGTAGCTGGCGTGGTTGTAGCGGACACTGTTGGGGCTAAAAACGTGACTTTGCTGGCGGGAGCGAGCCAGACGACCGCGACGATGATAGCCGCCAACACGCATGACGACAGGAGGATATGCTCGACCAGCTTTTTGGAAGAACGATTATGCGGCATCAGTAGTGGCGGGGTTTGATGCGGTTAAAGAATTGTCTGATTGCATTGATTGCGCTGGGGGCACATTGTCAGTAAAAGGCGCGCCAACTGGAGGCTTTGGTTCCTTGAACTTTATACGATAGGCCATGGAGATGATCAGGAGCCCGGTCGCTATGGCCAGGACCTTTTCCCAAGAGGAAGGAAAGCCCAAGAACAGGAAGACGATGACCCAGACTCCTATTAGTACGACCCATTGGCGTTGTGACATGGTGATGGTTTAAGCGTTTGTTTGGTAAATCAGTGCGACTATGATATCATGCCGTCAGAAAAACAAACAGGTGAACCATGCAAAGAAAGGCGGCAAGATGAAATTAATGAGAGAAATCGAGCCGTTTACCGGCCTTCTGTGCGCGGTACGGCTAAAGCTCACGAGCGGAGAATCCTACGTCGGCATCGGTACGATGCTGCGCGATGGAAACTGCATGATCCGGCTGGAGTTCGAATGGCTCCTACGGCTCGTGACCGACAGCACCGGCAAAGACGGGTTCTTCCAGGGCAAGGCTATACCGGTGGAAAAAAGCCTCCAGACCGAAGACCGTTGCTATACCATGTCATTTCGGCCGGTCAGATTGATTCCTTCGGACAGCGAATGGCAGGAGCTGGTGATAGACGAGGGCATCCTTTTGCTCTCGTTCGACGGCAACGATGCCGACACCCTCGATGGCATCAAGGCAGGCTACCTCGCAAAATATAGTGCATGAAAAGGCTGCAACACTACAAGCGGCCTTTTTCTTTGGCTGATTGCGCGCTATAATCGCCGAATGGAGAATGAAAGCATGGCCGCCATCATCTACGTCGCCCGCGACATCGAACGCGCTCTTGGAACCCTGCCGTCTCCACGCTATTTTATCATCTCCAATGACAGCCCTTATGCTCGCTCTGTAAAGGAAAAATATCTTGATTTTGTCATGCTCGTCGAGTCCCCCATTCCCCTTGATACATTTGAAATTTTGGAAAAAGGAGAGACGGCCGCTTTTATCGAGAAAAAATGTGGCAAGGAAAAACCGCAGATTGTCGTGTTCAAGAACACCGTGCGCATCGAGGAGCTCTGCGCAGAGAAAGGCTGGCGGCTTTTGAATCCACCGACCGCGCTCGCAGAAAAGATCGAGAACAAGATAACCCAGGCCGAGTGGCTCGGTGAGCTTGCCGGGCTTTTGCCGAGCTTTGTCATCGCTCCGGCAAAAAAAATCAAGTGGCAGAAAAAACCCCTCGTCCTCCAATGGGCTCATGCGCATACAGGCCTTGGCACTATCGTCGTGAATGACGCCGCCACATTGGCCGCTTTGCAGGAAAAATTTCCCGATCGTCCGGCGAAAGCGAGTGAATTCATAAAAGGCCCGACGTTTACGATTAATATAGTAGTTACAAGCGCAAAGGCGGATACTTCTCTTGAAGTGGCTTTCGGAGCCGATTCAGCTGAATCGCCACTGGGTCGAAGAGCGCGAGAAGGAGCGCGGCTCGAGCACGAGACGACGCGTACCCTAAAAGAGAACGTATCCGCCGGAGCGCTCCAAATCGCCGTCGGCAATATCAGCTACCAGATCACCGGCATGCCGCCTTTGACCGACAGCCCATTCGCCACGGTCGGCAATGATTGGAGCCTGCCGTATAGTCTTTTGAATGAACGACATCTGGACGAGCTTCGCGATATCGCGAAAAAAGTCGGGGCAAAGATGAGTGAAAGCGGTTGGCGTGGCCTTTTTGGCATCGACGTCATCTACGACGAGGAGCGCGACCAATTTAAACTTATTGAAATAAACGCGCGCCAACCCGCTTCGACGACATACGAATCACAACTTCAGTCGCGGTTCCGCGGCCAGGGGCTTGTCGGCGCGACGATCTTTGAAGCGCATCTCGCCGCTTTGACCGATTCCTCTTTAACTGAAAAACAAATCGAGATAAATGACGGCGCCCAACTTGTCCAGCGCGTGACAAAACGCGTCCCCGAGGTGCAACCTCGGGTTCGGACAGAAAAAATCGCCGACTTGAACGCGGCCGGCTATACGACTATCCCCTATCCGAACACAAAACTGAACTCCGATTTTCTACGCATCCAAAGCGATAAAGGTCTCATGGAAAAGCATGGCAAGTGGAATGCGCGCGGCGAAAAGATAATAAAAATTTTGGAAAAGTGATATTTTGAGCTATATTTAAAGCTAATTTATGAACACCAAACTCATCTCAAAATCAGCGCTTGAAACAATCGACCAATACATCCATTTCAAGGTCGGCACGGCCGAATGCGCGGTTCCCTACTTTAACAACAAGCACAAGCGGCAGAGAGCAGGTTTGCGCGCGGCTATCGGCAAAGGCAGTCCGAAAGAAATCTTTGATGAAGTTGAGATCGTCGGCATGAAGGAAAAAATCCGGCCGGAAGCTTGGACAGACGTGCTCCTCAAAAAATTCATGTGCGACAGCGATATCGGCATCGATTGCTCCGGCTTGGCTTACTATATCCTCACCACAGAGAATAGGGCGCGCGGCAAAGGTTCTTTCGATAGGCATATCATTTTTCCTAACAGAAGTTTTTTGCGGCGTATTGCAGCAAAATTCCGACCGGTCGAAAATACGGACGTGCTGGTTCTCGCGGATGATAGAAATAGCGTCCTCGTTGATTTACAAAAAATCGAGCCGGGCGATTTCATAGCGATGACCGGCGCGGAAACCGAGCGTAATCATATCGTCGTCGTCCACCAAGTCGATTATCAAAATTTCGTGCCGACTGCCATCCATTATATGCATTCGATCGCGTGGCCCGACGACGGCCAATATGGCCACGGCGTGCGACAAGGCATGATAGAGATACTCGAGCCGGCAAAAGTGATCACAGACCAGAAATGGACAGAGAAAGGGAAAACGGGCGCCGAAAATCCGACATATTTACGGGCAAAGATTTCAAAGACGGAGATACGGAGATTGAATTGGTGGCAAGAATAAGAAAGCGAAGCATCCAGAAATTTTCGAAGACCGAGGACTGTTTGAGCGAGCAAAAATCTCCAGTTCATGTTATTTTAGTCGTATGATCAACTTCCTCCAGAACACGGGAGATCTGGCTAACACCTTTGGTTTCATTGTCTTTTCGGCCGTCGTAGCGTTCGCTTGGTCGCCGTTCTTGATCGCCCTTCTCTACCGTTTCCGCCTGGCAAAATCGCCAAAGCAGGAGCTCGCCGTCATCGAAGGCCGACAAAACAGAAAGCAAGTCCCTGAAATGGGCGGCCTTTTGGTCATCATCACGATAGCCGTGCTCACCTATCTCTTTGATTGGTCCCGCTCGTATACGTGGGTGCCGGTCGGCGTCATGCTCCTGTCCGCATTCTTGGGCGGCATCGACGATGTCATGAACATCTACGGCCGCGAGCGACGTTCGCGCAAGATCGGCCAGGCGTTGACCCTCATCCGCGTGCACAAGGAGATTCGCATGCGCATCTGGTATGCCGTCACCTTGCCCTGGACGGCTTTCAAGCGCCTCTCCGCATGGCTCGGCTCACGCCCCGGCAAAGGCGTGTTCGTCCATGAAAAGCTCATCCTGCAATTCATCGCCGGCGCCACGGCGGCATGGTGGATCTATGCAAAGCTGGGACCGGCCTGGGACTATTTCTACGTGCCATTCGGGCCGGCCATATATCTCGGCTGGGTCATCATCCCGGTCATCATATTCATCGTCATGTTCACGGCCAATGCGGTCAATATCGCCGACGGCATGGACGGACTAGCCGGCGGCATGCTCATCATCACGTTCTCCGCCTTGACGTTGCTTTCCTGGACGAATGGTTTCGGCGAGATCGCCATCGTGAACGCCATCGCTGTCGGAGCATTGGTCGCATACACTTATTTCAATATAAAGCCGGCGCGATTCATGATGGGCGACGTCGGCAGTCTCGGCCTCGGCGCTCTGCTCGCAGTGAACACTCTGGCCATCGGCGAGATCGGCGCGCTCTTTTTCCTCGGCTTTATGTTCTATATCGAAGCCATCACTGTCCTCATCCAAGTATTCGGCCGTTCAATGCTCCATCGCCGCATCTTTAAAATGGCGCCTATCCATCACCATTTCGAGCTCTCCGGCTGGAGCGAGGAAAAGACCATCATGCGCTTTTGGATCGTGCACTTTATATTCGTCGTATTCGGGGTTTGGCTGGCGTTGCATTAAATGAAATACCTTTCTTGGAAAGAAGAAAAAATAACCGATTTCTCACCGGAAAATATTTCCGCCATGTACAATCGCGGCTTTGTGTTTACGCGACTTGGCAAAGGGGTAATGCAACAGACACGAAGCGTGCGAGTCAACCTTGGAAAGTTTTCTTTGACGAGCGAGAATCGGAGGATTTTGAAAAAGGCGAACCTGGGACTCATTCCGATTGAACTCCCTTTGAAAGATTACGACTTCTCCATCGGCAAGAGCGCCAAGGATTTCTACGAGACGAAATTCGGCCATGGCGTCATGAGCGTCCAAAAAATAAAAGAGATGCTTACCAATCGAACAAAAAGCAATTTCAATGCCGTCTTGCGATACAGCGACATGAATTCTGGTAGTATCATCGGCCACACGATTTGTTACATGAACCAGGACATCCTGCATTATTCATATCCATTCTATGACCTCAAAGCTTCCAAGGATACCGGCCTCGGCATGATGACCACGGCAGTTAACTTCGCAAAAGATCAGGGATTGAAATATATCTATCTCGGCTCGCTTCAACGGCCGACCGACACGTACAAACTGCAATTCGAAGGCATCGAATGGTTCGACGGTAAAGAATGGAAAACGGACATGGAGGAAGTGAAGAAAATCCTTGCTTCTGATAAGATAACAAGTAATGAATAATCTGCCGAAAAAAGTCCACATCATCGGCATCGCCGGCGTGGCGACCTCCGCGCTCGCCATCGCTTTTCACAAAGCAGGCGTGAAAGTCACCGGCTCCGACAAAGGCTTTTTCCCGCCGGTTTCGACAGAACTTGAAAGACAAGGCGTAAAATTCTACGCCGGCTGGCATCCGGAGAAAATGAGCGAGGGTGGCTTGCCGGATCTTGTTATCGCCGGAGCAAGCGGCACTTCTCCTTCAAATCCAGAAATACTTTATGCGAAGGAAAACAAGATACCTATTCTGTCTTTTGCCGAGGCTATAGGAAAATTTTTCGTCCAAAAGAATTCCGTTGTCGTCGCTGGCACCTGGGGCAAGACTTCATCGGCCGCTTTGCTTTCACACATCTTGCTCCAAGCCGATTTCGACCCAAGCTATATGTTCGGCGGCATTTCCCTTTCACATGAATCAGCTGCGCATATTGGCGAGAGCGACTGGAGTGTGTTTGAAGGCGATGAATACCAAGCCGCCATCTGGGACAAGAAAGCGAAATTCTTTTACTACAAACCGACGCATCTGCTTCTAACCGCCGTTTCTTGGGATCATGCAGACTTATATCCGACAGAGCAATCTTACTTCGAAGCTTTTGAAAAACTTATAAAAGGAATGCCGGCAAGCGGATTTATCGTCGCCCACAAAGGACAGTTCGGTGTCGAAAAAACTCTTGCAACCTCAAAAAGCAAGATAGTGTGGTATGGAGAGGCTGGCGATTATTCCTTTGATCAAGTGGAACAAAGCAAAAATGGCCTCGATTTCACGATCAAGCATGGAAAAGACGAATTCACGATCAAATCACCGATGCTCGGCGCGTTCCAAGCGGAAAACATAACCGGCTGTTTCGCCATGGCGAGCGAGCTAGGGCTTCCGGCGGAAAAGATAATCGCCGCCATCGCTTCATTCAAAGGAATGAAAAGGAGGCTTGAAAAAAGGCTCGATGGCGATATTTCAAAGAGCGGCGTCACAGTCTTTGACGATATCGCTCACTCCCCCGAAAAAGCGACATCCGTCTTGAAAGAACTGCAAAGCATTTATACTGGTAAAATAGTCGTTGTTTTTGAGCCCAACCAAGGTGGCCGCGAACGCGCTTCTGCGGCAAAATATGATGGCGCTTTCAAAAACGCGGACATAGTCATAATTCCTCGCCTGACAAAGCTCAAGACTTCTGATGACAAAGAAAAGCCGATAGAAGGAAATGAGCTTGCCGCAATTATCGCAAAGACGCACAAGAATTGCCTTCATATAGAAGATGACAATAATCTTGTCAACTTTTTGATATCACAAACCAAGAGTGGCGACATCATCGCCTTTCTCGGCTCGCACGGCTTCAGAGGAATGATAGAAGAAGTCGTAAAGTCCTTAAAGTCGTAAAGTCCTTAAAGCTAAGGACACTTGTAACTTACTTTACAGACATTATGGACTTTCAACTTTATAGACTTATTTTCCTTCATCCACGATCTCCGTCTCGACATTTTCCCCCTCGATCCTGCGCACGAGCAATGTGATGCCGCAGACGTTGCATTCGATGACGATGCCCTCCTTCATCATAGGATAGCGCGAGAGGTCTATATCGTTCTTGCATTCTGGACAGACTGCTTTCATGATTTTGATGCTTTTAATTGTAAAGGAAAAGGAGTAGTATTGCAATGCACGTCGCTTCAGCTTTAGCAACTTTTCCTAGGCCTTCGGAAAAGTTCTAAAGCTTGCGCGACCATCAAGAATAAGCATGACCACCCCCCAAAAATCATATCCTGAACTGGCCCGCGCTGTGGGCGTGAATTCCTTGTACGTGAAGCGCGAGGATCTGCATCCATATGGATCGCACAAAGGCCGCTCGATACCGGTCATGATCGACCATTATTTCAAGAAAGGCGTCCGACATTTCGCCATCTCTTCGTCCGGCAATGCGGCGCTAGCAGCAGCTCTGCACATAAAGAAATTGAACGAAAATGGCACGGAAAGGATACAGCTCGAGATCCTTGTCGGCAACAAGATAACGGAACACAAGCTCGGCAAGCTCACCGACCTCGCGGATTTCAATATCTCCGTCATGCGCTTTGAGCGGCCGCTGCAAGCTTTGACCCAAAAAACAGCCGACGGTTCGATCCAGAGCCTCCGCCAATCGACGGATGACACGGCGCTCCTTGGCTATGAGGCTTTGGCGGAAGAATTGGCGGAGATAAAGGATCTGCGGGCAGTTTTTATAGCCACATCATCCGGCACGACGGCGCAGGCCTTGGCTGAATATTTTTTAGAAAAAGGAAAGATCGTCGAGATCCACATCGTCCAAACGACATCATGCCATCCGATGGCCATCGAATTCGTGGATTCGGTCCCGAGCGAAGAAGAATCCGCCGCAGATGCCGTCGTAGACGCGACAGCGCATCGCAAAGATGCACTGATCGCCTTGATCAAAAAAACGAACGGCTCCGGTTTGATCGTCTCAAATGAAGAGATAGCGACGGCCCAAGAATTACTGAAAAAGGATGCTGGCATACAGACCTCACCGAACGGCGCGCTCGCGCTGGCAGGCCTCATACAAGCGGCCTTCACCGGTCGGGAATGGGATGGGGCTGTGGCATGCATCATCGGAGGAGAATGATCACCACAAGCCCCTGACTGCTTTTACGAACCTTTCTCCCCTCTCCGCGCGGGAACGATCGATGCCTGCGGCGGCAAAAGCGGGACTATACAGCACTCTGTCGCCTGCCCCGGCCTCTGCACGGGCGATCTTGACTGCCGACTCGATCGACGGAGCTGACAGACATTTTATATGCTCCATGGAGCCAAGCTGCTTGCGTAAACCCACAGTGCCGCTCCCCGGCACCAGAACTACCGTTCTCGCGTATTGTGCCAGGCTTTTCATCAAACCGCTATAATCAGCGCCAGTTTCGGCACCGCCCATGATCAAAACAGTGGCCGCAACCGGATCGCTCGAGGATGAAGAAAGCGCCCGCAAGGCTGCCAAGGTGGCTTCTGGACCCTCTGATGTAGAATCGTCATAAAAAGACACGCCTTTGGTCTTTTTGACCGCAAGCACGCTGCCAGGCGACTTCTTCTCTGTATAATCCAGGGCGGCGGCGCGGACAAATCTGTCATCTATCTTGAAGAGAGAAGCTGTCTCAAGGACCAGGGCCGCGTCTTCGCGTTCATGATCCCCTCTCCATGCTATTCCCCATTCTGCCGGCACTCGGCTCGCGCGGGTGCGTATGATCTTTGCTTTGTTGCGATGTAGGTCAGAATCATGGATCATATCTGCTATCTCGTCCGTAGTGATGACAAAGCTATTATACGTCTGATACGAGAGGGTCTTTACCAGAGCGGAAAATTGGTCGGGTGACGACGGCGCCACAGCGATGACAGCCACCGATGGGTTCAAATGCGCTCGCATATATTCATTCAATGACTGATCCGGTATGCGGACGAGTATCATGCCGTCCTTCTTTATCTTTGAGAGTATAGGCAATGATCCGCCGGAACCTTCGCAATCTATGACGAACGGCGCCGGTATGCCCATGGTGCGGAAACTATGCTTTATGGAATGAGCCAGCATGGACATGATGGCCTTTTTCCCGCAAGAGCCCATGACCCCCACTATAGTGACGGCGGGCGCGAGTTTCAAGGCCAGGATATCGGGATATTCGATGGGTATATTCCGGTTGCGGGCTTCCCGGAGGAATTCGGCCGAGCGCGGCAATTCGGGCGAAAGGATGATGAGGTCATGGGCCACCAACGCTTCCCCCGGCATGCCGCCGAGACTATAATCCTTTAGACCGAAAGGTTTCAGATCTGCTATGAAGCGGCGGACGGCAGCCAACCCGCGCATATCGTACACGGTAACCGATACCCCCTGTTTTAGGAGGAATTTGATGTCAGAACGCATCTCCCCGCGCGGTCCAAGCCCGACGACAGCCACTTTTTTGCCCTTAAAAAAATCCCCCGAAGTCATGGGGTTAGTATATCATGCCACAGCCTCATCTTTGGCCGCTAGCAATCCTTTTACTTTTATCAATTCCTGAAGAAGCGCCTGTAATTTGACGCTGTCCTCTTGTCGGGCATCATTCACTGAAACAAAAGAAGACAGTTTGCGCAGAAAGAGGTTATAGATGTCGTTTGAATAGCGCTCCAGCACGACAGGATCGCCCGCCCCCGAAGGAGCATCTCGGAATACATAATATGCCGCCGGACGGCAGACGCCTTCGAAATATAAAGCATCATCGGATAACAGGCCATCCAGAGATGGCGAGGCAAGTGTGTAATCTCTCATGCTAGTATTTTGCGTTAATGCTCTTCCAACCGTCCTTTGATATGACGACGTGGTCGAGGACCTCGATGCCGACGAGCTTGCCGGCGGCAACCAGCTGCTCCGTGACGCGACGATCCTCGTCCGACGGTTCCGAAAGCCCAGAAGGATGGTTGTGAGCGAGGATGACTGCGGCTGCGCTGTATTCAATGGCTGGACGGAATACCTCGCGCGGATGGACCAGATTCGAATTGACTGTGCCGATCGATATCACCTCGTCATGAACGATATGATTGTGACTATTCAAGTAAAGACCGCGGAGCTGTTCCTTGCCGAGGTTCCGCATATCGCCCAAATATTCATAGACATCTCGACCATTTCTGATGACAGTGAACCCTGATGGGTTCTTTTCATAGAATCTGCGGCCAAGTTCGCCTACGGCCACTATCTGGCAAGCCTTTACTATGGGTATATCGAGGTCGCGAGACAGCTTTGCCGGATCTGTTTCAGCCACGATGCCGCGCTCTCCGTATTCCTTTACGATTCGTCCGGCCATTTCTAAAACGCCCTCTTTCGATGTTCCTGTGCCGAGCACTACAGCCACTAATTCCCGTAACGACATAGTTCCAGGGCCGTCAGAAATCAATTTCTCCCGCGGTTTGTCCTCTGCAGGCAGGTCGCGGACTTTTAGGATATAATCTCGGCTTTGACCCTTGGGGGCGTCGAGGATAAGATCGGAGTCCTTGATCGTATAAAGTTGGAATGGCGATACGGTGGGCATAATGCATATAGTATAGCACTCTGAACAAAACGAGCCAACGGCAAAAACACGAAAAAATTCATAAAGATTTTAACTTTTGTGGATAAAGTAACTTTTGGTGCGCGCTGTGGGACGATATTAGAACGGAATTGATAAAATATGGCTTACAATCTAACTTCCAAAAGTCATAAAGTTTGAACTTTCGTATTTACTGACTCCAAGTCCAAATAATTTGATCGATAAAGCTAGCCAAATAGCCGAAAGAACACCAACAAGTAGGAGTTTATCAAGTGAAATATCCCTTACAATCTCGACCGGCAATGTACCAATCAGGAGCGATGGAACGATAAAGGTAAACACAAATCTTAGAGCCCCTTGAAAAGCTCCTCCATGAAACAAGGCTGGAGATAAGAAGAAATCGAAAAGTCCGCTAATAAGCTTACTTGAATCTACAAAAAGAAAACTGGCAGAATAAATGACTATTGATGTCGCCAAGAAGACTACTGTAGAAAGAACGATCAAAACAAGAATAAGAATAATCTGGTATATATTTGCGTGCAATAATACTGCGTAAATTATGAGACATGTTATGCCAAATATAACATCACCAATAGCAGATACTCCTAATGCAGATGTTGCAATTCGGTTAAGTAGATTTTTCGGCGACAATAAGAAACGATCGAAGGCACCACTTGAGATGATCTTCCCCCATTTCTTTGCACACCGACTTGTATCAAGAATTGTACGCCGCGGCCGCCTGAATCGCAAACCTGACCGGCGGCATTTTCAATGCCGT
>Ga0302320_10005778_pt1 | contig 27617 bp, 18 predicted proteins | sample Bog_T0_3_FD_202130 | JGI IMG/M metagenome (GOLD analysis project Ga0302320, IMG submission 202130) | Peat permafrost microbial communities from Stordalen Mire near Abisko, Sweden - Bog_T0_3 | ecosystem: Environmental > Terrestrial > Soil > Wetlands > Peat | place: Sweden: Abisko, Stordalen Mire...
CGTCCTGGTTCACCATGTAGAGCAGCGCCTGGCGGGCCTTGGGATTGTTGAAGGGGGGGTGCAGGAAGTTCGGGCGCAGCCAGCCCTGGCAGCCCAGGGTGTCCTTGGCCAGCCTCACGTTGGGGTTCTTTTCCAGGGTGTTGATGAAGTCCGCCTGGGGCAGCTCGAACACGTCCATCTCGCCGTTCTGGAAGGCGGCCAGCGCCGTGTTCTGGTCGGGGATGTAGACCCACTCCACCCGGTCCACCTTCACCACTTTGCCGCCGGCGAGGCCGTCAGCGGGCTCCTTGCGCGGGACGTAGCTGGTGTTCTTCACGTAGACCACCTTGCTGCCGGGCACCCACTCGTCCTTCTTGAGGATGAACGGGCCCGAGCCGGTGGTGTCGGTGATCTGCTGGTTGGGGTCGGTCTTGGCCACCCGCTCCGGCATCATGAATGGCACATTCGAGGATGGCTTGCCCAGGGCCTCGATGACCAGGCCGAAGGGCTCCTTCAGGGTGAGGACGAAGGTCTTGGCGTCCTTGGGCTGAAGCGAGGCGGCCTCGGCGGCCAGGAAGTGCCCGGTGACGTCCTTGGCCCACCAGCGCTTGATGGAGGCCACGCAGTCGGCCGCCACCACCGGGTTGCCGTCGTGCCACTTCAGGCCCTGGCGCAGGGTGAAGGTGTAGGTCTTCTTGTCCTTGGACACCACGCAGGTGTCGATCATCTGCGGCTTGTAGTGGCCCTTGGAGTCCACGGCGAACAGGGTGTCGTAGATCATGTAGCCGTGGTTGCGGGTGATGTAGGAGGGATTCTGGATGGGATCGATGATCTTCAGGTCCCCGCCGGGGATCATGCGGATGACCTTCGGCGCGGCCTGGAGGGCCGACATCGGTCCGGCCGCCAGGATCACCGCCGTGAACACCGGTCTGGCCCATTCTGCAAAGCGACTAGCCCTCTGGTTCATGGTCGAGCTCCTTCTGGAAATAAGCGGATGACGGGCGCCCCCTTCGTCCGGACCTCCCGCGGGGGCCGGGGCTTCCGAAGGGAACGACCCGTTCTGGGATGCCCTGGCTGGGCCGGATGACGAAGAACGGATTAACGAATTGAAGATATGGTTATTCTAAAACGCGCGGACGGGGAGTCAAGGCGATTCGCCTGTCCCGGAGCGCGGCCTGGATCCGGGCGTCCAGTTCCCGGGCGGCCGATCCGGGATCGGGGCTGGCGCAGATGGCCGATACCACGGCGATCCCGTCGGCGCCCGCAAGGACGGCCTGGGCGGCGTTGGCCGCGTTCAGGCCGCCGATGGCCACCAGGGGGTGGCGCGAGAAGGCCCTGATCCGGGCGAGGCCATCCAGGCCCCAGGCGGCCTTGGTGTCGGTCTTGGTGGGAGTGGGGAACAAGGGGCTGACGCCCAGGTAGTCGACGTCCTGGTCCTGGGCCCGTTCCACGTCGGCCCAGGTCTCCACGGACAGGCCGATGATGGCCCGGGATCCCAGGAACTGCCTGACCAGCTCGCAGGGCATGTCCCCCTGGCCCACATGCACGCCGTCGGCCCCGGCGGCCAAGGCCACGTCCATCCGGTCGTTGATCAGCAGGGGCACGCCCAGGGTCGCCAGCAGCGCCTTCAGGGACCTGGCCAGCTCCACGAAGGCCCGGGTGGAGAGGTCCTTCTCGCGCAACTGCACGCAGGCGGCGCCGCCGGCCACGGCCTGGGCCGCCACCTCTTCCAGGGGCCGGCCGCCGCAAAGGCCGCGGTCGGTCACCAGGTAGAGCCCGCGCATGTCAGGCGCCCAGCCGGATGCGCTGCTCGATGTCTTCCCGGGTCAGCCGGTACAGGGCGTCCAGGAAGCGCACCTGGAGCGAGCCGGGGCCCTCGGCCCCGGCGGCGGCCAGTTCCCCGGCGATGCCCATCACCACCATGGCCTGGGCGGCGGCCCGGGCCGGATCCGGGGTGACGGCGGCGAAGGCGCCGCAGAGGGCGGTGGCCGTGCAGCCCAGCCCGGTCACCCGGGTCATCATGGGGTCCCCGTTGCCCACCCGGCGGACTTCGCCCGCGCCGACGATATAGTCGGTGGCGCCGCTCACGCAGACCGTGGAGCCCCAGGACTCGTGCAGGGCCCGGGCGGCGGCCAGGGCGTCGTGGGAGGCTTCGCTGCTGTCCACGCCCTTGGTGCTGACCCGTTCGCCGCAGACGGCCATGATCTCCGAGGCGTTGCCCCGGATGATGGTGGGCCGGATGGCGCTCACCAGGGCCCGGACGGTGGAGGTGCGGTACTCGGTGGCGCCGGCGCCCACCGGATCCAGCACGATCGGGATGCCCCGCTCCAGGGCGCGCTCCGCGGCGATGTACATGGCCTTGACCCACTCCCTGCTGAGGGTGCCGATATTGATCACCAGGGCGGAGGCGATGCCCACCATGTCGGCCACCTCCTCCTCGGCGTGGGCCATCACCGGCGAGGCGCCGATGGCCAGCAGCGCGTTGGCGGTGCTGTTCATGACCACGTAGTTGGTGATATTGTGCACGACGGGCGCCTGCCGGCGGATATCCTCGACGGCTTTCCAGGTTTGCAGTTGATCCTGCGCGGTCATGGCTGAGCTCCAGAAACAGCCATGATACCGCCCCGGACCGGATCGGTTGCTTTACGGAACGTCAAAATGCCGTTTTCCGGTCTTCCCAGGCTTTTGAAATGCTTCAGACTGTTGGCACTGCTGATTGATGCCACGCTCTGCCGCCAGGTCCCGGACTTCCGGTGCCCATGCCCCCATACCCAGGAGCCCGTCGATGAACGACCGCCTCACCCTGAACCCCAACAAGATCGTGAAGGCGCTGCAGAAGCCGGCGAACGATTTCCGCATGCAGGACATCATCCGCTACATCGAACAGAACGATATCCGGATGCTCAATTTCCGTTACGTGGCCGGCGACGGCCGGCTGAAGAAGCTGAACTTCGTCATCAACAGCAGGGCCCACCTGGAGCGGGTGCTGTCCATGGGCGAGCGGGTGGACGGCTCCAGCCTGTTCCCCTTCGTCTCCGCGGAATCCAGCGACCTCTATGTGGTGCCGCGGTTCCGCACCGCCTTCGTCAACCCCTTCTCCGAGGTGCCGACCGTCGACCTGATCTGCAGCTTCTACAACAACCTGGGCGAGCCCCTGGAAAGCGCCCCGGAGTACATCCTGCACAAGGCCCAGCAGAGCCTCAAACGGCGCACCGGGCTGGTCATGGAGGCCCTGGGCGAGCTGGAGTACTACCTGTTCTCGGAGATCGACTCCATCTATCCCATCGTGGAGCAGAGGGGCTACCACGAGTCGCACCCGTTCTCCAAGTGGGGCCTGGTGCGGCGCGAGGCCATGCAGGTGATCAGCGAGATGGGCGGCGCCATCAAGTACGGCCACGCCGAGGTGGGCAACATCATTTCCGGCGACCTGGAGATGGTCCAGCACGAGATCGAGTTCCTGCCCGTAAGCATCGAGGACGCCGCCGACCAGCTGGTGATGGCCAAGTGGGCGGTGCGGGAGGTGGCCTACCGGCACAACCTGGAGGTGAGCTTCGCCCCCAAGATCATCGCGGGGCAGGCCGGCAGCGGCCTGCACGTGCACACCCGGTTCATGAAGGACGGCGAGAACGCCATGTCCGACGGCTCGGGCCTCACCGACACGGCCCGCAAGGTCATCGCCGGCTACCTGATGAGCGCCGAGTCCCTCACCGCCTTCGGCAACACGGTCCCCACCTCCTTCCTGCGCCTGGTGCCGCACCAGGAGGCCCCCACCAGCATCTGCTGGGGCGACCGCAACCGCTCCGTGCTGGTGCGGGTTCCCCTGGGCTGGACCGGCGTGGGCGACCGGATGCTGCGCGACGCCAACCCCAAGGAGACCGGGGACGGCTTCGGCCCGTTCGAGAACCCCCAGACGGTGGAGCTGCGCAGCCCGGACGGCAGCGCCAACATCCACCTGCTGCTGGCGGGCATGGCCGTGGCCGGCCGCTACGGCCTGGAGCATCCCGACGCCCTGAAGCTGGCCGGCGAGCTCTACGTCAAGGCCGACGCCAGCCAGGTCCAGGGGCTCAGGCAGCTGCCGGCCTCCTGCTTCCAGTCGGCGGACTGCCTGGCCCGGGACCGGGCCCGCTACGAAGATGACGGGGTGTTCCCCGCCGGGCTGCTGGACTCGATCATCCGGAGCCTGAAGGCGTACGACGATCTCAACCTGAGCGAAAAGATCTTCGGCAACGCCGATTCCCTGAAGCAGCTCGTCAACCGCCACCTGCACTGCGGCTGAGCGCGGCCATGCGCGTCCTCCTCTGCGGTCCGCACTTCCCCGCCATCACGCAGCTGCTGAGCCAGCGGCTCCGGCCCGAGGCCGGCGACGAGCTGCGGGTGTGGGCCTCCGGCGACCTGGCCGGGCAGCTGGAGGGAGTCGACGCCCTCATCCCGGCCATGCACCGGGTCGACGGCGCGGTCATGGACGCGGGCCGGTTCCGGCTCATCCAGCAGTGGGGCTCGGGGCTGGAAGGGGTCGATCTGGAGGCGGCCCGGGCCCGGGGCATCTGGGTGGCGAACGTGCCCACCTCGGGCGGCAATGCGGAATCGGTGGCCGAGCACGCCATCCTGCTCATGCTCGCGCTGCTGCGCAAGCTGCCGGAGGCCCAGGCCAATGTGCGATCGAGAGCGCTGGGGGCCCCCCTGGGCCGCATGCTCCGGGGCAGGACCGTGTGCCTGTGCGGGCTCGGGACCATCGCGCTGGCGGTGGCCGGGCTGCTCCGGCCGTTCGGCGTGAAGCTGCTGGGGCTGAGCCGGGATCCGGCCGCGCCCAAGGTGGCCCGGTTCGGCCTGGACGGCTGCTATTCCTACCAGCAGCGCGACCTCTGCCTGGCCCGCACCGACATCCTGGTCCTCTGCGTCCCGCTTTCCGCCGCCACCCGGAACCTCATCGGCGCCTTCGAGCTGGCCTGCCTGCCGGCCGGGGCCTGCCTGGTGAACATCGCCCGGGGCGGACTGGTGGAGTACCACGCCCTGTACCAGGCGCTGGCCAGCGGCCGCATGGCCGGGGCCGGGCTGGACGTCTACTGGCAGGAGCCGATCCCGGCGGACGACCCCATCCTGGCCCTCCCCAACGTCATCGCCACCCCCCACATCGCCGGCGTCACCGACCGTTCCTACGGCGAGATCGCCGACGCGCTCATGGCCAACTTCGAATTGCTGCGCCGGGGCGAGCCGCCCCGGAACCGGGCGGTGTGAAGCGCAGGGCAGAGGGAGATGTAACATTTGTGTAACGATTGGCCCGGCTGCCCGGAACGTGAGGCCTGGCTTGGGTCTTGGGCCCGTCCCGGGGCTGCCCGGTCCAGGAGGCCCGTCCCTGGCGCCGGGGTATCATAGGAGGGAGTAATACCGGAGGGCACCATGGCAACACAATTCGGGACCGCACTGTGTGATTTCAATGTCTGCGAGACCCACGATGGCCAGCACCAGTTCATCGCCATCAAGCCCAAGGCCAGCCTGTCGATCCTGAACCAGGGAATGCTCACCTTCGAACTCAACCAGGGGTTCGAGACCGATGACGCCAGGAACCTGGCGAAACTGCTCAATGACTGGGTCACCCAGATCCGATTTGAACCGTTCGATTGCTAGGGTGATGGGAGGGCGCCCTGCTCCGGCGCCGCCCTTGGCCCGGCCCGTTCCGCGAAACCGCAAGGCCGGCCGGATCCTGGAAGCAGCCATCCTGTTCGGGCTCATCCCGGGGTCGGTCGCGGCCGGGTGGCTCAAGCTGCCGCTGATGCCGCTGCTCTGGACGGCCACCTTCTATTGCCTCTGGGAGATGGGCCAGGATGGCGATCCCGATCCGGGACTCTGGCGCAGGCCCAGGCTGGCGCCGGGGGAAGGGCGGCGTACCCTGCTCACCTTCGCCCTGGTTACAGCCTTGCTCATCGCGGCGGTGCGGGTGCTTCGCCCGGAAGCCCTGTTCGCCTACCCGCGGGGACACCCATGGCGATGGGCCCTGGTCGTGCTCCTCTACCCGGTGTGCTCGGCCCTTCCCCAGGAGATCATCTTCCGCGCCTTCTTCTTCCGCCGGTACCGGGTCCTGTTCGGGAACGGGGCCGGGCTGGCGGCGGCCAGCGCCCTGGCCTTCGGCATCACCCACCTGGCGTTCCACAACTGGGTGGCGGTGGCCCTCACCCTGCCCGGGGGCCTCCTGTTCGCGCGCTCCTACCGCCGCAACGGCAGCCTGCTGTTCGTGGTCTGTGAGCACGCGCTGTACGGCTGCATGGTCTTCACCATCGGCCTGGGCGGGTTCCTGACGGAGGCGACATTGAGGGTCTCCTAGCACCGGAGAATCCAGGTGGAGGCAGCGCCCGTGCTGGGCACAAGCAGCCCTGAGGGAGCAAGCTCCCCAAGGACTGCTAGCAGGCGCCTCCATCGGGCCCCGTCATGGTTTGCGGGATGCCCATGGCCTTCAGCGCCTGGCCGATGGCGTTCAGGGCGGCGTCGATCTCCGGGGCGCCGATGGCGCCGATGCAGCCTACCCGGAAGGTCTCGATCCGGGTCAGCTTGCCGGGGTAGAGGATGAACCCGGAAGCCTTCACCCGGTCGTACAGCTCGGGGAAGCTGTAGCCCGGGTGCCCGGGGGCGCAGACGGTGACGATGGTGGGGGCCTGGATCGCCCGGGGCAGAAACGGCTTGAGCCCCAGCTGCGCCAGCCCGGCCAGGAGCCGCTCGCAGTTGCCGGCGTAGCGGGCCAGCCGGCCCTGGCGGCCGCCTTCGGCGTCGAACTGGTCCAGGGCCGCCGCCAGGGCCGCCACCACGTGGGTGGGCGGGGTGAAGCGCCAGCGGCCGGTCTTCTGCAGATAGACATACTGGTCGTGCAGGTCCAGGGAGAGGGAGGGGGAGCGTCCCTCGGCCCCCAGCAGGGCCTCCCGGTCGGCCAGGACGAAGCCCATGCCGGGCACCCCCTCCAGGGCCTTGTTGCTGGAGGCGATGATCGCCTCCACTTTGATCTCCCGGGCCGACAGCGGCAGCACCGCGAACCCGCTCATGGCGTCCACGATCAGGCGCCGGCCGGCGGCCTGGACCGCGCGGGCGATGGCCTCCAGGGGGTTCAGCATGCCGGTGCTGGTCTCGCAGTGGATGACCCCCACGTGGGTGATGCCCGGGTCCCGGGCCAGGGCCTCGGCCACCCGGGCCGGGTCCACCGGGCTGGTCTCGCCGAAATCCAGCACGGCCAGGTCCCGGCCCATGGTGGCGGTGAGCTTGGCCATGCGCTCGCCGTAGGCGCCGTTCACCAGCACCAGCAGCTTGCCGTCCCGGGGCAGCAGGGTGCCGATGGCCGCCTCCACCGCGAAGGTGCCCGAGCCCTGCAGGGGCACGCAGACCAGGGTCTCCTCGCCGTCCGCGATGGCCACCAGGCGCCGGCACACCTGGGCGGTGAGGGCGTTGAACTCCGCGTCCCAGGACCCCCAGTCGTTGAGCATGGCCACCTTGGTGGCCAGGGAGGTGGTCAGCGGGCCGGGGGTGAGCAGGATGGGGTCGCGCATGGGGGGCTCCAGGGAAGTCAGGCGGTCAGAGGCTTGCGCCAGGCCTGGGCCCGGCGGTTGAGCAGCCAGCCCAGGCCGTTGAGGGCCAGGGTCACGGTCAGGGAGGTGGCCACGATGAGGCTGGCCATGGCCGCGGCCGAGGCGGTGTCGCCGGCGTCGTCCATGTTCAGCACGGCTACCGAGGCCAGGACGGTGTCGGGCGTGTAGAGGAAGATCACGCAGCTGACGGTGGTGGTGGCCGAGACGAACAGGAACCGGGCCACGTCCAGCAGGGCCGGCAGGGTGATGGGCAGGGTGACCCGCCGGCAGGTGGTCCACCAGGGGCGCTGGAGGCTGCGGGCCACGGACTCCACCTCGCCGTCGATCTGGCGCAGGGAGGTCATGATGGCCATGTGGCCGGTGGTGTAGAAGTGCACCACCGTGGAGATCACCAGGATCGCCATGGTCCCGTAGAGCTTGTGCAGCGGGTTTCCGGGCCGGTTGAAGCAGAACACGTAGCCCAGGCCCAGCACCAGCCCGGGCACGGCCATGGGCATCAGGGCCAGGGACTGGATCAGGGCCGCCACCGGCTTCGGCGCTGGGGTCTTCTCGGCCAGGTAGGCGCCGGCGAAGATCACCGCGCAACCCACCGCCGCGGTGTAGGCCCCAAGCTTGAGGCTGTTGCGGAAGGCCAGCCAGCCGCCGCCGTCCACGTTGGCGAAATCGTAGTGGGCCAGCGACAGCTGCATGTTGTAGGGCCAGAGCTTGATGAAGGAGGCCACCACCGCGGTGCCGATCAGGGCCAGCAGGAAGACCGAAACGGCCGAGCACAGGGTCCAGAGCAGCCCGTCCCGCAGCGCGCTGGGCTTGGCGCTGTAGGCCACCGAACTGCCGCTGAACGTGCCGCCCCGGCCCCGGGCCAGCCAGCGCTCGGCCGCGAAGCTGAGCACGGCCGGCAGCAGGAGCACCAGCCCGACCGCGGCGCCCTTCTGGAAATTCTGCTGGCCCAGCACCTGCTTGTAGGCCTCCATGGCCAGGACATTGGTCTGCCCGCCCACCACGATGGGCACGCCGAAATCGGTCACCACCAGGGTGAAGACGATGAGACAGGCGGAGGTGAGGCCGTAGCGGATGGTGGGCACCGTCACCGTCATGAAGCGCCGGTAGCGATTGGCGCCCAGCACTTCCGCCGCTTCGTGGAGCCGGGCGTCGGAGATGCTCAGCGCGGTGAGCAGCACCAGCAGGGCATAGGGGAAGGTGTAGAAGCATTCGCCCAGGACGATGCCCAGCGGGCCGTAGATGGGCACCCCGTGCAGCCAGGCCTTGAGTGCGCCCTGGTTGCCGAACAGGTAGACCAGGGAGATGGCGGGCATCAGCGAGGGCGTCAGCAGCGGGCTGAGGGCGATGACCTTGAACACCGGCTTGAACGGCATCCTGGACTGGGCCAGGGCGAAGGCGAACACCAGCGCCGCGGGCACCACCAGCGCGGTGGAGAGCACCGCCAGGTAGAAGCTGTTCCAGGCCGCCGACAGCAGCCTGGGCTCGGTGAGCAGCTCGCGCAGGTTGCGCAGGCCGATGAACTGGCCTTCGCGCCCCTGCAGGGCCTTCACCAGGATCTCGCCCAGGGGCCAGGCCAGGAAGAGCAGCAGCAGGCCGGCCATGCCCATGGCCATGAACTGGGCGAGACGCTCGTCGGCGGTGAGGATGGAGCGGCCTTGCCCAAGCCTCATACCGCCTCGTCGGCGAACAGCAGCATCCGCTCCGAGGGGAAGCCCACCGGCACCCGCTGGCCGGCGGCGACGCCGGGATCCTTGGCGCCCAGGTCCACCCGCAGGACGATGTCCCTGGCCTGTTCCAGGCGCAGGGTGGCCCGGCGGACCGGGCCCAGGAACTCCAGGTTCTCCACCAGGGCCATGAGCCGGGCCGTCCCGGACGGCGGGTCGATCTGGATGTCCTCGGGCCGGCAGAACAGGCGCGCGTTCCCGGCCAGGTGGGCGCCCAGCACCGGGATCTCCTGGCCGGCCAGTTCCACCATGCCGTCCTGCCGCACCCGCACCGGCGGGAAATTGGAATGCCCGACGAAGTCCGCCACGAACCGGGAGGCCGGCCGGTGGTAGATCTGCTCGGGGGTGCCCACCTGCTCGATGCTGCCGTGGTCCATGACCGCCACGGTGTCGGCGAGGCTGAGCGCCTCCTCCTGGTCATGGGTCACCATGATGGTGGTGATGCCCAGCTTCTGGTGGAGCTGCTTGAGCTCCTGGCGCAGGTGGACCCGGACCCGGGCGTCCAGTGCCGACAGGGGCTCGTCCAGCAGCAGCAGGCCTGGGCAGTTGGCCAGGGCCCGGGCCAGCGCCACCCGCTGCTGCTGGCCGCCGGAGAGCTGGCTGGGATACTTGCGCTCGATGCCGCTGAGGTCCATCAGGGCCAGCAGCTCCTCGATCCGGGCCCGGCGCGCCGCGCGGCCGGACCTGAGCCCGTAGCCGATGTTCTCGGCGACGTTGAGGTTGGGGAACAGGGCGTAGTTCTGGAACACGATCCCGTAGTCGCGCCGGGCGGGGGGCAGGTGACTGATGTCCCGGCCCTCCACCTGCACGGTGCCTGCGTCCTGGGCCTCCAGCCCGGCGATGATGCGGAGCAGGGTGGTCTTGCCGCAGCCCGAAGGCCCCAGCAGGCAGAGGAACTCGCCTTTGGCCACCCGCAGGTCGATGCCGGCGAGGGCGGTGAACGATCCGAACCGCTTGACGATACCTTGGACTTCCAGGAATCCGGACATCCGCCCACCCCCGCCGTGTTTCAAGCTACTTCTTCTCCGACTTGCCGTCGTAGCGCCGGGTCCACTCGGCCAGGATGCGGTCGCGGTTGGCCGCGGACCAGCCCAGGTCCTGCTTCACCAGCATCTTCTCGAAGGTGGCGGGCAGCATGGCCATGGGCCTGGCGACGCCGGGGTAGGCGACGATGGCGAAATTGTTCTTGTAGAGTTCGTTGGCGTCCTTGGAGGCGCACCAGTCGCAGAGTTTCTTGGCGGCTTCCAGGTGCCTGGTGCCCTTCATGATGCCGGTGGCTTCCAGGTCCCAGCCCAGGCCTTCCCTGGGGAACACCAGGTCGATGGGGGCGCCTTCGGACTTGAGCTTGGCGGCCCGGTACTCGAAGGTGATGCCGATGGGGAACTCGCCCGAGGCGGCCATCTTGCCGGGCTTGGAGCCGGAGTGGACGTAGAGGCCGATGTTCTCGTGCAGCTTGTCCATGTACTCCCAGCCGGCCTTTTCGCCGAAGATGGTCAGCCAGGCGCTCACGTCGAAGTAGCCGGTGCCGCTGGAGGCAGGGTTGGGCATCACGATCTTGCCCTTGTACTCGGGCTTGAGCAGGTCCTTCCAGCTCTCGGGCCTGGTCAGGTGCTGCTTGGCGGCTTCCACGGTGTTGAAGCAGATGGTGGCGCCCCAGACGTCCATGCCGACCCAGGTGGGGGGCCTGGCGGCGCTGACATATTTCCTGCTGAGCTGGGCCACGCCCTTGGGGGCGTAGGGCAGCAGCATGTTCTCCTTCTCCAGCAGGAGCAGGGAGGATGCCGCCAGGCCCATCACCACGTCGGCCTGGGGCGCGGCCTTCTCGGCCAGCAGCTTGGCGGTGACGATGCCGGTGGAATCGCGCACCCACTTGATCTTCACATCGGGGTAGGCCTTCTCGAAGGAGGCCTGGTAGGCCTGGATCTGGTCGGCCTCCAGGGCGGTGTAGACCGTGAGGGGCTCCTGGGCGAAGCAGGCGGCGGCCAGGCCCAGGCCGGTCATGACGGAAACGATCTTGCGGCGCACGTTCACGGGAAGGCTCCTTGGGAGGTGGGTTGAGGTCTTCTTCCCACTCTGCCCCGCGCCTGTTGCCGATTTGCTACAATCCGGTCCATTCTCTGTAACAGAGGCATGCCCATGACGACCCACCAGGACGATCCCTACCTCTGGCTGGAGGACGTGGACGGGCCCGAGGCCATGGCCTGGGTGCGGGAGCAGAATGCCGAGACCGAGGCCGAACTGGGGCGGGGCGCCCCGTTCCAGGCCCTGGAGGACGGCATCCTCGGCATCCTCGACTCGGCGGCCAGGATCCCCCACGTGACCCGGGCCGGGGCGCTCTACTACAACTTCTGGCGCGACGCCTCGCATCCCCGGGGGATCTGGCGGCGCACCACCCTGGAGCAGTACCGCCAGGCCGACCCCCGGTGGGAGACGGTGCTGGACCTGGACGCCCTGGCCCTGGCGGAAGGGCAGGGCTGGGTGTTCCACGGCGCCCAGTTCCTTCGGCCCGGCTGCGAGCGCTGCCTGGTCCTGCTCTCTCCGGGCGGCTCCGACGCCCACGTGGTGCGGGAGTTCGACCCGGCCGCCCGGGCCTTCGTGCCGGACGGCTTCACTCTGCCCCTGGCCAAGAGCTCGGTGAGCTGGATCGACCGGGACACCCTGTTCGTGGGCACCGACTTCGGCCCGGGCTCCATGACCGATTCCGGCTATCCCCGGACGGTCCGGCGCTGGCGGCGCGGCACCACCCTGGACCAGGCCGAGGCTGTGTTCGACGGACGGCCGGAGGACATGGCGGTGGAGGCCTACCACGATCCCGCCGAGGGGTTCGCCCGGGATTTCCTGGTGCGCCGGCCTTCGTTCTTCACCCAGGAATTGTTCCTTCTGGAACGGGAAGGGATGGCCCGGGTCGAGGTGCCCGCCGACGCCGAGGCCGAGGTGCACCGGCAGTGGCTGCTGATCCGGCTGCGCTCGCCCTGGACCCGGGGCGGCCGGACCTTCCCCGCCGGGGCGCTGCTGGCGGCCGGTTTTGCGGCCTTCATGGCCGGCCGGGGCCCGGTCACGGTGCTGTTCCGGCCCACGGCCAGGCGCTCCCTGGAATCCTGGAGCTGGACCCGCGGCCACCTGATCCTCAACCTCCTGGACGACGTCAAGAGCCGCCTTTGGGTGCTGACTCCGGGCCCCGGCGCCTGGAAGCGCGAGCCGCTCCAGGGCGCCCCCGCCCTGGGCACCGCCTCGGCCCGGGGGGTGGACCCGCTGGAGTCGGACGACTTCTTCCTGACCGTCACCGGGTTCCTCACCCCGGAAAGCCTGTGCCTGGGCCGTCCCGGGGAGGTCCCGGAGCTGCTCAAGTCGGCCCCGGCCTTCTTCGACGCCTCAGGGCTGGAGGTGAGCCAGCACTTCACCGCCTCCCTGGATGGCACCCGGATCCCCTATTTCCAGGTGGCCCCCAAGGGCCTGGAACTGGACGGGTCCCATCCCACCCTGCTCACCGGCTACGGCGGCTTCGAGGTGTCGCTGCTGCCCTGCTACAGCGGCGTCCTGGGCCACGCCTGGCTGGCCCGGGGCGGGGTATACGTGGTTGCGAACATCCGCGGCGGCGGCGAGTATGGTCCGCGCTGGCACCAGGCCGCCCTGAAGCAGGACCGGCCCCGGGCCCTGGAGGATTTCGCCGCGGTGGCCAGGGCCCTGGTGGCGCGCCGGGTGACCTCCGTGCCTCATCTGGGCATCGAGGGCGGCAGCAACGGCGGCCTGCTGGTGGGCAACATGCTCGTCCGCCATCCGGACCTGTTCGGCGCGGTGGTCTGCCAGGTGCCGCTGCTGGACATGCGGCGCTATTCCCGGCTGCTGGCCGGGGCCTCCTGGATTGCGGAGTACGGCGACCCGGACCTGCCCGAGGACTGGGCCTTCCTCAAGGACCTGTCCCCCTACGAGAACCTGAGGCCGGGCGTGGCCTATCCCCCGGTGCTGTTCATGACCACCACCCGGGACGACCGGGTGCACCCCGCCCACGCCCGCAAGATGATGGCGAAGATGAAGGCCATGGGCTGCCCGGCGCGCTACTTCGAGAACACCGAGGGCGGCCACGGGGCCGGCGCCGACAACCGCCAGACCGCGCGGTTCTGGGCCATCTGCTACGCCTTCCTCGAACGGGTGCTGGCATCGGTCGCGTAGCTCGCTACGCTACCGATGCTTGTGCCCAGCACGGACGCCTCAGCAAGGCGGGATCTAACGGTGTTAGAGTAGGTCACTTTCCGAGGCCTCCATGTCCCCGTTCGTCATCCCGCCGCCTGAACCTGCCTCCGTCGCCGTGTCCGGATCCGGACTCCGCTTCCCGGTCCGCCGGATCTTCTGCGTGGGCCGGAACTACGCGGCCCATGCGCGGGAGTTCGGCAACGACCCGACCCGGGAGCCCCCGTTCTTCTTCATGAAGCCGGCCGACGCGGTGCTGCCCGCCTCCGGCATCGTGCCCTACCCGCCGCTGACCCGCGACCTGCACCACGAGGTGGAGCTGGTGGTGGCCATCGGCGCCGCCGGCGCCCAGGTGGCGCCGGAGGATGCCCTTGCGCTGGTGTGGGGCTACGGCGTGGGCGTCGACCTGACCCGGCGCGATCTGCAGGATGCCGCCAAGGAGCTGCGCCGGCCCTGGGACTGGAGCAAAGGCTTCGACGCCTCGGCCCCGTGCAGCCCGCTGGTCCCGGCCAGCCCCCTGGGGCACCCCGCGACGGGCCGCATCTGGCTGGAAGTCAACGGCCAGCCCCGGCAGCAGGGTGATCTGGCGGACCTCATCTGGCCGGTGGCGGACGTGATCAGCCACATCTCCCAGGGGGTCGCCCTGCGGCCCGGGGACCTGATCTTCACTGGCACCCCGGCCGGGGTGGGCGCCCTCAATCCGGGCGACCAGGTCCGGGGCGGGGTGGACGGCGTGGCGGAATTCGCCTTCCGGATGGGGCCGAAGCCTTAGCTCTGCTGGGAACCAGACGGGCAGTGCCGGCACTCCCCTTCATGGAGGAGGGTGGGGATGTCCCCGCCCAGTCCGTCCACTCCTTGACCAACCTATGGTTATCGTTATATTAAATATTAATGAAAAACTTCTGCATGTCGTGCCTCACTCTGACGCTTCTGCTGACCGCCTGCGGCGGCGGAGGTTCGGGCCCGAGCCCCGCTCCACCCGCGATCCAAACCCAGGAGTTGGCACCGTTCGACGCGGCGCTGGTGAAGAACTGGCCCGGCTTGCCCAATGTGGGCATGTCCTGCTTCATGAACACCAGTATCAAGCTGCTGGCGGCCATGCCGGAAATGGATCCCTTCCTGGCCGCCAACCCGGGTGACGGCGCCAAGGTCAAGGCGGTGCGAAGCAGCCTGCGCGAGGTCATCAGCTTCATTCGATCCGGCGGCCCGCAAGGCCAGGACGTCCGCACCCTGGTACAGGCCGTCCTGGCCGCTTTCAGGGAGCATCCGCAGCTCAGGCAGTATGTCGCAGGGGTCGGGGACACGGGCGGCTACTCGGATGCCCTGCTCAGGAGCATCCTCTCCGTGCTGGGGAGCGCTGATGAATTCAAGATCAGATCAGTGCGGAAAGAGATCAACCCGCACCGGTCGCCACGCCCCGCCTATGGGGCGGAAACCATCACCGCCCTGAATATCGCCCAGGATCCCGCCCTGGGCGGGTTCGACCTGGCCCCCATCAACAGCGTCGGCGAATTCCTGCACAGGCTCACCTCGGGGCCCGGAACCTTCGACCTGGGCGGCGGGGGCACCCTGACCACCCATATCCATCCCACCCACATCCCCAGGAATGTCCTGCTCGACGTCGCCCATCTCAACCCCACCAAGGCCCTGCAGCTCAGCGACCAGGCCGAGGTTCCCGTCTATGCCGTGGACCAGGCCCGCCAGAGCGAGACCCGCACGAGGGAGGTGCACCTTCAGGCTGCGGCCGCCTCGATCTTCCGCGGGGGCCACCTCTGGGCGGTCATCCGGGGGGATGACGGCTGGTACGCCAACGATGATTCCAGGCCCTCCCGCCTGGTCGACCGGTCGGAAATGGATGAACAGCCGGACGGCCGCGGCGGGGTCGCCCGCTCCATCAATCTGATCCTGTTCAAGCACGATTGACTAGGGCGGATTGGCCGCCTGGTAGCCGATGTAGGCACAGGCAGGGCTGCTGTCGTCCAGGAGGTTGAGGGTCGGGTCGCCGAACCTCGACTGGTAGGTGGCGCTGTCGATGAGCAGCAGCAGGATGGAGTACGAGGGGTCCCAGGCCTTCACCACCGAGTTGTACGGATCGTCGCCATGGTCCAGGTAGAGGCCCTCGGACATGAAGCAGGCCATCTCGTGCCCGCAGGCCCAGATGGGCTGCACCGGGATGTTCACCACCCGCAGGATGGCGTTGAGGAAGCCGACGCTGCCGTGGCAGCCCGCGGTCCAGTGCTGCGTGCCCAGCGCCGGGTAGCGGCTGTCGACGGTGCCGTTGATGATCTGGGACACCGGGGAGAACCCGCGGTACTGCCAGACCGCGTAGTCGGTGCCGAAGTCCTCGTTGGGGTCTTCCGTGGTGCCGTAGAAGTGCGAAAGGTTGTAGCGCATCCAGTCCAGGGTCTTGCCGATGCTGGCCTGGCGGGTGGCGCCCAGGAGCCCGGCCTGCTTGAGCCAGGGATAGGTCCAACGGGGATCGGCGAATCCGGTCCGGGGCCGGTTGTCGGTGGTGTAGGTGGGCATGCCGGCGTTGGGGTAGGTGCCCATGGAGTAGTCCCCGCTGCTCAGGAGGTACCAGGCCATGGACGCGCTGTCGAACAGCCATTTCAGGGCGTCGCTGGAATAGTTGCCGTCGGTGATGCTCCAGGGGATCTGGTGGGAAGTCTCGAGCATCAGGGAGAAGGCCACGTGGGCGGTGTAGAGTTGCCACATGTACGCCGGGGTGACCCACAGCATGGTGGAGATGCTGTCGCTCTGGTTGCCGTACTGGTTGGCGGGCTGGTCGGTGAGGCCGGGGCTGCCGGGGATCATGGTGACCTGGGGCGCGCCCTGGTTGTACCAGGCGATGTCCGCGTTGTAGGCCGCCACCAGGTCGGCCTGCTGGCTGGGGCTCCAGCCGTTCCAGACCACCTTGTTCGCGTCGGTGGGCGGCAGGTAGACGTTGCCCGACACGGCCGAGACCTGCCACTTGATGGCGGCGGCGATGGTGGGGTTGTTGGCCAGCCAGGTGGGCAGGTCCTGGTACAGGGACAGGATGGCCGGGTCGCTGGCGGTGCTGTTCCCATAGGTGTCGCTGACGGTCACGGTGAAGACCGCCTGGTCGTCCGCGGGGGCCACGGCGGAGAGGCTGTAGCTGGGCCCGGTGGCGATGGGGGACCCGTTCCGGAACCACTGGCAGGCCAGGGTCCCGGAGCCGGAGGCGGCCACGGAGAAGGTCACCGGGGCGCCCTGGCTGATGATCTGGCCGAAGGGCTGGACGCTGATGACCGGGGCCGACGGGACCACCGCGATGGAGGGGGTGACTGAGCTGCTGCCGCCGGTGTTGGTGGCGGTGATGGTATAGGTCTGGAGCGCGGAGGCGGCGGTGGGGGTGCCGCTGATGCTGCCGTTGGCCAGGCTGAAGGCCAGGCCCGCGGGCAGCCCCGGGGCGATGGACCAGGTCACCACGGCCCCGCCGCTGTTGCCGGGCACCAGCGGGGTGACGGCCGAACCGGTGTGCCAGGTGTAGGTGCCGGTGGGCGAGCCGAGCGCCGGCGCGGCGTCGTTGACGGTGAGGGTGAGGCTGGCCTGGGTCGGGCCCCCGCTGTTGGTCCCGGTCACCACGTAGGCGGCGCCGGGGGTGACTGCGGTGGGGGTCCCGGAGATCACGCCGGAATTGGGGTCCAGGTTGAGCCCGGCCGGAAGCGCCGGGGCCACCCCGTAGGAGGTGATGGCGCCGCCGCTGTTGCTGGGGCTGTCCGGGGCGATGGGCAGGCCCTTGGTGTAGACCGCGGGATTGGTTCCGTACGCCAGCCCGGCGGGGGGCACGGCGGTGACGGTGACGGTGGCGGCGGCGGTCGTGCTCCCGGCCGCGGTGGTGGCGGTGAGGGTGTAGGTGGTGGTGACGGCGGGGCTCACGCTGATGGAGGACGTGCCGGTCACCGAGCCGATGCCCTGGTTCAGGCTCAGGGTGGTGCCGATGCCGGTGACGGTCCAGGACAGCAGGCTGCTCTGGCCGATGGTGACGGAGGCGGGGGCCGCGGTGAAGACGTTGATGACCGGCTTGGTGATCACCGTGACGGTGGCGGTGGCGGTGGCGGTGCCCACGTCATTGCTGGCGGTGAGGGTGAAAGTGGTGGTGGCGGCAGGATACATTCCTGCCATTCCGTTGGTCGAGGTGACCGCGCCGACGGTGTGGTCGATGCTGGCGGTGGTGAAGAAGTCCACCCCCGACCAGGTCAGGACGGCTTCCTGGCCCAGGTTGATGGTGCTGGAGAGCGCCGCGAAACTGCCGATCACCGGGAACCAGTTGAAATGGGCGGTGATGGCCATGTTGGCGGTGACGTTCTGGACCGTGAGGGGATTGACCTGGACGGTGGCGAACCCGCCGGTCCCGGTCCAGTTCTCCAGGCCCTCGCCGCCGGGGGGATTGGCGGTCACCGGGGTGCACGATCCGCCGTAGGCCACGATCTGGCTGGTGCTCCCGGTCAGGGTCCCGCCCTGGGCGGCCGCGAAGGTCACCTGGTAGTTCACGGTGGCCAGGGCCGAGGCGGTGACGCTGTCCCCGGCGGCGTTGGTCACGGTGAGCCCGAAGCTGGTGCTGGCCGCCAGGGGGCTGGTGGAGGCGGCCTGGCCGCTGGTGACCGAGCCGACGCCGTTGTCGATGACGCCCGTGCCGCCCGCGAACACGGCGGTGAGCTGGGTGGTCTGGCCGCTGATGATGGCGCCGGGGGAGGCGGTGAAGGAGGTGATGCTGGCGGGCGCCACCACGGTGACGGTGACGGTCCGGGTCACCGGGCCGCCCAGGCCGTCGGCGGTGAGCGTATAGGTGGTGGTGGCCGCGGGCGAGACGCTGACCCCGGCGCCGGAGCTCACCAGCCCGACGCCATGGTCGATGCTGGCGTCGCTGGCGTTCACGAACACCGGCAGCAGGGTGACGCTGGTCCCCGCCGTGATGATCGGCCTGGCCGAAGTGAACCCGGTGATGCCCACCTGGGACCCGGCCGTCACCGTGTCCGAGGCGGCCGCGGTGTCGCCGGCGGGGTTGGTGACGGTGAGGGTGAAGGTGGTGCTGGCCGACAGGGCGCCGGTGCTGATGGGCACGCCGCTGGTCACCGCGCCGAGCCCCTGGTCCACCGAGCCCTGGCCCCCGGAGAACACGGCCGTGAGCTGGGTGCTGGTCCCGATGGGCACGGCGGCGGGAGACGCGTTGAAGGAGGCGATGGCCGGCGGCGGGACCACGGTGACGGTGGCCGTCTGGCTCACCGGGCCGCCCAGGCCGGTGGCGGTGAGGGTGTAGGTGGTGGTGGCCGGGGGGGAGACGGTGAAGGCGGAGCCCGAGATCACCGGTCCGACGTCCTGGTCGACGCTGGCCCCGGCCTGGTTCACGAAGAAGGGGGTGAGGGTCGTGCTGGCGCCGACGCTGATCACGGGCCTGGCCGCGGCGAAGCCGGTGATGGCCACCGCCGGTCCCGCTGTCACGGTGGTCGAGGCGGTCGCCGCGTCCCCGGCGGCGTCGGTCACGGTGAGGGTGTAGCCGGTGCTGGCGGCCAGGGCGCCCGTGGATACGGGGGCGCCGCTGACGACCGGGCCGATCCCGTGGTCGATGGCCCCGGCGCCTCCGGTGAACACGGCGGTGAGCTGGCTGGACTGGCCCACCACCAGGGCGCCCGGAGAGGCGCCGAAGGAAGTGATGCCGGGCGGCGCCACCACGGTGACGGTGACGGCCTGGCTGACCGTGCTGACCGCGTCGGCGGCGGTGAGGGTGTAGGTGGTGGTGGCCGCGGGCGAGACGGTGACGCCCGTGCCGGAATTCACCGGGCCCACGCCCTGGTCGATGCTGGCGTCGGTGGCGTTCACGAACCCCGGAAGCAGGGTGGTGCTGGATCCGGCGGTGATGATGGTCCGGGCGGCGGCGAAGCCGGTGATGGCCACCTGGGACCCCACCGTCACCGTGGCCGAGGCGGCCGCGGTGTCGCCGGCGGGGTTGGTCACGGTCAGGGTGAAGGTGGTGCTGGCCGCCAGGGGGCCGGTGCTGACGGGTGCGCCGCTGGCCACCGGGATGTTCCCGGGGGTGATGCTGCCGGTCCCCTGGGAGAACACCGCCGTGAGCTGGGCGCTGTTCCCGCTGACCAGGGCGGCGGGGGCCGCGCCGAAGGAGGCGATGGCGGGGAGCGGGACCACGGTGATGGTGACGGGCCGGGTCACCGGGCCGCCCAGGCCTGCGGCGGTGAGGGTGTAGGTGGTGGTGGCCGGCGGGGAGACGGTGAAGGCCGAGCCGGAACTCACCGGGCCCACGCCCTGGTCGATGCTGGCCCCGGTCTGGTTCACGAAGGAGGGGGTGAGGGTGGTGCTGGAGCCGGCGCTGATCACGGTCCTGGCCGCGGTGAAGCCGGTGATGGCCACCGCCGGCCCCGCCGTCACCGTGGTGGAGGCGGTCACCGCGTCCCCGGCGGCGTTGGCCACGGTGAGCGTATAGCTGGCGCTGGCGGACAGGGCGCCGGTGGACACGGGGGTGTCGCTGGCCACCGGGCCGATCCCGTGGTCGATGGACCCGGAGCCTCCGGTGAACACCGCGGTGAGCTGGCTGGCCTGGCCGGTGACCATGGCGCCCGGGGAGGCGCCGAAGGAGGTGATGCTGGCGGGAGCCACCACGGTGACCGTGACCGTGCGGATCACGGGGCCGCCCGGGCCGTTGGCGGTGAGGGTGTAGGTGGTGGTGGCCAGGGGCGAGACGGCCACCGGGGAGCCGGAACTCACCTGGCCCACCCCCTGGTCGATGGTGGCGTCGGTGGCGTTGACGAACACCGCCTGCAGGCTGGTGCTGGTCCCTGCGGTGATGGTGGCCTTGGCGGCGGTGAGCGAGGAGACGCCCACGCCGGCTCCCGAGGAGGCGCCGCCCCCCCCGCCGCAGGCGCCCAGGAGAGCCAAGGCCAGCCAGACCAGGCATGGTCCAGACCAGTTCCACAACCTTCGGGTGGGAAGGGACATATTGGGCGAGGCTCCTGCGAGTGATTGAAAGGGAGACCTGTATCACTCTTCGGCGGCAGCCAGCCCGGGCTTGACAATATCCAAATTAATTTTTTTTTTGATAATGAGTCCCTGGCGCATCTACCGGAGGCTGATCAGGGCGACCCCGGTCAGGGCCAGAGCCAGCCCGGCCCAGCGGGTGGCCGGGAGCCGCTGGCCCAGGAAGATCCGCGCCAGGATGACGGTGGGGGCGGGGAACAGCGAGGCGATGACCGCCACCAGCGAGAGCAGCCCGGACTGGCTGGCCAGGAGGAACAGGATGTTCGCGGCCATGTCGGCGGCCCCCGCGGCCAGGGCCGGCGCACAGGCGTTGCGGGCGATCCGGAACGGCTGCCGGGCGCAGCGCAGGGCGATGGCGAAGGCGAAGATCGAGGCGGCCCTGGCCGCCACCAGGGGCCATAGCCCGGCGCCCGGGCTGGCGCGGGAGAGGGTGATGAAGAACGAGCCGAAGCCGAGCCCTGCCAGGATGCCATAGCCCAGCGCGGTCCTGGCCGCCTTCCCGCCGCGCTCGCCGGCGCTGCCTTCCCAGGTCAGCAGCAGGATGGCCGGAAGGCAGAGCGCCGACCCGGCCACGGCCATGGCCGCCGGCCGTTCCCCCAGCAGGAGCCCGAACAGGACCGGCAGCAGCGCCCCCACCACCGCCGAGGCGGGCGAGACGATCGCGACGATGCTCCGGGCGATGCCGCCGTAGAGCATGAACAGGCCCAGCGACCCGGTGAGCCCGGCCAGGAAGCCCCAGCCCAGGTCCCGCCAGGAGGGCAGGCCGTGCGGCAGCAGCGCCAGCCCCGCCAGCACCACCAGCATCCCCAGCAGCTGGGAGAGCAGGAGGACGGAGAGGAGCCGGCTCCTGCCGGCGGCGAAGCCCCCGCAGAAGTCGGCGATCCCATAGGAGAGGGCCGCGCATCCGGCCAGCAGCAGAGCCATGCTTGATGGTAGCAGGCTAGTGCGGCCAGGGGCTCTCCGGCGGGACCAAGGGCATGCGGATGGTCACCCGGGTCAGCTCGTTGGGAAGGCAGAAGATCTCCAGCCGGCTGCCGGCGCCCAGGACGCTGCGGATGCGCTTCTCGACGATCTGCAGTCCCAGCCCGTCCTTGGCGCGCTCCTTCTCCTCGTAGGCGCCGGCGGTGTCCTCCACGTCGATGCGCACGATGCCGTCCTCCTCCCGGGCCCGGATCCGGGCGACGCCGGGGGTCAGCATCTCCGAGATGCCGTGCTTGATGGCGTTCTCCAGCAGCGGCTGCAGGGTGAAGGTGGGCACCTGGATGTGCAGCAGCGAGGCCGGCACGTCGATCTCCACCACCAGCCCCTCGAACCGCGCCTTCTCGATCTCCAGGTAGGCGCGGATGTGCTCCAGCTCCTCCTCCAGGGTCGAGAACGGGCTGCTGCGCTTGAGGTTCTTGCGGAAGTAGTTGGAGAGGTGGTAGACCAGCTCGCGCCCGCGGGTGGCGTCCTTGCGGATGACCGCCATGATGGTGTTGAGCGAATTGAACAGGAAGTGCGGGTTCACCTGGGCCTGCAGCAGCTTGAGCTCGCCCAGCACCAGCAGGTTCTTCTGCTCCTGGTAGCGGGCGATGAGCAGCTGGCTGGAGAGCAGGTGCCCGATCCCTTCGCCCAGCTTGCGGTTCATGGTGAGGAACCGGCGGCCCCGGGGCTCATACAGCTGGACGGTGCCGATGACGGTGCCGTCCACCTGGAGCGGCACGATCAGCCCCGAGTGGATGGGGCAGCGGGGCGAAAGGGTGCAGTGGTAGCTCTGGTGGGCGCCGTCGGCGAACACCACCGCCCCGCTGGCGATGGCCTGCCGGGTGAGCGGGGAGGTGATCGCCTCGCCCGGGCGGTGGTGGTCCGAGCCGATGCCGACGAACCCGAGGATGTGGCTGGTGTCGGTGACCGCCACGCCGCCCACCCCGGTCTCCTCCTGGACGATGGCCGCGATCTCGCCGGCCATGCCCGCCCCGAAGCCCCGGGACATGAGCCCCAGCGCCCGCTGGGCCACCCGCAGCGCGGCGGCGGACGAGGCCGCGGCCACCTGGTCCAGGTCCCGCTGCCGGTGGATCAGCACCGCCATCAGCAGGGCCGCGCCCAACGGGTTGAGCAGCACCATGGGCGCGGCGATGACCTTGACGATGGCCACCGCCGCGCTGAACGGCTTGGCCAGGGCCAGGACGATGCCCATGTGCGCGATCTCGCCGACGAACACCGTGAGAAATGCCACCCGCTTGGTGATCAGCAACTGGGGCTTGTCCCTCAGGGCGATGTGGACCATCCCGGCGGCGAACCCTTCCAGGGTGGTGGCCACCGCCCCGGCGAAGGCCGCGGCGCCGCCCAGGGTCATGCGGTGCAGGCCGGCGGTGGCCCCCACCAGGGTGCCCAGGATCGGGCCGCCCAGGAGCCCGGCCAGGGTCGAGCCCACCGCGCGGGCGTTGAGCAGCGCGCCGCCCCGCACCACCGGCGTGCCCAGGTAGTTGCCCAGGATGGTGATGCAGGTGAACACCAGGAACAGCCGGATCTTGCCCCGCGGGTGGGCCCAGTCGGTGTTCAGCGGCTGGAACGCGGGGGACTCGCAATAGAGGTAGAACAGGACCAGGAAGGCCGACAGGGTCTGGAACAGCTGGACCAGGTATTCCACGGGAGCTCCCTGTCATCGCCTCAGCGGAAGACGGTCATTCCAGCCGGTCGGCCAGCAGCCTGGCGGTGTGCTCCACCTTGACCTGGGCGCCGTCCTTGTCGAAGCCGCCGCGGATCTGCATGACGCAGCCCGGGCAGTCCATGGCCGCCAGCGGGGCCTGGGCGGCCTTGATGTTGCCCAGCTTGCGGGCCAGGATCGGGGCGGAGAGCTCCGGCAGCTTGAGCGAGTAGGACCCGCCCATGCCGCAGCACATGTCGCACTCGGCCATCTCCGAGATCTGGTAGCCGGCCTTCTCCAGCAGCTCGCGCGGGGCCGCCGATGCCTTGAGGGTGCGCTTGAGATGGCAGGAGTCGTGGTAGGTGAACTTGCCCAGGTCCTGGCCCTCCTTGAAGGTGAGCCGGCCCTCGTCCACCAGCCGCTTGACCAGGGTGGAGAAGTCGATGGCCTTGGCCGCCAGCTTCTGCGCGTCCCCCAGACGGTCCTTCATGCCCAGGCTTTCGAAAGTGGCCGTGAACTCGTGCTGCAGCGCCACCGTGCAGGTGGGGCAGGCCGAGACCACATACTTCACGTCCTCGGCAAGCAGCGCCTCGATATTGTCCTGGGCGTTCTGGGCGGCCACCTCGTAGGCGCCGCTATAGCGGGCCGGGGCGCCGCAGCAGGTCTGCCTGTCCGGGAACACCACTTCGATCCCGGCCTTGTTCAGCACCTCCACCACCGCCTGGCCCATCTCCGGGTAGGAGAAGTCGATCAGGCAGCCGGAGTAGAACGCGGCCTTCTCCTTGCCCTTGGGTTGCGCGATCTGCTTGAACAGGTCCCGGAACGGCACCGGCGCGATGGCCGGCAGGCTGCGGAACTCGGTGAGGTCGGAGAGGAACATCGGCAGGTGGCGGATGAACCCGTCCTTGGCGAACGGCTTCTGGGTGACGGAAGCGGCGCGCAGCATGGCGTGGAACACCCGCCGGTTGTTCACCACCGCGAACACCGCCTTCTGGACGATGCCCTGGCCCTGCTCCACCGCCAGCCGGCGGCGCAGCTCCAGGATCAGCTCGGGGATGTCGATCTTGCCCGGGCAGACCTCCTTGCAGTTGCCGCACATGATGCAGAGGGCCTGGATGTCCTCGGACTTCTTCAGCTCGTCGAACCAGGCGGTGAGGATGGTGCCGATGCCGCCGGTGTAGGTCTTGCCGAACACGTGGCCGCCCACCAGCCGGAACACCGGGCACACGTTCAGGCAGGAGGCGCAGCGGATGCACTGAAGCGCCTGCTTGAACTTGGGGTCCTTGGCCATGGCCGAGCGCTTGTTGTCCATGAGGATGATGTGCAGCTGCTTGGGGGTGCCGTCGGTGTTGGGCACCTGGCCGGTGATGATCGAGACGTAGCTGGTGAGCAGCTGGCCGGTGGCGCTGCGCGGCAGCGCGGTCAGTATTGGATGGATCTCCTCGAAGCATGCCACCAGCTTCTCGATGCCGACGATGGCCACGTGGATCTTGGGCAGGGTTGTCACCAGCCGGGCGTTGCCTTCGTTGGTGATGATCACCAGGCTGCCGGTCTCGGCCACCGCGATGTTGGCCCCGGAGATGCCCATCTCGGCGCCCAGGAACTTGGCCCGCAGCTTGCCGCGGGCGAACCTGACCAGCTTGGTGATCTCCGGCACCTGGCCCGGCTCCACCTCGCTGTTGAAGACGTCGGTCACCTCTTCCTTGGTCATGTGGATGGCCGGCATCACCATGTGCGAGGGGGTCTGGCCGGCCAGCTGGATGATCCATTCGCCCAGGTCGGTCTCCTCCACTTCCATGCCGCCCGCCTCCAGGTGGGCGTTCAGGTGGATCTCCTCGGAGGCCATGGTCTTGGACTTGACGATCCGCTGGACCCCGTTGGCCTTGGCCAGGTCCAGGATGTACTGCCTGACCTCGGCCGGGTCCTGGCTGCGGAACACCACGGCCCCGCGGGCCTCGGCGTTGCGCTTGAAGGTCTCGGCCAGCTCGTCCAGGTGGCCCGCGGCGCTGCCCTTGATCGCCTTGATCTGTTCCCGCACCGCCTCGAAGTCGATGCCTTCGTAGGCCTTGGCCCGGCCGATCCGGTAGGCCTCGGAGAACCGGCCCAGGGCGCCGGTGAGGTTGGCGTTGTTCAGCGCGACGTTGACGGATTCCCTGAAGGCGGTTTTCATCAGTTGCCCCTTTCCAGATCGTCCACGAACACGATGATGAGCCGCTCCGGCCCGTGCACCCCGATGGTGAGCACCCGCTCGATGTCGGCGGTGCGGCTGGGGCCGGTGATGAGGGAGATGTAGCCGGTCTGGCTGGGGTGCAGCTGGCGCAGCACGGTGGGCAGGTCGGCGCGCAGCCGGGAGCTGCCCACCAGGGCCACGTGGATGGGGGGGAGGGTGGAGACCAGGCGCTGCTCCACCTGGGCCGCGTCCACCACCAGGGTGCCGGTGGCGGCCACCGCCCAGTCCATCTGGGAGATGCCGACCCGGGCCTGGGCGGCGGCTTCGCGGGTGACCTCGAAGCTCAGGCCGACCGCCTCGTTGGCCAGGTACTTCTTCCCGGACCCCTTGAGCAGGCTGCCGTCCGCCCAGAGCGCGCCCATGCCGGGGGCGTCCTGGACACCCTGCTCCTGCAGCAGGCCGAGGACGAAATCGAAAGCGTCCCGCTGGGTGGGGAAGCGGTGGACTTCCGCGCTGACGGCTTCCGCCCGGGCTTTGAAGGTCTCGTACAGGGTATCCATGGGTTCACCCTCCGGAAAAAAACCAGGGACCGGAGTCCCTGGCCTGACTGCGGGTCTGCTACTTTACGACCAGGTTGACAAACGGGGTGACGTAGGCCATCAGGAACACGGCGCAACCACCCAGGGCCGCCAGGGCGATGGAGTGGAAGAACACGTACCGAAGGATGTCTCCTTCATGACCATACCACTGGGTGGCGGTGCTCGCCACTACGATGCTCTGGGCATCGATCATCTTGCCCATGACCCCGCCCACGCTGTTGGCGGAAGCCATCAGGGCCGGCTGCACCCCCACCTGCTGGGCGGTGATCTTCTGCAGGCTGCCGAACAGCACGTTGGAGGAGGTGTCCGACCCGGTCAGGGCCACGCCCAGCCAGCCCAGCATGGTGCCGAAGAACGGATACAGGGCCCCGGTGCGGGCGAAGGCCAGGCCCATGGTGGCGTCCAGGCCGGAGTAGCGGGTGAGGAAGCCGATGGCCATCATGGCCGAGATGGTGAGCAGGGAGAACCGGACCTTGACCAGGGTGCGGCCGTAGAGCTTGATCATCCTGCCCAGGCTGAGCCCGGCGACGATGCCGGAGAGGATCGAGGCGATGAAGATGCCGGTCCCGGTCATGGAAAGCCAGTTCAGCATGAACACGGCCGGCTCGGGGGTGGGCTTGACCACCACCGGGGGCATCCGCTGGACCAGCATGTGCAGCCCGTGCACCGGGAACTTGAACAGGGAGATCTTGTCCAGGCCGTTCTTGATCACCGGGGTGCCCCAGAGGCCGACCAGGACGCTCAGGATGACCCAGGGCATCCAGGCCTTGACCACCGCGGCGGCGGGCTTGGCGACCCGCACGGTGCTGACCCGGTCCGAGGCGTCGTGGGCCATGGAGTAGATGTTCCTGGGCTTCCAGACCAGCAGGAAGGCGATGAGGCAGCCCATGGAGACCACCGAGGCGGCGATGTCCACCAGCCAGGGGCCGTGCAGGTTGGAGACCGCCAGCTGGGTCAGGGCGAAACTGCCGCCGGCCACCAGGATGGCGGGCCAGACTTCGCACATGCCCTTGAAGCCCGCGAAGGCCCAGATGAGCCAGAACGGCACCAGCAGGCAGAAGGGGGTGAGGATGCGGCCGACGTTGGCGCTGAGCACCAGCAGGTCGATGCCGGTGACCCCGTTCAGGGCCACCAGGGGGATGCCCAGGGCGCCGAAGGCCACCGGGGCGGTGTTGGCGATGAGCGACAGGCCCGAGGCCTGCAGGGGCTTGAAGCCCAGGCCGATGAGGATCGCGGCGGTGACCGCCACCGGCGTGCCGAACCCGGCCGCGCCTTCGAAGAAGGAGCCGAAGCAGAAGGCGATCAGCAGGAGCTGCAGGCGCCGGTCCTGGGTGATGGTGGTGAGGCTTTCGGACAGGGTCTTGAACAGGCCGGTCTCCACCGTCAGCACATACATGAAGATGACGTTGATGATGATCCAGCCGATGGGCAGGAGCCCGTAGCCGGCGCCGAACACCGCGGTGGACGCGGCGGCCTTGGCGGGCATGCCGAAGCCGACGATGGCGGTGAGCAGCGCGGTGGCGAGGCCCAGCAGGGCGGCCAGGTGGGCCTTGACGTGGAACAGGCCCAGGGTGCCCAGGAGCACCACCACCGGGAGGGTCGCGATCAGGGTGGACAGCCACCAGTGGCCGGTGGGATCGTAGTTCTGGGCCCATGGCGCGCCCAGGGCCGGGAGCTTCAGGATCACCACCGCGAGGATGGCGACGATGGCCAGGATGAGCGCGAGCATGCCGAGGTTGGCGGCGGGCGGCGCCT
>Ga0302320_10005780_pt1 | contig 27614 bp, 30 predicted proteins | sample Bog_T0_3_FD_202130 | JGI IMG/M metagenome (GOLD analysis project Ga0302320, IMG submission 202130) | Peat permafrost microbial communities from Stordalen Mire near Abisko, Sweden - Bog_T0_3 | ecosystem: Environmental > Terrestrial > Soil > Wetlands > Peat | place: Sweden: Abisko, Stordalen Mire...
GAAAGGTGTTGAGGTCGCTGCCGCAGAGGCCGACGACGGTGACCTCGACCACGACGTCGAGCGGACCCGGCTCACGCTGTTCGATGTCGCGCAGGCGCGTCTGGCCGACTGCTTCGATCACCAGCGCTTTCATTGCGACAGTCCCTGTTTCGGCGCGAAACCGGCGGCGGTCATTGCGAATTCGGATTGGTGATGCGGGCGATCATCAGCGAGCCCAGGATGATTGCGCCGTAGATCGCCTGGATCCAGAACGAGGGGACCTGCGCCAGCGTCAGGATGTTCTGCACGATGCCGAGCAGCAGCACGCCCGTGAGCGCGCCGATCAGCGTGCCGCGTCCGCCGTCGAGCGAAATGCCGCCGATGACCGCGGCGGCGAAAACGGTGAAGATCATGCCTTGGCCCTGGCTGGCGCTGATGGCGCCGACATAGCCGGTGAGCACGAGTCCCGCGACGGCCGCGAGCACCCCGGCGAACACGAAGACGCCCCAGATCACCATGTCCACCCGGATGCCGGCGGCGCGCGCCGCCTCGGGATTGCCGCCGACGGCATAAATAGAGCGGCCGATCTTGTGGTAGCGCATCCCGAGTCCAACGGCGACATAGACGGCCAGCGAGAACCAGACGGACAGCGGCAGCCAGAGCCAAGTCGTCGTCGCCAGCCAGAAGAAGCTGCTCGGCATGTCCCAGAGCGTCTGGCCCCGGGTCACGCCCACCTGCAAGCCGCGCAGGATGATCAGCATCGCCAGCGTGACGATGAACGCGTTGAGGCGCAAACGCACGATCATGAATCCGTTCGCCAGACCGATGACGGCGCCTGCCAGCAATGTGCAAGCGATGCCGGCCGCGGCGGGAAATTGCGTACCGAACCCGGCCGACGTCGCGGGGATGACGAGCATGGCGCCCAGCGCCGGCGCGAAGCCGACCGTCGATTCCAGGGTGAGATCGAACTTGCCGGTGATGATGATCAGGGTTTCGCCGAGCACCAGCAACGACAGCGCGGCCGACGAACCCAACACGGTCGCGAAGTTGCGATAGGTCAGGAAGTTCGGATTGACCAGGAAACCGACCACCAACAACACCAGAATCGGCGGGATCAGCGCAAATTCCTTCAGGAATACGAGCCCTTTCCAGCGGTCGATGGCGCGACGCCGCGGGGAGACCGCGGCCGCGGTTTGAACTTGGGTCATTCCTGGAGACCTTCAATGCTGGCGAGCAGGTCGGATTCGTCCCAACCGGCCTCGAACGTCGACGCGACGGCGCCGCGCCGCATCACGTGGACACGGTCGCAAATTCGCAGATCCTCGATTTCGGAACTCGAAAGCAGGATGCCGCGCCCTTGCGCGCGCAAGGCTTCGACCTGGGCGAGCAGCGCCGATTTCGATTTGACGTCGACGCCCGCGGTGGGATCGATCAGCACCAGGAAGTCGGGTTCGCCCGCGAGCGCGCGGCCAAACACCACCTTCTGCTGATTGCCGCCGGAGAGATCGCTGACCGGTTGCTCGGGCGCGTTGGCGACGATTCCAAGCCGATCCATGGCCTCCGAGGCGCGCAGGCGCCGCCCGCCAAGATCGATCCAGCCGAATGGACCCAACTTACCCATGATCGGCATCGTGATGTTTTCGGCGATCGACAGGCCGAGCACCAGCCCTTCGCGATGCCGGTTCTTGGGAACGCAGCCGACGCCGCGTTTTATCGCGCCAGGGACGTCGGCGGAGACCAGCGCGGCGCCGTTCACGCGGATCTCGCCCTGGGTGAACCGGCCAAGGCCCGCGGCGGCCTCGCAGAGTTCGGTGCGACCGCTGCTCGAGGCGCCCGTGACGCCGACGATCTCGCCTCGCCCCACGACGAGCGAAACATCCTGGAACAACGGCCCGCGCAGCGCGCGGATTTCCGCCACGGTCTCGACCTTCTGCTGCCGCGCCCGGCGCACGGTGTCGAGCCCTTCGGCGATGCGGGTTTCGCCCGTCATCGCGGCGATCATCTCCGCTTTGGGTAAGTCCGAGACCGGCGCGGAGACTATGTGGCGCGCGTCACGCAACACGGTGACGTCCTGGCAAATCTCGTAGACTTCCTGGAGGTGATGCGAAATGAACAGAAACGTCACGCCGCGCCCCTGCAACTCGCGGATCTTGTCGAACAGACGCCAAATCTCGGCGCCGTCGAGCTGAGCGGTCGGCTCGTCGAGAATGACGAAGCGGGTTCCGCGCGACAGCGAGCGCGCGATCTCGACCAGTTGCCGCTCTTCCACGGTCAGTTCGCGCGCGTTGACGTCGACCGGCACCGCGACTCCCCAGAGATCGAGCAGCTCCCGCGCCTCGCGGCGCATACGCGGCCAATCGATCCAGCCGCGCGTCGTCGGCTGGCGGTGAATGAACAGATTTTCCGCGACGCTGAGGTCGGGGACGATGGTGGAATGTTGATAGACGCAGGCGACCAGGCTTTGCCAGGCCCGCGGTTCGGAAAGCGCCGGCGAAGGCTGGCCCGAAAACAGGATCGAACCGGAGTCCGGCTTCAGCCGGCCCGTCAGCAGCGAGATCAACGTCGACTTGCCGGCGCCGTTGCGGCCGACCAGGCCGTGTGTGCGGCCCGGTTCGACGCGAATGCGCGCATCCTGCAAGGCGATCGTCGGCCCGAAGCGCTTGCTGATCGCGCGCGCTTCCACCACGGGCGCCGACGTCTCCAGGCCAGGAGACGCGGCGCCCGTCGAAATGGGGTTCGATCCCGTCACGATTTTGTCCCGTTACTTCTTCGCGTTACCCCAGAGACTGGAATCGTCGACGTTGGCCTTGGTTACGAGCGGCGCCGACAATTGATCTTCAAGAACACCGGGAGCGACTTCGACGATCTTGCTGTCATGGTCGGTGGGCCCGACGGCGAATTTCTCGCCGGCCAGCGTCTTCTTCGCGTAGAGCAGACCATATTTTGCGTAGAGGTCGGCGGGTTGAGAGACGGTGGCGTCGATCTGACCCTTGCGTATTGCGTCGTATTCCTGCGGAATGCCGTCGTTGCTGACGATCACGACATGGCCGGGTTGGCCGGCCGTCATCAGCTTGCCCTTGCGCTCGAGGGTCTGCAAGGTCGCGGACAGGAACGCCCCGCCGGCATGCATGTAAATGCCGCTGATATCGGGATGCGAGACCAGCAACGCGTCGAGCCCGGCGGCGGCGACAGCGGCTTCCCACTTGGTCGGGATTTCGAGCACTTCCAGTTTCGGGAACTTCGCCTTCATGCAGTCGCGAAAAGCCTCGGCGCGATCGCGGCCGTTGACCGAGGCGAGGTCGCCCATGATCTGCACCACGGGCCCGGCGGTGACGTGCGCGCCGATATATTCGCAGGCCTTTTCGCCATAGGCGCGATTGTCGGCGCGCACGACGATCGCGATCGGGCCGGTTTGCGGGGCGACATCGACGCCGACGACCGGAATGCCGGCCGCGGCCGCGCGCTCCAGGGCGGGGCGAACCGCCGCGCTCTCGATCGGCGTCGTCACGATGGCCTTGGCGCCCAAGGTGATCAGATTGGCCATGTCGGTCATCTGCTTGGCGGAATCATAGTCGGAATTGACCGGCTCCAGCATATTGATGTCGAGTTCCTTCGCGAACTTCGGCAAATAGGCTTGGTAGGCCTGCCAGAACGGCGAAGTCAGCAACGGGATGTTGACGCCGACCGGTCCCGTTCCGGCGGCGAGCGCGCCGGAGCCGAAGGCGACCGACGCGATGAGCGAGGCCGCGAGCACCGCTTTCTTCATGAGTTAATTCCTCCCAGAATTGTAAACTTTAGGTCGACCCCAAAGCGGTTTTGGATCGTTTTCGGGTATAAACCTCCTATGTATTTTCACAATCCACCAATCTTTGTCAAACGAATTTGCGAATTTAGACCTGATTTTTGACATTTTGACGGGATTGCGTCATTAAACCTGGGATGTTTGTCGGCCGGTCAGACATCGCCTCCCCTGCGCCAAAAAAGTGGTTTTCCTCGAAGAAAGCGTTCGCGAATGAGCAGTCCGAAGTCCGATCATGCGATCGCGCTGGTGAAGAAGATGATCGCCACCGGGCAATTGAAGCCGGGCGACCGGTTGCCCAACGAGGACGAGTTCTCCGCCCAGCTCGGCATTTCGCGCAATTCGATGCGGGAGGCCGTGCGGGCGCTGCAAGCCATGCAGGTTCTCGTGGCGCGCCAGGGCGACGGCACCTATGTCTCGAGCCTCGAACCCTCCGACATGATCAAGTCGCTTAACTTCGCGGTCGATGTCGCCGGCCCTGCGGCCGTCGTGAACTTTCTCGACGTGCGCAAGCTGATCGAAGTGCACGCGGCCGAGATCGCGGCGATCCATCGCTCCGAATCGGACCTGCGCAAGCTCGTCGCCATCCACGAAAGCGTGCTGAGACTCGAAGACCCGGAAGTGCTGATCGAACTCGATTCGGAGTTTCATCAGACGATCGCCGCCGTCACCAACAATCCGGTGTTGTCGGCGTTGCTGAGGGTCGTCTCGGGTCCGACGATGCGCGCGCGCATCTGGCGTTTTCGCCATGCCGACCAGAATTTCGGCGCGTTGCGTCGGGAACACGGGGTCATTCTCGATGCGATCCAGTTGCGGGACGTCGACGCCGCGCGCTACGCGATGTGGAGCCATGTCTCCGGCGTGCAAAAATGGGTAGAAGCCAATCCCGAAAGCCTGAAGGCGATGGAGCGAGACTGATGGCAGCCAACGACCCCCGCCTGTTGCTTCTGCATCCCGACGACAACGTCCTGATCATCGCCTCGAATATCGACGCCGATGAAATCCTCGTCGTCGAAGGGGAAACATTGCAGGCGCCGCAACGCCTGACCCTGGGCCACAAGATTTCCCGCCGCCCCATCGCAGCCGGAGAGACGATCCGCAAATATGGCGCGCCCATCGGCCGCGCCAGCGCCGACATCGCCAAGGGCGCGCACGTGCATGTGCAAAATCTGACCAGCAATTACACCAAGACGCATTTGGTGGAGTGAGCGCGCGAGCTCAGTTGGCGGGGATCGCCGCGCGCCCCGGCAGGCAGGCGGGGCCGAGCGGCTCGAATTGTTTGTAGGTCAGGATGAATTCGGTGTGGCCGAGGAGTTCCGACGCGCTTCTCGCCCCGCGTCCCAAGGCGAGGACTTTTTCGTAAATCTCGGCGCCGACTTCGTCGAGCGAGGCTTTGCCCTCCAGAATGCGGCCGGCGTCGACGTCCATGTCCTCGGCCATGTCGCGATAGGTTTCCGGATTGGCGCAGACCTTGACGACGGGCGAAATCGCCGAGCCGACCACCGAGCCGCGGCCGGTGACGAAGATGACGACATGCGAACCACAGGCGATCAACTCGGCGATCTCCGCGTTGTCGTTGATGTTGGGAAAACCGAAGCGCGGCTCGCCGTCGGGCACGACGTCGAGCAGATAGAGTCCGCCCGCAGGCGGGCGGACGCCCGGCTTGAGAATTCCGTTGATCGGCGAAGACCCCGATTTGGCGTATGCGCCGAGCGATTTCTCCTCGATGGTGGAGAGGCCTCCGTCGGCGTTTCCGGGCGCGAACGAGCCGTATCCCATCGCGGCGTAATAGCGCGCGGCCTTGTCGACGACCGCGATCAATTCGCGGCCAAGGTCGGGATCGCTCGCCCTGTCGGCCATCACGTATTCGCAGCCGACGAGTTCGCCGGTCTCCTCGAAGATGCAGGCCGCGCCGGCGGCGACGAGGCGGTCGAACGCGCGCCCGGTCGCGGGATTGCCGGTAATTCCGCTCGTGCCGTCGGATCCGCCGCAGACCGTGCCGACGACGAGTTCGTCGACCGACATCTCGACCGTCGGCGCCTTTTCGAGTTCCGCGAGCGTCGAGCGCACCCAGGCCCGTCCGGTCTCGACCGTGCTGCGCGTGCCGCCGCTGCGCTGAATCGTCAGCGTCAGGACGGGGCGTCCGCTTCGGGCGACGATGTCCTGAAGCTTACGTTTGTTGAAGCTCTCGCAGCCCAACGACACCAGCAGCGCCGCGCCGACATTGGGATGCGCGCAGAGCTTCTCCATCATGTCCTGCGCGTAGGCGTTGGGGAAGCAGCCGGGAAAGCCGATGACCTGCACATCCTGGCCTTCGAAGGCCCTGGCGATGTGCGCCGCGACATGATGCGCGCATTCCACCAGATAGGCGACGACAATGACATTGCGAATGCCTTTTCGCCCATCCGCGCGCGGCCAGGCTCGCATCGTCGCAGGGGCGGTCGCGCTTGACTCCGGCATTCAACCTCCCGGTCTGCGTCAGCCCCGGCACGGCAAAGACCGGCGAGCGCGGATCCGTAATCCTAGGAGGACTACGCGGCAAACTTCGAAAAGTCAACCTGAATAGGAGATTTTACGCCTGAGAGGCCGCTGGTTCCAGCGATAACCTAGGATGTTTACGCCGAATGTCGGGCAGGCGACGGCCTGCCGGATCTGTTTGTTCACGGCCCTCGGACCGTCAGGTTCGATTCTCTATCAGGAGATGACGCGAAATAAACGCTCCATCTCCGTCACGGCCGGGCTTGTCCCGGCCATCCACGTCGGCGATCATCAGTACCTTGAATTATTGTCATTACTTGATCGAGCGCAGCCGAGAGATTGCAGCAAATCTTGTCCGACTTGTAAGCGGCACGACGTGGATGACCGGGACAAGCCCGGTCATGACGGCGCCGACCGTTTCACTTATTTCGCGGCGTCACCTTAGCTCAGCTATTCCACCCACGACCTCGGCGCCGCGACGACCATCTCCAGCGTCATCTGGCCATAGGCCTTGCCCTGCGGATCGATGCGCGGCGAGGCCATGCCGCCGCCGCCGAGCGAGTTCTGGACCAGGAAGTTCAGCGCGTGAAGGCCGGGCGCCTCGAAGCGTTCGGCCGGTCCTTCGACGAGCGCGCCGAGCTGGGCGACGACGCGCTCCGGCGTGACCTCTCGCCTGAGCAGCGGCAGATAACGCGGCTCGCGCGCGATGATCGCGATATTGGAGGAATTGCCCTTGTCGCCGGAGCGGGCATAGGCAAGCCGACGCAACGGCACGTCGACGGTCGGCTCGTCAGGAAGCGCGAATTCGCTCGCCACGCGCGCCCGATCGGCCGCCGCGTAGGGTGCGCCCGCCGGAATGGCGACAGGCGCCGCGGCGCCGTCTCCGACCGTGACCTTGGGCTCGCCGAGGTCTCGCTTGGCGATGAAGAACGTGAACAGCCGCACCACGGGCGTCGGCTTCGGCCGCCCGCCGACGAGGCCCGTCGTCCCGGGCGCGCAGCCGAGGCCGGCCGAGCCGAGTTCGCGGGCGAAAATCTCCAGCGCGTCGCGGCTCGCATGTTCCACCACCAGCCGCAGCAGCACTTCCCGGGAGGCGCGGGCGCGCGAAGCCTCGCCATAAGAGGCCTCCGCGCCGAGCGCTTCGACGCGCGTCGCCGAGAAACCGGCAATGCCGCGTTTCGCGAAAATCCGACGGGCGCGTAAAATCATCGCTTCCGCGGTCTTTTCCGCTTTCGCGGCGGCGTCCGGTCCGACGATCGAAACCAGCGCGACGGCGCGATAGCCGTCCTGATAGGTCGCCGACACCTTGTAGCTGTCCGTCGGCGCCCGCCCACGCGCGCCCTCCACGAGCACCTCGTCCTCGCCGACCTGGGTCAGGCGAACGCCGGAAAAATCCGCGACGACGTCAGGCAGGATATAGGCGGCGGGGTCGCCGATTTCATACAGCGTCTGTTCGGCGATCACGCCGGGGACGATGAGACCGCCGGTTCCCCTAGGCTTCGAGACGACGAAGCGGCCGTCGGGCGAACAGGTGGCGATCGGATAGCCAATGCCCGCCCAGTCCGGAACCTTGTCCCAATCGGTAAAGATGCCCCCCGTCGCCTGCGGTCCGCATTCCAGGATGTGGCCGACGAGACTGCCCGCGCCGAGGCGGTCGTAATCGTCCGCCGCCCAGCCGAATTCATGCATCAGCACGCCCAGCGCCAGCGCGCTGTCGGCGCATCGGCCGGTAATCACGATATCCGCGCCGGCGGCGAGCGCGGCGCGGATCGGCAAGGCGCCGAGATAGGCGTTGGCGGTGAGAAACCGCGCCGGCGCCGGCTGGCCCGAACCCGCGTCGCGCAGCCCCGCGGCGCGGAGCGCCTCGATGCGCGGCAGGACGTCGTCGCCCTCGACCATGGCGACGCGCAGGTCGAGGCCTGATTTCGCGATGATCGCTTCCAGCGCGCGCTTGCAGGCCGCGGGATTGACGCCGCCGCCGTTGGTCACGACCCGCGTGCGCCTGGCGGCGATGATGGGCAGAACCGGCTCCAGATAGGCGACGCAATCGGGCGCGTAGCCCGCGCCCGGGTCTTTCAGCCGCGCCCGCGCCAGCAGCGACATCGTGACTTCGGCGAGGTAGTCCATCATCAGATAGTCGACGCCGGCTTCGAGCAATTGCGGCAAGGCGCCCGGGCTGTCGCCCCAGGCGCCGGAGGCGCCGCCGATCCGGATGCGTTGGTCAGTCATCCCTGGGCTCCTTGATCCAGTTGGGCTTGCGCCGTTCGTTGAAGGCCGCCATGCCTTCTGTGGCGTCGCGCGTGAGCGTCGTCACGGCGATTTGCGTCTCGGCGAAAGCGAGCGCCTCGGGAAAGGCCATCCGCTCCATCGCCGCGATCGCATATTTGCCGCGACGAAGCGCGGTCGGCGACATTTCCGCAAGTTTTTTCGTCAGCGCCTCTACACGCGCATCGAGGTCGTCGTAGGGAACAACGTAATTGGCGATGCCGATTTCGCGCGCCCGCGCCGCGTCGATCAACTCGCCGGTCAGGCAGAGCTCGTTGATGTGCCGGGCGCCGATCATCGCGCGCAGGAACACCAGCACTTGCATCGGGAACACGCCGACCTTGGCTTCGGGCAAGCCGAAGCGCGCATGATCGGCGACGACCACGAGATCGCACAGGCCCATCAGCCCCATGCCGCCGGCGACGCAATCGCCGTTGATCCTGCCGACCACAGGCACGCCCAGTTCGCGGGTGAAACGCGCGAGCTTGCCGAAATCCGTCATCGGCTCGTCCAGGCCCAGCGTGAAGGTCGCCGCGCCGCCCGCGAGATCGGCGCCCGCGCAAAACGCCTTCCTGCCCGCGCCGGTCAGCACGATGGCCCGAATTGCGGGATCGTCGCGGGTCGATTCGATCGCCGTCGCGACGCCGGCGATCACCTGTTTGTTGATGGCGTTGCGCCGCTCCTCGCGATCGATCCAGATCCAAAGGCTCGATCCGCGCCGTTCGGTTCGGACGACGGGTTTGTCGGCAAGGTCGGTCATGTCGGGCTCTCGCGGAATCAGTAGGATTTAGGTAAGCCGAGCTCGCGCTCGGCGATGTGGCAAAGGATCATTTCGCGCGACACCGGCGCAAGCTGCGCCGCCACCATCTCGCGGAAATAACGTTCGACGTGATATTCGGCGGCGTAACCCATGCCGCCGTGGGTGCGTATCGCGCGGTCGCAGGCCTTGAAGCCCGCGTCGGCGGCCAGATACTTGGCCGCGTTGGCCTGCGCGCCGCAGGGTTGGCCGGAATCATAGAGTTCGGCCGCGTGCATTGTCATGAGATCGGCCGCGTAGAGTTCGGACCAGCATTCGGCGAGCGGATGCTGGATGGATTGATTCTGCCCGATCTTGCGGCCGAACACCACACGCTGATCGGCATAGGCGACCGCCTTCTCCAAGGCGCGTCGCCCCATGCCGATGACTTCGGCGGCGTTGAGGATGCGCTCCGGATTGAGGCTGTCCAGGATGTAGCGAAACCCCTTGCCTTCCTCGCCGATGCGCCGCTCCACGGGCACGACGAGGCCGTCGAAGAACACCTGGTTCGAATTGACGGCGTGCCGACCCATCTTGGCGATCTCGCGAATCTCCACCTGGGCGCGATCGAGATCGGCGTAGAACAGCGTAAGCCCGTCGGTCGGCCGGGCGCCCTCGGCCAGGGGCGCAGTGCGCGCGAGCAGCACGATCTTGTCGGCCTGCTGCGCCGTGCTGGTCCAGATCTTTTGCCCCGAGACGACATAATGGTCGCCATGCCGGACCGCCCGGGTCTTGATCCTGGACGTGTCGAGCCCGGCGTCGGGTTCGGTCACGCCGAAACATGCGCGCGACCTTCCGGAGATGATCGGCGGCAGCCATTCCGCCTTCTGTCGCGCCGTGCCGTGTTTCACGATCGAATGCAGGCCGAAGATGTTGATGTGGATCGTCGAGCACGCCGCGAAGGCGCCCGCGGAACGTCCGACCTCCTGCATCATCACGGCGGCTTCCGCCACGCCGAGGCCGGATCCGCCATATTCCGTCGGCATGGCTATGCCGAGCCAGCCGCCCTCGGCGACCGCCTCGGCGAATTCATGGGGAAAGACATGCTCCCGATCCTTCGCCGCCCAGTAGTCGTCAGCGAAACTGTTGCACAGCGCGCGCACGGCGGCGCGGATTTCGGCGCGTTCCGGCGTCGACGCCGGGGTTTCGAACAGCTTCATGGCGCCGTCCCCGCCGCAGGGTTTGGCAGCCGACGGACCCTGTCGCGGCGACGCGCGCGCGCAAGGTCCGAACGTGTTCCCGTCAACCTCGCGGCCCCGAGGGGCGCCATTCGGCGGGCGTGCAATTTTCTCCGGTAATGCGAAATTAGTTTTCCGTGGCCGAATATCGACGTCGCCAAGGGCTGCGCCAGGACGACATGCGACGATGTCACTCCACGCCACCGTATACGTTGTAACATACCGTAATATAGCTCAAAATCGCTAATGGCGCGAAAGCTTCGCCGGCATGCGTCGTCGATGTCTTCGTGCGATATTGACGCGGTCTTCAAGAGCAGGCTATTTCGGCAGAGTGAAAAACTACAGAGTCCGCGGCCATGTCGAAAATCGTCGATCGCACCTTGGACATGCTCGAATTGTTCGGCCGCGAGAAGCGGCCGCTGTCGTTGTCCGATGTCGCCCGGCTGCTGCGAATTCCGGTTTCGAGTTGCCACGACGTCCTGCAAGCTTTGCAGGCGCGCGGTTATCTCTACGAAATCGCGCCGCGCGCGGGCTATTATCCCACGGCGCGTTTGCAGCGGCTCGGCAAGGAGATCAGCGATCACGACCCCGTCGCCGCCCGGGCCGACGTCCTGTTGCGCTCGATGCGCGACAGCCTCGACGAAACGGTGCTGCTGGCCAAGGTCAACGACCTGCAGGCGACCTATCTGTTGGTGTTCGAGCCGACGCATCCGCTGCGCTTCCTCGCCAAGGTCGGCGACAACGTCCGCAGCCTTCACGCCACCTCGGGCGGCAAGGCGCTGCTGGCGAGCCTCGACGAGGCGTCGTTCGACGCCTATCTCAAGGTCGCCAAGCTCGCGCCGATGACCAAAATGACGATCACGACGCGATCGGCGCTTCGCGACGACATCGAGGCGGCGCGACGGCGCGGCTGGTTCATCAACGCGGACGAGAGCGAGGAGGGCGTGACGACGTTGTCGGCGTCGTTTCGCTGGAGCGCCTCGGTCTATATCGTGACGATCGCGGGGCCGACGCCTCGGCTGAACGAGCGCATGGACAATGCCGTGGGCATGCTCAGGCACGTCTGCGAATTGCTGGCCATGCGGGCGGACGCGGCCTGACATTGGATCAACCCCGCTCCGCCGGCGCGGCGGGCGCGGCGCCGAAGATTTCGTCGTTGTGCTCGCCCAGATTGGGGGCCAGCCGTCGGATCGAGGCCGGTGTCTTCGAAAAGCGAACCGGAAAGCGACAGACGGTCAACGTCCCCTCGGTCGGGTGTTCGGCCTGCTCGAACAGGCCTACCGCCTTGAGGTGCGCATCCTCGAACAGATCCTCCACCGCATTCACCGGACAGGCCGGGATGTCCGCCTCGACGAGCGCGTCGAGCCATTGCGCGTTGGTGCGCGCGACGAGATGCCGGGCGAGATAGGCGCCGATTTCCTGAGCGTTCTGCGTGCGGCTCTCCATCGTCCGGAAACGCGCGTCGCGCTGCATCAAATCGGGATCTCCGACCATCGCCGAGAACTTGCCCCAGTGCCGGTCGACATAGACGACGACGGCGAGGTGGCCGTCCTTCGTGGCATAGGGGCCGCGCGTGGTGGAGAGCAGGCGCCCATAACTCATCGGGCCGGCCGGCGGTTCGAAGGCCTTGCCACCGATATGATCGGCGAGCACGAATTGCGCCATGGTCTCGAACATCGGCACTTCGACGAACTGGCCCTCGCCGGTCTTCTCGCGATGGTAAAGTCCGGCGGTGATCGCATTGGCCAGATAGAGCCCCACGGTGCGATCGCAGACGTTGACCGGCGCGTAGCGCGGCGCGCCGTCGATCTTGCGGAACAGCCCGGAGATGCCCGAGGCGGCCTGCATGAGATCGTCGTAGACGGCCTTGCCGGAATCCGGCCCGCCCTCGCCGTAACCGACCGCGGAACAATAGAGCAGCGACGGATTGACCAGCCGAACGTTCTCGTAGTCGAGCCCAAGTCGCTGCAGTCCCTGAGGGCGCACATTGGATACGAGCACGTCGGCTTGCGCGGCCAGGGCGAGCGCTCGCGACTTGCCCTCCGGCGTCTTGAGATCGAGCAGCACGCCGCGCTTGTTCCGGTTGGCCTGCAGAAACAGCGGTCCCATGCCCGCGTGGCGCCAAGGACCGACATAGCGCATGGAATCGCCGCCGGGGGATTCCACCTTGACGACGTCGGCGCCCATGTCGGCGAGAATCTGCGTCGCGAACGGGCCCATCACGACCGTAGTGAGATCGAGGATCTTGACGCCGCGCAGCGGTCCCGTGACGGCGCCGGCCTCCTCGCGCCAACCGAATTCGATCCGCCCCGACATCGCCTTCTCCTCCCTATGCAATTTTATACGCCCTGCCAAATAACTTTCCGCGATAGCGATAATATAGAACGGACGACCCGCGTCAAGGGCGCGGCGAAGTCTCCGCCTTCGCCCGGAAATCACAGTTTTTTTCGCCTCGATTTGCGGCATGGCGATTTTCTCGGGACACGACTTCGTTCATAATGAGAATTTCGCTAATGCGGAGAAAAGCGCATTGCCATTCGCCACAGCGGAATGATATTCGTATATACGACGAAACCGTCCCCCACGCGGGACGAGGCCGGGGAGGGATATGTGAGTATTCACGCAACGGACAGAATTTCCAGAACCTCCGTCTCTCCGGCCGGCGACGTCAGCCCGGAGGCCTTGCGGCGCGTCGCCTGGCGCGTCATGCCGTTTCTCCTCATGTGCTATTTTATTTCGTTTCTCGACCGCGGCAACGTCTCGTTCGCGGCCTTGCAAATGAATAAGGACCTCGGCCTCAGCGCCTCGCAATATGGTTTTGGCGCCGGGCTGTTCTTCCTGACCTATTGCCTGTTCGAAGCGCCGTCGAACCTCGTCCTGTTCCACTACGGCGCGAAGCGTTGGATCGCCCGCATCATGCTGACCTGGGGCCTTTGCGCCGCGGGCATGGCCTTCGTCATCGGACCTTACAGTTTCTATGCGGTGCGCCTGTCGCTCGGCGCCGCGGAAGCCGGGTTCTTTCCCGGCGTGCTGTTCTTCCTGACGCTTTGGTTTCCCGCGAGCTATCGCGGTCGCGTGCTCGGCATATTCATGGCCGGCGTCGCCATCAGCGGCGCCATCGGCTCGCCGATTTCCGGCTATCTCTTGTCGTTCGACGGCCTGCTCGGGCTCCGCGGCTGGCAATGGCTGTTCCTCATCGAGGGCGTGCCGGCGATTTTGCTCGCGCCGCTCTGCTTGTACTTTCTGCAAGACGGTCCGGCGCAGGCGGACTGGCTGCCCGCCGCCGATCGCGCCGCGCTCGCCAGGACCCTCGAAGCGGAGCGCGCGCAACTCGAAAAACGGGCCAAATATTCGTTTGGACAGGCGCTGCGCAACCCGCGCGTGCTGTTCCTCGCCTTCACTTATTTCGCCGACGTCTGCCTTCTCAACGGCATCCTGTTCTTCATGCCGATGATCCTGAAGGGGTTCGGGATGAGCAATCTTCAGACCGGCCTCGTGGCGGCGATCCCGAGCGTCGCCGGCCTCGTCACCGTCATCCTCTGGGGCCGCCATTCCGATCGAACGGGCGAACGGATCGTCCATGTGGCGCTGCCTTTGGCGATCGGCGGCGCGGCTCTGCTCGCCGCCGCCGTGCTCGTCGACCCGACGCTGCGGATCATCGCGTTGACGATCGCCTTCGCGGGCACGCTCGCGTTCACGCCGCCGTTCTGGACCGTGCCCGCTTCCTTCTTGTCAGGTGCGGCCTCGGCGGGCGGTTACGCCGCGATCAGCTCGCTCGGCGTCGTCGGCGGCTTCGTGGCGCCGGCCATCATTGGCTATCTCCGCGACGTCACCGGCGACTTCCGTTCCGGCCTCGCTGTTTTCGGCGCGCTGGCGATCATCGTCGCCGTCATCTTCTATTTCGTCGGACGCGGTCAGGACGCTGCGTCCCCGGCGTCGGCCAATCGGTAATTGCCCACTCAATCAATAGGAACCGCAAATGTCCACAAAATCCCCGTACGTGATTCGCGCCTCCGACGTCACGCCCTACAGTCCCGCCAACCACACCGGCACCAAGAATTACCGGTTGATCGGCCCCGACGTGAACGGAGCCAAATATATGGAGATCGTTCTCGGCGACATCGAGCGTAACGAAGGCTCGCCCGCCCATGCGCATCCCGAACTCGAACAAGCCGTCTACATTCTCGAAGGAGAGGCCATTGCCGGCATCGACGGCGTCGATCATCACGTGCGCGCAGGCGACATGATGTTTTTCCCGGCGCAGGTTTTTCATTCGATCAAAGTTCTGACCGAGCGGATCAAGCTGCTCGTCATCTACTCCCCGCCCTACGGCGAGGATCCCGCGAAGCTGACCCGCGAGTAGGTGGATCGCGGAGGTCTCCCGGATCCCCAGAACTGAGACGACCACGCCGGCCGGAGTCCAGATTCGTCCGACCTTCGCGCGCCGCTCAGTCCAACCGCATCGCAATCCCCGCGCCCGCCATCCGTTCCTTGGCCTGCCGGATCGTATATTCGCCGAAATGGAAGATCGACGCGGCGAGGACGGCGCTGGCGTGGCCTTGCAGGACGCCATCGACGAGGTGGTCGAGGTTGCCGACGCCGCCGGAGGCGATGACGGGGATGGTGACCGCGTCGGCGACGGCGCGGGTGAGCGGCAGGTCGAAGCCGGTCTTGGCGCCGTCGCGATCCATCGAGGTCAGCAGGATTTCGCCGGCGCCCAACTTGGCGACTTCCTCGGCGAATTCAATGGCGTTTATGCCGGTGGCGCGCCGTCCGCCGTGGGTGAAAATCTCCCAGCGCAACGCTTCGCCCGGCGCGGAGACCCGCTTGGCGTCGATGGCGACCACCACGCATTGGCTGCCGAATTTTTCCGCGGCGTAGCGGACGAACTGCCGGTCGGCGACGGCGGCGGAATTGATCGAGGCCTTGTCGGCGCCGGCGAGCAGCAATTGTCGGATATCTTCAACCTTGCGCACCCCGCCGCCCACGGTCAGCGGCATGAAGCAAACTTCGGCGGTGCGCCTCACCACGTCGAGCAGGATGCCGCGGGCCTCGTGGCTGGCGGTGATGTCGAGGAAGCAAAGCTCGTCCGCGCCCGCCTTGTCATAGGCGATGGCGCTCTCGACGGGATCGCCGGCATCGCGCAAATTGACGAAGTTCACGCCCTTGACGACGCGGCCGTCTTTGACGTCGAGGCAGGGGATGACGCGGGATTTGAGCATGCTCTACTCGGCGGCATTCGAGAGCGCGGGTTTCTTGAAGTAATCCCAGAACGAACCCGGCATTCGTCCAGCCCAGGGCGAAGAGGTGATTTCCGTCACGAAGAAAAGACGCGATCCCGCGTACTTCAAGAAACGGTCTGAAATTTCCGAAGCCGGAAGTCCGCTGTTTACGAAGCAAACGTGGTCTTCAAGCGTGTAGATTTGTCCGCCGTCATCAAGCGTGTCGACGAACGCCTTGAGGTCGACATCGGCGCCGTCCCCGTCGTCGAACACCAAGAGATGTCTCTTCACGAAATGTCTCCTTCGTCCTGAGCGCCTGCATTTTTGTCCAAGCTCGGGATTTCTCGAGCCGCGTCCAAGATTTTCGAGCTGTCGCCCCGCTTATAAATCATTTTCATGGCGCGCTGTCGAAGTCGATATTCCTCCGACTGCAGTCGATCGGGGTCCCGGATCAGAAGTACGAAATAAGCGACGATCGTGACCAAAACGGGAAGAATCGCCAATCCCATGAGAACTTCGCGCAATAATACGTCGATCGTCCAGAGCGCCAGCACGAGCGAAAGCGGCGCGACGATTCCCGTCAGCCACAGCAGCGGGTTGAGCGCGCTGCTGACGACCCGCACCGCTTCGACTTTCGCCGCAGCGGCTCGCAGGATATCGTCGGGCCTCAAACGGCATGGCCCCGGATCAACTCCAACGCCTCTTCGGCGTCCAGCCGGCCGTCGTAGAGCGCGCGACCCGTTATGGCGCCGGCGAGTTTGGCGCAGTCGGGCTCCAGCAGGCGCTTGACGTCCTCGATCGAGGCGAGGCCGCCGGAGGCGATGACCGGAATCGAAAGCGCCTCGGCGAGCGCCACGGTCGCGGCAATGTTGAGGCCTTGCAGCACCCCATCGCGGGCGATGTCGGTATAGATGATCGCGGCGACGCCGGCGTCTTCGAAACGGCGGCCGAGGTCGAGCGCGGAGACGTCGGAATGGCGCGCCCAGCCATCGACGGCGACGCGGCCGTCGAGGGCGTCGATGCCGACCGCGATCCGACCAGGATAAAGCCGCGCCGCCTCGCGGACGAAGTCGGGGTCCTTGACCGCCGCGGTGCCGATGATGACCCGCGTGACGCCCTTTTCGATCCAGCCCGCCACGGTGCGCATGTCGCGCACGCCGCCGCCGAGTTGCACCTTCATGCCCGTGCTCTTCAGGATGCGCTCGACGGCGTCGGCGTTGACGGGATGGCCGGCGAAGGCGCCGTCGAGATCGACTACGTGCAGAAATGCGAAGCCTTTGGCTGCGAAATCGCGCGCCTGAGCGGCGGGGTCCGTGTTGAACACGGTGGCCTGCGCCATGTCGCCGCGCACCAGACGGACGCATTCGCCGTCCTTGAGATCAATGGCAGGAAATAAAATCACGGGCGCCATTTCAAAAAATTGGCGATCAGGGCCAGACCGAGGGTCTGGCTCTTCTCGGGGTGGAATTGGGTTCCGACGATGTTTTCGCGCGCGACGATGGCCGTGATAGGCCCGCCGTAATCGGCAGTCGCGACGGTATCGGCGGGATCGGAGGGATAGAGCTGAAAGGAATGGACGAAATAAGCGTGCAGGCCTTCAGCTCCGGTCTTGACGCCCGCGAGCACCGGATGCTCGCGCCGCACGTCGAGCGTGTTCCAGCCCATGTGCGGAATCTTGAGCGCGCCATCGCTGGGGCGGATCCAATCGACGTCGCCGGGAATCCAGCCCAGGCCCGAAACGATCTCGTGCTCGAGGCCGCGCGACGCCATCAGTTGCATCCCGACGCAAATGCCGAGGAACGGCCGGCCGCGGCGGCGCACCGCGTCCTCGAGCGCGGCGACCATGCCGCTGACGCCGTCGAGGCCGCGCCGACAGTCAGCGAAGGCGCCGACGCCGGGCAGAACGATATGCTCCGCGCGCGCGACCTTGTCGGGGTCGGCGGTGACGACGACTTCGCGCGTGAGGCCCGCCTCGCGGGCGGCGCGCTCGAACGCCTTGTGGGCGGAATGAAGATTGCCGGACCCGTAATCGACGATCGCGACGCTCATTTAACGCTGCGCCTCCGGAAACGAGCCGATGATGCCGGACACCGGACGGGACCCCGTGTGACGGACGCCCAACGGCGCGGACGAAGCGGCGGCAAGCGCCCGGGTAAAAAAGATTCGGGCGGCTTCGTCGGCGTCGCGGGCCTCGATGATGTCGACGAGCGGCAGGCCGCGTCGCTCCAGGGAAGCGCCAAGCCAGTTGCGCCCCTCGAGGCCGATGAGGACGGCGGCCAGCGCTTCCAGCGCCAAGGCGCCGGGGGCGGCGAAAACGCCCGAGGCGACGAGAAATCCGATCAGCGACGCGCCGGCGACGTAAACGACGAGAGCCAGCCAAAGCCGTTGAGCAGCCAGCCAAAAAGGACCGAAGACGAAGCCGCTATAACAAAATCCAATGCGCGTGGCCCGCATCGCTTCCGCGGCGGCGTCGCTGTCGCCCGCCATGGACGGGCAATGAATCGCATACATCGTCAATGCCTTTGCCCGACCGTCTCTAGAGTGCGCCCTTGGTGGAAGGAATACGAGCGGCCTGCCGGGGGTCAATTGCAAGCGCCGCGCCAAGCGCCCGCGCCACGCCCTTGAAACAGGATTCCGCGATGTGGTGGCTGTTGAGACCGTACAGCGTCTCGATGTGCAAAGTCAGCCCGGCGTTCATCGCAAAGGCCTGAAAGAACTCGCGAACCAGCTCGGTGTCGAAGGTCCCGATCTTCGCCGTGGGGAAGCTCGAGCGAAACACCAGGAACGGCCGCCCGGAAACATCCACGGCCACTCGCGTGAGCGTTTCGTCCATCGGCAGCAGACAATCGGCGTAGCGCGTTACGCCGCGCTTGTCGCCGATCGCCTGACGCAACGCCTGGCCGAGCGCGATCCCGACATCCTCGACCGTGTGGTGATCGTCGATATGCAGGTCGCCGTGGGCGGAAATCGTCATGTCGACCAGCGAGTGGCGCGCGAGTTGGTCGAGCATATGGTCGAAGAAGCCGACGCCCGTAGCGATCTTCGCCGCTCCCGAGCCGTCGAGATCGACGTCCACGTCGATTTGGGTCTCGTTGGTTTTGCGCGAAATGGCGCCCTTGCGCATGATTGGCCTCACATAGCCCGGATAGCGATGCGCTGATAGCAAGCCTCGCGCCGGACCGCCACCTCTACCAGCCGCCCAAGCGCGCATCTGGCCTAAAGTTTGTGCAAATGCACGCTCGATATCGCAAGGGCAGGGCGACTAACGATTGTCCAGTATAGCGCGGCAAGCGCCGAGCAGCCGCCCGATTTCGGTTTCGGTTCCGACCGTGATGCGCAGATAATCGGCAATCCTCGGCTTTCCGAACTGCCGCACCAGCACGGCGCGGGCGCGTAGGGCCTTCGCCCAATCCGCGCCGCTCAGAGCGCCATGACGGGCGAAGACGAAATTGGCGCACGACGGCAGGACCTCGAAGCCGAGCGCGACGAGGCCTTCGGTCATCGTCCGCCGCCCCTCGATCACCTTCGCCACGCTGGCGCGGAAAAAACCATCGTCCTTGACCGAGGCGATGGCGCCGGCCTGGGCCGGGCGGCCGAGCGGGTAGGAATTGAAACTGTCCTTGACCCGCGTCAGCGCTTCGATGAGCCCGGAATCGCCGATCGCATAGCCGACGCGCAGCCCCGCCAGCGCGCGCGACTTCGACAGGGTGCGGACGATCAGCAGGTTGGGCCGCCCGGGCAGCAGCGCCGACGCGCTCTGCCCACCGAAATCGACATAGGCCTCGTCGACGACGACGGGGATGTCGGGGTGATCGTCGACGAGCGCGGCGATCTCGTTCAGGTCCAGCGCGACGCCGGTCGGCGCATTGGGGTTGGCGATAATGATCGCGCCCGCGGCGCGCCGATAATCCGCGATCCGGATCCGCATCGCATCGTCGAGCGCCACGGTCTGGCAATTGACGCCGAACAGCGTCGCGTAGACCGGATAGAAACTGTAGGTGATGTCAGGGAACAGCAACGGTTCATAGTGCTTCAGCAGGCCGGCGAACGTATGGGCGAGCACCTCGTCCGAGCCGTTGCCGACGAACACCTGGGCCTTTTCGACGCCGTGATAGGCCGCGAGCGTCTCGCGCAATTCGGTCGCCTCCGGATCGGGATAGAGGCGCAGCGCTTCCGAGGCCGCGGCGCGCACCGCTTCCAACGCCAGCGGCGAGGGACCGTAGGGGCTCTCGTTGGTGTTGAGCTTGACGAGATCGGCGATGCGCGGCTGCTCGCCGGGCACATAGGGGGTGAGCTCGCCGGCGAGCGCCGTCCAGTAGCGGTTCATGGAGCCTCCTTACGCGGCGGGGCTTATGGCATGGAGCGCGGGCGCGCGGAAGAAGGCGCCCGGCCGAAGGCGATCCCCGTTGGAGTCCAATCGGCGTTGGTCGCGCCGGAGCTCTGCAATGTTACATTACGCCGAAAAAACTATTCTATGACGTTCTCTGTAACTTAAGAGCCTACTTCCGCGTATTTCCGGTAGCTGCGGAGAATAAAACCGCAGCTTTGAAAACGAATACGATCGTCAGTGGATACGATTGTCGTGCCATTAGCTCGTATATCCATCGGAGTAACGCCATGAAGAAGATTGTATTAGCATCGATCGTCGCTGCCAGCGCATTAGGCTTTGCGAGCGCCGGTTACGCGCGCGGTCCAGGAGGCATGCCGAAAATGTTCGGCGAGATATATGAAGTCCCGGTGAACAATCACATGATGCACATGCAGATGATCGAAGATCAGAACGGCGATCAGTGGGTCGTCATGAGCCGCGAAGACGCTGAAACGCTCACCGGTTCGTCGCTCGGCAAGTACAAGTTCGGCAAGATGAACTTCTGAGCCTGGACATTCGTCGGCGTGGGTTTGAGGCGCCGGGCTGCGACCATGACGGCAAGGGACCTTTCGGCCTCTTGCCGTTTTGGCTTCGTGTTCCCGACGGCGGGCCTCGAGACTTGCACGCCCGGTCAGGGCGCCTCCCTGAACGCGCGGGCTGGTTTCCGCCGCGCGAAAGCGCTGGGTATGAACCGGAAACGGCTGGGCGCGCCGTCGTTGCTGTCGATCTCGCCGTTTATCCATGCCGCAAGGTAGGCGTCGGCTTCCTTGGAAACGTTGAACAAAGTATCGGAGTTTCCGCAGACGGGACACCAGACGGTCGAAACCCACGCAGCGTCGATGCTGAGCTTCACCGGCTCCTGGCATTCGGCGCAGCAGAATGGCGAACCCATGGACATGACCGCCCCCCTTTCCGCGCGAGACGCGCTCCCGTAGCTCGAGGCCCGGGGACGGCGCGCTCTCAGACCAACAGGCCGCCGGCGTCGATTTCCAGGTCGATCCCATTCACGGCGCGATTGTCCGTCAGGAAGAACACCGCGTGGACGATGTCCTCGGTCATCGGCAATCGGCGACCCGGCGTGCGCGCCGCGACGGCGTCGACCATCGGCCCCGCGCCCTGGCTGATGCGGCGTTCCCACCTCGGCGAGTCCCGAACCAGGCCCGGCGAAATGCCGTTGACGCGGATCGGCGCCAGTTCGACCGCCAGTGTCCGGGTCATGGCGACGATGGCGCCATTGGCGGTGGAGACCATCGTGCCGCCGGGATAGGGTCGCGCTTTCGCGGCGCCGCCGAACAACACGATGGACGAAGTCGGCTTCAGCCGCGGCAGCGCTTCGCTGACCACCTCGGCGTAACCGAGGATTTTGACCCGCACGAATCGCGTGGCGTCCGCGACATTGAAAGCCTTGATCGAAATTTCTCCCGCGCTGACGGGCGTGATCACCAGATGGTCGATCGGGTCGCCGGTCGCCATCGCCGCATGGATGGAACCGGAGTCCTCGAGGTCCACCTCGACGCCGGTTACGGTCGGTCCGATCGATTTGGCGATTTCCGCCGCGCGCTCATGGCCACGGCCGGCGATCGTCACGCGACACCCCAAGGCCGCGGCGGATCGGGCGACCGACAGCCCGAGGCCGGAGGTCCCGCCAAGGATGAAAATGTGGTCGTTTGGCCCAGGCATGAAATCCCCCGGCTATCGGAAAGGAGTCCCAGCGCGCCGCGAATCAGGTGAAAAATAGCCATGACAAACATTGGGTTGAGCGCTATGCGGTCTTCCCGCCCGAACCCGATGAACGATGTCGTCGCAAGTTCGAGACTGCGATCCGTCGCGGCGCTTTGCAAGGACAAAATCGCGCCGCCGGTCGCCGACTATTCGCGCGGGGTTCAGCACCCTTATCCCGTTGGACTTCGTCCTCCTTCTGCGCCGCCGCAGCCCCTCACCCGCCGCGCACCTTCCCCGAAACGCCCTCGACCGCGCCCGGCTGCAATTCGCAATACAGAACCCGCGCCGGATCGACCGGCCCGGGAAACGTGATTCGCCCTGAGGCTGTGCGTAGGAATCCCATGCGGCCGTAATAGGGTTCGTCGCCGACGAGCAGCACGAGGCGAGAGCCGGCGTCACGAGCGCAATCCAGCGAGCGCTTCACCAGGGCCTCGCCGATGCCGCGGCTGCGGAACACCGGCTCGACGATCAGCGGCCCGAGCAGCAGCGCGGGCGTTTCGCCGATGAAAATGGGGGTCATGGCGTTTGCGCCGACGAGCAGCGGACCGATCCAGGCCACGCAGCTCAGCGACAGGTCGGGCGGCGTCTCCTCGCGCAGGCGATAGGCGGTGCGGGCGAAGCGGCCGGGGCCGAAGACGCGATCGTTGAGCCGCGCGATCACCTCGGAATCGGCGGGGGTCTGCGGCTCCAGCACGTAGGCGAGTTCGGACATGGCTGGGACCCCTCCCTGAATTCCGGCCGCCTCAAGCCTCCGCGGCGGGCGTCAGAAAATAGGGTTCGACGGGACCCGTCATTTTGATCGTCAGCAGGTTGCCCTTGCGGTCGCGCGTCTTGCCGACAGGGGCGCGAATCCAGTTCTCGCTGACGCAATATTCTTCGACGTCGGTGCGCTCCTGGCCCTTGAAGCGGATGCCGATGCCCCGGATGAGCACGGCTTCGCTGTACCAGGGGCTGGCGGGATGGACGGACAGGTGGTCCGGCGGCTGACCGGACTTCTCTTCCCCGGTCTTTACTTCCTCGGACTTTGCTTCCTCGGACATAGGCTTCCTTCCCTTCGAGCGACGGTGCGCCCGTTCGCTGAACATGCAAACGCGCGCCGCGCCGGGATCACCGACGCAGCGTCAAAACGGCAACGAAACGCGCGGCGCCGGAGCGCGACGGCGAGGCTCAGACCGCCAACGCCTTGACGGCCTTGGTCAGGCGCGAGATTTTCCGCGAAGCGGTGTTGCTGTGGATGATGCCCTTCTGGGCGGCGCGGGCGACGAGCGGCGTGGCGTCGTGGAGCGCGGTGGCGGCGGCGGCGGCGTCTTTCGCCTCGATCGCCTCTTCGACCTTGCGGACGTAAGTGCGCATCTGGCTGCGGCGCGACTTGTTGACGGCGGTGCGGCGCGCGATCTTGCGAACGGCTTTCTGGGCCGACTTCGTATTGGCCATAGACTCTTTATCCTTGCCCGCAGCGCCGAAACGCGCCGCAAAAACCAACCGGCCGGGAACGCGCCCAGTCCGTGTGCGCGGCTTATAGACAGACCCCGCGCGAAGCGTCAACGGGACAAGCTTTGCCCGCTGAGAAAAGTCAGCCCCGCCGCCCATAGGCGCGCATGAAAATCTCGACCGCCGCATCGACCCGCACATCGATTTCCTCGGGCCGGATCATGACGTCGGCGCATAACAAGGCGCGGGTGAACAGTCCCGCCTTGCACAATTCGGCAAACTGCTGCGCGGCAAACTCCGTGTTGTCGATGGCGAGTTCACCCGATTCGACGAGCTTCGACAATCGACCCGCCAAAAATCGCCTGCCGTGACACGGTCCCGCCTCGTAGAACGCGCGACCGATGCGGGGAAATTTCGTCGTCGCGGCGATCACCAGCCTGACTTGCGCGAGCATCTCCGGCCGCGTCATCAGTTCCAGCAGGCGCCGCCCGTAAAAGCCCAGGAACTCGCGGGCGTCGCGTGGTTCGATCGTCGGCACGAGTTGCTCGGCCTGCTGCTGGCGGTCCTCGCGAATCAAAGCCTCGAACAGCACTTCCTTCGAATCGAAATAGACGTACAGCGTGCCCTTCGAAACGCCCGCGACGCGGGCGATGTCGTTCATGCTCGCGCCGTCGAAGCCGTCGTTGAGGAATACCGCCCGGGCGCCGTCGAGAATCTGCTTGCGCTTGGCGCCGCCGTCGTGGACCGCCGCGGCCGGGTGCGACCCGCCCGGAGCGGGCGCGTCTTGAACCGGCGCGTATTGGGCGGGCATGGCTTCCGCCTTCATGTGCATCTCTCCGTCCGCGAACCGATCGAACAAAAAATTGACCGAACGGTTCGGTCAGGCGTTGCAATAAAGGTGAAACAGGTATACGTCAATTAAAAAATGACCGAACCGTTCGGTCAACCTCGGATTTTTCTCATGGCCCAGGATCAAGCCCCCGCCGCCGGCGCAGGGACCGCGAAGTCTTCCGACGCCCCCGCGGCGAAGGCCTCGCCGCGGCGTTTCATCTTGCCGGTCATCGTCGTCGCGGCGCTCGTCTACGGCGGCTTCAAGGGCTACGACTGGTTCGTCGAAGGGCGCTTCCTCGTCTCCACCGACGACGCCTATGTCGGCGCCGAAACCGCGATCATCGCGGCGAAGGTGTCCGGCCATGTCGTCGAGGTTGCCGTCGCGCAGAACCAGAAGGTGCGCACCGGCGATTTGCTGGTGCGCATCGACGCGGGCGACTACCAACTCGCCGTCGACGCCGCCAAGGCCAAGATCGGCACGCAGGACGCGACGATCGAGCGCATCGGCCAGCAGATGGAAGCGCAGAAGGCCGCGATAGCCGGGGCCGAGGCGCAGGTCGCGCTCGCCAAGGCGCAGCGCGCCAGCGCCGAAGCCGACCAACAGCGCGCCGAACTCGAGTTCCAGCGCTCGCAGAAACTCGCCGACAGCAACTTCGGATCGCAGCAACGGCTCGAACAAGCGACCGCGGACCGAGCGCGCACCGTCGCCACCCAGGCCGGGTCGCACGCCGCGCAGGCCTCGGCCGAGGCCGCGCTGCAGGGCGCCAGGTCCAACCTCGACGTCATGCAGGCGCAGCGGCTGGAGGCGCAGCGCGTGCGCGTAGAACTCGCCAACGCCGAGCAGAAGGCGGAGCGCGATCTCTCGTTCACGGAAATCCGCGCCCCGTTCGACGGCGTCGTCGGCAACAAGGCGGTCGAACTCGGGCAGTTCGAGCAGCCCGGCGCCCGGTTGATGGCGCTCATCGCGCTCGACAGCGCTTATGTCGACGCCAATTTCAAGGAAACCCAGCTCGGCGACATTCGCCCGGGCCAGCGCGTCGACGTCGCCGTCGACGCGCTCGGCGGTCGCGTGGTGGCCGGCGTCGTGAAGTCGGTGGCGCCGGCTTCGGGCGCGCAATTCGCGCTCATTCCCCCTGATAACGCCACCGGCAATTTCACCAAGGTCGTGCAGCGCATTCCCGTGCGCATCGCGCTGGATCCGGCGGCGACCCAGGACGGCGGATTGCGGCCCGGGCTTTCGGTCGTCGTCTCCGTCCATACCCGCGACGACAAGGAGCCGAAGCCGACCCTGCTCGGCGCGCTTGGCTTCGGCGACGGGACAGCCCGGCCGTGACCGCCGCCGCCGGCGTCCCCGACGTTCTGCCGCGGCTCGCGCCGGCGGCGTCCAGCGCGCCGGTCGCCGCGCGCCCGGCCGCGCCCGCAGCTCCCGCGGCGGCGCAGGGCGAACATTTCGACAAGCGCAAGCTCGCCGCGTTCATCTTCATGGTGTTCGGCATGTTCATGGCGATTCTGGACATCCAGATCGTCTCGGCGTCCATTTCCGAAATCCAGGCCGGCCTCTCCGCCTCCCAGGACGAAGTCACCTGGGTGCAGACCGCGTATCTGGTCGCCGAAGTGATCATGATCCCGCTTTCGGGATTCCTGTCGCGGGTGCTCTCGACCCGGATCATCTTCACGATCTCCGCCGCCGGCTTCACACTGATGAGCCTGATGTGCTCGACGGCGACGACGATCGACCAGATGATCGTCTGGCGCGCCCTGCAAGGCTTCATCGGCGGCGGCATGATTCCGACGGTGTTCGCCTCCGCCTATACGATTTTTCCGCGCTCCAAGCAGCCGATCATCGGCCCGGTCATCGGCCTCGTCGCGACGCTGGCGCCGACGATCGGCCCGACGGTCGGCGGCTATCTCACCGACTGGTTTTCCTGGCACTGGCTGTTCCTCGTCAACATCCCCCCCGGCATCATCGTCACGATCGCCGCCTGGACGCTGATCGATTTCGACAAGAGCGATTTCAGCCTCGTCAAGCGCTTCGACTGGACGGGCCTCGCGGCGATGGCCGCCTTCCTCGGCGCCTTGGAATATGCGCTGGAGGAGGGCCCTTCGAAGGACTGGTTAGAGAGCCAGCCGGTGGCCTTCGCCATCATCGTTTCGGCCCTGGGCGCGGTGGTTTTCTTCTGGCGCGCCTTTACGGCGCATCAGCCGATCGTCGATCTCACCACGTTCCGCGACCGCAACTTCTGGGCGGGATCGCTGATGTCGTTCGTCATGGGCGTCGGGCTTTACGGCCTGACCTATGTCTATCCGGTCTACTTGTCGGCGGTGCGCGGCTATACGCCGCTCATGATCGGCGAGACGATGTTCGTCACCGGCATTTGCATGTTCCTGACGGCGCCGATTTCTGGTCGGTTGAGCACCACGGTCGACCCGAGGTTCATGATCGCCACCGGCTTCGTCGGCTTCTCCATCGGCACCTATATCGCCGCCCGGATCACCCCCGATTGGGACTTTTACGAACTGCTGGTGCCGCAGATCTTCCGGGGCGTCTCGTTGATGCTGTGCATGGTGCCGATCAACAATGTCGCGCTCGGCACCATGTCGCCGCAGAAGATCAAGAACGCCTCGGGCCTGTTCAACCTGACGCGCAATCTCGGCGGCGCGGTCGGCCTGGCGCTGATCAACACGGTGCTCGACAAACGGCTGGACCTGCACTTGCAGCGCCTGCGCGAATCCATCGTCTGGGGCCGCGAAATCGCGGATTCGACTATGGCGTCGCTGACCGCCGGATTTGCCTCGCGCGGTTCCGACGCCGGGCTGGCGGCGACAAAGCAACTCGGCCTCATGGTGCGCCGACAGGCGCTGGTGATGTCACTCGCCGACGTGTTCATGGCCTTGACGGCGCTGTTCTTCCTGGCGGCGGCGCTGGCCATGCTGATGAAGCGCCCGCAGATGGCCGGCGGCGGCGGCGGGCATTGACGGCTTGCGCTTGCGATCCCGAGGCTCTCGAGCGGGGAATATCGGGTTGGGTCCGTCGGTGAGAGAAAGTGCGCGCCTATCCGGTCTAGGCAGACGCCCAGTCCATACATAGGGTGGCTGGCAGTCGGCGACAACGCCGTCCGATTGGCTGTACTTGGCCGAAGTCAGACTGGCGGCCTTGAGCGCGGACCGTCTCAGTGGCTTCGTCAACAGGTCAAGGTCATTGCCGAAAAGCCCCACTTCCAAGTGGGTTGAATCGCTAACTCAGGCGCCGAAGTCTGTTGGCGGGCAACAGGATCACGCAACGGACCGTGTCGCACGGTTTTGGGCAGCGCCCGCGACGACTCTTTAGTTCGTTTAGAACCGGCGCTCGACCGGCAGCGTCGGTGGTCCGCGGCTTTCGGCGGCGCGCCGGCCCTGCCAGGAAGGCGTTTACCTAGGCAATCCTTTGAGATACGTTCGCCGTCGCCGCCCGCGTCCGCATCACTAGGCGAGAAATGAGCGCGAATACAAAAACGAAGTCGGGGATCGGGGGGGAAGCGCGGCGTCCGCTGGGGACGGCGGCGCT
>Ga0302320_10005781_pt1 | contig 27613 bp, 23 predicted proteins | sample Bog_T0_3_FD_202130 | JGI IMG/M metagenome (GOLD analysis project Ga0302320, IMG submission 202130) | Peat permafrost microbial communities from Stordalen Mire near Abisko, Sweden - Bog_T0_3 | ecosystem: Environmental > Terrestrial > Soil > Wetlands > Peat | place: Sweden: Abisko, Stordalen Mire...
ATATGCAGCACTCCAGGAGACTGGAGAACCTTCGCCCGCTCTCTGGAGTTGATGTGTACAAACAGGTAGCTTGGGAAGAGCGGCAGGACGATCTTCTTCCGTTGCCGGTTCTTCCAGACCCGGACGGTTTCATAGGTAGGAAGAAACGATTCAACATCTCGCAGGTCAAGGTGTTTCACGACTGACTTTTCATTTTGCGGAACGGTAAAAACCGCATACCAATTGCGACCGCTCGAGGCATCCAACATCGTCGAATTCAAGGAAGCCTTCCCTTCAAACGATTGGCCTGTCGTCTGCTGATTCACCCGAGACCTCTTGTTCAATCGCAACGTCCGCCAGTTACAGAAGCAAAAAGCCCAAGCATGTGCGGGGAGATCGAAAGCTCAATTTCCCATTTTCTCAAGAAGTGCACATGGCTTCGCCTACCTGACTTAGCAAATCACCCGTTTGCTAAGCCTCCTCTCCCACTTTCACCCAGCCATTTATTGCGCCGATTAAGGACCACAAATGCCGGGCGTGAACCTAAACGCTCAACAGACCCCCTGCGCATGCCCTTCTGCAATTCGCGGCAACATATAAGAGGCTCAGGGGACTTGCGGTCAGGGATTCCTAATGGGCTCCCGATCTGTTTTTATGAATGTAAGCTACTGCAGTCGTTTTGACAAGATCCCAACGGTAGAAAAATGCTAAATTACGTTCCCAAAGTTTTCATCGATACTCTTTGATCCGCGAGCTAAACTGTATTATTTTGAGCCACATATAATAGAATCAATGAGTTAAACAGCCCCCATCGAAATGAAGGCGTTTTTTCGAGCCCGGCGACTCGGACAAGTATCTCGCTTGATCGAATGGAGGTATATGCTCTTGCATTCCAGGCACAGAAAAGGTCCATTCTACGTGCAAGTGGTGTAGCTTCGCAAGGCATTTTCCGGTTCGACGGGGTGCCTTGGCGAGCATGTATTCGATGAACAACTCATCTCTGGCGAGGGACGATTTGCGTTGGCTCAGGCCGAATCGATGCTCGATTGTCGCTGACACCAGGGACTGCTGGTCGAACATTGGCTCCGCGCTGTATATCTGGTCCGTCAGTTCCTCCCGTCTGGCTCGATTGTCCGTATCGAGAAGCGCAATGTTCAGCAAACTGGGCTGGATCGGCAATTTTGCGTTTTCTGCGAGGCGGCGAACAATGAGAGGCCGGGCGGGTAAGTGGGCGGTAACTCTCGCAGATTGCGCGCGGGCCGGACAGCTCGGGCGCTTTCAAATCTACGCACGCGAGTGTGTCATGCTATGCTACGGGCCGTCAGGGAAGCGAGCTTCGTTGCCGGCGCAGGTTCGGCTGGCGCGCGCTGACCTTCCAGGGGGTTCCGATGCAATCGGACAAGCACGCAAGAGGTATGAGGCACGTTGACCTGGCGAATGTTCAGGTTGCCTCGAGCGAAACTGCGCGGCGCATAAACCGTGACATCGTTCTGGAACTGATCCGGGCCAACCAGCCGATCTCCCGAGCCGATCTGTCTCGCCAATCCGGACTGCAAAGAAGCACCGTGTCGCAGATCGTTGAGCAACTGATTGGAGAGAAGTGGGTTTGCGAAGGCGCCGTTGATTCTCCGCCGCGAGGACGCCCCTCGACCCTGCTTGAGTTGAACGACGACCTGGTGGTGATTGCCGTTGACGTCCACCCGAAACTGGCCACGATTGCGACGGTGGACCTGAAAGGGCGACTGCTTTCGCGGTCGCAAGTGCATCTGACGACCGATCCGGCGACATCCACGCTGCTGATAACGGACTGCATGGCGCGGATGCAAAAGGCCCTGCATCACAAGACCATTGAGGGCATCGGCATCAGCCTCCCCGGGCGAGTCGATCCAGTCACCCAGCGCCTGGTATTCGCGCCGAATCTCCACTGGCCCGATTTCGACATAAAGGGAGTGATTGAAAAGAAAATGGGCTTGCCGGTGAGAATGGAAAACGCGGCGACGGCCTGCCTGCTGGCGGAACTCATGTCCAGGAGAATTGAGGGCATACGCGATATTGTCCTGGTTACTGTGTCGGAAGGGGTTGGGACCGGGGTTTTCGCAAATGGAAAGCTGATCTTCGGGAACCGCGGAATGGCGGGAGAGTTCGGTCATGCTCCACTCGACCCCTCAGGCCCCCCATGCTCCTGTGGACGGAGAGGGTGCTGGGAGACTTTCGCCTCGTGCCGCGCGGCGCTGAGGTATTACAAGGAACTGCAGCCACAGGGCCGCTCGATTACGTTTCACGAATTGTTGAATAAAGCCGACGAGGGCGATTCCTGCGCTGTCCGGGCATTGGAAAAGCAGGCCCTTTATATCGGGCGCGGATTGCAGTTAATTCTCTCCGGACTCTCGCCCAGCCTAATCCTGGTTTCGGGTGACATTACCTCTGCCTGGAGCCGTTTTGGCGGGATCATAGAAAACGAGGTAGCCAAGTTTGCGCTGGGTGGAGCGCTGCCGCAGATTCTGCCGACACATGAAGGAGAGATCGCGCGTCTCAGAGGCGCGGCGGCACTGGTTTTGCAACGGCGTTCCGAGCCTGAAAAGCTGCATGTAGCGGATACGGGATCGCGCATTTCGCTACGGCAGAGGAGACCGCGTTAGTTTCCAATTTGGTGGCCGGGGATTTTTTCTCCGATTTCCATCCCCGTTCAATGCCCGCTCCTGCAGCATGGATTTAACAGTGGAATGTGTTCAGTGTTGACAACACTGTTGCTTCGCCCCTATCGTTCGTGTCACAAACTAATGTTGGCCGATTTCGAATTGGAGTGTGGCATACTCACCGGTATGTCCAGGTTACTGATGCAATTGCGAGAATCCGAGCCGCATCGTTGGGCTGGCTGGGATTATTACGATCCCACAACAATATCCGCAGTTGGCGGAGCCGGCTGGGCTAGAATGGGTACGAGATCGCGATGGCTAAGGTATTTTCGTGTCGACCGGCTCCGATCCGGTCATGATTGTGTATGTTCTTAAAATGCCCTGGAGGAGAAATATGCTGCCCGAACAGTGGGAGACGTTCAAGCGCGCCGCGCGCCGCGAAAAGATGGATAAGATTCCGATGGCGCTGATCGTCGATAGCCCGTGGATTCCCGGATACCTTGGCATCAAGCATCTGGACTATTTTCTGGATCCCGAACTGTGGTTTCAATCGAATCTGAAGATCATGCGCGAGTTCCCGGACATCATCTTCATTCCCTCGTGGTGGATGGAGTACGGGATGGCCGCCGAGCCCTCGGTGCTGGGGGCGAAGATAAAATTCTGGCAGGATAATACCCCCAGCGAATACCAGACTCTCAGGCGCCTTGAGGATATCGATAGCTTTCCCGACTACGAAGTGGAGGCCGACGGCTTTGCGGGCCTCACGTTGCACCGTATCGGCATGGCCCGCCAACGCATTCTCGATGCCGGCTACGTTCTACCCATGGTTACGTCGCGCGGACCGCTGTGCACTGCCGGGTTTGTTCGCGGCACCACGGAATTCATGATCGACCTGGTGGAGGACCCCAGGGGCGCGCACAAATTGATCGACCTGTGTACGCGCGTGATTATCGACTGGCTCAAGGCGCAGCAGAAGGTGATGGGCGACGGGGTGGAGAGTATCTTCATTCTCGACGATATTGTGGGGTTCATCAACGAAGAGCATTACCTGGAGTTTGCGCACCCTTATCTGAAGCGGATTTGCGATGCCTTTCCGAAGGACTGGGTCAAGGTGTACCACAACGACGCGGAGGTGGACGCCTGCCTCGATCACCTGCCGGATGCAGGATTCAACGTGCTCAACTGGGGCAAGCAGAAGCACATTACCGAAGTGAAACGGCGCGTGGGCAACCGGATGTGCCTGATGGGGAATGTCAATCCGTTGGAGATTGGAGTGCGCGGAACGCCGGATGAAGTGAAGGACGAGACGCTCGAGGTGCTGGAGGGATCGGGCGGCGAGGGAATCATTCTCTCGGTAGGTGGCGGCACCAGTCCAGGAATGCCGCGCGAGAATATCCTGGCCATGCTTGAAGCCCTTGAAGAATTCAATGCAAAGCGCGCCGGGAGCCCGGTCTAAAACGCCCCGCCCATGTGGAGGAACGATGCCCGATTATGCCCTGATGAACCAGTACCTCTACGAAGGCAACGCAGAACAGGTTGGACGCCTTACCGAGGCAGCTCTCGCCGAAGGGCGAACCGCGCAGGAAGTGCTGACGGATGGATTGATCGCGGGCATGAGTGTGGTGGGGGAGGACTTCAAGCACAATGTCTTATACGTTCCGGAGGTGCTGATTGCGGCGCGCGCGATGAAGGCCGGCATGGCGGTGCTGAAACCGCTGTTGACTTCGAAAGAGGGTGGCGCCAAGCCCAGAGGCGTTTTGCTGATGGGCACGGTTCGCGGCGACTTGCACGATATCGGCAAGAACCTGGTGGGCATGATGGCCGAGGGAGCGGGATTTGAACTGCACGACATTGGCGTGGATCAGAGTGTCGACAAGTTCATGGCCGCGGCAGAAAAGTGCAAGCCGACCATCATCGGCATGAGCGCGCTGTTGACCACGACCATGATGTACATGAAGACCGTGATTGACGGCTTTGATGCGGCCGGCATGTCTCACATCAAAATGGCGATCGGCGGCGCTCCCATCAGCCAGATGTTTGCCGACGAGATCGGCGCCGACGGATACGGCGCGAACGCATCCGCCGCGGTGGATTTGTTTTTGCGGCTTGCGGCACAGGAGTAAACACGAGTGACCACTTACAAGATTTTGTATTGGCAGGAAGTCCCCACTCAAATCAAGGCCGAGGATGAGGCTGACGATGTGACCGTGATGCTGGATGCGAGATTCATGGCACAGGTGGATATACTCGCCGCCAAACGTGGACTGCAAGCTGCGGACGACTACCTGGCCCAATGGAAGTGGAGCGAGGAAGAAGAACGCGAGGGTTCTGCGCGCGAAGCGGCGGAAGCGGTGAAAGCAGAACTGGAAGCAAAGGGCTGGTAGGAATTCTCTGGAAATGGCCGTTACCCTCACCATCAACGGGCAATCGACTCAGGCGACAGACGGGCGATCCCTGTTCGATTACGCGGAATCGATGGGCATCGACGTGCCCACATCCTGCCGCAAGCAAGGCAAGTGCAAAGAGTGCATGGTGGAAGTGGTTGAAGGGATGAGCGCACTGTCGGCGATGGCCGAGCCGGAGCGTCACCTGAAGGGCAATTTTCGGCTGTCGTGTCAAACCTGCGTAACGGCGGCGGAAGGCCACGTTCGCTGCCATACGATGCGGCGCGGCCACATGCGCATCGAGCGGCACTCGTTTGGACTGCCAATCGGCAATCGGGAGTTCGCACTCGATCCCGCCGTTACTCGCGATGGAGACCGGATCCTTATCGACGGAGTGGAAGTGGAGCGCTCCACTGGGCCTATTCTCGGAATCGCGATGGACCTCGGGACTACGACGGTTGTGCTGCGCCTTGTGGATCTCGAAACCGGAGAATTGATTGCAGACACATCGTTTGAGAATCCGCAGCGTTTCGGCGGCTCAGAAGTGATGTCTCGCATCGCGTACGACACCGAACACCCCGGAAAGCTGCTCATGCGTACGCTGGCGGGATACCTTACTCATGCGATAGAAAAGTTTCCGGTCGATCCGAAAACCATCTACGAAATGGTGGTGGTGGGCAACTCGACCATGCGCGATCTTTTCTTCCGCCAGAGCGTGTATTCGATTGGGCAGACCCCTTACCAGTCGATTACTGAAATTGAAATGGCCGAAGGGAAGCGCACCACCACCAGCCTGAGCCAGAATGGGCTTCGCAGCCTTTTGCCCATTCATCCCAAAGCTCGCGTGTACGGCGCGCCGGTGATCAGCGGCCACGTGGGAGCGGATGCTGCCGCATGCATGCTGGCGGTGGACTTCGCCCATGAAGAGCGCATAGTCGCGGTGATGGATATCGGGACCAACACCGAGTTGATCGTGGGCAACAAGCATCGCATTCTGGCGGCGTCGTGCCCGGCCGGCCCAGCCTTCGAGGGTGGAGCGATTGCCTGCGGCATACCTGCATTGGATGGAGCGATCGAAACGGTTGCGATCGCCGATGACGGGACATTTGAGCTTGGCGTGATTGGGGACGTTGCGCCTGAAGGAATCTGCGGCTCCGGTCTGGTAGACCTGCTTAGCGAACTGCTCCGCACCGGCCGAATGAACGATATGGGCCGCTTTGAAGATGATATTTACCGCATTACACTTCACCATGGCGACACGTGTGATGGCGACATTTTTCTAGTGGAGAGCGACGTGAATGAATTAGCTCAGGCCAAGGGCGCTAATGTTGCCGGTTTACACGCGGTTTTCTCGAGCTATGGAATCGACTTCGACGACATCGAAGTCTTTTATCTCGCGGGAGGGTTCGGACGCAACATCAAAGTTGAAGCTGCGAAGCGCATCGGGCTTGTGCCCAGTCTCGACTCATCGAAGATCGTACAGGCCGGTAATACAGCGATTGAAGGTGCGACCATCGCACTGCTCTCAAAGCGGAAGCGCCAGGAATTGGAAGACCTGGTTAAGAGGGTGGAGCATTGCCGCCTGGAGACTCACCCTGACTTTTTCAATTTTTTTGTGGAGGGCTGCCAGTTCAAGCCTGTGGAGCCGATTCCATGCGCGAAGTAGCCGAGACCTTTGAATTGGCCGGCACGCTTTCGAATGTGAGCGTGCTGCCTGAGGAGTATGTGCGCCTGCTTGGCTATCCGCGCGGCTGGGTGCTTGAGGGGCGTGCCCGCGAATTGGCGGATTGGGCGCGGGAATGGTATGCAAAGAATGGTCAGCCGTGGTTTTATGCGCGGCAAGCGGAGAGCTTTGAAATCAACGGCGATTCCATTTGGATGGATGGAACGCAGTTCACCAGCAAGCGGCTGCAAGGCGCGCTGCAGCAATCTGAGGCCCACAGCGTAATTCTTGTTGCTGTTGGCGCGGGTGGTGAAGCCGAGGAGGAAGCGCGCCGGCGCTGGGAGAATGAACGGCCGGATGAGTATTTTTTCTTGGAGATATTCGGGTCCGCGGTCGTGGAGCATCTGGCTACTTCCACCGGAGCTCGTCTCTGCGGCTGGGCCGAGCAGAACGGCATGGCGGTGCTGCCCCACTATAGCCCAGGCTATTCAGAGTGGGATGTGGCGGAGCAAACGCGGTTGCTTGAGCTGTTGAAGCGGACGCGCAGTGAGCCTTTTCCATCCGCTGTGGACGTGTATGACACTGGCATGTTGCGCCCCAAGAAGACGTTGTTGGCGGTATTTGGATTGACGCGCCACACCGACAGATTGCGCAGGCTCACCGACCTTGTTCCCTGCGAGAACTGTTCTTTTGGTCCCTGTCAATACAGGCGCGCGCCGTATCGGCGAGCACCGCGATCGTGGGGTGAGCAAGTCCCGGTTCAACCTCCGGTGCTGGACCAGAACGCCGCGTACAACGTGAATCGAAGGGCACTGAAGCGATGGGCTGAGGAGCGGCTTACGCTGCACGTTAACCAGGACGGCTCGCTCGACGCACTGTTCCGCTATGAGGGAACCACTTGCACCAACATGGGGCGGCCGCTGACGTTTGACTACAACGTGAAGCTGGGTCCACGTGCCGAGGGATATCCCATTCGGGAGCAGCGATGCGCCCCGGCCACTGGCGACACGGGCCACAAAGCCATGTGCCAGTATATCGAGAATCCAGCGGGCATGATGGGGGCCATTGAGCGCGAGAAACCGCTTGGCGGCGAACAACTGAACGCTGTCTTGCAATGGCGACGCGAACCCAACGCAGCCGGTTGCTATTGTGTCGCTTCAAGCCGCGATCACAAATGGGGCTTGGTTCTCGAAACCATTCACTACGCTCTTGTGCAAAAGGAATTGGGACAGGATACGGAGCCATTATGAAGAAACTCTTGCAGGACGCAGTTCGGGATTGGCCGTTGCTGGGCGACGGGGCCATGGGCACACAGCTTATGATTGCCGGGTTGGAACAGGGCAATTGCGGCGAGGCGTGGAATCTTACGCATCCTGAGAGGGTGCTCGCCATTCAGCGCCGCTACGTCGAGGCCGGCTCTGACTGCCTGATCACCAACACATTTGGCGGGTCGCGCATCATGCTCACTCGCCATTCCGAGGCCGACCACGTTGTTGAAGTGAACAAGGCGGGAGTCGAGATCGCGCGGCAGGCCTTCGGAGACAAGCAAGGCTATGTGCTTGGGGACATCGGACCGTTTGGAGGCCTGCTCAAGCCATTCGGAGATTTCACCGAGGATCAGGTGCGCAGCGCCTTCGAGGAGCAGGCCGGCGCATTGGTCGAGGCAGGGGCTGACGCCATCATTATCGAGACGCAAACATCGCTTGAGGAACTGCTGATCGGCATTGAAGCAGCCCAGGCGGCAGGCTCCAAGTGCATCATCGGGTCAATGGCATACGACGTAACTCTCGATGGCTCGACCTTCCGCACCATGATGGGTATTGAACCCGAACGGGCTGCTGAATTCATGGAGGAGCACGGCGCGCACATTGTGGCTCTTAACTGCGGTACCGGCATGGAGATGGAGCGCGCGCGCGATGCGGTGGAGCGCTATAAAGCCGTAACAAGCTTGCCGGTTATGGTTCAGCCGAATGCCGGAAAGCCCCAATTGGTCAATAGGAAGGTGGTCTACGACGAAACGCCCGAGCAGATGCTGAAAGGCCTGATGCCGCTTTTGCAGGCGGGTGCAAACATCGTAGGTTCCTGCTGCGGCAGCACGCCGGAGCATATACGCGCGTTCAGAAATGGGATGGATGAGTTTCTGGAATCAAAGGGCATTCAACGCAATGGAGGCCAACGTGAAGGTCAAGCTCTGTAACGTGAACCCGGATGCCGAGGCGAAGCTTCCGCAGCATACCGGCGACAAGTCCGGCATCGGAGTTCACTATGTCGATGCCTGGATCAAGCCGATGAATGGGAAACTCGAAGATGGAACACCGGTGAAATGCAAGCGTCGCGGATTGAAGATCGTTCTCTCCGCAGGCGCAAAGAAAGGCGAAGGCCTGATGCGCCGGATCGATACAAGCCCTGACCCGGTTGTGATGCTGAACGCAGCCCTGCAGGAGGCTGCCAAGGCCGCGGGTATTGATCTGACGGTGGAGAATGGAGCTGTCTTCCTTGAGGTTTGACATGCGCTCCAGTGTTTGAAGACAGAGCAGTAATGGCTGGCACGGTGTGCCCAATCAATGCAGGGATTCTCCCGGCTTTTCCGGAATACCGGGTTCATCCAGAATTTGAACCGCGGTCGCTGGGCCAAAATTTGCCCAGTCCCATAAGACCCACACAACCTTCTTGTCCGGAGTTATTTCCACGAGCTGCGGTCCTTTCCCATCGCCGCCGCGCGAGCAGAGGATGGTGTTACCGTTGGTGAGCCGCGTAGCACTCTGCGTGTTGATATAACGGTAAGCCTCGGGCAGGTCGCTCGGAGTCGTTTCCCATACTGTCTGCTTCTGCGGGTTCACCTCGCGAGTGAGAATATCCTGCTCGTCGGTGATCAGGGTGTTGCCGTTCTTAAGGCGGACAGCGGCCCAGGGACTCTTGATCTCGTACTTCCATATCTCCCTGAACTGCTTGTCGTATTCGATCACCTGGCCCATCTCGAGAAAAGGAACGAGGTAGGTCCCCTGCGCGGTGTAGCGCACCCTCCGGAACTGCGCGTGAACGGTCTTGGTGTCGGTCATGCGGGGGGCAGGCAGCTCATGTTGAACCTCTATCCTGTTGGTCTTGATGTTGACCACCATCAGCTTGGGCGGCAGGCCGTTGAGGACGAACAGAACCTTGTTTAGACCGATGGGCTGGCATGTGTGGATTTCAGTTCCGGCGGGAGCATTGTAGCGCCACACCACTTGCTTGCTCGGTGTTACTTCGGCGACGTATTGCATGCGCGAAAAAAGTATGTTGCCGTTGGAGAGCATCCACACGTCATCGTATTCCCAGCCCGGACCCGTCGAATAGGTCCATACGATTTTGCCGTCATTGACGAGGAATATCTTGTTATAGCCTTCGCCGATGTAGAGCATTGGATGCTGGGCTATGCCGTTGCCGGGCAAAAAGTACGAAATGGGCTCGCTCCACTTGAGAGGCTCTACCGCGGTCTCGGCGGGACCAATAGCAGGCACGTCAGGGGCTGTGAATCGGCCCAACTGGGCCATCAACGGGGACGGCCCGACACTCGGAGAGTGTTGGGCGAACATGGCGAAACCTGTAGTGAACATGGCAATGCCGGAAATGCGGATTGCGAGTCGTAGCAGCTCTCTTGAATGCACGTAGATCCTCCTTGGTCAACAATAGACGCCGACACAATTCAGTAGGCCCTACTCTCCCTTGTTTCGAAGGTATAGTTTACCGGCTTTGTCCGCCATTCCAGTCTCCAGCATGGAAATACCGGGAGTTTGGCGACTCTAGCGATCTTAATAACAGATTTTAGTAACGGATGGCATATCTTATTTATAATCAATATCTTGCGTAGAGATTTGGATTCTCGGGCCAGGCACGCTAATTGCAAGTGTTGACTCACTATGGTCCGGTTAACAGTGAATCCAGGCATAACACTTTGGACGATCATCCAGTCGCCCGCAAGACACCAGCGACGGCTAGGCGAAACCATTCTGACGACCGAGGGGAGTTGAGGGAGGGGTGTCTGAGAAGTCGCTTTAAAATTAGGGTGAATCATGACCTTTTGGCTCTGGCATAGGCCCTGCTGGGCGCGTCCGGTTCTTTGGCTCCGGAACGACTGCAGAGAAGGAGCGCAGTAACGGCAACTGCCTGTATACTGTCGTTACAAGAAAAAAAAAGGTGTTTTCGGTTTACGCATGCAATTTGTGGAGAAGGATCGTTATCGCCCCATAATTACCGGCTCCAGGAGACTTTATGGACAACCCAAAAAGATACCAGATTGACAGAACAAGGATTGTATTCGAGCAGTTTGAGGATGAGACAGTTCTTGTTAACACTGAAACTGGTTACTACTATAGCCTGTCGACTAGCGGATCGGATATTCTTCGTCTTTTGGAAGAGGGCTGCCCCGCCAAGGGTCTGGCCCACGCCTTGTTTGGTAACTCCCATGACATCAGTCAAATGGAGATACTTATCGAGAGCTTTGTGCAGCGACTTATAAGCGAAAACATACTCATTGACCGTGCGTCGGATCATGCCTTCCATAAGAATGGGGAACCCCAGGCGCCTCTCTACGCTGAAGGTGCTGTTTTCCCGCCACCGTCGCTTGATCGCTTCGACGACGTGCGGGACTTATTGTTCATCGATCCAATCCACGAGGTCGATCAAGAATACGGATGGCCCAAGGCAAAGGTAAATGGTTGATGGAGATCCTAGTGGGCCCAGAGACTGGTTTGTATCCATCCTCGACCGCATCCTCGTGGGTGGATGGTTTTCGCAGCCTGCAATCCTACCTCCTCGATCTACCGTGCAGTTCTGCGGCAAGCTATTCCATTGCGGGAAATGCACTGCATTTGCAATTTGGAAGTGAGCGGTTTAAAGAGCAGGTGTCACCCGCCCTCTGCCACCTTGAATGCGCACGTCACGCAGGGGACACACTCACCGTATTGCTTCACGACCTTGCCACGGCGCCGCGCGCCGCGGAGTTCCTCGGGGCTCTCAACCTGTCTGGTGGAGAGAACGACATATGGCTGGTGGACAGGCCCGATCTAATGCTGATTGTGCAACGGCAAGGCCGGTTACTCACGGCGGTGGATTGGCGCGTCAATACTGCCTATTGGATCGTTCCGAATGCCGCATCGATTCCCTATATCGACCGCGCAGCGCCCCTGCGCATGCTTCTGAATTACTGGCTGGGAGTGAAGGGACGCTACTTCGCCCACGCCGCTGCGGTGGGCAATGCAAATGGAGGCGTTTTGATCGTCGGTCATGGTGGCGCGGGAAAATCCACATCGGCGCTTGCCTGCCTGGATGCCGGGTTAGGGTATGCAGCAGACGACCATTGCCTTGTATCGGTCGAGGGGTCCGCCACCGTCCACAGCATCTTCGGCACCGGGAAATTGGCTGTTTCCGATCTGGGACGATTCCCCTCGCTCATGCCAGCCGCGGAGATGAACGATCGTCCAGAAGGGGAAAAGGTGGTTTTCTTCTTCGATCGGCTTCCCTCGATTCGCGTTTCTCGCAGCTTTTCGTTACGCGCAATTCTTCTGGCCCGCATTACCGGTTCGGCGCGAACCGGTCTGCGCAGAATTAGCAACGCCGAAGCCTTCAAAGGGATCGCTTCGAGTTGCGCATTGCATTTTCCGGCCGCCCGCGCACGCGCGCTTGGATGTTTCAATACCCTGGCGCGGCAACTGCCCGCATATGTGCTCGAACTCGGTTCGGATGTGCATTCCACGCCGGACGCGATCCGGGGACTGATGGATGAAACCTCTGATTCGAAAGGCATAGACAATGAATGCAAAGCTGATTAGCGTGATCATTCCCGTTTATCAGGGAGAGAAATATCTTGCCGAGGCTTTGGACAGTATCTTCGCCCAGAACTATCGCCCCATCGAGGTTCTTGTAGTCGACGACGGGTCGACCGACGCCACTGCGTCCATTGCCAAGTCTTATCCTGAAGTACGTTATTTCTTCCAGGCAAACCAGGGACACTGTGTTGCAAAGAATACCGGGTTGGCAAATTGCACCGGAGACCTTATCACCTTTCTTGACGCAGACGACTACTGGCTGCCGAACAATCTTGAAATCCAGTCGGCTTATCTTGAGGCGCACCCGGAAGTAGGCTGCGTAATGGGCAAAGGGTGGAACTTCCTTCAAGACGGAATGACGAGGCCTCGCTGGATTTCCGAGGCCATGATGACAGAGGATGGTGGAGGGTGGCACCTGGGAGCGAGCTTGATGCACCGCTGGGTTTTGGACCGGATTGGACACCTGAACGTCTCGTATTTCCATGGCAATGATTTCGATCTGTTTATTCGGATGCGAGAGGCTAAGATTCCAGCTCATCTGGTGAACTCATGCCTTCTCCGCCGGAGGATTCATGGAGGCAACCTTTCCCAGGACCAAAATACATTGGCAAGAGAAAGAGTTCGCATTCTAAAGGCACACATGGATCGCAAGCGCGGCAAAGTTGCCGAATCTTTGCCTGGAGTTCGCTGATGCCAGGAAGTGCGCATCCAGACGCGGGAGTTGCCGACTGGCGTTACCTGTGGAGGTACCTTCGCGATTCACGTCTTCAGTTAATGGGCTGCATTACACTCGCGCTCCTGCAAAGTGTCAGCCTGCTGCCGATCGCCTGGCTGATCCGGCGAGTATTTGACTCGATCATCCCCTCCCGGAACATCGGAGGGCTCCTGCTTTTGGGCGTTGAGATACTGATTCTGAATTCAGTCGCGAACGGCCTGACGCTGGCGACGCGGTTTTCCGCTCTGCGAACCACCAAACGGGCTATTTCCGCCATGCGCCGCGACCTTGCGATTCAATGCCAATCGCTTTCACCGGCCTTTCACGACACTGCCGACCGGGGCCAATTGCACACTCTGCTGGTGCAGGACTCCGAACTGCTCGATGTCATGATCAACGCGCTTATCGCCAATGTCCTGCCTTCTGTAGTTCTGGGGGGCGCACTGATTGCGTTGATGGCGGTGCTCAATTTCCGGCTCTTATGCCTGCTGTTTCTGGTGATGCCCATTCTGTTTATGGTCAACCGGCGCCTCGGAGCCAGGGTCAAGGCCAGGGTGGACCGGCATCGCCATGCGTTCGCACGGTTCAGCAGTGGCGTGCAATTCATGCTGCAGAGAATCGATCTGGTCAGATATCAATCGGCTGAAGAATTTGAGATGCGTCGGCAGAACGAACATATTGAAACCCTGCGGGTCGACAGCGAGCGAATGGCCTGGTTGAAGACTGCTTATACTCTCGCGCAAAACAGTGCTGTGATTCTGGCCGGCACCGTTATTCTGGTGATTGGCGGAATGGATGTGGCGGAAGGTCATTCCTCTGTTGGCAGACTGATGTCGTTTTATGTGGCCACTATCTTTTTCAGCGGTAGCCTTCAGCAGCTCTTTGCCGCAGTCCCGCATGTGATTGAAGGACGCCAGTCTCTTTCCGTATTAAGCGCGTTCTCCCGTGAAGACGACCGGGCAGCCCATACCGGCACGCGCAGAATTGCCTTCAAGGGCTCGATCGAACTGCAATCCGTTTGTTTCGGTTACAATTCGCGTTCTCTTCTGAAAGACGCATCTCTGCTTCTCGAACCGGGGTCGGTGACGGCTATTGTAGGTCCAAATGGAGGCGGAAAAACAACGCTGGCGCGATTGATCCTCGGTCTCTATCGGCCACAGCGGGGCCGGATTCTGGCGGACGGCACGTCATACGACCAGTTGGACGTCAGGGATCTGCGGCGATCCATCGCCTTCACGCCACAGGATCCGATTGTCTTCGCAGGTACAATCTGGGAGAACCTGAGTTACGGCCTTGCCGACAATTGCTTCGATGTGATTTTCAACGCTTGCCATATTGCGCTTGTTGACGAGTTTGTGCAAAAACTGCCCCAGGGTTACGAAACCCTGGTAAATGAAGATGGCGGGGTTCTTTCCGGCGGTCAGCGCCAGAAGATTGCTATTGCGCGAGCGCTCGCCCGCAAGCCGCGGCTGCTGATCCTCGACGAACCGACGAATCACCTCGATGAGGAGTCCGTCGGGAAGCTGCTCAATAATCTTGGTCTGCTAAGCGAACGCCCGACAATTCTCATCATCACTCAAAATCGCTCTGTAGCTGAAGGAATAGCTCGGCGATACCATCTGAACAACGGAGTACTCACACCCGCTCATCCCGCAAAGAATGCGGTTCGGGAGCCAGAGCTCTGCCCTATACCCAGCGAGGAGACTACGTGGTAAGAAGAGGAGAGCAAGACAGCGCTGGGAGGTTGCCATCAGAGGAGCAATTATTGCTTCTCCGCGCCGCCCTGTTACCGGGCCCGGAGGGACGCGCCGCGGGATCTGCCTGGCTGGCCCAAGTCGACCTCGAGCGACTAGGGAGAGCTTCGGGGCGATTGCTCCCATTGCTCTATGACCGGCTAAAGAGGGATGGGGTTGACCATCCGCTGATGCCTATGCTGAAGGGCGTGAAGCGGAAAGCATGGTATCGCAATTCGATGTTGTTTCACCGCGCCAGCGAGGCAATCCGGGCTCTTGGACAGGCCGGAATCGACGTGATGCTCATCAAGGGCGCTGCAATGACCATCGAGTACTATCGTGATTGGGGTCTCCGAACCATGGATGACGTAGACGTGCTGGTCCACCACAACGATGCCAGCGCCACCATTCAGCTTCTACGCAGCCGGGGTTGGAAGTCTTTGGAGCCATGGTTCGAACGGAAGGGTTATTCCAGCCTGACCCGTAAGTACGAACATGCCATGCATTTTCCCCATTCCTCTGGACAGGATCTGGATCTGCACTGGAATTTGCTTTACTCTTCCATCGGGCCTGATCGGGACGACGATTTCTGGAGCGCTTCGAGAGGAGCAACGTTTGATGGACTACCTGTTCGAATTCTAGACCCGGCAGATCAATTGCTTCACATCTTAGTGCATGGCGCAGCATGGGATACGATTTCCCCGATCCGCTGGATTCCAGACGCAGTGATGCTTCTTCGCACAACCTCAAATCTCGATTGGGAAAGATTCAAGTTTCAGGCAAGAAAGAGGAAGCTGACGCTTCAGATTGGCGGGGCACTGGAGTATCTCCAGAGTAGTTTCTGCGATCTTTTGCCATCCGATCTTCTGGATGAAGTCCATCGGATTCCGGTGAGCAGACTCGAAAAGTTTGAATACAACGGAATTCTCAAGCCGGTCACCGGGGTGGTTGAACTCACGTTCAAAAACCTTATCCACTATTGGCGTATATCGGAGGGGATGTCCTTGTGGAAGTCAGCACGATCCTTTCCGGATTTTTTATGCTGCCATTGGAGGGTCGATCGAAAGTGGCAACTGCCTGCGGCCCTCTGCAAGAAGCTCCTGCGCAAGATGTTGAGGCTTCCTCCGAATCAACTGGCATAGCGAAGGGAATTGCGTTTCCATTCTCAGGCTTATTTGCTCATTGGGGTGAATTGCCCCGGCCCAGCGCCACGCAGGTGTACCGCCGCAGCGCTGTGGAATGAAAATACATCAGGACTATTCGATGCGCAGGCTGCCAGGTCCTGCCACTAGCCGACTGAGCGACGGTGGACCGACTGCATTACAGTGCCTGACGGTTGGTACGCGCCAATTGAGTTTGATTCAGCCTCTTAGTCCCAGCCCTTCTCATTTTCCACCGTTCATTAACTTATCCACTCCCCGCCGCTGAGCCATCCGGTACTGGCCAACCGCCCAGTCTTGGCCGGTCGGCCCTATGCGCTGCGCTTCGGCGAAGATCTCGGCCATCTGGTCGGCGAGGCTCAGACGCGTCTGGCGGTCCGCGGCCGCTTCACGCAGCATGCGGAGATCTTTCGCGCCCAGTTCCATGGTTGCCGCAATTTGTTTAGGAGGATGCAGCATGATCCCGGCATATGCGGCGTAAAACGGCGACTGAAACAGTGCGTTGTTTACGGCTTCGAAAAAGATCTCGGGGTCGAGGCCCTGCTGAGTAGCGAAGACAAAGGCCTCGGCGAGCGAGTGAATCATGGCGCTGATGAGAAAATTGCCGCCCAGCTTGACGGCATGCGCCTGCCTCGGTTCCTTTCCGACCACCGTTATCCCTCGCGAAAATGTTGCGAGCAGTGGACGGGCACGGTCCACTGCTGTGTCGGCGCCGGCCGCTACGACCCAAAGCCGACCCTCCTCCGCCACGCTTGGCCGGCCAAACACTGGCGCACCCACGAATTCGATGCCCCGGTTCGCGTGGTCCGCGGCAAGCCGCTCGCTCAGCGCAACGCTGATCGTGCTGCACGAGATATGAAGCGCGCCCGGTGAAAGCGCGTCTGCAAGTCTGTGGACGCCAAAGAACACCTCTTCATACGCCTCATCATCGAAAAGCATCGTGATGACAGCGTCGGCGCCCAGTTCGGCCTCCGCAGGGGTCGCCGCGGCAATCGCGCCTTCCCGGAGCAGAGGTTTCGTACGCGCTTCGCTCCGGTTCCACACCGACAATTCATGTCCGGCAGCGAGCAGCCGCAGCGCCATCGGTGTTCCCATGTTGCCCAATCCCAAAAACCCGATCTTCATGGCAATTGCCTTCCTGGAGCCTGTAACTGGTTCTACGCATGCCGACCAGGGCTCGCGCACAATCGTTCCGCATCTACGGACATGATATGACCTGTCACAAAGGAGGCCGCATAGGCCTGCTCATGTGGCCCACGGGCTCTTGAAGGTTGGCGAGTTTATATGGCCTTTAGGCCCGGGCCTTTGTCACAACATCGGCCTTCGAATCGGCAACAGGCCCACGGCCATGCATCAGCGCGTCGGCGGCCTGGTACATTTGCCAGGCCGTGGCCCAGTGAATCTCGATGTCTCTTCTGTCCGCTTCTTCCGCCAGCCAGCGATACAGGTTCGCGAGGCCGCCGTTCAGCAGCGGTTCAAGGTTTCGCTCCTGTGCGCCGTGGGTATAAAGCTTCAAAAAGAGGTCGGCGCCAATAATGGGCGCAAGGTCGAACCAATGGCGGACCCGCGCCGGCGTCGGCAAATCGTAGCTGGCGAGTTCTCCCGTCTCCAGCCGCGGCAGCAGCCGTCCATGGAAGCGTATGCCCAGCGGTCCGGTAATCATCAGCAGATCCCCCTGCCTGCCGCCGCCAACGCTGGCTTCCACGCCGCGATCGAACGACCTTGGAAGATTGTCCGCATTGTTCGTGCACCAGTAGACCTGGTTCACTACCCGCCCCTGCGTCGCCGAGGGCAGCGAGGGCATGGTGAAATCCGCATAGCAGCCCAAATCGCGCAGCAGGGCGATTTCGCCCTTCAGGCCGCACATCTTTCCGTCCGGGCGCGAATTGTCCAGCGCCCAGTTGCCGTGAATAAACCCGAAAACCGTGCGCCCGTCCTGCTGCCGCAAAAGCCCGTGATCCTCTGTCAATCGCCGGCAGAATTCGGTCACTTTCTTCAGAAACGATTCGCGCTGCTCGTCTTCGTGATGCAGATGCACTTCCACATCGCCAACGCCAAGACGCACCATCTCTGCTATGCCATCGAGAATCTCGCGCCGGTAGTCTTCCTGGGGATAGAAGAAGCTGTATTGCGGGCGCTGCCCCGTCGCGTCGGTGGGAGCGTCATCGGCAATGCGCGGCCACTTGTCGCGCCACTTCCCCACCCGGCCCAAAGCCGTCTCAATCGACGCTCCCGACCATAGCGGTTCGTAGTGGTCCGCGACAACAACCCAGGCGCGCTTCGGCTTTCGAGACCCAAGGCTCTTGCGCAGCCGGTTTCGCAAATACGGTGTCAGCCAGATTTCCGCGTGTCGAGGGAGGTTCATTTGCTGCAACGATTCTATAGGCTGAGGGTGCGGGAAAATAAGAAATCACGCCGGGGTCGGCAGTCCCAAATAAAAATGGGGCGTCGAAGAATGGTCAGCAGGTACGCTTCCCACTTTTCTACACCCCTTGTTGCGGCGGGTCGAATCCATTGCCCGCCGCGCCATCCTGTCAGTTCAACTCGTGCTTTAATCCAGGAAGATCACTTTGCAATCAAGCAAAATGCCTACGGCTTCAAAATCATGTTCTTCGCCGGCTTTCCCTTGCGAACCAGGACCATCGCCGCCAAGCCAAGCAGTCCGGTGCCGAGCAGGAACAGGGAAGATGGCTCCGGAGTCGTCCCATTGTAGACGTATTCCACTGAAACCACGCCGCCAGCGTCCGTTACCTGACCCGTGCTCACGTTGCCACCGGTTTCCTGCTGGCTGGTGTAAGTGGCGGTTGAGAGATCATAGGTTACGTTGCCGTTCCCCTCAAATGGCGTGAAACCGGAGTAAAGATCCACCGTCGTCGGGGTTCCAGACAAGGACTCTGATCCGGTATCGAATGTATTGCCAGGCCCCGGAGATACGGCAAGCGTTGCAATCGGATCTGAGGGACTCCCCGCTAGCCCTCCTGTCAGTTCCTCAGAGAAATCGGATATGCCGGCGCCGGTCATATACACGTAAAGCTGAGTGGACACCCCAACCAGCGAAGCAGTGCTGCTGGTGCTGCTGTTAGTGGCGGTCAGATCCGTGGTGCCGCTGCCAGTGAAGGTGATAATGACTTCTTCAAGCGTGCTGGGACTGCCGGTGAACTGAGAGACACTGGCATTCGTAGGTATTGGGAATTCGGTTTGTATCGGGGTAACAGTCGCGGTATAGGTGACCGAAGCTGCCTGGGCTACTGGAGCGATCGCTATGGCCGTTGCCAATGCGACTAAAGCTAAAGTTATCTTCTTCATACCTGCCTCCTGGATTTGCCGTCCCACTCGCTCATCCTGCTCAAAGTACCTGCAAAGGTATGTCGAGTGATCCGGGCTCTTGCATTCAGTGAACTGCCCAACGAAATTCCAAAATCTCTAAAACTTTGCGCAAACTTCGCGTCGAGTTCCCTTGTGACCCTTCCAGACTCTTTTTGGCTGCTTCCGCAATTCGGAATCGCTCGCCAACTGCCGGATTTGGGTGAACTGTGCGAACCCCTGACTAAACAGGCGTTACCAATCCTTGCTTCTGTTATATGCAGATGGGTTGCCAAACTATTCTCATTTAGAATCAAACACTTAGAAGAGTCTTGAGAAAGGCATGTGCAACATTTTGCATACCACTTGCCAAAAAAGTTCCTCTTTTTTGCCCAAATAACACCAAGGTGGGATAACTGTTCCGGCCGGAATTAAGCATCGAAGGTCCATTGTTTTCATCAACCTGAAACCGAATCGCGAGGGCTGCCAAATGAGGCATTGCACGGTTGGAAAAGCGCTCCCGGTTATCGAGCCGCAAACCGCAAATTGTAGAATGGTTCTGTCCGGCCTCTGCCGCGAGCCAGGGACCCGGCGGAGTCTTACGTTCATGACCGTTTTCTCCCACGCGATGCTCAAGGAGATCTATGAGCAGCCTGCTGCGATTCGCCGCACCCTCGATCTCTACCTCGACGGCCACTCCCTTTCATCCCGTGCCTACGCCTCCATCTCCAACTGGCTCAACTCCCGCGGAGAGGTCCTCATCGCGGCCAGCGGTTCCAGCCGCCATGCCGGTCTCGCCGCCGAAGTCCTGTTTGAAGACCTCTGCGGTCTGGCCGTCGACGTCGAGTACGCCAGCGAGTACAGTTGCCGCCCGTCCGCCAACTCCCGCAACCCTTCCGTGCTCGTAATCTCCCAATCCGGCGAGACCTCGGATACCCTCGCCGCTCTCCGTTCAGCCCGCGCCACCGGCCAGCTAACCCTTGCCATTGCCAATGTTTATGGCAGCACTATGCTCCGCGAAGCCTCAGCCGCCATGCCACTCGGCGCAGGCCCCGAGCTTGCCATCCCCGCCACCAAGAGCTTCACCTGCCAGCTAACCGCTCTCTATCTGTTGGCCCTCTACGAGGCGCAGCGCCTGGGAACCATCCCCCAGGCACAAATCGACCAGAATCTGGCCGAGCTCGAATCCATCCCGGCCCTGATCGAGCGCCAACTCGATGCCTGGCGCGACCAGACCGCGTCCCTGGCCGCAAAATATTCAAATGCAACCACTTTCCTCTACCTGGGCCGCGGAATCCACTACGCCATCGCCCGCGAGGGGGCTCTCAAAATGAAAGAGGCCTCCTATGTCGAAGCCGAAGCCTACCCCTCGGGCGAACTCAAGCACGGCCCCAACGCCCTGGTCAGCGATCAAGTCCCTCTCGTACTGCTGGTTACCGTCGATCGCGCGCTCCCGGCCTCGGTTCTGCGCTACGAAAAGTCCCTCCAATTGCTTGAAGACCTGCGCCTCCAGGGCGCTCGCACCATTGTCCTCGCCAATATGGGAGACAGCGCAGCCGCCGCGCTGGCCACGGACTGCGTCTTCATTGAGCCGGCCAGCGAACACCTGCTCCCCATCCCTGAAGTGATTCCGTTGCAATTGTTTAGCTACTTCATGGCCCTGGAGCGCAAGGTCAACGTAGATCGCCCCCGCAACCTCTCCAAGGCGGTTATCGAGGCATAGCTGTGAGCGACCGCCGCTCTAAGCGCCTTTCCGGGTCGCGCCACCTGCAAAGGCAGCCTCAATCTCTTCCAGCGTCTTGCCCTTGGTTTCAGGCAGCCAGAACGCCGCCACCAGGAAGTAAATCACGGTAATTCCGCTGAAAAGAAAGAACATGCTCGAATACCCATACTTGCTCACAAACGGCAGAAAGATTCCCGCCAGAGTGGTGGAAACAAGCTGATTGATCACTAGCGCAATGCTCATCCCATTGGATCGAATCCGCGTAGGCATCAGTTCTGAAAGTGCCAGCCACACGCACACCCCCGGCCCCAACGCAAAAAACGCCATAAACATATACAGACCCAATGCCACGCGCCAGCCGTGCCCGGCATCCGGTACGCTGGCCACCAGCGCCTTCTCTATCTTCAATGGAGCTGTCCGAGCCCCGGCAAGATCGGCAAACGGGTCCTTGAAAAATGCCTCCACTCGGTTGCCTGGAACCACGCTAGCCCGGTTGATTTCGATAGGCACGCCTCCCGCGTCGTCTGACCGAACGTAACTCGTCGACCCCGTGAAATCTCCATAAGAGTAAATCACTGAAAAAGACGCCCGATCGCCGCGAATATCGCCGCCTGAATATCCGCTCGCACTTAGTAACTTCCCAGCCGAATTCCCATCGAAGCGCAAGCTCAGTTCCTGCTTCCCGTCCACCATCGCTTGAATAGCGCCTCGACAATCCACGCTCTGCTTCTCCGTCCTCAAGAACATAACTCCGACGGAGACCAGAGAAACAATAATTCCGCTGGTGCCCAGAACCAGCAGGAACTTTCGGCCCTTTTTGTCAACCAGCGACATTCCGATCATGGTCGTCAAAAAGTTAACCGCCGTGAAAATCACATATCCCCAGTGCGCCTGCAGATCCGATAATCCGCTCTGCAAGAGAATGGCCGTGTTATACCCGATGATGGAATTCACTCCGGTAGCCGTGTTGCAAAACAAAATGGTGCAGGCCAGCACGAAAGGAATGACATACTTCTTCCGCAAAAGAGATTCTTGCCGCCCCTTGATCGATGCCTGCCCTGTCAGCTTCCGCGACGCTTCGGTGCGCGCTGTTTCCTCCATCTCCGCCAACTCGATATCGGCTTGGCGTACGCTGCGCGATCGAAGCAGGGAAGCAAGCGCCAACTCCTTCTTGCCCCTCCTGAAAAGCCAGCGCGGAGACTCGCTGACGAAGAAACTCCCCACCACAAACAGAACTCCGGGAGGCAGCGAAACCCAGAAAATCCTCCGCCATGCCTGGTCCTTGAATCCAAACAGAGCCGTGGCATCGGCAACCTTTGCCGCCGCTTCCACCCGATAGCTGAAGTACATTCCAACCAGGGCTGCGGCAACGATTCCCAGCGTCAACAGCCACTGAAAAACGCCAGTCCCCTTACCCCTGTCCTTCGCCCCAAGGCACTCGGCAAGATACAGCGGAACCACCACGCCAATCAATCCGCCGCTTACTCCCTGCAGCAGCCGTCCGAAGAACAGCGGCGCATATCCATGCGAGAGAGCTATCACCGGTATGCTCACGATGAATGTAGCTCCGCTGAAGATCAATAGCGGCTTGCGGCCCAGCCAGTCCGCAAGCGCGCCGGCAAACAACGTGGAAAACACGCTGCCCAGCAGCACCGCCGCCACAATAACAGACAGCTGCGCCGCATTCAGGCCCGAGGTGGCTTCAAGATATGGCAGCGCCCCGCCAATGATCCCTACATCGACCCCATAGAGCAATCCGCCCAGCCCCGCCACCAGCAGTAGGAACAAGTTATATCCGCGCCTTGCATCGCCATCGCCGGGCGCGCTCACGTTATTCGATTTTGTAACAGTCATCTAAATAACTCCTCGGGATTCATAACAGCGGCTCATGCACTTAATCCCTGCAACCACTCAAGATGTTCCTAGCGGATCACGGACCAGATCGCCAGATTCACTCCTATCATCAGCACCGCCGCTCCGGGAATCAGCAGCAAGGCTTTCTTCAGTCGAAGCGGATCGCCGCCTGCGATGGCGCCGATAAGTCGCGAACTGACTGCGAGGCCCGCCCATCCGCAAGTGATAACAAAGCCGATCGCGGTTCCCCCCATGCGGGGAAAAGCATTCCCGACAATAGCCAGCGTCGTGGGAAACACAGGAGCCATCGAGAGCCCGGCGATAAATACAAGCACAAACGCAGCCGTAGGTTTGCTGGTCCGCAGCATCAGAAATGTTGTAACTGCCATGGCAATCGAAGCTGCCAGAGTTACAGTAACCGCGGGCACCCGGATAAGTATGGGAGAAACACCGACCCGGCCCATAAGCAGTCCCAAAGCAAATCCCAGCGACAAAATGTTCAGCGCTCTCGATTCCGGAATGCCTTGAGCGATAAGGTGGCGCGGGAGCCAATTCCACACGCCGACCTCGCACGATACGTAGAGAAACAGGAATAACCCAAGCAGGAACAGCACTGGCCGTCCCAGCACGGAGCCCGCATCGGCGAGTACAAATCCGCCAGCCCCCGTAGGAGCGGGCATTTTAGCAACGGCCTGAACCATCAGCGCGACGACAGTAAGCGATGCAACGGTATAGCAAAGGCGAACCCAGTTCCTCTTGAATAGATTCGCTGAGATGAACGGTGTGGCAAGTCCGCCCAGGCCGAAGAATAGATTCACCAGGTTCAGCGCGGTCCCGCGATGCGCCTCGCTTACGCCGCTCACCAGCGCATTCGCGCCCGTCACCACGATTCCGCCGCCTACGCCGAGCAAAAACAGCAGCGCCACAATGCTGCCGAAACCCCGCGATCTCGGCAACACAAACAAGGCGACAGCTATCAGGGCCAGGCCAAGAATCAACCCGGCTTTGTCCCCCTGAGTGTCCAGCAGCGGCCCCACGCCAACCGAGGCAATCATCAGTCCCAGCGCCTGCGAGAATGCAATCGTCCCGTTTTGCGTTGGCGTCAGACGAAAGCGATCGGATAAGTCGGGCAGAATGGTGCCCAGCATGGCGGCAATCATTCCATAAACAAAAATGGCCAGAATGGCGGCAAAAATCAACACTTGGCTGACGTCCTTTCAATAACTCGGTCAAAGTGCGCGATAGTCGCAACTTACTAAGTCTGCTCCAAAGAAGGTTGCATCAACTCGTTCCAATTTCTCTTCGGTCCAATGCTCAGCTTCGGGAGCACGAGTTCGTTTCTCTTGTTCTCAACACGGATTGGTTCGAATTGTACCTCTCAGCGCTATGGCCAGACCATCGCTCAATTTGCAGGCGCATTGCCATTCTTTTCTTCCCGGCCTTTCAATCATCCGCGCTGTCCTTCGCCGCTCTGTCTTCTCAGCGCCGAGGCCTGTCCAGACGCCGCGCTTCCAGTAGACTGGTAGGGGCAATGACACCTATCCACAAATCGGGAAGCGGCCTGTTGTGGGTTGCGCTGGCTGCGGTCTTCTTCTTCGCAGGTTGCGGCACGCCCGGCGCACCCTTGCCGCCTTCGCTCAAGCTGCCTGATCCGGTCACCGACCTGGTCGCTGCCCGCGCCGGCAACCAGGTCTCGCTCGCCTTCACCATTCCCAAGAAAAACACTGACAAGCTTCTGCTGAACGGCAATCTCCCTGTTCGCATCTGCCGCATGCAAGAGGCGGAAAACTGCAACGATATTCCCAACAGCCTACTGCTCTCTCCGGGCGCCAAGGCCGCATTCACTGAGACGTTGCCGCCCGCTCTTGCCGCCGGCTCGCCTCGCCCTCTCACCTACTTTGTCGAGCTGAAAAACTCCCACGGACGTTCCGCCGGCCTATCCAACACCGCCATGATTCTGGCCGGCCAGGCTCCCGCACCGGTGGCCGGCCTTTCTGCCAGCGTGCACAAGCAAGGCGTAGTGCTGCGCTGGACCGCGGACAGCGAAAGGACAGCCGTCCGCCTGCATCGCAAGCTGTTAACGCCCCAACCGGAATCCAAGCCCCAGGCGCAATCGGGCCTCATGGCGCCCGCCCCCGAGCCGCTTGAGCAGAACCTGCTGGTCGAGCCAGGCGAGCAAGCCGGAGCCCCTCTCGACCGCGCGCTCGACAAGGACATTCGCTTCGGCCAGGTCTATGAGTATCGTGCCCAGCGCGTAGCCCGCGTCACCGCAGGCGGCAAAGCGCTGGAGCTCGATGGCGAACTCTCCGCCCCGGTTCGCGTCGAAGTTCTCGACATCTTCCCGCCCGCCGTACCCACCGGTCTCGCCGCCGTTGCCATCGCGGCGCAACCCGACGCCAAGGCATCCATCGACCTCAGTTGGCAGCCCGTCACCGACGCCGATCTCGCCTGTTACATTGTCTATCGACGCGAGGCCGGCGCGACAAACCAAGCCTGGCAGCGCATCTCCCCCGCGGAGCCGCTGGTCGGCCCCGCCTTTCACGACACTGGCGTCCAGCCCGGCCACACATACCAATACTCTGTCGTATCCATCAGTCAATCCGGCCATCAAAGTGAGCGCTCAGCCGAGACCGAAGAGACAGTGCCCACCCCCTGACGGTTCGACGCATGAGGAATTCCCATGAAATACTGCCGCTTTCAACTCGATAATCAAATCCACTACGGAGCCGTCGAAGTCCGCGACAGCGAGCCCTGGATCGTGGACCTGACCCGCGCCCCCGAGGAGGACTTGGCCTTTCGCCTGGAGCACGGGCGAGCCACTTCATGGAGCTTCACCTTCGAGCCAATGCCTCTGACGGCAGCCGATCTTCTGCCCCCGGTCACCCCCTCCAAGATCGTTTGCGTAGGCCGCAACTACCGCGATCACGCCAAAGAGCTTGGCAATGAAGTCCCCGCCGAACCGCTGCTCTTCTTCAAGCCGCCCTCATCGCTGCTAAAGCCCGGCGGCATCGTGCGTCTCCCCGCAGCCTCCTCCCGTGTCGACTTCGAGGGCGAACTCGCCATTGTCATCGGCCGCCGCATCCGCAACCTCAAACCGGATTCAAACTGGCGCGAAGCAATCCGCGGCTACACCCTTGCCAACGATATAACGGCCCGCGACCTGCAGAAGAAAGAAGCGCAGTGGACCCGCGCCAAAGGTTTCGACACCTTCTGCCCAGTCGGCCCCATCGTCAGCGACGAGCTCGATCCCCAGTCCGGCCTCACCATCGAAACCCGCGTCAACGGCGAACTTCGCCAGCAAGGCTCCACGCTCGACTTCCTCTTTCGCATTCCCGAACTGCTCCAATACATCACCGCCGCAATGACCCTCGAGCCCGGCGACCTCATCCTCACCGGAACCCCCTCAGGCGTTGGCCCGCTCGCCCCCGGCGACTGCGTGGAAGTGTCCGTCCCCGGCCTCGGAATATTGGCGAATACGGTGCAGCTGGACCAGGAGCGATCCTGAACCGCTTGCGGGCCGCGAAACTCCGCGTCCGCCCAAAGCATCGAAACAGCGGTACACTAATGGTCGAACGCGCTCCCACGTCGGAGCGCCCGTCCCCAGGAGGAAATCATGCCCCAGAATCTACTCGAGCAATTACGCCAGTACACCACGGTCGTCGCCGACACCGGCGACATCGAAGCCATGGAAAAGTTCCGCCCCCAGGACGCCACCACCAATCCCTCGCTCATCACCGCCGCCGCCCAAATGCCCCATTACCAGCCCATCGTCGACAGCGTGCTGGTCGAGGCCCGCAAAGAACTTGGCGAAGGCGCAACCGATCAGGCCGTGGCCAATCTCGCCTTCCAGCGCCTCGCCATCGCCTTCGGCAAAAAGATCCTCGCCATCGTCCCCGGCCGTGTCTCCACCGAGGTTGACGCCCGCCTCTCCTTCGATACCGATGCCACCATCGCCCAGGCCCGCGCCATCATTGCCCAGTACGATCACGCCGGCATCGGCCGCGACCGCATCCTCATCAAAATAGCTTCCACCTGGGAAGGCATTCGCGCCGCCGAAGTCCTCGAGAAGGAAGGCATCCATTGCAACCTCACGCTGCTCTTTGGCCTCCACCAGGCCGTCGCTGCAGCCGATGCCGGCGTTACCCTCGTCTCCCCCTTCGTCGGCCGCATCCTCGATTGGTACAAGAAAGATACTGGCAAGGATTACCACGGCGCTGACGATCCCGGCGTCCAGTCCGTCACCAAGGTCTACAACTACTACAAGAAATTCGGCTACAAGACCCAGGTCATGGGCGCCAGTTTCCGCAACCTCGGCGAAATCGAAGAACTGGCCGGCTGCGACCTGCTAACCATCTCCCCGCAACTGCTTGCCGAGCTCGAAGCTACCCAAGGCGACCTGCCGCGCAAACTCGACCCCGAAGTCGCTAAGACAGAAGTAATCGTGAAAATCGATGTCGACAAGGCAACGTTCGATGCCATGCACGCCGCCGATCGCATGGCCACCGACAAGCTCAAGGAAGGCATTGAAGGCTTCTCGGCCGCACTCGTCAAGCTTGAAACACTCCTGGCGAAGCGCCTGGCTGAACTCGAAGCCCGCGCTACAGCGACCGTCTAATCCGTAGTCATGACCAGAGAGGGGCTTCGAAAGCGTCCGCGTGA
>Ga0302320_10005782_pt1 | contig 27611 bp, 21 predicted proteins | sample Bog_T0_3_FD_202130 | JGI IMG/M metagenome (GOLD analysis project Ga0302320, IMG submission 202130) | Peat permafrost microbial communities from Stordalen Mire near Abisko, Sweden - Bog_T0_3 | ecosystem: Environmental > Terrestrial > Soil > Wetlands > Peat | place: Sweden: Abisko, Stordalen Mire...
TGAACCAATGGCCGGACGATGACATCCTCGTCCGGCCAAAACCCACATCGGAGGGATAGACCCGTCATGCCTTGAAAATCCTACCCATCCCTAACCAAAATGCTTGACTTGAAAGAGAGAATCTTTTGACTCACCACAAAGGTCCGGGTGCTCCAGGTCCGGATTTTCGGACTTGGGAAACCTCGAATCTCAACCGCTTGGCGTTCCACTCTTTCAATCCCCATCCAAGCCCCGTGCCCCATCCTTGCGCCTTTTTCCGGCGCAAGGATGGGCAAGCAAACACCCCCGCCCACCGATAAATCGACCCAATAATCCCTACTGAAAATAAGCCGCGTTCGCTCCAGCGAAATGCGCCTTCTCCGCCGGCAATTCATCCAGCGAATAAATCGCGTTTTGCGCGCACACCGCCGCGCAGTTGCCGCAGTCGATGCACTCATCCGGGTTGATGTACACCTGCGGCACACTCCCCGCCGCCGCATCGCCCTCCATCGGCGCGATCGCCGCGGTCGTGCACTCCGCTACGCATACAAAATCCTTGGTGCAGGCATCGGTCACTACATAAGCCATTATGAAATCTCTCCTCGTATTTTTCGGACGCTGCAAAGCAACCTGCGCCCACATCTACGAGGTTATCGGCCCGCGCGCCGCTCCCACCGTGACCAGAATCACGCCCGGTAAACGCACCCGTCCCCATGCGGAACAAAATCAAATTGGAATCAGAAATGCCGGTCCAGAATGCCGGTCCAGAATGCCGGTCCAGAATGCCGGTCCAGAATGCCGGTCCAGCCGTCGCCATCCGGCCTCTAGAAAATCCCCACCCGCAACCCCGCGCTTACCGTCAACGTCGTCATCGTCCCTGTGAACCCCGGCCAACTGAACTGCGGCCAATCCTGGTACTCCGCATCGGCTACGCGGATGTGAATCCGGTGGTTCAGCCGATAATCCACTCCGCCTCCCATCGTCGCCACCAGGTAACGCCCCTTACCGTCGTTATAAGGAAAATTGAAATCCCCGAATCCGATCAGCCCCTTCGCGTAAGGCTGAAACCTGCGAAAGTTGAAGTGATACCGGACCCCCGCCGAATAAGTCTCCACGTGAACGTCCGCCGTCTGGTGAAACTCCAGCCACCGGCCCTCGATTTCCACGCCCAGCCCGCGATTCGTGTCCGCGTCCACAAACCCTGAGACGCCCAGCATCTTCCGCTCGCCATACTGCACGTAAGAGCCCGAGCCGGTGCCGCCTGCCGACAATTTGAATCCGCCGGCAGTCGCCTGCGGCGCCACCTGCGCGCGCGCCGTGTTTGCCGTTCCCGCAAATACACTCAGAACCGCGGCGGCAAGCGCCACTTTGAGCCAGGGCCGCGACCCCGGCTTGCCGGGCCGCCGTTCACCAATGTCGTGGAAGCGTTTCATCTCTCTCCTGCGCGAGGTTTTTATTCCCGGTCTAGGCCGGGTTCTCTACCCATTCCTGTCCTAATTCGTGATGTCCAGCGTCACATTCTGGTAGTGGATCACATTGCTGTTTGTCCCTGTGCCCGTTACCTGGATCACGTATGTGCCCGCCGTCGCCTTGCTGCTGCTGTATCCGCCGCAGCCGCTGGCCAGCAGCGCGCCCGCTGAAAGCGCCAGCACCACGATCATCGTGAATACTCCGGCGTTGCGTTTGCGGAGCCGCCAGAAAATCCAGCCGAACAACGCGCTCAGGGGAAGCAGCAGCCCCGCCATGTACAAGCTCTCGCCCTGTGCCCCGCGGCTGTTCATGGCTGCGGCCCCTCCGCTCAGCGGCGAGTTGGTGTCGATGGTCAATTGCGCCGTCGCCGTCCCATTCGCCGCCAGGGTCACCGATGGGCTTGAGAATGTGCAGGTGACCTGCGCGGGAAGTGAAGCGCAACCCAGCCCGATCGTATCGGTGAAGCCGCCATCCGAAGTCAGGTTCACCTGCAAGGTGCCATTCTGCGAGGCAGCCAGCGTCAACGTGGCCGGTGTCACCGTCAGGCTGAACCCTGCCGGCGCTCCCGTGATGCTGACCGCAGCCGAGGTGGACGGGCTGTGCATCGTGTCTCCGCTATAGACCGCCACCACGCTGTAGTTTCCATTGGGCAGGTTCGGAGTGAACGTCGCCACCCCGCTCGCGTCCAGTGTCGCGGTGCCCAGCGTCGCCGTTGCGGTTTTGAAGGTCACCGTTCCGGTCGGCGTTGGCCCAATTGTGCCCGTGACCACCGACACCAGGATCACCTGTGGGTTCTGTCCCGACGTCGCCGAAGTGACCAGGTCGGTCGTGGTTGGAATCAGTTCGACCACCAGGTTCGTCACCGCCGACGTGCTGGGCGAGTTGTCCGTATCGCCGCCATAGCTCGCCGTGATCGAGTAGTTGCCCACCGCCAGCGTCGAGATGGTGAAAGTCGCCGCCCCCCCCACCAGCGTTCCCGTGCCCAGCGTATTGGTCCCTGACAGGAACGTCACCGTCCCCGTGGGCGTCACTCCGTTCCCCGTCACCGTGGCCGTAAACGTGATTGTCGAAGTCACCGGCGCGGGATTGGGCGTAGCCACAAGCGTGGTTGCCGGAGCGGCAAGGTTCACAGTCAGCGTCGTCGCCGCCGATGCGCTGCCGTTGTAGTTCGTGTCGCCGCTATAAGTGGCGATCACCTGGTACGTCCCCGCCGCCAGCACCGGGTTGATGATCGCGGCCCCGCCGCTCACCGTCGCCGTGCCCAGGGTCGTGGTTCCTGAAGTGAACGTGACCGTCCCGGTCGGAGCCGTGGTGCCGGAGCTTACCTTGATCGTCGCCGTGATCGCCACGGCTTCGCCGGCAACGCCGGGATTCGGTTTCGCAACCTCCGTGGTCGTCGTTGGCGTCAGCGTTACCACTTGGCTCAGCGGCGGCGCTGACGCGGCAGCACCGTTATTTGCATCCCCCGCATAAGTTACCGTGATCGGATGCGTGCCTACGCTCAGCGTCGTGGTCGTAAATGTCGCCACGTCCGGAGTCCCTCCGAGCGTTCCCGTCCCGATCTTGGTGGTGCCATCGAGGAAAGTCACCGTCCCCGTGGCCGCCGTGGTGGCGCCTGAGGTAATGGTCGCCGTAAACGTCACTGAAGTCCCGAATGTCGACGGATTCAGCGACGGCGTCAGCGTCACCGCCGTGGTCGACTGCACATCCTGCTTCAGAATTGCCGATGTGCTCCCCACAATCTGATTGGTTGTGTCTCCGCTATAGACCGCCGTAATCGGATGCACGCCGATCGTCAGGGTTGCGGTCGCGTAAGTGGCCACGCCGGCAGTCAGCGGCACGGTAGCCAGGGTCGTCGCCCCGTCCATGAACGTGACCGTCCCATCCGGCGTCACTGTGCCGCCGCCGGTTACCGACACCGTAGCCGTGAAGGTCACGTTTTGCCCAACTGTCGATGGATTCACGCTCGACGTCAGCAGCGTCTGCGTAGCCTCAAGCACCGTTTGAATCAGCGCGGCAACTCCGTTGTCGGTCGACATGCTCGAAAAATGGCCGCTGTCTCCGCTGTAATCCGCCACAATCGAGTGCTGGCCCACCGGCAGCGTCGAAATCTGGAATGTCGCCACTCCCGATGGGTTCACCCCAAGGCCTTGGGCAATGGTCTTCGCCACGCCGTTGAACGTATCGACAATGTTCACCGTCCCGGTCAGGGCCCCGGTCCCCGTTCCCGTGGTCACCGTCACGGTAAACGTCACAGTCTGTCCGAATCCCGACGGATTCGGAGTCGACTTCACCGTCGTGGTAGTCGAGTTCACCGCCAGCGCATTTCCCACCAGTTCTATGTCCAGCGGCGAATTCGGCGTCACGCTGGTCACGTCGATATTTGTGTCCAGAGGATTGGCCGAGACCGTCGGCGCAAAGATTGCTCCCACAACGCAATCCCCTGAAACGCTCATGTCCGGAGGGCCGGTGATGCAGGTTGTCGTCACCGGATCAACTTCGGCATTCACCGCCGGGGTAATCGCCGTCAAATCCAGGACTTCGTTCCCGTCGTTCTCAATCGTCACCGGCTCGGCTGTCGATTTCGCGTCCTGCCGGACCGCCGTTTTGTATTGCAACGCAACATAGTTGCCCTGAATCTCGCGCACCACCATGTCCAGGGTGTCGGCAACGTAAAGATCCCCGCTCCCGTCCAGGCAGAGGCCGATCGGCCCGTAAAAAGTCATATTGGAAAAAATATTATTGAAGTAGAACGTCCCGGAATTGGCCTTGACCAGGGTATTGATGTCGCCCGTCGACGAATTCACCTTTCTGATCGCCTGGTTCTGCGTGTCCGCAATATAAACATTTCCCGCCGCATCCACTGCCACGCCCGACGGCGCCCACAGCTCCGCGCTCGCTGCCGCACCGCCGTCGCCCTTATAGCCCTGGGTTCCGTTTCCCGCAAATGTGGTGATCTTGCTGGCCGCGGTTATGCTGCCGCCTATCGCCGTCACCAGCCGGATTCGATTGTTCAGCGAATCGGGAATATACATGTTCCCCAAAGCGTCGAATGCCACCGTGTAGGGGCTGTTGAGCTCCGCGCCCGTGGCCGCGATGTTGTCCCCGTTATAACCACCGGTTCCGCCTGGATTTGTGTATCCTGTGCCGGCCACTGTGGTAATCACTCCAGTCGATACCGAAACCGCGCGGATCAGCTCGTCCGACGTGTCGGCAATATAAATGTCTCCGCTCACATCAAGTGTCACGCCCAGCGGCCCATTCAATATCGCCTCGGTTGCCGGGCACCCGTCTCCATAGGTGTCGGTGGATGCCAGGCATATTGGGCTGCCTCCGGCCACCGTCACAATCTCCCCGGTCGCCGCTACAATCTCGCGAACCACGTTGTTGCCCGCGTCCGCGATGTACAGATTCCCCGCTCCGTCCACTGCCACGCCGCTGGGATCGTTCAAGGTTGAACTGGCGGCCGGGCCGTTGCCCGAGTATCCAGGGTCGCCGTTTCCCGCAATCGTCGATATGATGCCCCTGGCCGTGCAGCTCGTCCCTTCAATCAACGCGCTGGTCGCGCTCGCGCAAACCATCCTTACCCGGTTGTGCAGGCTGTCGGCAATGTACAGATTGCCCGCGCCATCGACTGCCTCGCCGGTCGGCAGGTACAGCACCGCTGCCGTGGCCTGCTTGCCATCCTCCACTGACCCCAGATAGGTGTCGTATTGTCCCGCAACCGGAAGCACGTTGCCGGGGGACAGAACCCCCAACGGTCCATTCCCCGTGCCGGAAAGATAGGCCATGCCCAGCACCGTCTTGACTCCGCCCACCGTCCCCAGCACCACCACCGCGCCCGCGCGTAACCCCGGAGCGGAAGGCGTGAACGTGACTGACTCCGTGCAGGTTCCATGCAGCGCCAGCGTCGCCGTCCCGCACGTGGACGCGCCGGTTCCGGAGGCAAAATCCATCCCCGTCTCTCCCTGCGTCACCACCTCTACGCTGCTCGCCGTGCCCGCCGTCGTCGCCGTCACGGTCACCGTCTGGGCCACGGTAGAGGAACCAACGGGTTCAGGGCCGAAGACCTGGGCATGCGCGCCTGTTGCTGCAAGCAGCAACGCTCCCAGCCCGGCAATCCAACTCAGGCTGCGTCCGCGCGCGCCGGCGCTGCGGGGTTGGAACATCCCGGATACTGCTTGATCTTGGAGGAAAGACAGTCCTGGCTTGCGGCTCATGTGCAACTCCGTATGCGATATGAAGGCAATGAAGTCGTTCAATCGGCAATACGGCTGCGGTCTGGGCAAGTGACCGGTCAGCCGGGGGGGGTGCTGCCGATTCGTGGCACAAAGAAACAGCTGTTGCAGTGTGGGGGCCCGTACTACTCGTTCTTGGTGATTTATCCTCGCATATTAAATTGCGCCCGGCCATAGAAATAGCCCGAATCACCAGAAAGATGTACATCCGGAATCAAAATAAGCCGCTTATTACCTTCGTACGCTGTCCTGAAGTAACAGCCCTCCACCGGCAAATCCGACCCACCGGGAATGAAACTGTGCCCCATCCATCGGACGTCTTTGTTTTTGTCCGATGGGTGGGTCGGCATGAACCTGGGAACCCTTACTCATTTCCCAACGACTTACGAACTTGTCTCTTATCAGTCCTCCACCGGCAAAGCCGACCCACGGGGGAATGAAACTGTGCCCCATCCATCGGACGTCTTTGTTTTTGTCCGATGGGTGGGTCGGCATGAACCTGGGGCCCCTACTCATTTCTCAATAACTTACGAGCTTGTTTCTTTTTAGCCTGTACCGATTCGCAACCCCTGTTTCCCGCCCCGCCCCGGCAAGATTCGAAGCAAGCCCACCTGAAACACCTGAAAAACACCAAGAGAAGTGGCTGGAAAAAGTGCGTTCGTCCCCGGATCCGCCGCATCGGACCCATCGCCGTTGCAAAAACAGAACTTGCCTGAAATGGGAGACAAAAGGAAGAAGTATGGTGCGCCCGGAGAGGTTCGAACTCCCGACCTAACGCTTCGGAGGCGTTCGCTCTATCCAGCTGAGCTACGGGCGCGCTCTTTAAGAATACCCCATTTACATTCCCCCAGCACTCAAGCCTCAGTCCCTTAGTCCCTATTCCCTAGTCCCTAGTCCCTGCCTTCAAGCGCTATCCTTCTTGATTGAGGTGCATCGCCATGACTCAGGCAACTCCTCGTCCGCAGCTTGCCCACCTGACTGCCTCGCTCGACGACCTGCGCGCCAAAGGCACGCATTTCCGCCTCCGCATTCTCGACGACCAGCAGGCGCCCGTCTGCCACTACGACGGCAAACAGGTCATCAACCTCGCCAGCAACAACTACCTCGGCCTGGCCAACCATCCCCGCCTCATTGAGGCCGCGCTGGCCGCCACCCGCGCCTTCGGCGTCGGCTCCGGCGCAGTCCGCACCATCGCCGGAACCATGCGCATTCACATGGACCTCGAAGAAAAAATCGCCCGCTTCAAAAATGTCGAGGCCTGCGTAGTCTTCCAGAGCGGCTTCGCCGCCAACGCCGGCACCGTCAGCGCCATCCTCGGCAAACAGGACTTCATTCTCTCCGACGAGCTCAACCACGCCAGCATCATCGACGGCGCGCGCCTCTCCCGCGCCACGATCAAAGTTTTCCGCCATAAAGATGTCTGCCACTGCGAGCAGCTCCTCCAGGAACTCGAAAACGCGCCGGGTCACAAGCTCGTCATCACCGACGGCGTCTTTTCGATGGACGGCGACATCGGCCCCGTCGACAAGCTCGCCGCGCTGGCCGAGAAATACGGCGCCATTATGATGGTCGACGACGCACACGCCTCGGGCGTCCTCGGCCGCAACGGCCGCGGGTCTGTCGATCACTTCGGCATGCACGGCAAAGTCGATGTGCAGGTCGGCACGCTGTCCAAAGCCATCGGCGCGCTCGGCGGCTACGTCTGCGGATCGAAAGATCTCATCGACTACCTCTATCACCGCGCCCGCCCGTTCCTGTTTTCCACTTCGCACCCGCCCTCCGTCGCAGCCACCTGCATTGCCGCCTTCGACATTCTCGAGCAGGAGCCGGAGCGCATTCAGCGCCTCTGGGACAACACCCACTACTTTCAAGGCGAGCTGCATCGCCTGGGATTCAACATCGGCGGCGTCACCACCCCCGCCACGCAGACGCCGATTACGCCCATCATCGTAGGCGATGGCCGCGCCGCCATGGACTTCTCGCGCGCCCTTTTCGATGAAGGCGTCATGGCCACCGGCATCGCCTTCCCCACCGTCCCCGAAGGAAAGGCGAGAATCCGCGCCATCCTCACCAGCGAACACACCCGCGCCCAACTCGACCAGGCCCTCGAAACCTTCGAGCGCGTCGCCAAACGCCTCGGGATACTCGCTTGAACGGCATAAGACTCCACCAAAATCACCGTGTCATCCTGAGCGACCCCCTCTCTAAACTTGTCATCCTGAGGGTAATAATTTGCCTGCCATCCTGAGCGACCCCCTCTTCAAATTTGTCATCCTGAGCGCGCGCAGCGAGTCGAAGGACCTGCGGTTGCTCTTCGTCGTAATGCAAACCGGGTTAATCGCCGTACAATAGCCGCAATGATCGCTCACCTCCGCGGCAAGCTCATCCACAAAGAACCCGGCCAGGCCATCGTCGAAGCCGCCGGCGTCGGATACGACGTCACCATCTCCGTGCCGACGTTTACGGCGCTGCCGAGCATGGGGGCGGAGGCTTCGCTCCACATCCACACCCAGGTCAGCGAAGATCAGATCGCCCTCTTCGGCTTTCTCGAGCGCGAAGAGAAACGTCTTTTCGAGCGCCTGATCACCGTCAACGGCGTAGGCCCCAAGCTGGCCATCAAAATTTTGAGCGGACTCAACCCCGAACGCACCGTGCAGGCCATTCGCGGCCAGGACCACGCCCAGCTCACCCGCATTCCCGGCGTAGGCAAAAAGCTCGCCGAGCGCCTCGTAGTCGAACTCAAAGACAAGCTCGACGATTTTGCCGTAGCCCCCGTTGCAAGCGCCGTGCAAGGCCCCGCGGTAGACGATGTGCTCTCCGCCCTGACCAATCTCGGCTACCAGCGCCCCGCCGCCGAAAAAGCCATCGAGCAAGCCATCACCAAAGACAAATCCCTCGCCGCCGACTTCGACCTGCTCTTCCGCGCCGCCCTGAAAGTGATCCGCTAGCCACCGAAAGTGGAGCAGACTTCCCGAACCTCGCGCTTCTTGAACTACCTGTTGCAGCGTACAATCCTCTGCATTGAATAAAGACGAAGATTGGAGAAAGGGTTGCCTCTTCTAGAAGATCTTCTTGCGAAGAGCTATTTCCCAGCTGAGTTGCCTCCTTGTTTCACGACGGCAACATTCGCTGCGGCCTGTTCTTTTCCGAACGGCATACCGCTGGGATTCCGCAACCCGGCGACGGCTCAACTCTGCAATTTCAGTTTGGCGAAAGCAGGTAATGCCAGGTTTCGTAGGCGATTGTCGCTGGTGAACCCCATTATTTTTTTCCAGATTGCGACCTCAATCGCATCAAATTGGTCAGCTCTGGAGCGACATATGGCGACCTCCACTCTCAGCTTGAGCACCGCAGTCTACCGACCGCAGCACGCGAGGGCCCTGTCTCACCTCTCTTATAGCCCTGCAATCCGCGTTGACCGACAAGCGAAGGATCGTGGAACAGCAAAAGCTATCCTCGTCGCCGACATCTCAGAGTTCTACCACTCGATTTACACGCACTCAATTTCGTGGGCGCTCCATACCAAGGCAATCGCAAAAACACCGGCTCGTGGCCGCTTGGGCGACCGCTTAGATCGTGCAATTCAAAATGCCCAACACGGGCAGACAATTGGAATTCCAATCGGACCTGATACCTCGCTTGTTATTGCAGAAGTGATCCTTTCCTCGTTAGAGACGAACTTGCGATCACGTATACCCCTCCTCAGGGGTTCACGATTCGTCGACGACTTCGAGCTGTCGTTTCCTGACTACGCATCAGCTGAAAAGGCACTGGCCATTCTGCAAGAGGAGCTGCTGCAGCTTGAACTCCGGCTGAACCCACGAAAAACCTCCGTTCGAGTGCCTCCGGTCGCCCTGGAGCCGGAGTGGGTGTCCGAACTGCGCAAGTTCAGGATTAGGAACAATGCTGGCGAAAGGGGGGACCTGATAGCTTATTTCGACCTCATGACGAGATTCTTACTCCTGCACCCGAATGACCATGTGTCGAAGTACGGATTGCAGCGCTTCAAACAGTTTCAACCGCGCCTGGCCAACCTGCCGCTTTATCAGTCGTTACTTTGCCATATGGGAGTCGTAGAACCAGGATCGATTCGGGAGGTTGTGCAGGCCCTGTTATTTCTTCGTTCCAACCTCAACGCGCTTGACCTTGGGGCGCTTAGAGAGACGCTGAATGCTGTGATAAGGAGCAGCTCTCCTTTGGGCCATCATTATGAGGCAGCGTGGGCTCTATGGGCAGCAATGCAGTTTCAAATCCAGCTGGATCAGGAGACGATAGCCATTTTGGGCAACACAGAGAATTCGGTGGTCGCAGTTCTAGCTTGCGACGCCCACGCAAATGGGGTCGCCCCGAATCTGGATTTGACCCGCTGGGCATCGCGGATGAACGGAAAGGACCTACGGGGAGAGGAATGGCTTCTGAGTTATGAGGCAAACGTCCAGGGGTGGCTCGGCACGGTGGGCGGAGGGGACCATGTTACAGCGGACCCAGAGTTCGGCTACTTGAAGGCAAGCGGAGTGAGATTCTACGTCCCATGAAGCGGGCCACTGGGTGCCCTCGATAAGGATGAACGCCTTCTCTAACGCAAGCGTCCTAGATAGTGCGTCTGCACTGCCTACCTTCCGAGCGCTTGAAGGAAATCTCTCAGCACCCGCGCGCGTTACACTTTTCTTGAAATGGCCACCAAGAAAACACCCGCACCCGCCCTCCCCTACTTCCGCCCCGAAGCCCTCACCTTCCTCCGCAACCTCGCCCGCCACAACGACCGCGAATGGTTCACCCCGCGCAAAGCTCAATTCGAAGCCGAACTCAAAGAGCCCATGCTCGCCGTCATCCGCAAAATTACCGAAGCCATGACCGATTTTGCGCCCAACTTCGTGCGCCCCGCTGAAAAATGCATCTTCCGCATCTATCGCGACATCCGCTTCAGCCACAACAAGCTGCCCTACAAGACCCACGTCGCCGCCTGGTGGTCGCATCAGGGCCTCGAAAAGACTTCCGGTGCAGGCTACTACTTCCACATCAGCGCCAAGGAAATGATCATCGCCGCCGGCGCATACATGCCCGAGAAGGATCAGCTCGCCGCCATCCGCCACTGGCTCCTCGCGCATCATCTTGAGCTGAAAAAGCTACTCCAAAGCCCCGCCGTCCGCAGGACATTCTCCGAGTTCGAAGGCAACGCGCTCATCCGCCCGCCCAAAGGCTTCCCCTGCGAACATCCCGGCCTCGACCTCATCCGCTGCCGCCAGTGGGGATTGCACGCCACGCTGCCGGCCGCCGAAGCGCTCAAGCCAAATCTCGCCGCCACCGTCATTCGCCACTTCAAAATCGCCGCGCCCCTGGTCGACGCCCTCAACACCCCAATCGCCGCCGCCCAGCCGCCGAAGCGAAAAGTGCTTTTCGGCCTGCATTAGATCCTGCCTCCCGCCCGTTTCACGCCGAAAGAAATTGCCGGGCTGTGCGCTGTCTTCAGAGCCTTCATGCCTTAAATCTCGCTAAAAACCAGCAAAATTCGGCCAAAAATGGGAGAAATACGGTCAAAACCCAATAAAACTGTGGAAATCAGACTTTTTCGGTTGACTTTGCCTGCCTCCAAGCCGCATTGTAACCATCGGCAGGGTTCTTCGAAGCCGCATGAATACAGGGGTTTCTTGCTGAGGTCGTCCTTTCGCACCCCCTCCATGCGGTACGCATCTAGCGGCGGAAGCCCGTCAACAAAGGCAGCCCCGAGGGCTCGCCAAGAAGGAGAACATTCAATGGCAACTGGACTCACCAAGACCGCTCTGGTTCGGCATCTGGCCGAGAAACTCGAAATCACCAATAAGCAATCCGCGGCTTTCCTTGACCTGCTGGCCGAGACCGCCATCAAGGAAACCAAGAAGAACGGCGTCTTCGTTATCCCCGGCATCGGCCGCCTCGTAAAGGCAGAGCGCAAGGCCCGCATCGGCCGCAACCCCCAGACCGGCGCAGCCATCAAGATCAAGGCCAAGACCGTGGTCAAGTTCCGCGTGGCCAAGGCCGCCAAGGACGTCATCGCGCCCCCCAAGAAGTAACATTTCGGACTGCGAACCAAGGGAAGAAGCCCCGCGCTTCTTCCCTTCTCGCTTTTCCGGGACAACTTCTGCATACCCCCGGCTGCCGCGCTCATCTTATAAGTCATGGCATCGATTCCAGCAACCTTCGCAGGCTTGCCGCCGCCGCGCAGTTCGTCCGTTCTCATCCTCCTTCATCTCGAGGGACTGGCTGTCGCCGCCGTCACTGCCCTGCTCTATTCGCGCACGGGCGCCAGTTGGTGGCTCTTCGCGGCGCTTTGGCTTGTGCCCGACATTTCCATGCTCGGCTATCTTCACTCGCCCTGCTGGGGAGCGCGCGTTTACAACGCAGTCCATTCATACGTGGCGCCGGCTGCCCTGGCTCTTTCCGCGCTGCTGCTCCACGCGCACGGCCTCTTGCCGTTTGCGCTCATCTGGGCCAACCACATCGGCGTCGATCGCCTGCTGGGTTACGGCCTCAAGTATGCGGATGGCTTTGGCTGGACGCACCTTGGCCAAGTAGGAAAAAAGCGCGCCTAATCACGCGGATTCGGCGCCGGCCCGCCCCCGCGGCATCAGCGCCCGCACCACCAGCGAAAGCCCAAAGCTCACCAGGATCGCCTTCAGCAGCAATTCATAGTTGTAGAACCACGACAAGACCGCCAGCGTGATGAAGATGCCGATCGCATTCAACTCCGTCAGCGCCGCTGTTAGCCAGTGCGGTTTGTTGCCGGCTGCCAGCAACCCGGCGCGAAGGCGCGGCAGCAGACGCGGCGTCTCGAGCAGATATTCCTTGTAAGGCTCTCCCAGCGTGGCAGACAAAAAAGCCTCTTCGCCCAGAATCAGTCGCAGGTAAAACACGGTCAACAGCACCATTGAAACCAGCGCCCCGCTCGGCGGCATCAGCAGCGCCATCGCCGCCATCATGCACCAGCCGCCTACGTAGAGCGGATTGCGCATGAAACGATACGGCCCGTCGGCCATCACCGCCCAGGCCACCATCGCCTCATGGTGTACGATGCCGTAGCCCAAATACGCCGCGCCCCACACCCGCAGGATCATGCCCGCGGCCGCAATCAGCGCGCCCAGCACGATTACCGCCGGCGCAGCGTATGCAAAGCGAAGCAGCCCCGTCCGGCTCACCACCAGCGGCAGCCATTCCAGCAGCGGAACCCGCCTCCCAAAATCCGAAAAACCGATCCATGGCGCAAGAAAACCCAGCAGCACGATCGCTACCATGATCAGCATCCGCAGACGAAATTCGATCGCGCTTGCCTGCATACATCTCTCCCCGTGGCCGGAGTGTAACATCCTTCCCCCGCGGCGACGCGCGTTTCATCGGCGTCGGCCCGCTCCATTTTGATAACTCAGGTAACCCTCCCGCGCGGCTGGAGTAGAATTCTCAACAAATACAGCTTTTGCCCTGGGCGTAAATCGCAGGGCTTTCCCGCGGCGCGGGCAAGGAGATCGCGATGAAGAAACTCTTTGTCACCCTCATCCTCCCGGCAGTTCTCCTTCTGGGCCGCGCGGCCCCCGCGCAATCCCACGACCCCACCCTCGACGAGCCCCTGCTCGATGCCGCTTCCACCGGCAATTATCCGGTCGTGCAGCGACTGCTCGAAAACGGCGCGGCCATCGAAACCACCGACGCCGACGGCCAAACGCCGCTGCTCAAAGCGGCCAACACCGGCCAGGTCCACATCGTCATGCTGCTCCTCGATAAAGGCGCAAACATTGAGGCCGCCGGCAACCTGCCTGAAATCGAGGGCCGCACCGCGCTCATGGAGGCAGCTTTCAAAGGCTATACGGAGATTGTGCTTCTGCTCCTCGATAAAGGCGCAAACATTGAAGCCGCTGACCGTCACGGCCTCACCGCGCTCTTCCTGGCCGTAGCCGGCACGGGCAACCCTCACATCGTCCGCATCCTCCTGGGCAGGAACGCCTACACCGAAGTAAAAGACGATGACGACGAAACGCCGCTGATCAAGGCCGCCGGCATGGGCCGGGCGCCGCTCGTCAAAGTGCTGCTCGAGCAGCAGCACATCGACCTCGAGGCCAAAGACAAGCATGACAACACGGCCCTCCTCGCTGCCGCCGCGGGCGGCTATGCGGAGATCGTCAAGCTGCTCATCGATAAAGGCGCTGACGTCAACCCGCAGAACGATCAGGGCCAGACCGCGCTCGACATTGCCACCGATCAGGAATTCGCCGACATCGTTACCATGCTCAAGGAACACGGCGCTAAAGCAAAACCGGTCAAGCCAGCTCCCGCAGACGCCGCGCCCCAGCCCGCGACGCCAAAAGAGGGCGACGATCCCAAACCGAACTGAGCGGGATCCAGGCCCTCTGCGCTTCCGCTCAAAACGCCGCTTGGCCGCCCGAGCCGGCAACACCGAGGCGATATAGTTGTTGCTCGAAAAAGGCGCGCAATAGCCCGTTACTCCGCCCGCAGCGCCTGCATCGGATCAATCGACGCCGCGCGCCGCGCCGGAATCCAGCACGCCGCTAATGCGACAACAACCAGAAATGGCGGGACCGCGGCAAAGGTCAACGCGTCGTGCGGTTCAATACCGTAAAGAAAACTGGCTGCCAACTTCGATAACATCCACGCGGCCGGCCAGCCAAGCGCAACGGCAATCAACGTGAGCATCATCCCCTGGCGCAGCACCAGGCGCTCCACAGTGCCGGCCTGCGCGCCCAGCGCCATGCGGATGCCGATCTCCCGCGTGCGGCGCGTGACCGCGTAGCTCATCACGCCATAGAGTCCCACGGTTGCAAGAACCAAACCGATGAATCCGAAGGTGCCAAAGAGAGTTGCGGCCAGGCGGGGAAGAAAGTAAGCGGCGCGAATGTGCTCTTCCATGGTTTCATCGTTGAAAATGGCCATGCTGGGATCAAGCTCGTGGATCTGGCGGCGGACGGCTTCTGCGAGGGCTGCAGGATTGCCCGCCGTGCGAATCACCAACGTGTAGCCGAGGAACGACGGATCGCTGGCGACGCTTTGCTTTAGCGAGCGAAAGAGGACCGGACGCGTTTCTTCGCCCAGAGTGCGTGCCTTCACGTTGCCCACCACGCCGATGATCTGGTAGGTTGCGCCGCCGCCGGTGACCTGCTGGCCGATCGGGTTCTTGCCGCCAAAGACGCGCTCCACAAAAGCCCGGTTGACAATGGCGGTTTTTGGACCTTGAGCGGTCTCCTCACCGAAGTCCGGCCCGTCAATGCGTGGAATGCCCATGGTCTCAAAGTAGCCTGGAGTCACCATGAAGAGATCTGCATTTGCGTATTGCTTGTCTTTGTCGGCACCTCCGGCGGCGTGAAAGCTGTCGCTGCGGTTGCCGCCAGAGAGCGGCACGACGTCCGTCGCATCGGCTGAGACAACGCCAGGCAGGGCGGATACGCGCTGTTGCAACTGGGTGAGAAAAGCGACCGTGCGCTCCGGTGTGTAACCGTGCACGCGCGGATCGACGGACATCATCAGCAAGCCTTTCGATCGAAAGCCGATGTCGATGCTGGCTGCGCTCTCGAGGCTGCGCAGAAAAAGCCCGGTGATGGAGAGCAGAACGACGGACATCGCGATCTGCGCAACCACAAGTAGATTGCGCAGGCTGATGCGGCGTCCAGGCCGCGCCAGCGTGTCCTCGCCCTTGAGTGCGTTGGCCAGCCTGGGGTGCGAAGCAGCCCAGGCCGGAGCTGCTCCCAGCAACAGGCCGCTCACAACGCTCAGCGCCAGAGAGTAGCCCAGCACACGCCAGTCAACGCGAATGCTGATGTCGATGGGAACCGGCACGGGCAGATGAATCACTGAGAGGGCGCGCGTGGCCCACAGCGAAAAAGTCACGCCCAGAACTCCGCCGCCCAGGCCAAGCAGCAGGCTTTCCATCAGCATCTGACGCCGCAGCCGTCCGCGGGTGGCGCCGAGCGCCAGCCGAACCGCCATATCGCGCTGACGGCCGGCCGCCTGGGCAAAAAGGAGATTGGCCACATTTGCGCCGGCGATGGAGAGAACCAGCAGCACAACCACCGAAAGCGCGGTCAAAAAAAGCATCATCATACGTCGATTGCCCTGCTCTAAAGATCCCGCCTGCTCAAACACAAGGTGGTTTCCCTTGTCGGTCTTTGAATTGTTGAGGGCAAAGCGGTCGGCCAGCGTATTCAACTCTGCCGCGGCCTGCGCGCGCGTCACACCCGCCTTCAACCGGCCGACCACAGCCAGCCAATGGGAGTCTCGTGAGTCCTGCGCGGGAAGGATGGCCACCAGTTGAGTTACGTTGCCCAGCGGTACCCAGAACTCAGTGCCAAGAATCTGGTCGACGCTGTGGAAGGCAGGCGTAACCACGCCCACAACTGTAAACGCGTGGCCGGAAATTGTGACCGTCTTTCCGACGATTTCCTTGTCTGCGTTGAATCGGCGCTGCCACAGCGCGGCTCCAAGCACAACTTCGGGAGCGTTCTCTTCGCCTTTGACGAACCCGCGCCCCAACACCATGGGGAGCTCCGTGACCTCGAAGAAATTGGTAGTAGTCGCCTGGCCAAAAACTCGTTCGGGCTCCCCGCTGCCGCTGATCGAGGCCGGGACCAATTCAAAGTAAGCAGCCACGCCTGAAAAGGACTGCGCCTGGTCGCGGACGTCTGTATAGACCGGCAATGAGAAATTATTGCAGCACTGATCGCCATCGTGAACGGTATGGAGGGCGAGCAAAGTGGCGGGGTCGCCCATAGGCGCCGGGCGAAGCACGAAGCGGCTCACCATGGAGAAGATGGTGGCGTTGGCGCCGATACCCAGGCCGATCGAGAGCACCGCAATGGCCGTCGCGCCGCGGTGCTTGCCGAGCGTTCGAATCGCATAGCGCAAGTCCCGCAGCAGATTCTCCAGCCCGGGCAGCGTCCTCCGCTCGCGATAAGCCTGCCGCGCCTGCTCCGCTCCGCTCCGCCCAGGCGAACCAGCGCCTGCCGCCGCGCTTCGTCACGGCTCAATCCAGCGCGCACCCCCGTCCTCCGTATGCATCGCCACATGGCTCTCGATCTCCGCGGCAAAATCATCCTCTGCTCTCCGCGCGCTCGCCATTCCCCGCAGCCGCATCCACAACGCTCTCAGCCCACGCATCGAAAACCGCATCACGCCTCCGCAGCCGGCGTCACAAAGCGCGCCAGGATCTCCGTCGTCTGTTCCCACTCCGCCACGGCCTTGCGCATCCGCTTCTGTCCGGCCTTGGTCAGCTCGTAAAACTTCGCGCGGCGATTGTTGTCTGACACTCCCCAGCGCGCACGGATGTAACCCTCCTGCTCCAGCTTGAGCAGCGCCGGGTAAAGCGTGCCGTAATTCAACTCGAGCGACTCGCCGCTGGTCTGCTCGATGCGCCGCGCCAGCCCGTAGCCGTGCTGCGGCCCCATCGTCTCCAGCGTCTTCATCGCCATCAACGCCAGCGTCCCTTGCCAGACATCCGTTTTTCCGCCCATCGCAGCTCCTATGGCAAACCCATAGAACACACCATACACACCTCCCTATGGGAATGCAATAGGACTCTTCGGCAAGCCGGTCCCGCCGCCCCCGCCCCCTTTCACCGCCCCAATGTGCTACGCTGGCCCATAAAGTCAACGCTTCCGGGGAGAATCCTCCAAATGTTTCTGCGAATCATTGCCTTCGTTGCCGCCTCGGCGCTGCCCCTGGCCGCGCAAAGCTCTTCCGATCTGGCCGCATCCGCGCAAAGCCAGCTCCCCGCGCTCACTGAAACCTACAAGCACCTGCACGAAAACCCCGAGCTCTCGCGCCACGAGCAGCAAACCTCCGCCTTCTTCGCCGCCGAACTGCGCAAGCTCGGCTACACGGTCACCGAGCACGTGGGCAAATACGACGACGGCTCGCAGGCTTACGGCGTCGTCGCCATTTTCGAGAACGGCGCTGGTCCTCGCGTCCTCATCCGCACCGATATGGATGCTCTTCCGGTCGCCGAGAAGACCGGCCTCGACTACGCCAGCCACGTTGTCACAACCGGCGCGGATGGCCAGCCCGTAAGCGTAATGCACGCCTGCGGTCACGACCTGCATATGACCATCCTGATCGGCGTCGCGCGTGAAATGGCCGCGCGCAAGAGCCAGTGGCACGGCACGCTCATGCTCATCGGCCAGCCCGCCGAAGAAGTGGTGCAGGGCGCGGCCGCCATGCTCGCCGACAATCTCTACCAGCGCTTCGGCCGCCCCGACTTCGTCTTCGGCGAACATGATACGCCCGATGTGCCCGCGGGCGCGATCGCCATCAAAGGCGGTCCCATTCTGGCCAGCGCAACCACGCTGAACATGGTCATTCGCGGCATCGGCGGACACGGTTCCCAGCCCCAGTCCGGCAAAGATCCCATCCTGCTCGCCGCCGAGTTTGTCCTCGTCTCACAATCCATCATCAGCCGCCAGATCGATCCGCAGCAGCCCGCGGTCCTGTCGGTCGGCACCATTCACGGCGGCACAAAAAACAACATCATCCCCGACGAAGTCACTCTCGGACTCACGCTGCGAACCTATTCAATGGCCGAGCGCGACCAGATCGTCGCCGACGTCCGCCGCACCGCCAACGGACTCGCCGAGGCCTATGGCATTCCCGCCGATCGCATGCCCACCGTCACCATAGCTGAAGGCGCGCCCGTCACCTATAACGATCCGGCATTCGCTGAGCGCCTGCGCGCTGCCGCCACGGCCGTTCTCGGCAAAGATCGCGTGCTCGACGCCCACGCCGTGATGGGCAGCGAGGACGTGAGCCTCTTCTCGCTCGATGGCCAGATTCCCTTCGCCTTTTACTGGCTCGGCGCAGCCGATCCCGCCAAGCTCGCTGAGAGCCGCAAAACCGGCGTCCCGCTGCCCAGCCTGCATTCAGCCCTCTTCGCGCCCGACTACGCCCCCGCCATACCCACCGGCGTCACCGCCATGACCGCCATGGCCCTCGACCTTTTGAAGTAGCATCGCCCGCGAGCAGGCGAAACTCCTCGCAGTCTATCGCGCTGGCGTCACGTTCATCTTTCCGCCGTGGTCGAATGCCAGCCACACGATGACCGCGCTCAGCACGACGCCGTAAATGACCGGAGCTTCCATTCCCATCCGCCAAGTGTAAAAGAACCAATTGGACGCTCCGATGAAGCCACCGAGAGTGAAGGCAAAAAAACAAATCAGGGCAAATGTTCTCGGAAGAATTGAGACCAGCAGAAACGCTCCTGAAATATCAACCAGGTCGAAGAGAAAATATCCCGTCCAGCCTTGCCCCAAAAATAGACGAACAAGCTGGTTGGACTCCCGCATCGTTTCCGGATGTTGCCAGAAGCTCCCTGGCTGACCGAGTAGAGTCATGGCGAAATCGAGGACCATCGCGCCAAGCATCACCCAGCGAAGCCGCTTGACTACCGGATCGGCAGTGCCCGGCGTCGGAAATGCCCAGACCGCAATGATCGCCCCGAGCACTACACCGTAGACAGTGGGACCCTCTACACCGAAATGCCAACGAACGGCGAGCCAGTTCGATGCGCCGAAGCAATGGCCGAGGATGAATGAAAAGGTTGCGGTCAGCGCCGCCATTCTCGGGAGAAGAGACACGAGCAAAAACGCAGCCGAAAAGTAAACCAGGCAAGCAGCAAGATATGCCAGCCAGCCATGGCCTAGGAAGAACTCGAACGTGTGATTGGTCTGGTCGTGAATGGACAATCCGTCGCCGCGCATCGCCGTCTCCGGATGATGCCAGAAACTCTCCGGCTGGCCCCACAGTGTATTGATCGCGCTGAAAAGCATTGCGCCGATCATGACCCAGCGAAGGCGCTTTACGATCCGGTCTTCAGTGAACTTGATCGATGGCATGAATGCCTCTGCGGATTTTTGATCTCCATGCGAAGAACGGGCGCGGCGCCCCGCTCAGCATAGTGCGTGTGCCACGCCGCCTCACTTCGCCGCATCCACCAGCGCCTGATAAACCGCCGAATGGCTCCGGTATTGAATCTCGTGATTATCCCCGCTCGTCATGCGCTGAATCATGCTCACAAAAACAATGTCATTCGCGGGATCGACCCAGAACCACGTGCCCGCCGCGCCGTCCCACAGAAACGTTCCTTTCCCATCCGGCAAATTCGCTTCCGGCGGATCGAAAATGACCGCGCAGTTGTACCCATAGCCGAAGCCCGGCCGCATCACGTGCATCCCGCCGCCCCACGCGCCCGTCAGCAGGCTGTCCGCAAGATGATTCGAGGTCATCAGCTTCACCGTTGCCGGCCCCAGAATCCGCGCCCCGTTCAACTCGCCGCCATTGGCCAGCATCTGCGCCATGCGGTAGTAGTCCTCCGCGGTTGAAACCATGCCGCCGCCCCCCGAGGGCATCGTGGGCTCCGTAGAATAATCGCCCATGCCGCCGGCATTCGTGTCCGGGCTCAGAACGCCGTGGCCGTTGTCCTTATACAGCACGGCAAAGCGCGCGCGTTTCTCCGCGGGCACATAAAATCCCGCGTCCCTCATCCCCAGCGGCTTGTACACCTGCTCGCGCATGAACTCCGGCAGCGTCTGCCCGCTCAGCTTCTCCACGATGTACCCTTCAATGTCCATCGACATGCTGTAGATCCACGCTTTGCCCGGTTGATACACCAGCGGAATCTGCGCCAGCCTGTCGACCATTTCCTGAAGATCTTTCGCCTGCCGCACCTTCAACTCGCCGTACATCTTGTCCGCGGGCGTATTGCCGTTGCCGTACGTAAACCCCGCCGTGTGCGACATCAGTTCGCGCATCGTCGGCGCATGATCCGGGTCCACCAAAATCATCTTGCCGTTTGCGTCCACGCCGTTGAACACCTTCAGATGCGCAAATTCGGGAATGAACTTCGCGATCGGATCCGATGGCAGCCACTTCCCCTCTTCGTAGAGAATCATCATCGCCACGCCCGTCGCCGGCTTGGTCATCGAGTAATCGCGGAAGATCGTGTCCTTCGTCATCGGCGCGCCGCTCGCCATGTCCTTCGTCCCGTAAGTGCGATATTCCACAATCTTCCCGTGCCGCGCCAGAATCGTCACCGCTCCCGAAAGCTGCTTCTTGTCCACCTCGTCCTGAATGATCGCGTGCAGCCGCTTCAGCCGCTCTGACGAGAACCCCACCGTCTCCGGCTTCACCACCGTCATGTCCACCGTGTGCCGCGCCGCCGCTGGCGTCTGCTGCGCAATCGACAGTTGACTCCCCAGCCCAAGCACGATGCAGGCCGCAAGCAGCCCGCACATTTTCTCAATCCGTTGCGTGGTCATTCAAAACCTCTCGCTGCGCATCCAATGCGCTCCATTACAGCCAATCTTTTATAACAAATGCGTCAGGATACGCAAAAGCGCCCACGGCGCCTTCACTTCGCCGGATCCACCAGCGCCCCGTACACCACGTTGCGGCTCAGGTATTCCACGTTGGGATTTCCCCCCTGCATCCGCTGGATCATTCCCACAAACACAATGTCATTGGTGGGATCCACCCAGAACCACGTGCCCGCCGCGCCATCCCAGAAAAACGTCCCCTTGCCATCCGGCAAATTTGCCTCCCCAGGATCGAAGGCCACGGCGCAGTTGTACCCGTATCCGAATCCCGGTCTCAGTTGCTGCACTCCGATCCCATACCCGCCCGTCAACAGCTCCACCGGCACGTGGTTTGAGCTCATCAGCTTCACCGTCGAAGGCGCCAGAATCCGCGCGCCGTTCAGCTCCCCGTTATCTCCCAGCATTTGCGCGAACCGGTAATAATCCTCCGCCGTTGAAACCATTCCGCCACCGCCCGAGGGCATTGCCGGCGGCGACAGAAAGTTCCCCATCCCGCCGCCATTGGTCGAGTCCGGCTGCAGACCGCCGTGCCCGTTGTTTTCGTAGAGCGTCGCAAAGCGGTTGCTCTTTTCCGCTGGTACATAAAATCCCGCGTCCCTCATCCCCAGCGGCTTGTACACCTGCTCGCGCATGAACTCCGGCAGCGTCTGCCCGCTCAGCTTCTCCACGATGTACCCTTCAATGTCCATCGACATGCTGTAGACCCACGACTTGCCCGGCTGATACACCAGCGGAATCTGCGCCAGCCGATCGATCATCTCCTGAAGGTCTTTCGATTGCTTTACCTTCAGCTCGCCGTACATCTTGTCTACGGGCGTAGTACCGTTGCCGTAGGTGAACCCCGCCGTATGGGTCATTAATTCGCGCATCGTCGGCGCGTGGTCCGGATCCACCAAAATCATCTTGCCCGCGGCATCCACGCCGTTGAACACCTTCAGGTGCGCAAACTCGGGAATGTACTTCGAAATCGGGTCCGATGGCAGCCACTTCCCCTGCTCGTACAGAATCATCATCGCCACGCCGGTCACCGGCTTGGTCATCGAGTAGTCGCGGAAGATCGTGTCCTTCGCCATCGGCGCTCCGCTTGTCATGTCGCGCACGCCATAAGTGCGATAATCCACAATCTTTCCGTGCCGCGCCAGGATCGTCACCGCTCCCGAAAGCTGTTTCTGGTCCACTGTCTGCTCCATCAGCGCGTGCAGCCGCTCCAGCCGCTCTGACGAGAACCCCACCGTCTCCGGCTTCACCACCGTCATGTCCACCGTGTGCCGCACCGCCGCTGGCCTCTGCGCCTGCTGCGCATTCGACAGTTGACTCCCCAGCACAAGCACGATGCAGGCCGCAAGCACCCGGCACATTTTCTCAATCCGTTGCGTTGTCATTCCAGTCCCTCGCTGCGCATCCAATGCGCTCCATTGCAGCCGACCCTTTATAGCAAATGCCTTCAATTGCGGCAAACCCGCGCGCGCGCATCGCCGCGTATTCCCTACAATGGAAGTCGCATGACCGATTCACTCCCCAGCCCCTGCCAGGCCCCGCCGCCGGACCCCCCACCGCCGGACACCGACACCATCGCCGCCATCTCCACGCCCCCCGGCCGCGGCGGCATCGGCATCGTGCGCCTCAGCGGTCCTCAATCCGCTTCCATCGCCGCCCAGCTTGTCCGCCTCCGCCAGCCTCTCCAGCACGCCCGCGCGCGTCTCGCCGATGTTCTCGATGACGCAGCAGGCGATTCCGCCCGCATCGACGAAGCTCTCGTCACTCTCTTCGCTGCGCCCAACTCCTACACCGCCGAAGATCTCGTCGAAATAGCAGCGCACGGCTCGCCCGTCGTTCTCGAGCTCCTGCTTCGCCGCGCCCTCGTCCTCGGCGCGCGCCTCGCCGAGCCCGGCGAATTCACCCAGCGCGCCTTTCTTTCCGGCCGTCTCGACCTCACCCAGGCCGAAGCCGTCCGCGACCTCATTGAAGCCCATACCCTCACCCAGGCCCGCCAGGCCGCCGGCCAAATGGGTGGCGCGCTCAGCCGCCGCGTCGCTCCCCTCAAGCAATCGCTGGTCGAACTCATCGCCCTTCTTGAAGCCGGCATCGACTTCGCTGAAGACGACATCGACGTCGCTCCGGCAGACGAGATCGCCCGCCGCATCGGTTCGCTCACCCCGCCGCTCGTCGCGCTTGAGGCCTCCTTCGCCCGCGGCCGCATTGTGCACGACGGCCTCACCCTCGCTATCGTCGGCCGTCCCAACGCCGGCAAGAGCTCGCTCTTCAACCGCCTCGTCGAACGCGACCGCGCCATCGTCACCGCAACCCCCGGCACCACCCGCGACCTGGTCACCGAGCGCATCTCCCTCGCCGGCATCCCGCTCGAGCTCGTCGATACCGCCGGCCTCCGCGAGTCCCTCGAAGAGGCCGAGCAGATCGGCGTTGCCCGCAGCCGCGAAGCCCTCGCCGACGCCGCCCTCGTCCTCATCGTTCTCGACGCCACCCAGCCCCTCAACGACGAAGAGCACCGTCTCTTGGCCGCCGTCTCAGGCCGTCCCGCCATCATCGCCATCAACAAATGCGATCTCGCCCCGGCTCACCCATCGGCACCTGAAGCCTCGGCCATCCCCGCGCTCTCGACCTCCGCCCTCACCGGCGAAGGCATCCAAGCCCTGCGCGAACGCATTCTCGCCCTCGCCACCGGAGGCGCCGCCGCCGAACCCGGCCTGTTGACCAATCTCCGCCAGCACCACGCCGTCTCCACCACCCTCGCCGCCCTGGCCGACGCCGCGCACGCCAACGCCACTTCCATCCCCCACGAAATGATCCTGCTCGACCTCTACCGCGCTCTCTCAGCCCTCGACTCCCTCACCGGCCAAACCACCCCCGACGACATCCTCAACCTCATCTTCTCCACTTTCTGCATCGGAAAATAACTTCAGCCGCCCAAAAACGAATCCCTCCTTGTCGGAGGGGTTCGTCTACAACCAATCTATGGCCACTACATTGGATTCTCTTTCCTGGAAGGGAAGTCTCCTTGTAGTTTCCCACCGGCAAAGCCGCCCCTCGGGGAATGAAACTGTGCCCCATCCATCGGACGTCTTTGTTTTTGTCCGATGGGTGGGTCGGCATGAACCTGGGGGCCCATACTCATTTATCAACAACTTACAAACTTGTTTCTTGTTAGTTTCCCACCGGCAAAGCCGACCCTCGGGGAATGAAACTGTGCCCCATCCATCGGACGTCTTTGTTTTTGTCCGATGGGTGGGTCGGCATGAACCTGGGGCCCATACTCATTTCTCAAGAACTTGCGAAATTGTTTCTTGTTAGGAACGGAGCTCCAAATGCCGGCGTCACACGCGCCGCCTCACTCGCCCGTCAGCCGCTCCATCAGCGAATCGAAATCCTCCAGCCGCGCATACTCGATAATCACCTTGCCCCGGCCGTTGCGATCCTCGATGTTCACCTTCAGCCCCAGCGCCCGCTGCAGCCGCTCCTGCGCATCCCGCACGTTCGGGTCGGCCGGCGCCTCCGCCTTGGCTTCTTTCTTGCCCTTGCGTTCCGGATGGAGCAGCCCCTGGACGTAGCTCTCAACTTGGCGAACAGAAAGCGAAAGTGCAACCGCCCGCTGCGCCCCCTTCTCTATCTCCTCTGCGTGTTCAAATGCCAGCAGCGCCCGCGCATGACCAAAACTCAGCTCGCCGGATTCCACCCGCGCCTGCACTCCTGAAGGCAACTTCAACAAACGCAAAAAGTTGGATACAGTCGCCCGATCCTTGCCCGTGCGCACCGCCATCTGTTCCTGCGTCATGTGGAACTCGCGTGATAGCCGCTCAAACGCCCGCGCCTGCTCCATCGGGTTCAGGTCCGCGCGCTGCAGGTTCTCAACGATGGTGATCTCCATCGCCTGCTCGTCCGAAACCTGGCGCAGAATCGCCGGAATCGTCGCCTTCCCCGCCAGTTGCGACGCCTTCCAGCGTCGTTCGCCCGCTATCAGTTGAAATCGGCCATTCGCCAGGGGCCTCACCAGCACCGGCTGCACCACCCCGTTCGCGGTAATCGAGGCAGCCATCTCCGCCAATTGCCCCTCATTCACCTGGCTGCGCGTTTGAAATGGATTGCGCTCGATCTGATCCAGCGGAATCTCGCGCGGCCGGCCCCCCTCATTTTCGCCACTGGGGGCGGCAGGCGTTTGGGCTCGCGGAATAAGGGAGTCTAATCCCTTTCCCAAGGCTCGGCGTTTTGGATCCGGGGCAGCAGTGTTCATCTTTCCTGTTCCTCAATTTCAGCCAGCGCGGCCGCGTTGTCTCAAATCGTGTTAAGAATTTTATTTACAACAAGTTAACTGGTATTCGTCAAATCCAGGCGTCACGAATAAGGCCAGAATCGAACCTTGGGCGCCGGCGTGGCTGAAGCCGCCGCCTTGCGCTGAAGGCTCCGCGGGCTCTCCATCTTGTTCCGCGCCAGAAACTCCCCGGCCAGCTCGAAATAAGCCTCCGTCCCGCGCGACCGGCCGTCGTAAAGCGCCACAGGCTTTCCATGGCTCGGAGCCTCCGCCAGTCGAATATTCCGCGGAATCACCGTTCGGTAGAGCCGCTCGCGGAAATACTCCCGCAGCGTCTCCGTCACCTGCTGGGCCAGGTTCGTCCGGTCGTCATACATCGTCAGCAACACTCCCTCAATCGTGAGGTTGGGATTGAAGGAACACCTCACCCGCTCCAGCGTCGAGATTAGCTCCGAGACTCCCTCCAACGCAAAATACTCGGCCTGCATGGGGACCAGAAGACCCTCGGCAGCCGAAAGCACGTTCAGCGTCAGCAGATCCAGCGCCGGCGGGCAGTCCAGAATAATCAAATCGAATTTATCCCGGATCGGTTCCAGCGACTGGCGCAAGCGCAGCGCGCGATCCTCCACCGTGGCCAGTTCAATATTGGCGCCGGTCAGATTCTTCGATCCCGGCAGCAGCGACAACATCTCGATCTCCGTAGGCAAAATCACCAACTCGGCCAGGCTGTTGCCCACCAGCACGTCATAAATGGAGTGCCGATTGTCGTCCCGCTGAAATCCAAGCCCGGAGGTGGCGTTAGCCTGCGGATCGCAATCCACCAGCAGAACCTTCAGGCCTTCCAGCGCCAGGCAGGCTGCCAGGTTGATCGCCGTGGTGGTCTTGCCCACTCCGCCTTTTTGGTTCACGACTCCGAGTATCTTGCCCATGGCCTTCCAGACTAATGGGCCGAGGGGATTCCGAGGTAGGCACTTGCATTGTGGACAACTGGCCGCAGTTGTGGAAAGCTCTTAGGCGAAAGCAGGAGAAAATCCTGCAAATACCTGGAATAAAAGCGTTTCGAGCCGTCAGTTTCCGCGGGTCGGCGCGGGGCCAAAAACAGGCTCGCAGTGGAAAACTCCCCATTTCCTGCCCGGAATCTGGGACTCTCATCACCTCTGTGCCGAATTGAAACAGGCCCGGAATGAAACTCCCAATCCCCCCCCTCAGACTGGATTCACGGCCCACTTGTTCCACGTGGAACGTTCCTCGTTCTGAGAGTCAGCTCCCAAAATGTTCCACGTGGAACAATAAGTATCCTCCGGCAGAGCTGGACGCCTTATGACACGTAGCCCCTCAAAGGGGCCTGTGTTTTGGCGCTCCATGTCGAGAGCGGTCCCCCGACCCCGCCGTAGGCGCAGCGGTCATTAGCCCCGTGCTTCACCGGGGTCCCCAAGAAACGGCCTTTGTTTCTTGGGATGGATGCGTGGGGTTGGCGAAACAAACAATTCATTCGGAGTCCCGTGGGGACGGCGTCCATCTTCTACTGCCACCCCAGCATAGCCGGGGGGTTCTCCTAATTGAATAGCCCGCCCTTCTCAACACTCGCCCCTCCCAATCTGGCCCTCCTCACCCAAAATTCTTCCTCACAGCCCCCACCCGCTCCCCACAGGATTAACATCGACTCGTATCAGTCCGCATCGGGAGCAAAAAACGTGAAAGTCACCCTCACCCAAGTCGACGACGTCATCGCCATCATTATCTTGAACCACGGCAAGGTGAATGCCCTCAGCAAAGCCCTGCTCGACGAAATCTCCAGCGCATTCGATTCCCTCAGCTCCTCGCCAGTCCGCGTCGTCGTCCTGCGCGCTCAAAAAGGCGCCTCCGTCTTCTCCGCCGGCCACGACGTCAGAGAACTGCCCACCAACGGCCGCGATCCCCTCACCTACAACGACCCCTTGCGCCAGGTCGTCCGAAAAATCGAGAACTGCCCCTTGCCCGTCATCGCCATGATCGAGGGCTCCGTCTGGGGCGGCGCCTGTGAACTGGTCCTGGGCTGCGATATCATCGTCGCCGCGGAAGATTCCACCTTCGCCCTCACTCCCGCCCGCCTCGGAGTCCCCTACGACATCCACGGAACCCTCAACCTCATCAAAGTCGCCGGCATGCACCTGCTCAAAGAACTGCTCTTCACTGCAAAACCTGTCTCCGTCAAGCGCCTCGAGGTCTCCGGCGTCGTCAATCACGTCGTCTCCCGCGATCAACTCGAGCACTTCACCATGAACCTTGCTCACCAGATCGCTGTAACCTCACCCCTCGTCCACCGCGTCCTGAAAGAGGAAA
>Ga0302320_10005783_pt1 | contig 27610 bp, 19 predicted proteins | sample Bog_T0_3_FD_202130 | JGI IMG/M metagenome (GOLD analysis project Ga0302320, IMG submission 202130) | Peat permafrost microbial communities from Stordalen Mire near Abisko, Sweden - Bog_T0_3 | ecosystem: Environmental > Terrestrial > Soil > Wetlands > Peat | place: Sweden: Abisko, Stordalen Mire...
GTGACGATGGCGCAGTACCTGTCCGAAAGCGCCGGACGGCAATCGACGCTGCTGCTGGACGATCCGGCGGCTGAACTCGACGCGGAGCGGACCGAAGCGCTGCTTCAGACGGTAGGGGACCTAGGGGTACAGCTGGTGGTGACTTCGCTGCAGGCTCGAGACACGCGGCTGGGTGAGCCAGACGCCGTGTTTCACGTGGAACACGGAACTGTCAAAAGACTATAATGGGTGGATGAAAATCCGAGTTCGCGCATGAGCGCCGAAGACGTCTACGATTCCAGCAAAATCAAGGTCTTAAAGGGCCTTGATGCGGTGCGCAAAAGACCCGGAATGTACATCGGTGATACCGATGACGGCAGTGGTCTGCACCACATGGTTTTTGAGGTCGTCGACAACGCTGTCGACGAGTCGCTGGCCGGGTTCTGCGACCGTGTCGTCGTGACTGTACATGCCGATGAATCGGTGACCGTCTCGGACAACGGCCGCGGCATCCCCGTGGACATGCATGTGGAAGAGGGTCGGTCGGCAGCGGAGGTCATCATGACCGTGCTGCACGCGGGCGGGAAATTCGATGACACCTCCTACAAGGTCTCGGGTGGCCTGCACGGAGTGGGCGTCTCCGTGGTCAACGCGCTATCCGACTACCTGCTGCTGACCGTCTCCCGCGATGGTCATATCCACCGCCAGGAGTACCACCTGGGCGAGCCAGCGGCGCCGCTGGCGGTCGTCGGCGCGACGTCGGAACGTGGCACCACGATCCGCTTCAAGCCCTCGTCGCAGATCTTCACGCACATCCAGTTCAACTACGACACCCTGGCCAAGCGCCTGCGCGAGCTGTCGTTCCTGAACTCCGGCGTTCGCATCGAGCTCATCGACGAACGCGAAAATAAATCCGACGTCTTCCAGCACGATGGCGGACTGAAGGCCTTCGTCGCGCACCTGAACCGCTCGCGCACGCCGGTGCACGACACCGTGTTCTGGTTCCGCACACAGGAAGGCGCGGTGACGGTCGAGGTGGCGCTGCAGTGGAATGACTCCTACCAGGAGAGCATGTACTGCTACACAAACAATATCCCGCAGAAGGATGGCGGTACGCATCTGTCCGGATTTCGCGCGGCGCTCACCCGCACGCTCAACGATTACATCGAGAAGGAATCGAGCGCCAAGAAAGAGAAGGTTCCGACCACCGGCGATGATGCGCGCGAAGGCCTGACCGCCATTCTGTCGATCAAGCTGCCCGATCCGAAGTTCTCATCCCAGACCAAGGACAAACTCGTGTCCTCGGAAGTCAAAGGCATCGTCGAGACCGCGGTGTCCCAGAAGCTTGGCGAATTCCTGCTCGAGCGTCCGCTGGATGCGCGTGCCATCGTGGGGAAGATCATCGAAGCCGCTCGTGCGCGTGAAGCCGCGCGCAAGGCGCGCGAGATGACGCGACGGAAAAGCGCACTCGACATCGCCGGTCTGCCGGGAAAACTCGCCGATTGCCAGGAGAAGGATCCCGCGCTGTCGGAGATCTTCATCGTCGAGGGCGACTCGGCCGGCGGCTCGGCCAAGCAGGGCCGTGATCGGCGCACGCAGGCCATCCTGCCGCTCAAGGGCAAGATCCTCAACGTCGAGAAGGCGCGCTTCGACAAGATGCTGTCATCGGTGGAGGTCGGCACGCTCATCACCGCGCTCGGCTGCGGCATCGGTCGGGAAGAATTCGACATCGATAAGCTGCGCTATCACCGTGTGATCATCATGAGCGTTGACGCCGAAGAGCACGTCTTCGTGCGCGATGCCGACCGCGGTGTGCGCATGGTGCGCATCGGCAAGTTCATCGACGATGCGCTGGCGCAGCATGACCCGGCGTCGTGCGCCAGCAAGGATGGCGTCGCCAAATTGACCGGTGCACCGCTGGGTGAGGTGCTCTGCTTTGGCCTCGACAACCATGCCATTCGCTTCCGACCCATCAAGAGCGTGATCCGTCATCCCTTACACGAGCGGCTGTTCGAAGTCCGCACCGCGTATGGCCGAAAAGTACGGGTCACTGCCAGCCACAGCGTATTCGTGCATGAAAACGGAGCACTGAAGCTCAAGCGCGGCGATGAGCTGCGCCTGAACGACCGCCTCGCGGCGCCAGCCCGAATCCGTTTTCCATCCGATGCGCCCTCGAGAATCGACCTGCTTCGCAAGCTGCATGCCGTGCCGTCGGCATCGAAGCAGATCTGGGTGCGCGGCCCGGCGGTCGAAGCATGGTTCAAGGCCAACGTCATCGAACGTCATCGAGAGACATCCGAGTTGACCGACCCGCGCGTCGACATCCCGATTGAGCTGCGAGCCGAGCTCGCGCAGCGCCGGCGCGCCAGCGGCCTTACGAACCGCGCGGTCTGTGCCTCGGTGGGAATCCGCCAACCGGTTACGTTCTACGCCTGGGAACGCGGACTTTCGCGGCCAACGCTGCCTCGCTTCGAGGCTTATCTGAAGGCCATCGGGGCAGACTGCGAAGAGATACTGCCCCAGACGTCGCTGGCGCCGAGCCGCCTGGAGCGAATCTGGAATGAGCAGTATGCGGCCTCCGGTCGCAACATCGTCCGCGACTATGTGCGTCTCTCGGATCTTGAAGCCGAAGACCTTGAATGGTTCGCAGACAGAGAAGACCTTGAGCTGACGCCCGAACACAACGCGCAAAGCGCCATTCCGCGATTCATTGCAGTCGATGAAGCGCTTATGAGTCTGCTCGGCTTCTACATGGCGGAAGGTTCCTGCTCCGAGCGGAATGGCGTTCGTCTTTCGATCGGCAAGGGCAATCAGGCATTTGCCGAGGAAATGGCGAACAACTTTCTGCACGTCTTCGGTTTGCCTGCGATGGTTTACACCAGCCCTGGCCGTTGTTCCGAGCTCAAGCTCGTGAATCGGGTGGCCGCGCTCGCCTGGCAGCATGTGTTTGGCTTCGCCGGTTCGGATTCGATTACCAAAAAGATTCCGGATCTCCTCTTCAATGTCGCGGAAACATTGCGCGTCGCTTTCATGCGCGGCTGTCTCCTCGGTGACGGTACGGTCTGCAAGAATCGAATTGCCTTCAACACCTCTTCCTATGACATTGCCAGCGGCATTGCCTACTGCCTGAGCTCGCTCGGGGTCGTTGCATCGATCTGTGCACGGGAACCGGACGGCATCGTGCGCGAGATTCGAGGCCAGCCCTGTGAAACCAGGCATCGTCACTGGACCGTCAGCGTCACTGCCAAGCAGGAATTGCGCGCGCTGCGCAACATCTGGCAGGACCATGCCGGCGCAGTGGCCGTGGATGAGCTTCTGGCGTCCTCTACTGCATCGAACGGTAAGCGCGACTTCGAACTCATCGATGGCGATCTGATGGCGCTGCCGATTCTCGGCATAGATGAAGTGCCTGCCAGCAACGGCAATGTCTATGACTTCTCGGTCGAGGGTGATGAGAACTTCATCGCCGGGATGGGCGGACTGTGCTGCCACAACACCGATGCGGATGTTGACGGCAGCCACATCCGCACACTGCTGCTGACATTTTTCTATCGTCAGATTCCGCTGCTGATCGAGCGCGGTCACATCTATATAGCGCAGCCGCCCCTGTACAAGGTCAAACGCGGCAAGCAGGAGACCTACGTCAAGGACGACGATGAGCTCAACGCGATGCTGCTCAACAGCGCCATCGAGAACGCGGTGCTGCATGTGAACGCGCAAGCCACGGCCATGAGCGGCTCGGCGCTGGAAATGCTGGCGCGTCATTACATGGAGGTGCAGGCCATCATGCGGCGCTGGGCCAGGCGCTATGACGAGCGGCTGCTCGAGCAGCTGATTTACCTGCCTGCCGTGCGACCGGGCGACCTGGATCACCCGGATTTCATGCGCGACTGGATCCGCACGCTCGAAACCCAGCTCAACGCGCGCACCGATGGTCGGCCGCGCTTTCACGTCGAGCAGCGCACGGGCTCGGATGGTCATTCGCCACGCATCGTCGTGCGCAAAACCGAACACGGACGGGTCACCGAGAAGCTGCTGCATCGGGAATTCTTCGAATCGGCCGAGTATCAGCGCATTGCCGAGCTGGCACGCACACTGGCCGGGCTTATCGGCGAGGGCGCCTATATCGCGCGGGGCAACGAGCGCGAGGAGATCAGCTCCTTCAAAGAGGCCATGGCGTGGCTGTTTGATCAGGCACGCAAAGGCCAGTCCATCCAGCGCTACAAGGGACTGGGTGAGATGAACCCCGAGCAGCTCTGGGAAACCACAATCGATCCGAAATCGCGCCGGCTGTTGCAGGTGCGCATCGAGGATGCGGTGGCCTCCGATGAGATCTTCACGACGCTCATGGGCGATCAGGTCGAGCCGCGGCGCGAGTTCATCGAAAAGAACGCGCTGGAGGTGGCTAACCTCGACGTATAAGCACCTGTCGGATGAGCGGCGGCGGTAGCGTTAATCTACAAACACCCGACGAGCTGCTTGAATTGCCGCATCGATATGGCCGATTGCACGACCCCGCAACCCGTTCGCGAAACCATTGTCTTCTTCGCCCGCGACGTCGGCGCGCGCCTTCTTCAGGAAATCGATTGCCTCGTGTATCCGGCCGCGATGATCAGATCGTTCGTCTACCGGGGGATGATCAGACAGATTCTTGCCGTCGTTGAGGGCCGCTTGCTTGATCTCGCCTATGCCGGCATCTATCTGACGCACGGCCTCCTGCTCGTCAGCGGTTTGGCTCCAGTCTCCGGGGCGATGTTCAATGAGCCAACGCGCAGCCCGGAGGTCGGACAGCGCGTGTAGATAGGCAGGATGGTGCATTGACGGCGGGGGCGGCACCGGCGTGGTAACACACCCTGCAAGCGATCCAATCCCCAGGAGTGCAACCAGAGCGACGCTAAATTTCATGCGACCCATTATCGTTCCTAGTGCATAGGCACTGCGGCATCATTGGCGGAACCCTACCAGTCCTGGTCGGGGCGATATGTGCATCGCTTCACAGCCGGGAAAGGCAATGCGTAGAGGGAATCCTCGTCGGACCGGCCACCGCTTTAGTCAGGGCACCCGTTTAATCGGGCACGCCGTGCGCCGCCGGCATGGGATTGATCTTGATCCATGTCGTCTTGAGATCGGAATACTTTTCGATTGCGTGAATGGACTTATCCCGACCGAAGCCGGATTGCTTGAACCCGCCGAACGGAACCGTGATGTTGCCTTCATCAAAGCAGTTCACCCACACAGAGCCTGCGCGGAGTCGGCGCGATGCCGACAAGGCGGTGTCGATATTGGAAGTCCAGATCGCCGCCGCCAGGCCGTAGATGGTGTCATTGGCGATCTTTACGGCTTCCTCGGCCGAAGCGCAGCTCACCACTGACAAGACTGGCCCAAATATTTCTTCGCGCGCGATCCTCATGTCATTTCTGACGCGATCGAATACGGTCGGTTCGACGAAGAAGCCGCCGGACTCCACGCGCACGCGCTTGCCACCGCGGACGAGCGCAGCCCCATCGTTTTTCCCTGAATCGATATATTCCAGTACGCGCTCCATCTGCGGCTTACTGACAATTGCGCCCATGGTGGTTGCCGGATCGAGCGGATCGCCGGGCATGTAACCGGCGCTGATCGCAATCACCTTTTCCAGCAGTGCTTCCCTGATCGGCTCCTCTACCAGTAAGCGGGAGCCCGCGTTGCAGACTTCACCCTGATTGAAGAAGATGCCGCTCGCCACGGCCTGAGCGGCCGCATCGAGATTCGGGCAATCACGCAAAATGATGTGCGGCGTCTTGCCTCCACACTCGAGCGAGACACGCTTCATGTTCGACTGTCCCGAATAGCCCATGAAGAGTTTGCCGACCTCCGTGGATCCGGTAAACGCCAGCGCATCGACGTCCATGTGGAGTCCGAGCGCCTGGCCGGCCGTCTCGCCTAATCCAGGCAACACATTCAGCACACCTTCCGGCAAACCTGCCTCCATCGCCAACTCGGCCAGGCGCAAAGCCGATAGGGGCGATTGCTCCGCCGGCTTTAGTATCACGGAGTTCCCTGCGGCCAATGCGGGTCCAAGCTTCCAGCAAGCCATCAGCAGCGGAAAGTTCCAGGGGACTACGGCAGCGACCACACCGAGTGGTTCGCGTGTGATCAGCGCTAGCGCGTTAGCTTCGGTGGGAGCGATCTCGCCGTATAACTTGTCGATGGCCTCCGCATTCCAGGCAATGCAGTTAGCCGACACCGGCACGTCGATATTTCGACTATCGGCAATCGGCTTTCCCATATTCAGCGATTCCAGGAGTGCCAGCTCGTCGGCGTGAGTCATCATCAGCTCCGCCAGCCGCAGCAATACTTTCTTTCTAGCGCCAGCGGAAATACCGGACCACGCGCCCCGGTCAAATGCAGCGCGAGCGGATTTCACCGCCACTTCGACATCAGCCCGATCGCAAGCTGCCACGTCCACCAGCGTCGCACCCGTGGCAGGATTGACGGCCGGAAAGGTCAAACCGGACAACGCATCGACCGATTTGCCGCCGATGAAAGCCTGTCGTCGAAACTTCAGCCGAGCGGCATCGCTGCGCCAGTCAGAGGCAGTTCTCATGGTCGTGTTGTCCTCAATCGGTGTTGTAAGCCTGCTGCAAACGCGCTCAGCGGTCCAGTTTTGACAAAGCTCGTTCAAACGCCCGAATCACTTCGTCGACGTCTGCATCGCTCATGGGCGTCGATAGCGCGAGCAGTCCGTTGGGCGCGATCAGCACCCCCTCGTTTAGCAGCCCCGTCATCAGCTGGCTCATGCGGTGCGCGGCGGCGGGGTCTGGCCTTGCGGTTTGATAGTCACGAATTGCCCGCATTGTGAAATGAATCTTCAGCAGCGATCCCATCCCGGTCGTACGCCCTTCGATGCGGGCGCGCAAAAATGCCTCGTCGAACCCTGAGCGGATACGCGAGCCCAGCGTGTCGAGCTTCTCGAACGCGGGCGGGTCCAGCAACTGCATTGCTTTCAGGCCGGCGACCATTGTCATGGGATTCGCCGAGAAGGTGCCGCCATGCGGTACCGGCGGCTTGCCGTTCGTCGGATCGAATACAGCCATGACATCGCGGCTCCCGCCCACCGCGCCAACCGGAAATCCCCCGCCGATGATCTTGCCGAATGTGGTGAGGTCCGCATCGACCCCCCATATTTTTTGAGCGCCGTTGAAACCGAGGCGAAACGCAATGACCTCGTCGAAAATCAGCAGCGCTCCTGTCTCGCTTGCCACATGCCGCATGGCCTGCACATAACCTCGATCCGCTGGTACCAGTCCCACACGATTCGGCATCGGATCGATCAGAATTCCGGCAAGCTCGGCCGCGTGCGTTCGCAAGATCGCCACGCTGGTGTCGATGTCGTTAAACGGCAATGTGACCACGTCATCGGTAACGCCGCGTGGCGTTCCCACGGCATACGCTACCGATTCGGGCCACCGCTGCCCTCCCTCGCGTGCGGGTGAATCCAGGCTCACCTCTGCGTAGTCGTATGTCCCATGGTAGGCCCCTTCGCATTTCGCAATCTTGGGACGTCGGGTAAATGCGCGGGCTGCCTTGATGGCCGTCATGACGGCCTCGGTACCCGAATTGGCAAATCGTGACTGATCAACCGATGAGACCCGTTCGGAAAGCAACTGCGCCAGATCGATCTCGGATTCAGTCTGCATCCCGAACGCGGAGCCCAGCTCCAGCTGCTGCTTCGCTACCCGAACCAATTCAGGGTGCGCATAGCCATGAATGCCGGCCGTGAAGTTGTTGATGCAGTCGATTCGTTCGTTGCCGTCCACATCCCATACTCGGCAGCCGCTGCCGCGCGCGGCATAGATCTGATACGGCTTCAGAAAGATGGTGGTACGCGTATTGCCCCCCGGCAGATATTGCCTGGCTCGCTCGTACAGTGCCGCCGACTTCGATGTGTAATCCGGGTATTGCATGAGACGGATCCAAAATGGATGCGACGGTCGCGGTCGGTAGTCTAATCAGGCGTTTTCGCCGCGCTGCAACATAATTTTGGTTTTACCCTCGGCCGATATGCCAACCGGAGCCACCGGTATCAAAAACTTTTTTGTTGCCTAGGCAACTACTTTTGATTCTGCAGGCGTTTGATCTGGGCTGTCGCCTCGGCAGGCTGACAAAGTCCATGTCTCTCAGAGGCTTGTACGCCTGTGTGGCTAGCTGGCGGCCGCTGTGTCGCAGCTCAATATCGTTTCACGCTGGATCGATATTCACCCTCGGCGCCTCGCTAGAATGCCCGCCTGGCTGGCAGTTCCTGTCGCAGTGCCGTTACCGATTCAGGAGAGAGTTACCCCATGAGCGCAAATCCGAAGTTCGTCCCGGCCGAGACACCCGAGTACCAGCTGCTGATCAATGGAAAACGGACACCGGGCGCTGCCACGCTGGATGTGATCAACCCCGCTACGGGCAAGCTGCTCACGCGCTGTGCGCGCGCCGACCAGGCGCAGGTGGATGCCGCCGTCGCGGCCGCCAAGCAGGCCTTCCCGGCATGGGCGGCGACCCCGATCGAAACGCGCAGAAAGGCGTTGCTGAAGATTGCCGACGCGCTCGAGGCGCGAACCCCGGAATTCGCGCGGCTGCTGACGCAGGAGCAGGGCAAGCCGCTGGCATTTGCAGCCTACGAAATCGGCGGGTCGGTGGCGATGATTCGCGCATTCGCCGCCATGGATCTGCCGACCAAGATCCTGCGAGAGAACGACTCCGAGCGCATCGTGCAGTACCACGCGCCGCTCGGCGTCGTGGCCGCGATCACGCCGTGGAACTTCCCGCTGATACTGCTGATGATCAAGGTGGCGCCAGCGCTGCTCGCGGGCAACACGCTGGTCGCCAAACCCGCGCCCACCACGCCGCTGACGACCCTGCTGTTCGGAGAGCTTGCCGCCGGGTTCCTGCCCGCCGGCGTGCTCAACGTCATCGTCGATCAGAACGATCTCGGCGGTTATCTGACGCAGCATCCGGACGTCGCCAAGGTCGCCTTTACGGGCTCGACCGCCACCGGCCGCAAGGTCATGGCGAGTGTGGCCAGTACCCTCAAGCGCCTGACACTCGAACTGGGCGGCAACGATGCCGCCATCGTGCTCGATGATGTCGATGTGCCGGAAGTGGCCGCGAAGATTTTTCAAGGCGCGATGTTCAATTCCGGCCAGGTGTGCCTGGCCATCAAGCGTGTCTATGTCCCGGATGCGCTCTACGAGGCCATGTGCAGCGAGCTGGCGAAACTCGCCTGCGCGGCAGTAGTCGGCGATGGCCTGGATGCCGCCACTCAGTTCGGCCCGATCCAGAACAAGCAGCAGTTCGAGAAGGTGCAGGGATTCCTGGACGATGCGCATGCACACGGCAAAGTCATTGCCGGCGGCAAGCCACTCGATCGCGACGGCTATTTCATCCCCCCGACAATCGTGCGCGACATCCCGGATGATGCGCGGCTGGTGCGAGAGGAACAATTCGGCCCGGTGCTCCCGGTGCTGAAGTACTCCAGCCTCGATGATGCCATCGCGCGCGCCAATGGCACGGACTATGGTCTGGGCGGCACTGTCTGGGGGCGCGACCTCAACCGCGCCACCGACGTTGCCAGGCAAATCGCCTCGGGCACGATCTGGATCAACAAGCATCTGGATCTGCCGCCCGACATTCCCTTTGGCGGCGCCAAGCAATCCGGCTTCGGCACCGAGATGGGACAGGAAGGACTCGAGGAGTTCACGCAGTCCAAGATCATCAATATGGCGAAGTGAGGACGAGCGGGAAACGGTGGCGCATGCGCTGACACGCATGCGCGCCCGTCCGGGAGTAACATTGGGTCTGAGCCAAATGGAGCCCCCCAATGCCGACGACGTTCGTCCTCAATGGCAAGCCCACCACTCTTGATGTCGACCCGACAATGCCGCTGCTGTGGGCGTTGCGGGAGTCCGCCGGGCTGACCGGCACGAAATTCGGTTGCGGCATGGCCCTCTGCGGCGCCTGCACGGTGCAACTCGATGGCCGCGCCATCCGTTCCTGTGTGACGCCGATCGCCACCGTTGCGGGCAAGCAGGTCACAACCATCGAGGGGCTGCAGAGCGCGCCCGGCAAGGCCGTGCAGGCTGCATGGATCAAACTGCAGGTGCCACAGTGCGGCTATTGCCAGTCGGGACAGATCATGTCCGCGACCGCGCTGCTCGAAAACAATGCCGCACCGACCGATGCCGACATCGATGGCGCGATGAGCGGCAACATCTGCCGCTGCGCCACCTATGGCCGCATTCGCGCCGCCATTCATGACGCCGCACAGGCGATCAAATCATGAGCTCGCCGAATCAGATTGACGATCCCCTTGACGCCACCACCCCCTCGACGCGGCGTGCGTTTCTCAAAGCTGCCGGCACGACTACGGCGATCGCGCTGACGATCGGTTTCGAATGGGCCGGGTCTGCGCGCCGCGCCATCGCCACGCCGGCTGCTCCGGCTGCGTTTGCACCCAATGCGTTCGTGCGCATCGGCAGCGATAACAGCGTGACCGTCATTTCCAAGCACCTGGAGATGGGACAGGGCTCCTATACGGGCATTGCCACGGTGCTGTCCGACGAGCTCGATGCCGATTGGTCGCTGGTGCGCGTGGAGAGCGCGCCGGCCGATGCCAAGCGTTATGCCAACCTGGCCTTTGGCACCATGCAGGGTACGGGCGGTAGCTCGGCCATGGCCAACTCCTGGATGCAGCTGCGCCAGGCGGGCGCCAGGGCGCGCGCAATGTTGCTATCGGCAGCGGCGGCGCAGTGGCATGTCCCGGCCGGCCAACTCTCCGTGCGTGACAGCATCATCTACCACCCCGATGGCAAGACACAGGCGAGCTTCGGCTCACTCGTTGCGCGCGCTGCCAGCCTGCCAGTCCCCGAGCAGGTGGCACTGAAGGACGCGAAGAACTTCAAGCTCATCGGACGCGGGCAATCGCCGCGCGTCGATGTACCTGCCAAGTGCGACGGCACCGCGCAATTCACGCTGGATTTCAGCCTGCCGGGCATGCTCGTCGCGCTGATCCGCCGCTCGCCCCGATTCGGCGGCAAAGTGAAGTCATTTGATGCAAGCGCTGCGACAGCTATTCCCGGCGTCGTCAAGGTAATCGAGGTGCCCAACGGCATCGCCGTTGTCGCCAGCGGATTCTGGGCCGCCAAGCAGGGTCGTGAAGCACTCAAGGTCGAATGGGACGACAGCAACGCGGAAACTCGCAGCTCCGAAGCCATCATGGCCGAGTATCGCCAATTGGCCGAGAAGCCCGCGGCGAGCGCGCGTAAAGACGGCGACGCCGCGAAGGCCATGGCCGGGGCCGCTCGCACGATCTCGGCCAGCTATGAATTCCCCTATCTGGCGCACGCCCCCATGGAGCCGCTCGATGCGGTCGTGAAGTTGACGGCCAGCAGTTGCGAGATCTGGGCCGGCGACCAGTTTCAAACCGTGGATCAGGCCAATGCCGCGCACACGGCGGCCCTGGACCCCCAGCAGGTGAGCATCCATACGCTGTACGCGGGCGGCAGTTTCGGCCGCCGTGCCAATGCGGGTTCGGACTACATCGTCGAGGCCGTGTCGGTCGCCAAGGCTTATGGCGCCGACGGCACGCCGATCAAGCTGCAGTGGACGCGTGAAGACGATATTCACGGCGGTCTCTATCGTCCGATGTACTTCCACAAGCTCGAGGCCGGACTGAATACCAGCAACGAGCTGGTTGGCTGGCGCAATGTCATCGTCGGCCAGTCCATACTCGCGGGCACGCCGATGGCTGCCATGATCCAGAACGGCATCGATGCGACCTCGGTCGAAGGCGCTGCGACGATCGCCTACGACATTCCTAATATTGACGTCGAATTGGCAACCACCAAGACCGGCGTGCCGGTGCTCTGGTGGCGCGTGGTCGGCAGTTCGCACACGACCTTTGCGGTCGAGGCGTTCATCGATGAAGTCGCGCACGCGGCGGGCCAGGATCCGTATGAATTCAGGCGCAAGCTGCTGGCGAAAGAGCCGCGCATGAAGGCAGTCCTCGAGCTGGCCGCGGACAAGGCCGGCTGGAGCAGCGGACCCATGGCTAAGGGCAAGGGCCGCGGCATCGCCGTTGGCGAGGCGTTCAAAACCTTCGTCGCCCAGGTCGCGGAAGTGAGCGTCGATGAGTCGGGGCAGGTCCGTGTCGATCGCGTCGTGTGCGCTGTCGACTGCGGTACGCCCATCAATCCGGATGTCATCACCGCCCAGATGGAGGGCGGTATCGGGTTCGGCCTGGGTGCCGTGCTCTACGGTGCCATCACGCTCAAGGATGGGCACGTTGAGCAGGACAATTTCAACAGCTATCGCGTATTGCGCTTGAACGAGATGCCGAAGGTCGAGGTTTATATAGTCCCCTCGACCGAGGCGCCGACCGGCGTCGGCGAGCCCGGCGTTGCGCCGCTTGGGCCAGCCGTCGCCAACGCGATCTTCGCAGCCACGGGCAAGCGCATTCACGTGCTGCCCTTTCCGAAGACGGAGGCTACATGAAACCGCAGACAGCGCACCGGCTTCTTTGGGTACTCGCGGTACTGGTGGTAGCCGGCGCCGCCGTGGCGGCCTACGAGGTATTCGGTCCCGGACCGACCGATTTCGCCAACGGCAAGCGCGTGGATCTGAGCGCCTATCACGGCGCGGATCCCACCGGCGTTCCGGCCTCGCTCAAATCGGCCAGCCTCATCCAGCGCGGCGAATACCTCGCGCGCGCGGCCGATTGCGAGGTCTGCCACACGGCCGAAGGCGGCGCGCCATTCACCGGCGGACGCGCCTTCGTACTGCCGTTCGGGACACTGTATTCCACCAACATCACGCCCGATCCGACCACCGGCATCGGCGGCTATACCGACGCGAATTTTCTGGATGCGATGCATAAGGGCACCGGCCGCGGTGACACGAAGCTCTATCCGGCCATGCCCTATGCCAGCTATACCTACATGTCAGATGCGGATGCGCTGGCCATCAAGGCGTATCTGTTCTCGCTGCCGCCCGTGAATGCGCCCGCGCGCACGAACACGCTGATGTTTCCGTTCAATCAGCGCGCCCTCATGAGCCTGTGGTCGGTGTTCTTCAACCCCGACAAGCGCTACCAGGCCAATGCCGACCGCGACGCGCAGTGGAATCGCGGCGCCTACCTGGCCGAAGCGATGGCCCATTGCGGCGAGTGCCACACGCCGCGCAATCTGGCATTCGCGCTCAACAACCGGCGCAAATTCGCCGGCGAAGTTCAGGCCGGCTGGCGCGCCTACAACATCACCCCCGACCACGCCAGCGGCGTGGGCGACTGGAGCGATGCGGATCTCGCACACTACCTGTCCATCGGGCATGCCGACGGACGAGGCACGGCTGCAGGACCGATGGGCGAAGCAGTCGATGCCAGTCTCAAATACCTGGCTCCCGAGGACATCACGGCGCTGGTTGCCTACGTGCGCTCGGTCAGCGCGGTCACGACGTCGGATCTGCCGCCGGCACGAACCGATGCCGCGCCGACCACACCCGCCGATCAGCGCACCGCCAGCGTAAATCCCCACGGCAAGGATGTGTATGCGGGCGCCTGCGCGGGCTGCCATGGCTGGAGCGGTGCCAGCGCGGCGCAATCTGCCGCGTCACTGACCGGTACGCGCGCGGTCAACGATCCGACGGCCATCAACGTGGCGCAGATCGTCATCCATGGTGGTCCGCGACACGTCACGGGCGATCCGAGCAACATGCCGGCCTTTGGCAGCAGCTATTCGGATCAGGAAGTCGCCAGCGTCGCCAACTACGTGACCGCGCGCTTCGGTGCCCGCGGTTCGGAGCTGACCGCAGACGATGTGGCAAAACTGCGTCGTCAGGAATAATCCAGGATCAGCGCGGGCAGTTCGCTCATCGAAGTAAAGGTGCGGTGCGCACCCGCCGAGGTCATCAGCTGTGCCGGCGTCAGCGCGCAATAGCCATAGACGCGCATGCCGGCGGTGACTCCGGCCGTAGTACCGGTGGGCGTGTCTTCGATGACGCAGCAGCGGGCAGGGGCGACATCAAATGTGCGCGCCGCCAGCAGAAACAGGTCCGGCGCGGGTTTGCCCTGCGCCACCTGATCGATGCTGAAGCGCCTGCCTTCGAAGCGGGGCAGCAGTCCCGTATGACTTAGCGTCAGCCGCATCTTTTCGCGAGTGCCGTTGGATGCCACGCAATAGGGCACGCGATGCGCATCAAGCAGATCGAGCGCGGCTTCGATGCCGGCAACGGCTTTGAGCTCGGCGCCCAGGGCGGCTGCAGCGCGACTATGAAATTGCCCGACGAATTCTGCCGGCATGGGCCGCTGCAGCAGTTGGGCAATCGACTCACAGCACTGTTTCATCGAGCGGCCGACGAAACGGTCGAACATCTCCGGCAGCGTGAAGTGCATGCCGAGCTCTCCGAGCATTTCGGCGAAGACCCGGGTGGTGATGAGCTCACTGTCGACCAGCACCCCGTCGCAATCGAAGATCACCAGCTGGCAGGCACTCACGAATTGTTGATGGCCGGGCCACTCGCCTCGCCTGCTGCCAGGCCACCCGCATCGGCAGTCGCAAGGCCGCCCACCGCAGCCCAATCGAGCTTGTCGCCACCATTGGCCAGCAATCGCAGAAAGCGATCGTTGAGCAGGCTCGCGATGGGCATCGGCACGCGCAGATTCTCTGCCGCCGCCATCGCGAGGCGAATGTCCTTGTGCCCGAGCGGTGCCGCGAACGCCGCGGGTTCGAATCTGTTCTCCGCGATGAGGTTGCCGTAGATCTTGTACGCGGGCGCGGGGAACATCGTCGTCGTCAGCAGCTCCACGTAAGCCTTGCGATCGATGCCGGCCTTGCCCACCAGCGCGATCGCTTCACCCAGCGACTCGATCACGGCGGCAAGCAGGAAATTGCCGCTGAGCTTGATCAGGTTTGCTGCCGAAGGTACCGCTCCCATCGGCAGCGTCTTCTGACCCATCGCATCGAACAGCGGCTGGCAAGCGGCGATGGCCTCGGGAGCGCCCGCCGGCACGATGAAAAGTTTGGCAGCGGCCGCGGCCTCCGGGCGACCAAACACGGGCGCCGCCACGTAGCGCTGGCCGGCTTTCAAATGCGCATCCGCCAGGCGCTTCGACAATGCGACACTGATAGTGCTCATCGAGACATGGATGGCTCCCTTCGGCAAGGTTGCCAGCAGCCGATCGTTGCCCCAGACCGTGTCGCTGACGGCATTGTCATCCGCCAGCATCGTGATGACCACCTCGCCGCGGGAGGCCTCGGCGATGCTGGCGGCCTTGCGCGCGCCCTGCTTAACCAGCGGGTCGGCTTTGGCGCCGTTGCGGTTGTAGACCGTAACCTCATGGCCCGCCTTGAGGAGATTCGCCGCCATGGCCGAACCCATCTGTCCCAATCCGACGAATCCGACTTTCATGGCGATTTCTCCTGAGGATGATTGATCAATAGCGTACAGAGCCCCAGGATCGGCGGCACCAGGAAGCACCAGACGCCGCGCAGTGCAAACAGCAGCGCCGCTGTCGAGCAGCCGACGGCGAACGCCGCAACACTGGCCGACAGGCGTCGCAGACGCGCGCGAACGGTGGCGCTCGCCTCGGGGGACTGTGGTCGCAACAGGTCCGCCAGATCAATCATGACCTGCGTCGTGTTGCCGGTCATGATGGTGGTGGGCGAGCTCGTGGCCATGTGGATGCGATGGATCGCATTCTGAATCGCCATCGCGGCGATGAGCGTCATGCCGGTCACGATGGCGGCCCAGCCATCGCCGCTCTCGAAGGGACCGAGCCGGATCGCAAGCAGCGCGGCCGCAACCAGCAGCAGCAGCTTGCAGCCGAGCAGCAGCCGTAGCGTGGAACCCCTCCTCGCCGGTACCAGCAGACTGGCAAGACGCGTCGCAAACACGACCGTGCAGAACATCGGCAGTGCCAGCAGCTTCGCCAATACGCCGCTGGTGCCGAGCACCAGTGCGGCACCCAGCGTCACGAAGTTGCCTGTGACGTGGGAGGTAAAAAGTCCCTGCAGGGCCAGATACCCGGCCGTGTCGACGTAGCCGCCGGTGACGCTGAGCAGAACCGGAAGACTGGGTTTCATGTTGACGACCTCGAAAGCGCCGGTGCCACAGTGTGGCAGAGTCGGCCGCCTCCACAGGAGACCCTCATGAGGACAGAAGCACCGCGCGCTACAACCCCGAGTGCGCCTCGATCCAGGCCTGCGCCTCAGCGTTGATGTCGCGCGGGTTGCGTCCGGCGGCCGTGATCGGCGGCCCGATGACCACACGAATGGTGCCGGGTCGTTTGATGAGTCCGCGCCGCGGCCAGTAGTGACCTGCATTGTGCGCGATCGGCACCACCAGGCAGCCGGTTTCGGATGCCAGCAGCGCGCCGCTGACGCCGTACTTGCGCGTTTCGCCGAACGGCATGCGAGTGCCTTCGGGGAAGATGACGATCCACTCACCCTCGGCCAGCCGCGCTTTGCCCTGCTCGAGCACACCGCGCACCGCGGTTGAACCGCTGCCGCGGTCGATCGCAATCGCTCGCAGCAACTTGATGCCCCAGCCGACGAAGGGGATCCAGGTCAATTCACGCTTGAGCACCCAGACATGCGGCGGCAGCAGCAGGGCCTGCGCCACCGTTTCCCAGCTCGAGGAATGCTTGATGAGCGCGATGTGATTGCCGGGCGGCAGGTTTTCGCGCCCTTCGACGCGATAGTCGAGCCGGCAGGTCCAGCGCAGCACCGTGAGGATGACGCGCGCCCACACACGCGCCAGCTCGAATCGCCCGCGGAACGGCAGCAAGAGACAGGCGATGGAAAAGAAAATGCCATAGACAAATGTCCACAGCAGAAAGAAAGACGTGAAGCACAGCGAGCTTAACGCCTGCAGCGGTCCGACGGCGGGTGCGGCAGCGGGCGCGGCGCCGTTCATAAGTGAATCCGATCGCCTCAGCCCGGCAGCCGCGACAGATCGGCGATGCCGGCGAACAGCAACCGCACCTGCGCCAGCAGCGCCAGGCGGTTGTTGCGCAAGGCTTCATCCGGATCGTTGACGAGCACGCCGTCGAAGAACTGATCCACAGGGACGCGCAATCCGGCCAGCCGGTCCAGTGCCTCGGAGTAACGCCGTGCACCCGTGGCCGCTTCGACCGGCGCGCGCAGCGCCGCAAGGTCGCGCTGCAATGCCTGCTCGGCCGGTTCGCGCAGCAGGGAAGCTGATACGGCCAACGCGGTGCCTGTCCCGGCCAGCCTGGACTTCTTCAGGATATTGGCGATGCGCTTGTTGGCTGCTGCGAGGCTGACGCCGGCCGGAGTGGCGGTGAACGCGAGCAGTGCGCGCAACCGTGCATCGAAATCCAGCAACGATGCCGGTCGGTTTGCGAGCACGGCATCGAACATCTCGGTGCTGATGCCGGCGGATCCTTCGCGCTCCAGATACTGCGCGCGCAGCCGTTCAAGCACGAAGTCGTGGATCTCCGTGATCAGCGCACCTGCGCGCGCGGCGATGTCCGGCAGCGGCTGCAGGCGCACGGCCTCGCCGATGAGCGCGAGCAGATCCAGTTCCAGCCGGTGTTCGAGCACGATGCGCAACACGCCAATAGCTGCGCGCCGAAGGCCGAATGGGTCACGCGTGCCGCTGGGCTTCTGGCCGATCGCAAAAATGCCGGCCAGCGTATCGATCTTGTCGGCCAGCGCGATCGTATCGCCGATATCCGATGCGGGCAGCGCATCGCCGGCGCCGCGCGGCAGGTACTGCTCGCCAATGGCCTGCGCGACCGCGGCACGCTCGCCATCGGCCAGCGCGTAGTAGCGGCCCATGACTCCCTGCAGTTCGGGGAATTCCCCGACCATGGCCGTCGACAGGTCGCACTTGGCCAGCGTCGCGGCACGAGCGGCCGCCTCGACCTCGGCACCGATGCTCGCGGCGATGGAGCGCGCGATGGCCGTGACTCGCTGCGCGCGGCTCGCTTGCGATCCGAGCTGCGCCTGGAAGGTCACGTTGGCGAGGCCCGCGAGCCGGGCCTCGAGCGGCTGTCGCCTATCCTGCTCCCAGAAGAATTCGGCGTCCGCGAGCCGCGGCCGCACGACGCGCTCGTTGCCGGCGCGCACGAGTTCCGGAGCGGGGCTGTCGATGTTGCTGACCGTGATGAAACCTGGCATCAACGCGCCATCGGCGCGCGCGAGTGCAAAATATCGCTGATGATCCTGCAGTGTCGAGATCAGTACCTCGCGCGGCAACGACAGATAGCGCGCATCGAACTGACCCGCGAGCGCCACCGGCCATTCCACCAGTGCCGTGACTTCGTCGAGCAGCTCATCGGCAATGATGGCGCGGCCATCCAGCGATGCGGCCAGCGCCTCGACCTGGCGGCGTATCTCGGCTCGCCGACCCGCGAATGCCGCGCGTACCTTGCCCCGGCGCTCGAGCGTGGCGGCATAGGTGGCCGGAGAGTGAATGCGGATCGGGGCCGGCGCCATGAAGCGATGCCCGAAACTTAAGTGACCGGCGGTGATGCCGAGCAGTGCGCCGGGCACGATTTCATTGCCCAGCAGCATGACCACCCAGTGGACCGGCCGCACGAACTGCACTTCGAGCGCACCCCAGCGCATGCGCCTCGGAATCGGCAGCGCATCGAGGGACGCCTGCACCAGGCCCGGCAGCAGCTCCATGGCGGCGGCGCCAGTCTTGAGTCCCGAGTAATGCAGGTATTCGGTGCCGTTCGCATCACGCTCGCTCGCCAGCGATTCCCAGGACACGCCGCAACTGGCCGCGAAGGCCAGCGCCGCACGCGTGGGCGCACCGGCAGCATCGAAGCTCACCTTGCGGGGCGGCCCCCGCCGCGTGATCTGCTGATCGGGCTGGTGCAGCCTCAGGCGGCGTACCAGCACGGCAAGTCGCCGCGGCGTTGCAAACGACTCGATGGCGCCGGATCCAAGTCCCAGATCGCGCAGTCGGGTTGCGATGCCATCGGCAAAAGCCAGCTCGAGCGTGTGCAGTGCCTTGGGTGGCAACTCCTCGGTGCCGAGCTCTACCAGGAAGTCGCGGTGCGCGGCTGAACTCATGCGCTGACCGGCTGCGGGACTTGCGACTTGAGCATCGGAAATCCGAGTGCTTCGCGGCTGGCGTAGTAGGCCTGCGCGACGCCGCGAGCGAGCGTGCGCACACGCAGGATGAAGCGCGCCCGCTCGGTGACCGACAGCGCGCCGCGTGCATCGAGCAGATTGAAAGTATGCGAAGCCTTGAGCACCTGCTCGTACGCAGGCAGCGCTAGCGGTACGGCAAGCAGCGCAGCGCAGGCAGCCTCGTGCTCATCGAAGCGGCGCAGCAGTACACCCGTGTCGGCGAGCTCGAAGTTGTAGCGCGACTGTTCGACTTCATTCTGCTGAAATACATCGCCGTAGCTCACACGTCCCCGCGGGCCATCGGTCCAGGTGATGTCGAAGATGCTCTCGACGCCCTGCAGATACATGGCCAGCCGTTCGACGCCATAGGTGAGCTCGCCGGTCACGGGGCGACAGTCGAGTCCGCCCACCTGCTGGAAGTAGGTGAACTGCGTGATCTCCATGCCGTTGAGCCAGACCTCCCAGCCAAGCCCCCAGGCTCCGAGTGTGGGCGACTCCCAGTTGTCTTCGACGAAGCGCACGTCATGAACGCGCGGATCGAAGCCGAGCGCGCGCAGGCTATCGAGGTAGAGCTCCTGCAGATCCAGCGGCGAGGGTTTGATGACGACCTGGAACTGGTAGTAGTGCTGCAGACGGAACGGATTGGCGCCGTAGCGGCCATCGGTCGGCCGACGCGAGGGCTGCACATACGCAGCGCTCCAGGGCTCGGGCCCGATCGAGCGCAGAAACGTTGCCGAGTGGAAGGTACCGGCCCCGACTTCCATGTCGTAGGGCTGCAGGATCACGCAGCCCCGCGCGGACCAGAAATGCTGCAGTGCGAAAAGTAGCTCCTGAAACGTCGCGGGCTTGGTGCCGATCTTCGGACTTTTCATCAGATTCGGGGGCCTGACAGCGGGACGCGCGAGTATAAGCGAGTGCCACGACCGCCCCCTCTACGTGCACGCGCCGCGCTTCCGCAGGGCGGGACTGCGCACCATGCACTATAATAGGGCAGGCGCGTGTTCGCAGGGGCCGCGCAAATTCCCAAGTGTCTGGATTCTATTGCAAATAGGTCATCGAAGGGCTTGGCACGCAGGCTGCATCCTAACGGGGCTCAGCCGCTAACAATCAAATCATTACAGGAGGCGATATGAGTTCAAGGGATGTACTGCACCTGATCAAGGAAAAAGAGGTGAAGTGGGCGGATCTGCGCTTCACGGACACCCGCGGCAAGGAGCAGCACGTCAGCATTCCCGCCCGCTATATCACGGATGAGTTTTTCGTCGACGGCAAGATGTTCGACGGCTCCTCCATCGCGGGTTGGAAGGGGATCAACGAGTCCGACATGATCCTGCTGCCCGATGCCTCGACCGCTGTGCTCGATCCATTCTTCGAGGAGGCAACGGTCAACATCCGTTGCGACATCATCGAACCGGCGACGATGCAAGGTTACGAGCGCGATCCGCGCTCACTCGGCAAACGCGCCGAGGCGTATTTGAAATCGACCGGCATCGCCGATACGGCATTGTTCGGGCCCGAGAATGAATTCTTCATATTCGACAGCGTGCGCTGGGGTTCCAACCTCCACAGCGCGTTCTACGAGATCGACTCGGTGCAGGGCGCGTGGAATTCCGAAACCAGCTACGACGAGGGCAACAAGGGCCATCGGCCGGGATTGAAAGGCGGTTACTTCCCCGTGCCGCCGGTGGATGGCTTCCAGGACATCCGCGCCGCGATGTGCAAGGCCTGCGAGGAAATGGGCCTGGTGGTCGAGGTTCATCACCACGAAGTGGCCACGGGCGGGCAGTGCGAAATCGGCGTGGGTGCTAACACATTGGTGAAGAAGGCCGATGAGGTGCAGATCCTCAAGTACGCGCTGCATAACGTCGGCGCGAGCTACGGCAAGAGCGTCACCTTCATGCCCAAGCCGCTGGTCGGCGACAACGGCAGCGGCATGCACGTGCACCAGTCATTGCAGAAGGATGGCAAGAACGTGTTCGCGGGCGATAAGTACGCAGGGTTGTCGGACACCTGTCTCTACTACATCGGCGGCATCATCAGGCACGCGAAGGCCATCAACGCGCTGACCAACGCCACCACCAACAGCTACAAGCGCCTGGTGCCGGGCTTCGAAGCACCCGTCATGCTGGCGTATTCGGCCCGCAACCGTTCGGCCTCGATCCGCATACCGTGGGTGTCGAGCCCGAAGGCGCGCCGCATCGAAGTGCGTTTCCCGGATTCGACCGCGAATCCGTATCTCGCCTTCGCGGCCATGATGATGGCCGGGCTCGACGGCATCCAGAACAAGATGCATCCGGGCGATCCGGCCGACAAGGATCTCTACGATCTGGAACCCGAGGAGGCCAAACACATTCCGACCGTATGCCATTCGCTTGATATGGCACTCGAGGCGCTCGACAAGGATCGCGAATTCCTCAAGCGCGGCGGCGTCTTCACGGACGATGTCATCGACGCCTATATCGGGCTCAAGATGCAGGAGGTCACGCGGCTGCGCATGACCACGCATCCGATCGAGTTCGATATGTACTACAGCGTTTGAGACAGGCGCGGCGCGTGGCTCGGTGAACGCAGCAGGTACCGGCAGCGCCGCAACCGTAGCCCGCGCCCGCTTTTATGCGTTCCGGCCGCGAGGCGGTATGCTTGAGGGCGATGAGAACCGCCCTTCATGGCCTCGTGGCGTTATGTCTGCTTGGAAGCAGCGGCTTAAGCGTGGCCACGACGCTTTACCGCTGGGTCGATGCCCAGGGCGTCGTGCACTACTCCGACACGCCGCACCAGGGTGCCGAAGTCATGCAGATATCGGGCGCCCAGACCTACCACGGCGCCTCGGCCGCACCGGCGACGCCGGGGGTCACCGCGCCGCCGCAGTCCGGGAAAAAACCCGAACCCTACGAGTCCTGTGCGATCACGGCGCCCGCGCCCGATTCGTCCCTGTACGCGCCCGACTCGGTGGCCGTCAGCGTGGCCGTCTCGCCAGGTCTGCACGATGGCGATCAACTGACGGTCCAGGTCGACGGCCTGCAGCTGGAGTCGACTGCGGAGGGCGGCCAGAGTTTCGTGATCACGCAACCCGAGCGCGGCGATCATTCCATCAGCGCCCAGGTGCGCAGTCCCGAGGGCGCCATGCTGTGCAACGCCCCGCCGGTCACCTTCTCGGTTACGAAGCCTTCGGTCAACTCGCCGAACAATCCCGTCAAGCCGCATTAAGGCCGGCCGCCGGGCTGGCCACCATCGCGAGTGCGCGCGATGGCCATTGAACACCTCAGCCCCTCACCGCTATCGCATTTCGATCCGGCCGAACTGCTCGACGTACTGTCGACCGGCGTCATCATGCTCGACTCGCAGCTGTGCGTGGTCTACGCCAATGTCGGTGCGCAGGATCTGCTGGCAGTGGGCCTCAACCAGGCCCGCGGGCATCCGCTCACGGAATTGTTCGAAGATCCCCAGTCGCTGGTGCAGCTGCTGCGGCGCGCGCTCGCGCGCAATGAGCCTTACGCCGGACACGAGATCGCGCTGGTATCGCGCGCTACGCAGACCCATCGCGAGCCGGTCGTGGTCGACGTGACGGTCACACCGCTCGAAGGGCAGGTCACCGGTACGCACCTGCTCATAGAACTGGCCGATGCGCGCACGCGCCAGCGGATCTCGCGCGAGAGCGAGATGCTCTCCCGGCTCGACGGCAGCCGGCTCATGCTGCGCCAGCTCGGACACGAGATCAAAAACCCGCTGGGCGGCCTGCGTGGCGCAGCGCAGCTGCTCGATCGCGAACTGCGCGACGGCGGCCTCACCGAATACACCACCGTCATCATCAACGAGGCCGACCGCCTGCGCAGCCTGGTCGACCGCATGCTCGGGCCGTCGAGCCCCCCGAAGAAGGACTCGGTCAATATTCACGAACTCTGCGAGCATGTGTTTCATCTGCTGCGCAGCGAGGCTGCACCCGGCATCGCCATCGAACGCGACTACGATCCGAGCCTGCCCAACGCGCTATTCGACCGCAACGAAATCATCCAGGCGCTGCTGAACGTCGCCCGCAACGCGCTGCAGGCGGTGGATCCGACCGGCGGACGCGTGCTGCTGCGCACGCGCGTGCTGACCAACATGAACATCAGCACGGTGCGTCATCGCCTGGTCGCGAATATCCAGGTCGAGGATAACGGCCACGGCGTGCCGCCGGAGCTGCAGCGCAGTATTTTCTATCCGCTGGTGACGAGCCGTTCGACCGGCACGGGCCTGGGGCTGGCGGTCGCACAGGACCTCGTCACGCGCCACCGCGGCATCGTCGAATTCGAAAGCCGGCCTGGCCATACCGTATTTACCCTCTTACTCCCGCTGGAAGGTGCTGAATGACTGCTCAACCGCTACGTGTCTGGCTGGTCGATGACGACACCTCCATTCGATGGGTTCTCGAACGTGCCCTCAAGAACGGGGGCATGGTGCCCAAGGCCTTCGATGCCGCGGAACCCGCGCTCGCCGCGCTTCGCAACGACACCCCGGATGTGCTGATCACGGACATCCGCATGTCCGGGCACTCGGGGCTGGATCTGCTGCGTCGTGTCCATGACGCGCATCCGGAGCTGCCGGTCATCGTCATGACCGCTTATTCGGATCTCGGCAGCGCAGTCTCGGCCTACGAGGGGGGCGCCTTCGAGTACCTGGCCAAGCCGTTTGACATCGACCAGGCCGTGGACCTGGTCAAACGCGCCGCCGCGGCCGGCGTGCGCAGCATCGAGAGCGCCGCGCCGACGCCGACCATCCCGGAACTGCTGGGGCGCGCACCCGCCATGCAACAGGTGTTTCGCGCCATCGGCCGGCTGTCGCGCTCGAGCGTCAACGTACTGATCACGGGCGAGTCGGGCACCGGCAAGGAGCTCGCGGCGCGCGCGCTGCACGAACACAGCCCGCGGGCCAACAAGCCCTTCATTGCGCTCAATACATCGGCGATTCCGGCTGAACTATTGGAATCGGAGCTGTTTGGCCACGAAAAAGGCGCCTTCACCGGCGCCGACAGCCTGCGACGTGGACGCTTCGAGCAGGCCGACGGCGGCTCGCTGTTCCTCGATGAGATCGGCGACATGTCGACTTCGCTGCAGACGCGGCTGCTGCGCGTGCTGGCCGAGGGCGAGTTTTATCGCGTCGGCGGCCAGACGCCGATTCGCGTCGACGTGCGGGTGATCGCGGCCACGCACCAGAATCTCGAAGAGCGGGTGCGCAACAGTCAGTTCCGCGAGGACCTGTTTCACCGCCTGAACGTGATCCGCATCGAACTGCCGCCGCTGCGCGCGCGCCATGAGGATGTCTCCGACCTGCTCGAGCATTACATGCGCCTTGCGGCGCAGGAACTCGGCGTTGAGCCCAAGGCGCTGACCCCGGAGGCGCGCGAGAAACTGTCGGCGTATTCGTGGCCCGGCAATGTGCGCGAGCTCGTGAATCTGTGCCGCCGCTTCACGGTGCTGGCGCCGGGTAACGAGATTCGCGCCGAGGATCTGCCGCCCGAGATCATGGGCGCGATTGCGAACGCGACCCCCGAACAGGACTGGACTTCTTCGCTCGCGCAGTGGGCGGATCGCCAGGCGCTGTCGCCGCCGCGGCCGCTGCTCGATGATGCGCTGCCGGCATTCGAGCGGACGCTGATCCGCGTGGCGCTCAAGCACACGCAGGGACATCGGCAGGATGCCGCAAAACTTCTGGGCTGGGGCCGCAACACGCTCACCCGCAAGCTCAAGGAGCTTGCGATGGACGATGTCGACGACCAGGAATGACATGGGGTGTATCGCCTGCGTGCGTCGCGGGCGCGCTGCTGTTGGTGGCGGGCTGCGGCAGAGAGGGCGCATCGGGCGGCCCGGCGCCGGCGGAAGAGAAGGTCCTGAATGTCTACAACTGGACCGACTACATCGATCCGGCGCTCATTCCGGCTTTCGAGAAAGAGACCGGCATCAGGGTCAACTACGACGTGTTCGACGCGAACGTCGTGCTGGAAACCAAACTGCTGGCGGGACACAGCGGCTACGACCTGGTGGTGCCGACCGCATCGTTCCTGCAGCGCCAGATACCGATCGGCGTCTATCGGAAACTCGATAAGGCGCTGCTGCCGAACCTGCGCAATCTGGATCCCGACCTGACAAGACGGCTGGCGCTCGATGATCCGGGCAATCAGTACGCGGTCATCTACTTCTGGGGTACCTCAGGCTTGGGCTACAACGCGCAGAAGATCGCGACGGCGATGCCCAATGCGCCCACCAACAGCCTGGCGATGCTCTACGACCCGGGCGTCGTGCAGCATTTCAGGGAGTGCGGCGTCTCGGTTCTCGATGCCCCGGACGAAGTGCTCGAGACCGTGCTGCTCTACTTGGGGAAAGACCCCAACAGCGAATCGCTCGAGGATCTGCGCGCCGCCGAGAAGGTGCTGCTGTCGATCCGACCGTACGTGCGCTACATCCATTCCTCGCGCTACATCGCCGATCTTGCGAGCGCAGAGCTGTGCCTGTCGCTGCTCTGGAGCGGCGACTTCGCGCAGGCCCGATCCCGTGCCCGCGAAGCCGGTACGGGTACGCACCTCGAATACATCCTGCCGCGGGAAGGCTCGATGATTTTCTTCGACGTGCTGGCTATCCCGGCGGACGCGGCACATCCCGGCAACGCGCATCGCTTCATCGACTATCTGCTGCGGCCTGACGTCGCGGCCCGCAATTCAAGCGCGATGCATTTTCCGACTGCCAATGCGGCCGCCTATGGTCTGGTCGATCGCGCGGTCTACGAAGATCCGGCCATCTACCCGATGCCCGGGCAGCGCTCTCATTTACATGCCATGGGATCGCACAGCTTGGCCTTTGAACGCGAACTCAGCCGCGTCTGGACACGCTTCAAGACCGGACAATGATGCTGGGCGCACGGCGCACGGCGCACGGATCGCGGGCGATTCAGCGCAGCAGCGGCAGCCGGAAGCGGCGAAAGTCCGACAGGATCTCGCGTGCCGCATTGTGACCCGGCGCGCCCGTGACGCCTCCGCCCGGATGCGTGCCCGAGCCGCACAGATAAAGGCCAGGAAGCGGGCCACGATAGTCCGCGTGTCCCAGCATCGGCCGCGCCGAAAACAATTGGTCAAGCTGCAGCGCGCCGTGAAAGATATCGCCGCCTACGAGGCCGAAGGTCCGCTCCAGGTCCAGCGGACTCATGATCTGCCGTCCGAGGACCGAGGCCTTGAAGTTGGGCGCGTGTGCGGTGACGGTGTCGATCATCAGATCGGCCACTCGCTCGCGATGCGTGTCCCAGGATTCGCCGCCGGGCAGTTGCGGAGCAACGTGCTGGCAGAACAGGCTTGCCACGTGCTGGCCCCTTGGCGCGAGGCTGTCATCCAGCGTCGATGGAATCAGCATCTCCACGATGGGTTGCCGCGACCAGCCATGCGTGCGCGCATCGAAATACGCCCTCTCCATGTACGACAGCGTCGGCGCCAGGATGATGCCGGCCGTGTGGTGATCGCTCAAGTTGCTGCCCGGCAGGCACGTGAAGCTCGGCAGCTCGCTGAGCGCGACGTTCATGCGAAAGGTCCCCGAGCCGCAGCGCCACTGGCCGATGCGCTCGCGAAACTCCGGCGTGAGGGCTGCCGCATCGATGAGTTGCTGATAGAGCAGCTTCGGGTTGAGATTCGAGACCACCGCGCGCGCGCGAAAGGTTTCGCCGCTGTCGGTGATCGCACCCACCGCCCGGCCGCGCTCGATGATGACCTCGCGTACCGGGCTCTGCAGCCGGATCTCGACACCGCGCCCGACTGCTGCGCGCGACATCGCCTGCGTGATGGCGCCCATACCGCCGATGGCGTGACCCCATACGCCCTTCTTGCCGTTGGTCTCGCCAAACACATGATGCAGCAGCACATATGCGGAGCCCGGCGTGTAGGGACTGGCGTAGTTGCCGACGATGCCATCAAAGCCGTAGACGGCCTTGATGGGGTCGCTCTCGAACCAGCCATCCAGATAATCGCCGGCGGAAGCAGAGAACAACCGCAGCAGCTCCCGCTGCAGATTCAGGTCGAGGGCACGCACACGGCCGCCGACGCGCGCCGCGCGCAATAGCTGCGGCAGGGCGGCGCGCCAATCGCCGCGTACCACGTTCGGCGGTGTCTGCAGTACCAGCTCGCGCAGCACATCGGCGATCCGGTCGAGCCGCTGGCCGTATTCGTCCAGGCGCCCCGCATCACGCTGCGAGAATTTCGCCACCTCCCGCGCGGTGGCAGCGCCGCCCGTGCACAGATAGCGGCCGTCCGTGGTCGGCAGGAAATTCGACAGGCGGCGTTCCACCACGGTCAGTCCATGGCGCGCCAGTTCGAGGTCGCGGATGACCTTGGGATTGAGCAGCGACACCGTGTATGCCGCCACCGAATTGCGGAACCCGGGATGAAATTCCTCGGTGACCGCCGCGCCGCCCACAACGGCCCGTCGCTCGAGCACGGTCACCTTGAGGCCGGAGGCCGCCAGGTAGGCCGCGCAGACCAGGCCATTGTG
>Ga0302320_10005784_pt1 | contig 27607 bp, 28 predicted proteins | sample Bog_T0_3_FD_202130 | JGI IMG/M metagenome (GOLD analysis project Ga0302320, IMG submission 202130) | Peat permafrost microbial communities from Stordalen Mire near Abisko, Sweden - Bog_T0_3 | ecosystem: Environmental > Terrestrial > Soil > Wetlands > Peat | place: Sweden: Abisko, Stordalen Mire...
GTCGTAGGCAGCGGGTGCGGCGGGGAATTGATGAGTGAGTCGGGCACCAGCGCCATCCGCCAGCCGCGCGCATCGCCGTTCATGGTGTGTCCAAATCCTCGCCGCGCGCGCCTGAGGCGCTGTCGCGGCTGTCCAGGAACTGTTCCAGGTCACGACGTGAGCCAGCCTCATCAAAGCGACCCATGTCCAGTGCCCAGCCGGTGGCCGGCACCGGCGGCAAGCCACGCTGCGCCAATTCGGCCTCCAATTCTTCGATCCACACACCGCGGCGCGGCACGATCTCCCAGTCATCCTGGGGTCGATTGGGGCGTCCGCCCCAATCGGGCTTACTGGAAGTGAAACGCACGCCCGTGGAGGGGCTGCCGTCGAGTCCAATCAGGATCACCTCATCGCCGTGGCGCAGATAGCCCTCGATCAAAGGCGCGATTGCCTGTGCCAGGCGGCGGCAATGAGCTCGATAGGCCGGGGTATCGTATTGCTCATAGACGGCCCACCAGCGCCGCGCACCCGCGAAGGCAATCTCGGGGCAGGGCAGCTGCAGCATCAGGTAGCCGCGGCTGCGCAACGCTTCCACGACCGGATTGACCACACCGCGATAGCGAGCGCCCTCGCAGACCTTGGCGTTCTGGTTCAGGAGGCAGTTGGCGAGCAGTGCCACCTTGCGCGGTTTAGTGGGTTCCATTGGCTGATGTGTGATCTCAAGGGACCCAACGATAGACCGCTCCGGAGTATGGCGGCTTCCACTGCTCGAAAGCACCGGTTACAAACACGGCCTTCGCATGCCGCGGATCAAAGGCCACGTTAGTGACATAGGGGGTTGGTACGATGATGATGCGCACCAGTGTTTTCTCATCGTTGACGACAAGCAGCCGGCCAGACCCGTTCTGGGCAATGTAGTAGTTTCCGTCCGGACCGAGCTTCAGGCCGTCCGGACCGTTGTAGGCGTCAGCGTTTCGCGTCGGTGCTGCCAGATCCTGCAGCCGTGCCCAGACCGTGCGCGCGCCCAGCATGCCGTCCGCTTCGATCGGAAACGACAGCAGGCGTCCCGCGAGCATCTCAGCCACCAGCAGGTGCCGGCGGTCCTTCGTCAGGGTCAGGCCGTTGGAATAGTGGATCGTGTTGGCCACCTGCGTGATCGTGCTGCCGTCGGGATGCAGATAAAGCACCGCGCCGGTGATCGGTGCCTTCAGATCGTACGCACCCGAGGCGGAGAAATAGATCCCGCCCTGATCATCCGCCGCAAAATCGTTCGGTCCGGCGAAGGACTGGCCGCTGCTGTCCGCGCGCAGCATGCGAACCTCGTGGCCCGCGGCGTCGATCTGCGCCAGGTAGTTGCCGTCATAGCAGGCGATGAGCAGGTCATCGCCGCGGGCGATCAGGCCGCTGGGACCGCAGCCGTCCTTGTGCCAGAAAATGTCAGTGCGCGTGCCATTCCAGGTTTTGATATTGCCGGCGGAGTACTCGACGTAGAAGAGCTTGCTCGCGCGCCATAGCGGGCCTTCCGGGTAGTGCGCGTCGCGATCGATCGTGGTGAGATGCGCGCACAGCGCCGGGTACGCGGCCAGAGCCAGCACGCTCTTCAGGAGAGTCCTCGATAGATTGCGCATCAGCGCCAGAACCGCTTGCTGGCGATTGCCGCGCCCTGGGCCAGTGCCTGGAGCTTTCCCCAGATCACTTCCGGGTCCACTCCACTGGATCCGACATGGATGCTGAATCCGCAGTCGACCGCGGCCATGACATTGTCGCGACCGACGAGGTTCGCGTAGCGCCCGATGCGCTGCGCCACCAGCTCGGGGTGCTCGATATAGGTCGACTGGCACTCGATGACGCCCGGGACCAGCACCTTGCCTTCGGGTAGCTTTACCGATTCGAACACGGCCCATTCGTGAGCATGGCGAGGATTGGCCGCTTCGAACAGGATCGCATGGGGCTTGGCCTTCCAGACCGTATCGATGATTTCGGCGAGCGGCACATCGACGTGATGCGGTCCCGGATAATTTCCCCAGCATACGTGCATGCGCACTTTCTCAGCCGGCACATTCACCAGCGCTCGATTGAGTGCCTCGACATTCAATGCCATCCGGTCGAGGAACCCTTTGAGGTCCAACTGTGCGAATTGGGTGTGCCGTCCCATGGCCAGATCCGGGCAGTCGACCTGCAGCATCATGCCGGCATCAACGATGGTCTCGTATTCCCGGCGCAGGGCTTCGGCGCATGCGAAGACATATGCCTCGTCACTGGGATAGAAGTCATTGCGGAAGAACAGCGCAGTCACCCCGGGCGAGGCAGCGTTGAGGAAAAGGCCGGGAGGCTGCTCGCCCCTGAGCGCGCCCCGCAAACGCCGTGCATCCTGCCTGGGGGCCTCCAGATCGCGCACGCTGATCGGCGCATTGCAAGCAGGTGTCTTGCGGTGCTTGCGTCCTTCGTCGGAGAACATGCGCGCCTTGGTGCCAGGATAGGCTTCCAGATCCTGAAACACGTAGCTATTGCCGGAGCCCCCGAAGCCGTTGAAGCGGTCTTTGACGTAGGTGGCATAGCTCGGCTTGGGCATTTCACCGTCGTTGATGATGTCCAGGCCGGCTTGCAATTGCCGGGCAACGACGCCCTCCACGGCCCGGCTTACCTGCGTATCGAGTTCGGCCTCGTCAAAGGGCAGGCCATCCTCGCGTGCGAACATCAACTGCATGAGCGCCTGCGGCCGTGGCAGGCTGCCGACATGCGTCGTGAGGAATCTACCGTGGCTATTCATGCGCGTGATGTCCGGGCAGGAGCGGTGCGTGCCGCCACAGTTTTCATCCGAATCATTCTCAAGAACCCCTCTGCTTATTCTGGTGGCACTATAGCGATGATTGAGCGGTGGGCCAATTGAGTTACGTACTTTGGGGGATTTCGCTATGCGCAAGGTTTATTACTTTCTTACACTCGCATTCTCGCTGGGACTTGCAGCGCAGAGTGCACTCTGCGCCGATGCCAGACAGGCGGTACCGACCATGACCTACGTGCACGTCTACGCTGACAGCGCCGGTGTCTCGCACTTTCGTGAAGAGCATCTGGATTTCGCCCCGGGTCGGACGGAGGAGACTTCGATCCACGCGCTGGAGGCGAAGGGCAGGACGACGCTGCTGCGTCTGCGGGTCGGTGCCGTGGAGGATTGGCACAATGCGCCGCGCGCCTGGTTCCTGATCGTATTGCAGGGCGCCTCGGAGGTCACCACCTCCGACGGCGAAGTGCGTCAATTCGGGCCGGGCGCTTTGGTTCTGTTGGACGACACTACGGGAAAAGGGCACCGCACGCGCGCCATCGGAACCATCGATCATGTCGCAGCCGTCATTCCGATCGCCGATGATGCACCCGTGACCGGCGCGAAGTAGTTCTGCCGCCCCGTCAGCATGAACATCCGGTTCCTTTCGCCCGCGGCGATTGCAATCGCGACACTGCTCGCTGGCGGCCGCGCCACCGGTCAGGCTGCCATGGCGCCCGGCACCGAGTCCGGGTTTGCGCTGTTTCAGAAGAAATGTACGACGTGTCACGGCAATCCCGCCGTCGAGGCTGCGCCATCGCCCGAAACGATTCGTGGCATGCCGCCCGAGAAGATTTACGAGGCGCTCGGGCCGGACGGGATCATGGCGGCGCAAGGGGCGGCCTTGAGCGATCCGGAGCGCCGCCGCATCGCCGAGTTCATGAGTGGTCGGCCACTGGGCAGCGCACGGCTGGGCGCTGCCAGCACCATGCCCAATCAATGCCGTGACAATCCTAAGCTGCTGAACGCCCCCTCTCCGGCGCAGTGGAACGGGTGGAGCAGCGATGCCGCCAATCATCGATTCCAATCCACCGCCGCAGCCGGCATGCGCGCGCGGGATGTGCCGCGACTGCGGCTCAAATGGGCGTTCGGTTTTCCGGCAGGGGTCTCGGCCAATGCTCAGCCGACCATCGTTGCCGGCCGGGTGTTCCTCGGCAGCGACAACGGTTTCTTCTACTCCCTCGATGCGGCCAGTGGTTGTGTCTACTGGTCGTTCGAAGTTGGATCGACGGTACGCGGCGCGGCGACGGTGGCACGGCTCACAGGTCGCGCATCGTCGCACTACGTGGTGTATTTCGGCGACGGCCGCGCCAATGTCTATGCGCTCAATGCGCGGTCGGGCGCGTTGCTGTGGAAAAGTCGCGTCGATGAGCATTTCGTCGCGCGCATCACGGCCGGTCCCCGGTACTACAACGGCAAGCTCCTGGTGCCGGTGTCCTCATCGGAAGGGTTCAGCGCCGGCACGCCCGACTACCCGTGCTGCACGGCTCGCGGCAGCGTGGTCGCACTCGATGCGGCAACAGGACGACAGATCTGGAAGGCGTGGGTGATTGCCGAGGAACCGAAGCCTTATGCGACGCAGCCGAACGGCGTGGTGCTATCGGGGCCCTCGGGGGGGTCAGTCTGGAACACGCCCACAGTGGATCCGGAGCGCCATGCGGTCTACTTCGGCACCGGGGATGCCTGGGCCGCGCCGTCGACCACGACCACCGATGCCATCATGGCGGTCGATATCAACAATGGCGGGCTGCTATGGGCATACCAGGTGACGGCGGACGATGTGCACCTCGGCGGCTGCATCGGGCCGGAGCTCAGCGCGGCCTGCCCGAAGGTCAATGGTCCCGACATGGACATCGGCAACTCGCCGATCCTTGTGTCCCTGGCGGGCGGTGCCCGTTTGCTGCTGGCGGGAACAAAGGCCGCCGATGTGCTGGCCGTGGATCCGGACCACGACGGCGCCTTGATTTATCGCGTGAACCCGACCGGCGCCAATCCCGGCGGCAATTACCAATTGGGTGCGCCGGCGATTCTGTGGGGCGGCGCGGCCGATGCCACCCAGGCCTACTTCGGGATGGGAACCGGAGGCCTTGCAGGCATCGAGACTGCCACCGGTCGGACGCTATGGGTTTTCAAGCCCGAGCCGCCGTCCGGATCCGGCGTTCTGTCCCTGGGCGCCGCGCCCACGGTGATACCGGGTGTTGTCTTTGAGGGCTCCGCCCAGGGCGTGCTGTACGCCGTCTCGGCCGCCGACGGGAAGGAAATCTGGCGCTTCGATACGGCCCGGAGCTTTGACACGGTGAACAAAGTGCCGGCGCGCGGCGGCGCTATTGCCGTCTCAGGTGCTGTCGCGGTTAACGGGATGCTGTTCGTCGGCTCTGGCTACGCGGTCGGCAGTGCCGCCACGGCCGGCAATGTGCTGCTGGCGTTCTCAGCGCAATAGGCTCCCAAGCGGCCAGCTGAAACCGTTCGGCGAGCTGCGGGGTATTACCAGGAAGTAGAGAGCCGTGACCCGAGGGGTGACCGTATGAATTCGACAACGATCAAGCGCGCGCTGGCCGCATCACTGATGGGTGTGGTGCTGCTGGCCGGATCAGCCGCTGCCAACGCCAAAGGCTGCATCAAAGGCGCCGCAGTCGGCGCCGTCGCCGGCCACGTGGCCGGCCATCATGCAGTCCTGGGCGCGGCAGCCGGCTGCGTCGTTGGCCAGCATCTCGCAACCAAGGGTCGGAAACAGCCGCAGACACAACAGCAGCGCCAGCCACCACAGCAGCCTCAGCCGGGACAGCAACAGTCCTAGGGTTACATAAGTCCCTCGGCCTTCAGGGCGGCGATCACGTGTGGCCGTGCGCCAACGCGATCGTTGTGACGCTTGAGCGCGGGCCACTTGCCTAAGTCGATGCCCACGTGGCTGGTCCAGCTGAGCACCACGTACAGATACGCATCGGCCACCGTGAATTGCTCACCCATGAGGAAGGTCCTGGAGCCGAGCGACTTCTCGAGCCAATCGAGCCTCTTGTTGAGATTGTCGCGCGCGAATTTCTTGACGTCCTCGCTGAGTGAAGGATAGAAGAGCGGTCCGAAGTTCTTATGAATCTCGGAATTGATATAGGCCAGCAATTCCAGCAGCCGGTAACGCTCGAGGGTGCCGGCAGCGGGCGCAAGTTTGGCTGCCGGGTTGAGATCGGCGATGTAGTCGAGCACTGCGACGTTCTCGGTCAATATCTGACCGTTGTCCAGGCGCAGGACCGGGACGTATCCCTTGCTATTGATGGCATTGAGATCCTCGCCGTCGCGCGTCTTGTGCGTTTTATGATCGACTTCGATGGCCTCGAATTTGACCCCGGCCTCATTCAACGAAATGAACGAGGCTAGGGAGCAGGCGCCTTTCAGGTAGTAGAGCTTCATGAAACGGTTCCTTTGAGATGTTCACGGTTAGGTGGGATGTGAGTGCGCAGCAGGTAGTAGCTGAGGACCAGTACGATGTCCAGTGCGCCGACGGCGTAGAAAAAATCGCTGACCGGCGGCTGCGGACGCAGCCCAAAGAACGCGCCGGCCGCCAGGCCGCCGAGCACGCCACCGATGCGCGAAATGGTCTGCGCGGAGCCGACCCCGGCGCCGCGAACGTAGGTGGGGTAGGAATGAGCGCCTATCGCATAGACGAATGACTGCATGCCGTTGAAGGCCACGCCAGCCAGCAGCACCAGCACGGACAGCTGCAGCCCCGGCGCTGTAGAAGCGCTCAGTGTGGCACCTACCAATACAGTGGCGCCCACACCGAGCAGCGCCAGCCCGGTACCCACGCCGCGCGAGCCGTAGCGACCGATCAGCATCGCTCCACCGATGGCGCCGAAGAAGCCGCCGAAATTGAAGTATTTGAGGTCGTTCAGGGCCGCCATCTGCGTAAAGCCCGCCGATGTCAGCACCGTCGGCAGCCAGTTGACATATGAATAGAGACCGGTCGTGTTGATCGCAAAGGCAGCCCATAGCAGCAGAGTGGTGCGCCGATACTCACGGCTTAGAATAATCCTGAGCCAGTTACGCGCCTGGGCGACGGGCTCGGCCACATGGAAGCGCTCGGTACCGGCGAAACGGGATTCTCCCACCAGGCGGTTGAGGATCCGCGCCAGATGCGCGGACTTGGCCGGATACTGTGCCAGGTAGCGCGGTGATTCCGGCAACAGCCACGCGCCCGCCAGGCATAATAGCAACGGCAGGGCAGCGCCGATCCAGAAGATGGCCACCCAGCCGAACTGCGGAATGACGCGCTGTGCCGCTATGGCACCTAACATGCCACCCAACGGCACCGAAACCAGCACGCAGGCGACGGCGATGGTGCGCACGCGTCGCGGTGTCCACTCGGCGATGAAGGTCGTGGCCAGCGGCGTGAGCCCACCGAGGCCGATGCCCGTGAGCGCCCGCCAGGTCACCAGTTCACGCAAGGTGTGCGCGTGCCCGACCAGCAGCGAACCGATGCACACCGACAGCAGGCTCGAAAGTATGGCGCCCTTGCGTCCGATGCGATCGCTTAGGCGGCCGAGTCCAACTGATCCGACGGCCATGCCCATCATGCTTGCGGTGAGCACCCAGCCGAGATCGGCGCGCGCCACGCCCCAGTCAGCGACAATGGCCGGCGCAGCGAACGACATGGCCTGCAGGTCGTAGCCATCGACCAGCATGATGCTGATGGTCAGGATCGCGATCCCGAGCGGCAGTCCGACATAGCGCGCTGAATCGACGACCTCGATGACTTCGACCGAGGGTCGCGGCGCGATCATGCGGGGCCGTTCGTGTCCCAGGCCTTGATCGCCTCGGTGTGATCGCGCGCGTAGCCGAGCGCATCGCGGGCAGCATCGAAGCGCTGGCTGATCAGCTGCACCAGCGGCGCGTCGAGCCTGACGTCGCGCGCCAGCTCAGCGGCAATCTTCACGTCCTTGGCCAGGAGCCCGAGCTGGAAGCCGCTGGCAAACTTGCCGCCGACCACGTGTTCCTGCAGTACCTGGTCGGTGTGAAAGTTGCGCCCCGTGGAGACATTCAGGATCTCCACCATGCGTTTGGGGTCCAGCCCGAATCGCTGTCCTGCCAGCAATGCCTCGGCGCAGGCGGCAAAGGTGGCCGCCGCGACGAAGTTGTTCAGCGCCTTCATGGCGTGAGCGCTGCCCAGGCCTCCGGTATCGAACAGCCGGTCCCCCATGGTGCGCAGCAGAGGTCGGGCGCGCTCGATGGCAGCCGGATCATCGCCGCCGATCATGATCGTCAGCGTGCCGAGTGTGGCACGCGGCACGCCGCCGGAGACCGGCGCATCGAGCAGCGTGATGGCGAAGGGCGCCAGCGCAGCCCCGAGCTCGCGCGTGCCCGTGGGGCTCGAGGAGCTCATATCGATGGCGATCGTCCCAGGCCGCAGCTGCTGTGCCAGCCCTTCGCGCAGGTAGAGATCCCGGACTATCTGCCCCGTGGGCAGCATGGTCACCACGAAGTCCGCGAGCCTCAGCTCATCGAGGCTGGATGCAGCATGGCAGCCGTGCTCGGTCGCCACGTTGGCGGTCTGATCATGGGAGCGGTCGTATACCGTGACCGTATGACCGGCACGCGCAATGCACGCGGCCATGGGTGCGCCCATGGCACCGACGCCAACGAATCCGATGTTCATGGCTTGCTGCTGGCCTGGCGCGCGAGCACCTCCGCCGCGGCAGTGAAAGCCTCGACGCCACAGGGCACGCCCGCATACACGGCGGTGTGCAGGATGGTCTCGCGGATCTCCTCGATGCTGCAGCCGTTGGCCAGCGCCCCGGCGACATGCACCTTGAGCTGATTGGGCTTGGTTAGCGCAGTAAGCGTCGCCAGCGTAATCAGGCTGCGAGTCTTGCGGTCCAGGCCTGGCCGTGTCCAGGTCTCGCCGAAACAATAACGCGTGACCGCGTCCTCGAATGGCCGGTTGAAGTCCGTCGCCTGCGCATAGCGCTCCTCGGCGCCACCGGGTCCGAACATCTCCCGCCGCACCTGCATGCCTGCGGTGAATGCCGCGTCTTTTGTCCCGCTCACGTCCACCCCCAATTCGATGATTGAAAAAGCCTTTCAGGTCGGGGCAGCTTCGCCGGAAATCCTGCCGGCCGCAATGCCCGCGCGTACGGTACGATTCGCTGCAATGTATACACAAATCACAAGGTCCATTGATGCGGGCGCGCTTCATGAGCGCCTGTACGCAGGGGAGATCTTTCTGTTCCGGGACCTTCCCGCCATGCGCTCCCTGGTTGGATTCGCGCAGGAATTGCTCGAGCGCGCTTTTCACCCGCATGCGCCGCCCCTGAGCCATTCTCACCTGGAGGGCGAGCGCCAGGCGCAGATCTTCGCCGCCGCTGGCAAGGAGTTCACACGCTCACCGGAAGTCAAAGGCCTGTGGCGCGAGTTCTTCGGAAGTGTCGGGCTGGATGCACAGCGGCTGGCGCGCGATCGGCTGCGTCTGCGCTTCCAGCCTCCGCTCGAAAAGGAGCGAACGCTGTCGAGGAGTGTGATGCGCTCGACCGTGCCGTTCCACCGCGACACCTGGGGCACGAATCTGTACGCTCAAATCAACTGGTGGGCACCGGTTTACCCCATCACCGAGTCACGCACGATGGCCCTGTACCCGGCACTGTGGGACCGGGCACTGCGCAATAGCTCGGCGTCCTACGACTTGCAGGCATTGGTCAAACTCGTCGCGGAAAAAGGTCGCGAGTCGGTGACAGGCGAGATGGCGGTACCGGAACTGCTCGAATCGGTCGATCCGGCGCAGGCGGTTCCTGTCGTTATCGAGCCCGGCTCGGTGCTCGTGTTCTCGAGCGCCCACGCGCATGCCGGAGTACCGAACTCGTCCGGGCACTCGCGCTTCTCGCTGGAGACGCGCACGGTCTGGATCCCCGACGTCAGGTCCGGGCACGGCGCGCCGAATGTCGATGGCGCTGCGCGATGGATGGCCCCCGGCTTTTTCTATCGCGTCAGCGATGGCGCGTCGCTCAACGAGATACTGGGTCTGCAGCGTCTGGAACCTTACGAAGGCACCCCACTGCGGTAACATGGTGGGTCATTCCAATTACCCAATCCAAAGGATGGATTCAATGCGACCACTTTTACTGATCGGCGCTCTGGTGCTCGGAGTCATGTCATCCGTGACACCCGCGCATGCTGCGGGCGTGCACATGTTCGTCCGACATGAAGTGACCGACTATGCCACCTGGCGCAAGGGCTATGACGCCTTTGGCGCCACACAAAAAGGGATGGGTGTCAGTAACCAGGCCGTCTATCAATCGACCGACAACCCCAACGATGTCACGGCCACGCATGATTTCGCATCGGTGGAGAAGGCCAAGGCCTTTGCGGCTTCTCCGGAGCTGAAGTCGGCGATGGAAGGCGCCGGTGTCAAGAGTGCGCCGCAAATCTGGTTCACAACTCGAGCTGCGAAGTAGCATTGGCACATCGGCGGACGTCGCGGCTGGACCGCGACGTCGTCGACTGTCAGTGGGCGCCGGCTATCCAGAGCAGGAGCGTACGACTACCCTGCCAGGCGCCGATGACGGTGTAGTAGGCGACGAGGTAGGGTAACGTGAAAGCCAGCAGCGTTCGGGCAACGGTCTTCAGCGCCAGGCGCCACAGGCTGACTTCCATTGAATCATCGGACGTACCGCGCATGATAGATATTTGGCGACACTCCGGCGGCTCGGGCAGTGACGCTGCTCTCTCTCTGGCGGATCCATCCATTCGACGGAATCACAGAAATCGACTCGGCTGGCTGGCGGCGGTGCTCAGCCTGTGGGCGGGTACTGCGCTGGGTCAGGATGCGACGCCGCCGGGGAGTGCCGAAGCGGCACCGGTATCCGCCGCCACAGTCATATCCGCCGCCACAGTCAAAGTCGTGTTGCGAACGAACCTCGGTGACATCTCGCTTGCGCTGGAACAAGAGCGCGCACCGATCACCGTGAACAACTTCCTGCATTACGTGGATCAGAAGCGCCTGGATGGCACCGAGTTCTATCGCGCCTTGACGCTGGACGAGCAGGGGCAATACGGGCTCATCCAGGGAGGCCTGCGCAATAACCCCAGGCGCGTGTTCAAACCCATTGCACATGAACCGACCAACCTCACGGGCTTGAGCCATATAAGCGGCGCCATCTCGATGGCGCGCGCCGAGCCCGGTACCGCATCGGCCGACTTCTTCATTGTGATCGGCGACAACGTTTCCTATGACGCGCAGCCGGATGGCGGGGATCCCGGTTATGCCGTCTTTGGCCATGTGGTTGATGGGATGGATGTGGTGCGCGCCATCCTCCAGCAGCCACGTGCCGCGGGGGTCGGCGAGGGCATCATGAGCGGGCAGATGCTCGCAAATCCCGTGAGGATCCTGACCGCACGTCGCGCCAACTAAGTTGCCCCTTGCGCCAGGGGATGTTTCTGCCGCGCAGCAGAGAGCCTGCATCTTTACTTCACCCGTCGACGCACCGCAAAATCAATCCGGCTAGTTTTCGGCCGCCCAGCCGAACCGGCGGCGAAGGACGGCCCAGCGAGGCTGGGGCCGGGCAATGTCGGCCTCGAACCTCGGCGCGTGAATGAGCGCGATGCTCAGCCAGACCGCGACACTGAAGTACAGCGACATCCACACGATCTCGCTCTTCCAGTCAATCCATTGATGGGAAATCACCCGGCGAGCGGCGACGTCATGGATTCCCTGGGCGACGCTCAGGTAGTGCCGTCCGATGGCCTCATCGGCTATCCATCGAGACCAGTACATGGGCACATCGATCCGGAATATGTAGGTCACGTAGGCGGCGCCCGCCACGCACCAGATGAACAGCAGCGGTCGGCGCGCGGCCGTGGAGCGCGCACCCATGACCACGACACTTGCCACCATCAGGGCGACCGACACGCCCCAGAGGGATTCTTCAGCGACATGGCCGATGTTGGCGGTGGTCAGCACCGAATACCAGGAGCAGAGCTCCGCTACGGCGATCAGCGGCACCAGGATCAGCGACACGAATCCGGCAAACCGGCTGCCGGTAGCGCGGGAGGTCTCATGCAGCATGACGGCCCATTGGGCCACGAAGCACAATTCCGCGCAGGTGGCCACCGTGCGTCCGACCAGGACGCTGGAAAGCCAGGAGTCCACCAGACATTGGCGCGGGACGTCGAATACCGGAAAGGCCGAGCGGAAAGCGCAGCCGAACACATAGATCGCGGCCAGCTGCAGCTGCTGCCGACGCGCCGAGTGGTGCTCGGGGCTCATTGCGCCGCGACGGCGATTCAAGGCCACGGCCGAGAGCGACCAGGCGAGGACATTCAGCCCCGCTACCGCGCACAGGCTGGACCACCAGAACATCACACCGGCCGACATCATGGTGTCATGTTGCCATGCTAGCCCCGGTCGGCCAACCGCTACGTTATGGCAATGGAATCCGCCGCGATAGCGCGATGAACTTCCGTCCCCGCCCGGAGCTTTTGCGACGCGCGGCAGGCCTGGGGGCGACATCACGGTGCTAATTTCCGCATCTGTCGATCAGCCCGGCGGCAAGGGAGCGGTTACGTGGGTTCGTTAAAGTGGGCGTTGATTGCCTTGCTGCTCGGCGGCGGCGTGCACGTCTGGCATCATCATCAACGTGCCCTCGTCGAACGCGATCTGGCCTCAGTAGCCGACAGCAACGGCTTTGTTCCCATCGCCACCGCTCCGGACAGCGCCCGCAACGTGGCCATCGTCCTGGCGGCGCTCAACTGTCCGTCGGCTCAGGCGCGACGAGCGGATGCGCTGGCAACGCAACTGACTCGCTTAGGCATCGCCAATCAGCGCGCCAACAGCTACTTCGCTTCGATCACCTCACGCGATCAGATGCCGCTCGTGGAACGCACCAACGCGGTGTTGGGGGGTGACATACCCATCGTGATCATCAACGGTCGCGCGAAGGCCAATCCGACGGTCGAGGAAGTTCAGTCCGAGTATTCGACCGGCAATTAGCCGGCAGCAGAAATTGGCGACGCTACCCTTGCGGAGGAGCGGCGGCTTCAGCCTTGGCGCTGACCTGGTCTTTGCTGAAATCGAACCGCAGCAGCCAATCTCGTGTGCCGTGCTCGTCCGTTGCGACAAACTTCCATTCTCGGGAAGCCGTGCTTGCCAGGCGGGCGAAGTACTTGCTGGGCCCGGCATCCTCCAGTGTTTCGTCGATGACCTTGCCTGATCGGTTCACGACCACGCGGATCACGACTCGCAAGTGGCCATGAATCGATTCATTCGCGCTGCGCGCCACGGTGGGTAATTCCTGGTGCAGCACGCCGGGGGGTAGGCCGGGCTCGGCAGAGGCCGGGGGCGCCGGGGCCACCGTAGTCGGTACCTGTGGCACAGCCGACGGACCGGGTTGACTCTCGGCAGCTGCGCTCGGCGGCGGATGGCGGGGTCTATTGAACAAGTGTGACCAGCCCCAGATGATGATCAAGCCGATGACGGCACCGGCCAGCAGTGGGGTGATCGAGCGTTTGCGCGTGTCGCGCACGGTCCTGGGCGTCGTGGCGTCGGCCACTGCCCGGTTGACGATCTCGGCGCGCGCCGGTTCGCTGAGAGGAATCTCCTTACCGGCGGGTCTGGGGCGGACGACGGGTTCCTGGCGTGGCGCGGGCGCGGGAGCGGGAGCGGGAGCGACGGGAGCCACAGCGACCGGCTCCGGCAGCACCGCCAGGGGTGCGGTGATCTCACCGCTGATCTGCGCCTTCAGCTCCTGCGGCGTCGGGCGCTCCGTGGGATTCTGGTGCAGGCAGCGCAATACCACGTCGATGAAATCCCGGGGAAAGCCCGTCGGGAGCACAGGGGCAGGCGGACGCCCCTCGGTCCAGGCCGGCAGATGTTGCGTGAGGGCCTGAACGATGGTGACACCGAGCGCCCACATGTCCCCGGCCGGCAATCGCAGCCCGGATGCCGTTTCGGGCGCATCGTAGACGCTGGATCGGGCGATGCCCGGCACCGCCGCGCCGGCGGGTTGAATCGTGTCGCTGGCCAGCTTCACCTGGTCATCGATCACAAGCACATTGGACGGCTTGAGCTGGCCCTGAATGAGCTGGTTTGCATGAAGGAAGGCCAGTGCATCCAGCAGCGGTGGCAGCATGGCCCGAACTTCCTCGGAAGTCAGCGGCCGGTGCGGCAGGATTTCCTCCAGGCTCTCCTCGGCATAGTCCGTGACAACATACAGAAACTGCCGCCCTTCCTGCTGGCACTGTCCGGATTCGAGAATGCTTGCCAGATGCGGGTGGGGCAGGGCGGCAGCTTTGCGCCAATTCGCGAGCGTCGCATCGGCCGAGGTCAACGCCGGGATGATTTTGATGGCGGCGTTGGGGAGCGCGAGCGCGGGAAAGTCAGTCAGGAAGACCGCACTGTGATCGGTCTGACCCAGCAGGCGCCGCAGGGCGAAGGTGCCGTTGATAGTCTGGCCCTGCCATGTCGCCCATGACTCAGTCATGTTTTGCCATCCGGTGATGATCCTGAACGCAGGGGGGCGAAATTGCCTGCCGTCGCACCTTGACGACTGCTGGACCGGGACTATGTTACCCGAAGGGAGCCTGACTTCTGCGGATTCTATAGCTGAAACGCAGCCCGACGGTGCGCGGGCGGTTCAACGTGACGGACTGGTAATATTGATTGTAGTTGGTATACAGCTCGGCGCGCGTATCGGAGAGATTCTCGCCATAAAGTTGAACCAGCCAGGCGTCCTTGCCCACGCCGAGCGCCGCATCGAATGTCGTATACGCTGGCAGCGCATACGACCTGGGGTTTCCCTGCGGGTCGAGCGTCAACTGATCGTTGGAAGAGAGCGATCCGGACTGGTACGCCGCGCCCAGCTGGACGAAGGCGTCATAGCCATCGAAGGACCTCTCGTAGCGCGCGCGGGCGTTGCCACGGAAGGCAGGCGCTCCAGCCAGCGGACTGCCCAGTGCGCCTGCCGGATTCGGGATCTTTAGCGCGTTAAAGTCAATCGGCGTCCCATCCAGCCAGTAAAATGTCGCCTGCTTGATCAGCTCGCTGTGATTCCAGGCGGCTCCAAATTCGAGTGTCAGCCCGTCGGTCACGCGCGCCTTGCCGGAAGTTTCCAGACCACGCACTCGGTAGTCCCCGCCGTTGATTGCGGAGGCACCGATGACAGAGGCATCGGTCGAGTCGAGCTGCACGTGATCCCAGTTCTCCTGGTATAAGGCGCCATTCCATTGGATTCGTTCATCCAGCCAGTTGGTCTTCCAGCCCAATTCGTTGTTGGTGAGACTATCCGGCGTAACGGCCAGCGGCGGTTGCCAGCCCCCATGAGCGGCGGCTGTTGCCTGATTGGCGGCCGGTGCCCCTGGCGGTAGCGGCGCATTTAGCGGCGAGTTTCCGGGAGTCTCGAAGCCGCGATTGAAGAAGCCGGGGCGGAAGCCCTGTGACCAGGTGTAGTAAACCACGGCCTCGGGGCTCACTTTCCAACTGATTGATGCGCGGCTCTTGAAGCCGGCATAGGTCCGGTCGAGCCCGAGTGCGTTGACGTTGGTAAAGTCCCGATTGCGGCATGGATTGGGTGGGTCCGGGCTGAAGATAAGCTGACAGCCGAAACTGCCTGCATAAGCGCCCACTTCCCACGACTCTGTGCTGGAATAGCGTGTGCCGCCGGTCAGCGTCAGCGTCTGCGGAATCAGATCGAAGTCGATCGAGGTATAGAGAGCCTTCTGTTTATAGCCACGTGTGATGTCTTCAAAAAAAGCATCGCCGGGCGGCCGCACATTGGGGTTGTTCAGCGTCGGCGCGCCGGGGACAACCACACCGCCATTGCAGAAGCAGGCCACTTGGCCAGACGGAAGAACCGGGGAGCCATTGACAGCCCAATAACCTGTGGGCGGCGCGAGCGGATAGAAGTAGGGAGTCGCCGTCAGGTAGAAAAAGTCTGTCTGGTCGTAGATCGCATAGTTCTCGAGGAACAGCCCTCCCACAGCCCGCACGCGCCAGTCATCTGGCGTGCTCAACCGCAGTTCATGGCTCTGATGCGTATTTCGCTCCTGATCGTGCCAGGTCGCGCTTGGCGAGAAGCAACGCGCGGCCGGTTTCGGGCCGGGTATGCATTGATAATAGTCAACGTAGCCACCGCCCCGAACGTAATTCGTGTAGTCCTCAACCTGCTCGACGTTGCGCACCAGGTAGGCGCCGGCGTAGAGCAGCTTCAAAGGACCGATACTGCCCTCGAGGGTCAGTGCGCTATTCTCAAACCAATCTTTATCGTAAGAGGGGTTGTAAAGTTGGACCGTCAGATCCGGCTGCCGCTGGCCGAGTGAATTGACGGCCTCTTCGGCGAATACTCCGTCCGCGTCGATCCTCTGGTAGGACTGCGCAATCAGGGCGCTCCAGCTCTCATCGATCTGATACAGGATCTCGGCGCGGACACCGCTGTATGTCACCGGATTGATATTGTTCCCCACGAGGCCAGTGTTCTTCAGAACGACGCTGTTGGCAGGCACGGTGTCGCCCGCGTAGGCGATGCTCGCATCGCTATTGGAGCGCACAAAGGTCGCGGGAACGTTATCGATATAGCCGCCGCGCCTCTCGTCGTAGACCACGGCGCGCGCCGCCAGCCTGTTCTCGAGGATCGGCAAATTGAACACGGCGCTCAGAGCCGTACTCGGCGCGCCGTCAGCAGTCTGCGCGTAGCCAGCCGACACCGAGCCTTCAGTGACGTCGAGTTGGGGCTTGTTGGTAATGTAACGCAGTACCCCGGCTTCAGCGCCCGCCCCGAACAGCGTGCCCTGGGGGCCTTCCAAGACCTCGATTCGCGCCAGATCGGCCGTATAAATGTCGAGATTGCGACTCGGAAGTTGCACCGATTGCTCATCGAGGTATACGGCGACCGAGGGAAAAGCGCCTCCGAATCCATATCCCTGCACCCCGACCTGGCCTGTGCCCAGGCCGCGCAGATAGATGCTGTTCTGATTGGGCCCGATGCCATGGGCGGTCACGTTGGGCAGATAGTTTGCGTAATCGTCGAAGGTCGTGGCATTGATTTTGGCCAAGGTCTCGCCGGTCAGCACCTCGATCGTCATGGGCACATTCAGCAGGTGTTCATCGCGCCGGCTGGCGGTGACGATAACCTCTGATAAATCCTCGTTCGAGGGGCTCGTGCCTGCCGAGCGCGGAGACGGGTCGGCGGCGAGGATGCGAATGCTGTGCGGGGTCAGATACTCGAACTTCAGTCCCGTGCCCCGAAGTATCTGGGCGAGGCCCTGCTGGGCGCTCAGCCCCGCCGCAGCCTTGCGAGATTTCTTGTTCTGCACGATCTCGGATACATAGACCAGCTGCAGACCGGTCTGGCTCGCGAAGGCGCTGAGCGCCTGTGCGAGCGGCTGCGCGGGAATCGCCGCGGCAAGCGCACCGCCTTCTGGAGCCTGAGCCACAGCGGCCGGCGCGCCGATGAACGCCAGTGGCGCGCAAATCGGCACCGCGCGCAGCACCGCGCAGACGGCTGTGGCGATCTGCGCCGACGGGCGACGCGCGCGAACGTGCATGAACGTCCTATCCAGTTTCGCGTGGGCTCATCGCCGATTGTACAGGCAGTGTACCGAATGCGTCGTTCAGTCCTGCGACACGCGAATGCTCGTCGCGGTGACTTCAACGTGCACCCCCTTCAGGCTGCGCAGGAAGGCGATGAATGCCTCGGTATCGTCGGTTGCGAAGACCCCGCTGATCTCCAGACCCTGCAATGCCGGCGTGGCGATCTCAATGGGCTTGGGGCTGTAGCGATTGAATTCCGTCGCCACGCGCGCCAGAGGCTCGCGTTCAAACATGATTTGTCGATGCAACCAGCCAGTCGTGCGCTCCGCATCGACGGAGATCGGTGCCGTTGGTAAGGATTGGTCGGCTACACTGATCTGCTGCCCCGGCCCCAGTTCCACCGACAGCGGCTGGCGAGAGCGGTCCGGACTCACATTGCTGACGGCAACCCGGCCCTGAATCACGGTCACTACGGCGGCTTCCTTCTTCAGCCGAACATCGAAGACGGTGCCCACGTCGGTGACCTCCGCCGCACCGGCAAACACGCGGAATTGGCGCGCCGGGTCATGAATCACTTCGAAATCCGCCTCGCCCGCCGTGAGCGTGACCGACCGTTCCGAGTTGCTGTAGCGAACGGTGACCGCACTGTCGGTATTCAGGTGCAGCAGCGAATTGTCCGCCAGCCGGAGGGTCTGCAGTTCGCCATGCTGCGTTGAGAACTGTTGCGTCACGATGGGATCGGAGAAAGCGATGCCGGGCGAGACCTTGAAATGCCATAACGCCAGGAAGCCAAGGCTAACGACGCCCATGGCCACAGCGGACACGACCGCTCGCTGCCAGTTGAAGGAAATCAGGTTGTTAAAGGGTGCCACCAGCCGTGGCCAGAGCGGCTGAATCAGGGAGGACTCCTCGGACCGCGCGCGCGCGAGCACTGCATCGATGGAGTTGTCGGGCAGGTCGCAAGCCTCCTTCAGATCGCGCGCGGTAACGGCAACTCCCAGGTACTCTTCCACGTGTATCGGGGAGGCTCTGAGCCAGGCGGAAAAGGCATCGCGCTCCTGGGCGGAGAGTTGCGCACGATTGGCGACGAACCAGTCGGCCGCCTGCTGGGTGATGAGATCGCGCACGCGTTCTTCACTCGCACTCATGAATCTACCCCAGCCGCGCCATGCGGCGCCGGCAATGCATCAACGCCTGACTCAGATACTTCTTGACCATGTTCGTCGAGATTCCAAGTCGTTGCCCGATCTCCTCGTAGCTGAGGCCGTGCCAGTACTGCAGAATGACCGTTGCCCGACATTTCGGGGTCAGCTGCTCGAGCACTTCGCGCAATCTTGCGATGCGCTTTTGGGAATCGAGATCGCCGCCAAGGCTCGGCAATTCGGCGAGCTGATCCTGTAGCAGCGGATCGTCGATATCGACGACCGCTGATGGCCGGGGCTGACGGTGCGCGTGCTCCTTGGCCAGATTGCTGGCCACCGCATAGAGATAGGCCTCCGGATTGCGGATTGCTCCCATATCCGGCACTCGCATCATGCGCAGGTACACCTCCTGCGCGAGCTCCGCGGCATCCGGGTGCAAGCCGACGCGCCTATAAAGGAATGCCCGCAAGGCGCCGCCGTGCTCGGCGAACAATCGTTCCACCACCGTCTTGCTTGCTTCGGCCATCAGACCTTCAGGTACCCGGTGCCGTACGTAACCCCGGCATTAACGTAAGAGTGGGTTCTCAGGAATTCGGGTACCTGGAATTTGCGAGGTACCCGAATCGCGGGCCGCGGGCTCTTATCAGGCAGGCCGCATCGTAACGCGGATCACTGAGGAAGCGGCCCTCCGCGGCGTCGAAGTGCCGTCGCAGGTGGCGGCGAGCCATTGATCCGGCACCAGTTTCATGGACAGGAAGGACCATTCATTTTTCAGAAGGAGCGAGGAACATGACACACAGTAAGATCCGGACAGTGAGTATCAAGGCGGCAGGAGTGAGCTTCAGTCTCGGCCTGCTCGCGTTGACGGTCGCCGGTGAGGCCGTCGCAACCTGCGGCGATGTCGCAACGCCCGGCACCCAGTCACAACACTCCTCGAATCGCTTGCGGCCCGCGGTGCATCGCCCGGACGAGTACGGTGCGAGTGCGGTGACAACCGGGTTCGAATCGTGGATCGAGCCCTCGCCGGTGGTGGGCCTCTGGGAATTCGAAGTGCATCTCACCAGCGCGCAGAATGGTTTCCCCAAGGGCTTTCTGCTGGACTGGGGACTGGCAACCTGGCACAGCGACGGTACGGAGATTCAGTTCTCGGCCGGCCGTCCCCCCGCCGCCGGCGATGTCTGCATGGGCGCGTGGCATGAAGTCGGGCCGTCCAGGTTCGACCTCCATCATGTGGCTTTGGGATTAACCCCGCCGGATGCCAGCGGCATGTTCGTCGGCCCGACGATCATCACGGCGACCGTCACCGTGGATCGTTCGGGCGACAGCTATACCGGCCCATACAATCTGAATGTCTATGCCGGTTCGCCTGACAACGGCACGGAATTCAACGAAACCGGTGCGCCGCTGATGACCTTCAATGGCACCATCACAGCGAAGCGCGTCTTCGCCAAATAAAGCAAGCGCTTCAAGCCCCCCCAAGCGCCCCCGTACTCCTCGCGGAGCACGGGGGCGAACACAATGCGGAATGGTCTGGCGCGACACTGGCGTCGTGGCCTACAGCGCGCGCAGCGCAGCAGCGCTTATATAGCGCCAGGTACACGCCATATTCATTGAGGGTGGCAGCGCTATGAGCTATCTGAGATCAAACCTGGTTCCCGGCGAACAGGTTATCTACCAAACGCGCCTGCACTGGGTAGTGATGCTGGGAAATCTGCTGGTCGGTTGCCTGTTGATGGCGGCCGGCGCAGGACTTCTCTACTACGCAACGACGCAGGCGGGGTTTGAAATCCCGACGGTACACGTCATGCAGGGGACCGGCGTCGGCCTGATCGTGGCTGGCCTGGTCGCCATCCTTTGGGGCATGGCACGGCGCAATGCCACCGAGATGGCCGTGACCAATCGGCGCGTGATCGTCAAGACAGGGATGGCCAGCCGCAGGACGATCGAAATGCTGCTTAACAAGGTCGAGTCGATCGAGGTCAGCGAGACCACGATGGGTCGATTGCTCGGTTACGGTGCCATCGTGGTCGTCGGGACCGGCGGGTCCACCGAACCGTTTCGCAAAATCGCCCATCCGCTGACGTTTAGAAGCCGGCTGCAACAGCAGATCGAGAAGCCACTGCTGGTTGGCGATGAGACCGTGCGAGACCAGGGCTTGCCGAATACCGCCAGCGGCGCGGCAGCCCTGGGTTCAGCAACGCGATAGTCGGTACCCACAAGCGCGGCAATTGTTGCCGCGCCCATGGTCCGCGGTGCTGATTTCCGACGCCCGGTCATTGATACACATCGGTCGTCGTGGCTATTTCAGTTCGATTTCCAGGAATCGGAACTCGTACGCATTGACATTGACGACGTTGTGGTTCACGCCCGCGGGCCTGGAGTAGGACACGCCGGCGGTGAGCTGTGCATCACGCGTACTCTCCGGCTCAATCAGGCGTAGTGCGCCGCTCGTCAGCGGCACGACGACATAGTCCATGCGGTGGACGTGCTGGCCGGTCTCCGCACCCGGCGCGAAGGCCCACTCGGTGACGATGACCCGCGGATTGTCGATCTGGACGGTGCGCACAGCTTTCATGACGGTAATGTCCCCGGAATCGGCATATCGGTCAATCATCGGTGATGGCAGCGGACCGAATTGCGCGGCATGATTGCATGGCATGAAGGTCCCGATGAACTCGGTGATTCTAATGGCGCTGCTATGTCTGCGTATGGCGGCGTGTGCCAGTCCTCACGAGAGCAGCGAGTCCAAGCGTGAGCGCAGCATCGAAGAGGCCGCCGCGTCTCTCGAGGGAAAATCGGATGCGGACTCGCTGGCGGCCGCGGCGCTTCTTCTCCAGCGCGACCCCGCAAGGACACTTGAACTGCTTGCTCGGGCGACGACGCTCGCGCCGCAACGCCCGGATCTTGCGTGGCTACACACCCAGGCGTGCGGCAAGGTGTCCGGTTGCGATTCGCAGGGGGAGGCCGAGCGGCTCAGGATCCTGGATCCAGGCAATGGTGCGGCGTGGCTGCCAGCAGTGGCTGTTGCCGAGAAGGCTCACGACGATGCGATGCAGCTTTCGGCGCTGTCTGCGCTTGCGCGCGCGGACCATGTGGATTTGTACTGGACCACGCTCATCGTGCATCTCACCCGCGCCGTGATCGCCACGGGAGACATCTCCTCGCGGGACGCCCTGACTGAGATGATCGGTGTCCTGGCAGTCGCGACAATACCGGCCTACCGAACCGTCTCGCAGCTGTGTTCGGGCACTCGCCTCGACGATCGGGCCACGCTCGAGGATTGCCGCGCTGCTGCGTGGGCGCTTCAACGTGGTGACACGGTTATCACCGAGATGGAGGGGGCGCATATCGCGCAGCGACTTTGGTCCGAGGACTCTCCGCAATGGCTGGCCGCAAGCGAAGCACGCCATACCTACGAGTACCGCGCCGCGCAGTTGGCGCACTCTAGCCACAATGCCTTCGCGGACAATCGCGTGGCGGATGATTTCCTGGCGCTGTGCGCCCACAATCATCGCGAACAGGATGTCTGGATCGCCGAGCTCGTGGCAGACGGCAAAAGGCCGTTGCCTCCTGCAATAGGGGCGCCGTGATCGACGGCAATGGCGCAGATGGAGTCTCTGGGGGGAGATTGAAAGCCGCCGACAATCCCGTGCTGCAGAACATCTGGGACATCGTTGCCATGATTCCGCATGGACGCGTATCGACCTACGGGAATGTGGCGCGTGCTGCGGGTCTGGCGCGAGGCGCGCGGCAGGCCGGCTACGCGCTGCGTATGACGCCGCCAGGCATGAAATTGCCCTGGCATCGAGTGCTCGGTGCCGGCGGGCGAATCGTTTTCCCTATGTCATCGCCGCAGCATCGCGAGCAGGCCAGACGTTTGCGCGCCGAGGGCGTCGCTGTCAAAGGCGGGCGCGTCGATTCCTCCGCCATCGTTGACCTGGATGAGCTCTAGCGCTCGGGCACGGGAACGCGGCTGGCAGGGATTTTCGCATGGCAATCCTCAATAGGGGGGTGCCCGATGCGCACGCTGGTTCCTGGCAGCTTCCGCCCACCAGGCAAGGTCGTCGGCAAATCGTGGAAAAGCGCCGTGCAATCGTTGGCCGAGTGGGCCCTGGGGTTGGCCGTGCTCATCGAGGGTCTCGGCGATCGGGCCCACGGTGATGGTGCTCGAGATCACGAGCAGTCCCATCTCCGACAGCGTGGGATGCCAGGCATAGTTCGATCGGGCGCCACCAAGGCGGCCGCCCGAATAACTGATAATGGCAGCGGGACGCCAGAACCACTCTTCCAGGAAGTGGTCGGTCAGGTTCTTCAGGCCAGGCTGCAGCCCCCAGTTGTATTCGCCGGCCACGAAGACAAAGGCATCTGCTCCGATGATTTTCTGCGCCAGCTGTTCCATCGATGGGGGCGCGGTGCCCTTGGGATACTCCTTGTACATGCGGTCGAGCATGGGCAGGCCCACTGCCTTAGCGTCGATAAAATCGACGGTCTCGCCGCGCGCCTGCAATTGCGACACGGCGTAGGTCGCCAGGCGAATGCCCTTGCGATCGCTGCGATAAGAGCCGTAGAAAACGAGAATGCGGTTTGACATGCCTGGAGTTCCAGTACCCTATCGATGGACCTCGATATTCAGTCTGCACCGGATCCGCCCTGAGACGTCCGGCATCTTGACCACTATTCAGGCGGCATCGGCCGCGGTTCGGAATCTCTCGCGCTGCGACCAGAAGCCATCCGCGGTGTAGAGCGCCAGTCCGCACCAGATCAGCAGACATGCGTGCCATTGCACGGTGTCGAACGGCTCCTTGTAGAGCCACAGTCCCAGCAGGAACTGCACGCTGGGTGCAATGTACTGCAGCAGACCCAGCGTGGCGAGACGGATGCGGCGGGCGCCATAGGCGAACATCAGCAGCGGGACAGTCGTGAACACGCCCGAGGCGATCGCGAGCGCGTCGATGCGCGCATCATTCAGCGCAAAGGCGCTATCGCCGGCGCGAATCCGCCAGATGAGCACGGCGACCGCGACTGGGGACAGCAGCAGCGTTTCCATGGTCAGGCCGGGTATCGGTCCGAGCCGGGACTGCTTTTTGAGAATGCCGTAGGTGGACCATGTCGCCGTCAGGACCAGCGCGATCCAGGGCAGGTGTCCGGCGCGAAACAGCAGTACTCCCACGCCGGCTACGGCAAAGCCCACCGCTGTCCATTGCAGGGTGCGCAGCCGCTCGTGCAGAAAGAAGAATCCGAGCGCGACATTGCACAGCGGCGTCAGGAAGTAGCCGAGGCTGCTGTCGATGACGTGGCCGTTATTGACTGCCCAGACATAGATGGTCCAGTTGGTGGCGAGCAGGATTCCGCTCAGGAGGCTGGCAGCGACGGTGCGCGCCGAGGACAGTGCGGCGCGCAGATCTGCAATTGCACGCTGCCCCAGCATGATCGCCAGCAGTAACAGCAGCGACCAGACGATGCGGTGCGCGATCAATTCAATGGGCGCAATCGAGCGCAGTTGCTGCCAATACAGCGGCCACAGGCCCCAGAGCAGGAAACTGATGCCGGCGGCGAGAGCGCCGCGCGCGGCACCTGGGTGGGATTCTGAGGACATGACGCTCGTGAGTCGGGGCGCGGCAGTTTAATGCATTCAACGCGACGCCAAGCGATGTGATCGCGCTACGGTGGCAGCGAATGTTATGAATAATACTTAAATATAATAATAACTTACGTTTATAATATAGAAATAACATCACTCAGGTGCGGAGCGCCACGCCGGCATGCGATTCGCTCGTCTGCATCGTGCGCTCTCTAGAATGGTGACCCTATGACAATGTCCGACCTCGCGCGGCGACGCTTCCTGCTGGGTGTATTCGTCGTCTCCGGATTTACCGGACTGATCTACGAATCGATCTGGTCTCACTACCTGAAGCTCTTCCTGGGCCACGCGGCCTATGCGCAGACGCTGGTGCTCGCCATCTACATGGGCGGCATGGCACTGGGATCCTGGGGCGTTTCGCGTTACTCGAGCCGCATTCGTCGCCTGTTGTGGGGATACGTGCTCGTAGAAGCCCTCATCGGGCTGCTGGGGCTGATTTTCCATCGCACCTTCGTCGATGCAACGAATTTCTCATTCCTGTCCGTTATTCCCGCGATCTCGGCGCCATGGCTGATCCATGCGTACAAGTGGACTCTCGGCGCGATCCTGATCCTGCCGCAATCGATCTTGCTGGGCATGACCTTTCCGCTGATCAGCGGCGGTTTGATCCGTCGCTGGCCGGCACAGCCCGGGCAGACTCTGGCCACGCTTTATTTCACCAACAGCCTCGGCGCTGCCATCGGCGTGCTGGTGAGCGGATTCTTGCTCATCGGCGCCGTGGGTCTTCCGGGCACGATCCTGGTGGCGGGGCTGCTGAACTTGCTGCTGGCGCTGATCGTGTGGCTGGCCGTTCGCGCTGAGGCGGAACCCGAGGGCATATCGCCGTCGACGATGCCTTCGGCCATGGGCTCGCTCGCCAACTGGTTCACCGTCGCGGCGTTCCTGACCGGTGCAGCCTCGTTCATGTACGAGATCGGCTGGATCCGGATGCTGAGCCTGGTACTGGGCAGTTCGACGCATTCATTCGAACTGATGCTCAGTGCCTTCATCTTCGGCCTCGCATTCGGTGGACTGTACGTGCGTCGTCACATCGAGCGCCACGTCGACCCCCAGCGCCACGTCGCCTGGGTGCTGATTGCCATGGGTACCCTCGCCGCGCTGACGCTGCCGGCCTACAACCAGACTTTCGATCTGATGGCGTGGTTCCTCGGGCATTTTGCGCGCACGCAGGCCGGTTACGTCGGCTTCAACCTGGTCGGGCAGCTGATCGCGGCACTCATCATGATGCCGGCAACCTTCTGCGCAGGGATGACCCTGCCGCTGCTCACGAACGGGCGCATGCGCCAGGGTGCGGGTGAGCGCGCCATCGGTGTCATCTACTCGGCCAATACGCTGGGCGCCATCGTCGGCGTGCTGCTGGCGATTCACCTGCTGATGCCGCTCATCGGTGTCAAAGGCGTCATTCTCGCGGGCGCGGCCATCCACCTGTGCCTGGGTGCATCGCGGGTCCTGGTGGGCCAGCGCCGGCCCGCGGCGCTCGGCGCTGTGGCGATGGCAGGTTCTGCGGCAGTGTTCGCCTGCGCCGTGTTCGTCGTCAAACTCGATCCGCTGCGGATGACCTCCGGCGTGTACCGCACCGGCTCGGCGACGCTGCCCGAGGGCGTGGCAGTCGACTACCTGCGCGACGGCAAGACGGCCACCATCAGTCTCGTGGACCGGGCGGGTCGCGTGACGATTGCCACCAATGGCAAGCCCGACGCCGGTATTCAGATGGGGCCGGGGGAGCCATCGCCCGATGAGGTGACGATGGTGCTGGCGGCCGCGGTTCCCTTGAGCATGCAGCCGCATCCGCTACGTGTGGCCAATATCGGCTTCGGCTCGGGCCTGACCACGCATACGCTGCTGGGCAGCGAGCGCGTGCAGCGCCTGGATTCCATCGAAATCGAACCGTTCATGGTGGCCGCGGCGCGCCAGGGCTACTTCGAACGCATCCGGAATGTTTTCGACGATCCCCGCAGTCACATCATTATCGATGATGCCAAGACCTTCCTGGCCAGCGCCCACCAGCCGTACGACCTGATCGTCTCCGAACCCTCCAACCCCTGGGTAAGCGGCGTCGCCACGCTGTTCTCCGATGAGTTCTACGGCCGCATTGCGCAGTACCTGACGCCCGATGGGTATTTCGCACAATGGATGCAGGTCTACGAAACCAACACCGCCATCATCGCCTCGGTCATCAAGGCACTTGCACCGCACTTCGGGGCCTATGCGCTGTACAACGTCGATGACGTCGACATGCTGATCATCGCCACGCGCGCTCCGACGCTGCGTGCACCCGACGAGACGCTGCTACGGTCGAAATTGCTGCGCTCGGAGCTGCGGCGAGTCTCGATCCAGTCGGTGGCAGATTTCCAGTCGCGCCAGATGGGCGATAACCGCACGATCGGACCGCTGCTGACGAGCATGCCCGTGCCAGCGAACTCCGATTTCTATCCCTACATCGATCTGAATGCGCCGCGATCGCGATACCTGCGCGAAACCGCGATCGATCTGCCTGCGCTGACCGTATTGCCGATCCCTTTCTTCGAACTCCTGGGAGCGCCGGCGGCGGCCGGTCCGACCCTCGAGCCTGCCGCCGGCAGCGCCTTGTTTCGCGACGGCCTCGTACGCCGCGCATTGCAGATCCGCGATGCGGCCGCGAGCGGCAATCTGAACGGACTGGACCCGATCACGGCTCGATTTCTGTCACGCATCGACATCAGCGCTGAGCGCTGTGCCACTGAGTCCGCGCAGCAGGATTGGCAGGACGCGGTGAAAGGCATCAGCGACGCGACGGCCTCCTACCTGACGGCGGATGAACTGCAGCCGCTCTGGCACGAGATCCGATCGAGCCCCTGCTATCAGGATGCTGGCAGCGTGCGCCGGACGTGGGTGGATCTCTGGGGGGCCATTGCGCAGCGTGATGACGCGCGGATTGCCTCATTGGGCGCGGGCCTGCTCGAATCCCCTGCCGTGGATCGCGAGGACGACATCACCTATATCAGCGCGGTGAGCGCCGCCGCCCAGATCGGTGCCGGCGATGCAGCTTCCGCGCGCCGGCTGCTCGAGACGCAGTGGCCGCGCATCAATCACAACGGCAAGTTCGCGTTCGCGCTGCGCGACCTGCGTGCCATCGCCGTCGGCTCGGCTCCCGCCGCCGCGCGCTGACCTCACGGTTCTGCGGTTACGCGCGGCACCGCTTCGATGACATCCGCCATCGAGAAGAAGCGCTCCGGCTGCTTCAACAGCAGCCGCGCCATGGCCAGCGCGCGCGCTTCGCATCCGGCGCGCCGCTGCGGGTCCTGGATGGATTCCAGATCGATGACATGCGCAAACCCGACGATGCGGCGGATCATCTTGCACGCCGCGAATCCGAGCATATCGGCGAACAATGCCTGCATCTGCGCGCGTCGTGCCCCCTCGAGGGCCGCGCGCTCTGCGGGGCCCTGGAACAGATCGGACGGAAAGGCGTCGCCCCCCGGATGCTCATTCCAGAGGGTCAGAAAGCGTGTGCGGAAGGCGTCCCAGAATGCTCCGAG
>Ga0302320_10005785_pt1 | contig 27604 bp, 21 predicted proteins | sample Bog_T0_3_FD_202130 | JGI IMG/M metagenome (GOLD analysis project Ga0302320, IMG submission 202130) | Peat permafrost microbial communities from Stordalen Mire near Abisko, Sweden - Bog_T0_3 | ecosystem: Environmental > Terrestrial > Soil > Wetlands > Peat | place: Sweden: Abisko, Stordalen Mire...
ATGAGATTGTGAGCGTGTTTGCGGCGCTGGGCTACTCGGTGGGGGTGGGGCCGGAGGTCGAGACCGACTACTACAACTTTGAGTGCATGAACTTTCCGCCGGACCATCCGGCGCGGGACACGCAGGATACGCTGGTGGTGGCCTCTCAAGACCGGCGCCCGCGGCGCGAGCGCCTGCTGCTGCGCACGCACACCTCGCCGGTGCAGATGCGGACGATGGAGCAGCAGCCGCCGCCGGTGCGGATTGTGATTCCCGGCAAGGTGCACCGCAACGACGCGGCCGACGCCACGCACTCGCCTATCTTCCACCAGGTGGAGGGGCTGTGCGTGGACACGAATATCACCTTCAGCGACCTGAAGGGGACGCTGGACTACGCGATGAAGGCGCTGTTCGGCTCGGCGGTGAAGACGCGCTTCTTTCCGTCGTTCTTTCCCTTCACGGAGCCGAGCGCGGATGTGCAGATCAGCTGCATCTTCTGCGGCGGCAAGGGCTGCCGGAAGTGCAAGCAGTCGGGATGGATTGAACTGCTGGGCTGCGGGATGGTGGACCCGGTGGTGTTTTCGTTTGCCGCCGAGAAGCAGCCTGGGTATGACCCGAAGAAGATTTCCGGGTTTGCGTTTGGCATGGGTGTCGAGCGGATTGCAATGATGAAATACGGCGTGAGTGAAATCGGCCAGTTCTATGCCGGCGATATGCGGTTCTTGGGGCAGTTTGCGTGAGCAAGCGGAGTTGTTTTCGATTGGTGCAGCAAGTTGGCGTGCGCTGCGCGCACAGTTGCGAGTTAGCAAGTTAGCGGCTGCGGTTGCGAGTTAGCTAGTTAGCGGCGGTTTTGGAAGGATGGACGTTTGTGGCGAGAACCAGATACTTCCGCGATCTGATCGTTTGGCAGAAGGCGATGGAGTTGGCTCGGCAGGTCTATCTGCAGACCGAGGAGTTTCCGAAGTCCGAAACCTTTGGCCTGCGGATGCAGATGCGCCGGTCCGCGGTTTCAGTGGCGAGCCATATTGCCGATGGTCACGGACGGCTCACAGACGCGGATTTGCGAAGAGAGCTGGGGGCTGCGCGGGGAGCACTCTATGAGTTTGAGACGCAGAACGATCTGGCGTGCGACATGGGCTTCATGGAAAAGGAATCCGGCAAGCTGTTGCTTGATCTGGCAACGGAAACCGCAAAGCTGATCAACGGACTGCTGGGGTCATTGGAACCCTGATCGGGATGCCGCTAACTTGCTAACTTGCCCGTGTGCGCGGAGCGCACGCTAACTTGCTAAAAGGTAATCCAAATGAAGATTCTTACAAAATGGTTGAGAGCGTACCTGCCGGGATTGCCGGTGGACGATGCGCGGCTTGCCGAAGATCTGACCCTGCGCGGGATTGCCGTTGAGGGCGTTTCCGATCTCGGCGAGGGGAACGGCTCACTCTACGAGATGGACATCACGACCAACCGGGTGGATGCGATGAACCACTATGGCGTGGCGCGGGAGGCGGCGGCGATCTATGGGCTGGCGCTGCCGGAACTGGAGTTTGCACTGCCTGAGGCGCGGCCGGCGGCGGCTCCGTATCCGGTGCGCATTGAGGCTGAGGATGGCTGCGGGCGGTTCACAGCGCGGGTGCTGCGGGGTGTGACGATCGGCGGCTCGCGGGACTGGTTTGCGGGCGCGGAGGTTTCCACTTATTTTGGGCTGCTGGAGCAGAAGCAGATTTCGAATGCCGTGGATGCAACGAACTTTGTCTGGCTGGCGATGGGGCAGCCGACTCATGCCTTCGACCTGGACAAGATCGAGGGCGGCATCGTGGTGCGGCGGGCGTGCAAGGGCGAGCGGCTGAAGACGCTGGACGGCGTGGAGCGCACCCTCGACCCAGAGGATCTGGTGGTGGCCGATCACGCCAAAGCGGTCGGGCTGGCCGGGGTGATGGGCGGCTGGGAGACGATGATCACGGCGGAGACGAAGAACGTACTCGTCGAGGCGGCGTGGTTCGATCCGATGGCGGTGCGGCGGACGGCGCGGCGGCATGGGCTGCACACTGACGCCAGCCATCGCTTTGAGCGCGGAGCGGACTTCAATGCCGCGCCGGTGGCTTCGGCGCTGGTGAGCGCGATTCTGCTGGCGAATGGAGGCTGGCAAGAGGGCGAACTGGTGGACGTGCGCGTTGCGGCGGCCGAGGCGCGGACCGCGCGGCGCAAGCCGGTCGAGCTCCAGCTTAGCGAGGTGCGGCGGATTCTGGGCGCGACGTTGGATGCGGAAGGCATAACGGCGGCGATGGTCGAGGGAGTGCTCAAGGCGCTGGGGTGTGGGTTAGCGGGGTTAGCGGGGCTAGCAAAGGAGCGAAGGGGCGGGTCGGCGGACGATGCGGCATGGCTGGTGACGCTGCCCAGTTGGCGGTTGGATCTGGAGCGGGAGATCGACCTGATCGAGGAAGTGGCGCGGGTCTATGGGTATAACCGCTTCGCCAACACGCTGCCGGCCTTTGGCGAAGGAGTGCGGGCGCTGCCCTGGGCCGAGAAGGAATCCGAAGCGCGGCAGACGCTGCTGGCGGCCGGATTTCATGAGGCGATTGGGAGCACCTTCTGCTCGACGGCCGAGGCTGCGCTGACTGCGCCGCAGCCGGGGCTCGCGGTTCCGCTGGGCAATCCGCTCAGCGATGAGGCGGGCGTGCTGCGGCCCTCGCTCGTACCGGGCATGCTGACGATGATTGCCGGCAACCTGCACCGCGACGTGAGCGATGTGCGGCTCTTCGAGCTGGGCACAGTCTTCTCCGGCACAACGGAAAAGGTCGACGAGCGGCCATCGCTGGCCTTTGGCGCGGTGGGAACGTTGCCGGAGCAGGGGGCGCTGCACGCGCCGCGAGCAATCGAATTTCACGATATGAAGGGCGTGGTGGAGCAGGTGCTGGCGCTCTTCCAGACGCGGACGATGTACTTCGACCGCTTCGAGGCCGAGGCCGGGCTGACGCCGCAATGGCTGCATCCGTATCGCGCCGCGCGGGTGGCCGTGGATGGCGCTACGGCGGGGTGGTTCGGCCAACTGCATCCGCGCGAGGCCGCGACGCGCAAGATCAAGGAGCCGGTGCTGGTGGGCGAACTCTATCTCGACCGGCTCTATAAACTGCCTTTGCGCAGGCCGGCTGCCAGAGATATTTCGCGCTTCCAGCCGGTTCGCCGCGACTTTTCATTCGTCTTGGACGAAGGCATTGCGTGGGAGACGATTGACCACGCAGTGGCCGGCCTGCGGATTCCCGAGCTGGTGGAGTGGCGAATGCGCGAGGTCTTTCGCGACAAGAAGCTGGGCGCGGGAGACTATTCGTTGCTGCTGGGTGCGACCTTTCAGGCCGAGGACCGCACGCTGCGCGAGGAGGAGTTGCAAGGCTTTCAGGCGCGAGTGGTGGAGGCTGTTGGCAAAGTTGGGGCGCGGCTGCGGAGTTAGGCTGGAAGCCGAGGGCCTCGGGGTTATACTTGCACGGATAAGTTGCATCTGCGGGGGGAGGGTTTTCAATGTCGGAGTCCTTATGGAAGTCAGAGGTTGTTGAAGAGGCGCAACCGGAGAAGCCGGTCGTGGAGCAGGAAGCGGAGCCCGAGGCGGAATCGCGCGGCGCGGCGTTGAGCATGGAAGATTTCTCAGCGCTCGAAGAGCGAATTCTCCGCGCGGTGAATCTGGTGAAGTGGGAGCGGCAGGCCCGCTCGACGGCCGAGGAGCGCGCCAGCACAGCGGAAGCACAACTGCGCGAACAGGCGCCGCTGGCCGAGAGCCTGCAACGGGAGGTAAGCGCGCTACGCGCCGAGCGCGATCAGGTTCGGCAGCGCGTGGAGCGGCTGCTGGCGCAACTGGATGCGCTGGAATTGTGAGGTGCGGCTTGGCTCACGAAGAATACGGCAAAGCAATGTCCTATGTCACCGTTGAAATCTATGACCAGATCTATCATCTCTCCGGCCAGGACGTGGAGCACATCCGCGGCCTGGCTGAGGTGGTAGATGCACGTATGCGCGCCGTGGCCGCGCAGGGCCGTACCGTGGACTCGCTGCGCGTGGCCGTGCTGGCCGCGCTGAACCTTGCCGACGAACTGTCGCAGGCGCAGCAGGCGAGCAGCCCCGAGGCGCGGCTGACGCACGCGCGCGCGGCCAGCCTCAGCGGGCTGCTGGACGAGGTGCTCGAAGAAGAGCGCAAGACCGGCTCATAGGCTCTGCTCCGTTTCGGGCACAACCTTCCCAAAAGCGGCGGGGCAAGAACGTATCACGCCGCGCCCATGCCGCGCAAGACTTGTAATTTCCCGCGCGGACCCATACTATTCGCAATAGAAACCGGCCTGCAAAGCAGGTGGGTAGTCAACGCTGGTTGAACCAACATTCATGAACAGGGGCTCAACTCGACAATCGGTTCTGTGTGCCGTGTCCGCCAGTCCGGAATGCCTAATGAACCGCGGAGAGCTCCACCGTCTAAGGACGGGTTCACCGGCGCATTGCCCACGGCCCCGTGGGCCGGATTCTGCTTTCTGCTCTCGTGCAAGAGGCAGAAGCCCGTGCCTGAAGGCCTCGCAATTTGACGCTTATTCAGGAGGCTGAAGCCCCCTGCTCCCTCCGGAATCTGCCGCGCGGCCTCTTCGCGCGCTGCCCAACGCGCGTGTGTGAGCATCGCCGCGGCAATTGAAGTGAGCAGCAGGATCTTGTCAACGCCATTCAGCTTGATAGCCTCTTTGGGCATGCCGAAGACCACGCAGGTGGCTTCATCCTGGGCCATGGTCCTGGCGCCAGCCTGTTTCATCTCCAGCATTCCGCGAGCGCCGTCGTCGCCCATTCCCGCGAGAATGATGCCGACTGCGTTGCGTCCCGCATAGCGCGCGGCGGAGCGGAAGAGCACATCGACGGAGGGACGGTGGCGGCAGAAGATCGCGGCGGCCTTCTCCGGGACGCCGTAATCGGCCTCGATGAAATTGAGGCGGCGAAACTCGATCAGCCGCCGCAGTTCCGGCGCCGCCCACTGCTGCTCGGAGCCGGGCTGGCGGCTGCGCATGAAGTACTTGCGCCCGAGCAGAAGGGGGAACTGGAGCTACAATGTCACTTGTGTAAACGCCATGTTCGGCTTTGGCCAGCACGATGCTGGAGATGCTGGAGGCCCACAAGGATCAATACAGGATGGCCAGCCAGACTGTCACCCACCTGGCAGTAGCCGGCGGGCAATCAAGCAAGGAACACGGACGGCCCACCATCGAGTTGTTCTGAGGGGCGCCCCTGAGGTTGCAGATTGCGACCGGGGGACAGAAGGCCGCTGACATTGTATGGAGCGGGAGACCGGGATCGAACCGGCGACATTCAGCTTGGGAAGCTGACGTTCTGCCACTGAACTACTCCCGCATCCTTTTTTTCACATCAACTTGCATAGTTTCAGAGAACTTGCTGACACCATAAAACACCGTTATCGATAGACGGGCTACATCATCAACACCGGGGAGGGTGGCGAGATGAGAGTGAATCGTGATCGGTATCAACATGGCAGCGTCCGTAAAGTTCCCCGTGCCCAAAGTCTTGCTTGGGAATCCAGATTCTATATTACGGCCCCGGACGGCAAACGTAAACTCAAGGTCCAGACATTCGACTCCGCGAAGTACCCAACGGAGCGGGAGGTCCGCAAGGCGGTGGAAGGGCAGCTCTCCGCGCTCAATGCCGGGACGCTCGGGGGTAAGGTTGCCGCTACGCTCGGGACGATCACTGACCGCTGCATGACGGATGAATTCCCCGCCCTTCGCCACTCCACACATACCACCTACAAGAGCCTCATGGACCTTCACATCCGCCCGAAGCGGCAGGACGTGAGCGTCCTACTCGACCCCAATGGGCAGATTGCCCGCTGCACAGATTGAAGGCGCTCGGATATGAAGGCCATCAATATATGGCTGTCGCGCACGACGACAAAAAACATTTTCACATCCAAATCCGGGTGAAGGCGTCCGATGTATTCCGCAACAACTTCGCAGGAAAGATCAACCGTCAGACCTCGGATGCGGCGCCTGACAAATCCGCGCCAACTCCAGCAGGAAAGTGGCGGCAGGTAGCTCAGATCGCGAATATGCGGTCGCAGTCAGCAAGAGTGTCTTGACGAGACTATGTGAATGTGGATTGGACCGGAGTCTTAAGTTTGTGGATGGCTGAAAAATAGGCCACCATCACGCGAAATGTCTTGGACCGATTAACTCCGCCGAGAATCTCGCCGCCAACTCGATCCAGCTCATCGACTATCTGGTGTGTCAATGGGAATACGAACGCGGTATCAATGCTCTGAAATGGGATGTTCAGCCAAGGGCCGTTATAGAACGCAACAAGCTGTGCCTGCGCGGCCTTGGTTTTGAAGCTCATGATGATGTGTTCAGCGAGAGCGTTCTTTCTGCGGATTTTGAGCACAGCGAAAAGCTGCCGGTACTTGAAGACTTAATTGCTTAGGAACTACTTCCGTCCCACCGTGCGCTCCAGTTCGGCGCGGGCTGTGCTTCGCTCCATTTCCGCCTGAAAAAGCCCTGCTTCGGCCTCGGCGAGCTGCCCTTCGGCTTCTTTAAGCGCGGAGGGATTGGCCGTGCTCGCTTCCACCTGATTGGCTGTGATGCGTCGCATCTCGGTTCGCGCAGCCACACTCTCCCGCGCCGCTTCCAGGCCGGTCTCCGCGCGCCGCACCTTGCGCACTTCCTTTTCTATATCCATGCGCGCGCGATTCTCGACCTGCCGGAGGTTCTCTTCGGCCTCGGCTACCTGCGCCCGGCGCTCATGCACCTGCCCGCTGCGCTTGCCGAATTCGAGCAGCGTCCAGTTCATTTTGAAGCCCACCAGGCCGTTGTTCTCCGTCAGCAACGGCACGCCATCCTGATGGACGTATTGCGCAAACGCTCCGATCTCAGGAATATACTCCGCGTGCGCCGCGCTCAGGCCCGCGCGCGCTTTCTTCAGCGTCTCTTCCGCGGCTGCAACCTCGGGATTGTGAGCCAGCGCCTCGGTCTCCAAATCGCCGGCGGTTGCATCCGAGGTCTCAGGTTCCGGCGCGACCAGTTCTACGTCGCTGTCCAGCGGCAGGCCGGCCAGATTGTTGAACTCCACCTTCATGTCGGAGATGGCGTCCTCGAGCGATCCCAGCGCGTGACGCGCTTCGGCAATCTGCGCCTGGCCTTCCAGGACCTTCAACTCCAGCACCGCCCCGGCCTCGACGCCGTTGCGAGCCTCGCCCAACCGCTCCTCGCCGGCCGCAATGCGCAGCTCCGCCGCTTGCTTGCGCCGTTCCGCCGACAAGAGGCCATAGTAAAGCTGCTTCATTTTCAGCGTGATTTCATCTTCCGCGCGCCGTTCATCGTCGTGCGCAATTCCCGCCTCCGCCCGCGCCACGTTCACCCCGGCATGAATCTTGAAGTACTGGGTCAGCGGCTGAGCCGCCGTCGTGGTGCTGAGAAGAAAGTCATGGCGCCCGAGCGGGAGCGAGACGTTTTTCCCAGGAATAGGGAAAACGTTGGGGATCTGGTAGACGCCCAATGCGCCCATCGGGATTTCCATGTGCTCGATGTTGCGCAGGTGGGCGCCGTCGCTCTCGTTGCTTAGCACCGGAAAGTAATTGGCCCGCGCCTCGGTTACCCTCGCGTCCATCTCTTTGGTTTTCAGATGCGCCAGCCTGGCCGTTGAACTCTGCTTGGTGGCCAGGGCAACAGCTTCATCCAGCGTGATGCGCCGCGCCTGGGCATGCGCAGCGCCGGTAAGCGCAAACAGCAGCAGCAATGCCACAACGGCTTTTGCCGGAGCTGCCGCCGCGTGCCTGCGATGCGCCACCACAAACAGAACCGGAATGGCCACCAGCGTGAAGACCATCGATCCCAATAGCCCGAAAGCAATCACGCTGGCCAGTGGCGACCACAGGCTGGAGCCGGAGAGAATCATGGGAATGACCCCCACCGCCGCGGCAGCCGAAGTGAGGAAGATGGGCCGCAGCCGGCGTTCTCCGGCCTCCAGAGCCGCAGCCTCCAGTTCCACCCCGTTCTTCATCCTTTGGTGGATGTAATCGATCAGGATGATGGAATTTCTGACCACCAGCCCACCCACGCTGATGATGCCGATGAAGGCCGTAAAGCCGAAGGTGTTGTGGGTAACCAGCAGGCCCAAAGCGGCCCCCGGAAGCGCCAGGGGAAACGCCACCATCACGATCAGCGGATCAATCAAGGTGCGGAACTGGAAGAGCAGGATGAGGAAGATCAGCACCAGACTGAGCAGGAGCGCATTGCGCATCTCGCCGGAGATTTCCTGTTTGTTCTCGAATTCGCCGCCGTAATCTATGCGGTACCCAGCCGGCAAAGCCATGGTGTCCAGTTGCTTGCGGGCGTGGCCCAGGATTTCGCTGGCCAGCGTGCCCCTGCAGGGAAAGGCGCGCACGGTCAAGGTGCGGACACCGTTTCTGCGCACAATCCTGCCCGGCTGCCACTCGGACGTGAGCGACGCCACGGCGGCTAGCGGAACCTTTGCCCCTGTCACCGGGGAGATCACGTAGGTATCGGAGACGTTCTGGAAGCTCTGCCGATCCGCGGGGTCCAGCCGCAGAACCACATCCACGCCGCGGTCGCCCTCCCAGAAGGTGGTCATCGGCGCGCCTTCAAAGCCCGCCGCTAGTTGCTGCGCGATGCCGGCATTGGTCAAGCCCATCCGGTTGGCCACTTCCTCGCGCACATTCATGCCCACCTGCCAGGCGTCCTCGTGCCAGTCAGTGTGGATGTAGGTAGCGCCTGGCGTATGCCGCAAGATTTCCTCGGCCTGGTTACCCAGCGTTTCCAGCGTGGCAATGTCGTCGCCGGAGATCCGCACTTCAACCGGCGCCTCCATGATCTGGCCCTGTTGCAGTTCCTTCACAAAGACCCTGGCCTCGGGGGCCACATCAGGCAGCCGCTCCCGCAGCCGCTCTACCAGCTTGGGCGTCTCCTTTGCGCTGCCGGTGTTGACCAAGATTTGCGCGTAATTCGCCGCTGGAGCCTGGGGGTTCACGTTGTAGTAGAAGCGCGGCGCGCTTTCACCCAGAAAGCTCGCATACATCTTGACTTGCTTTTCCTTGCTCAGGACCGCTTCAATCTGACGAACGGCCGCGTCCGTGGCCTCGATCTTCGCTCCTTCGGGCAGCCACACGTCCATCACAAACTGATCCCTTTCGGCTAGCGGAAAGAACAATTGCGGCACCATGGCCAGAATCCCCAGTCCGGCCACAAAGGCCGCCACGCTGGAGACCAGAACCAGTTTCTTGTTGAGCATGGCCCAGGTAATGACGCGGTTGTAGCCCTTTTGCATATGGTCCAGCGGCGTTAGCTTGCGCGCTTCGCCGGAATCCTCCTGGCTGTGGTCCACCAGGCCCTGGCGGATGAAGTAGCGGGCCATCAACGGCGTCAGCAGCATCGCAACGAAGAACGAAGTCCCCAGCGAGATGGCGACGGCGATCGGCAGCGCGCGAATGAATTCGCCCACTGCGCCGGTCAGCAAGACCAGCGGAGCAAAGGCCGCAATGATGGCCAGCGTGGCGGTCAGCACCGGAACCGCCATCTCCGTGGCGCAGCGTTCCGCCGCCTCATCGATGGGGACCTTGCGGTCCAGCAGGCCCACATAGTAGTCGACAATCACGATGGCGTTGTCCACCACCATGCCCAGCACCACAATCAGCGCCGCAATCGACACCTGTTGCAACTCGATCCCGCAAGCGTCCAGCATGCCGAAGGTCATGGACACCGACACCGGAATGGCGATGGCCGAGACCAGCGCCACGCGCATCGGCAGCAGCAGCATGGTCACCAGAATCACGGCGACGATGGCGATGCCGAATTCACGGAAAAAGTCGTTGATGCGTTCGGAAACCACCCTGGACTGATCCGCCACCAGGTCAAGTTTCACCTCCGGCGGAAGGGTCGTCTGGATCTTCTTCAGCGTGGTGCGCAGCGTATTGCCGAAGTCCACAATGTTGTTGCCCTCGTGCATCTCCACAGCCAGGAGAATGGTCTGTTCGCCGCCGATCCGCGCGTATTCGGCGGGGTCTTGATAGACCCGCTCCACCGTGGCCAGATCGCCGATATAAACCGGCTGGCCGGTGGGCGGGACGTCCACCATGATCTGGCGAATCTCGTCCTCGGTCTGGATCCGCCCGCCGGAGTTGATCGGCACCTTGCTTTGCCCGGCCGGCACGCGACCCGCAAACTGCGGGGTGTTGCGCCCTTGCAGAGCGCCCATCACCTTCAGCGGGTTGACGGAGTACTGCGAGAGCCGCTCCGACGAGGTGCTGATGTCGATCTCCTCCTTTTGATCGCCGATGCGCTTGATCTTGGATACGGCAGGAATGGCGCGCAGCCCGGTTTCCACCGTCTGTGCGTAGTCCTTCAGCTCTCTTGGGCCATAGTGCCCGCCATGCACGGCAATCAGTGCCGCGACGGTGTCGCCAAAGTCGGAGTCCACGATGGGGCCGCGCACTCCCGCCGGCAGATCGGTGGCCTTCAGTTGCGCCATATCCAGGCGCAGCTTCGACCAGAACTCGTCCGAGTCCTTGACCGACTTATTCAAATCCACATTGATGATCACCATGCCGTTGCGGGTTGTGGAAAAGGTCTTTTCGCGGCGAACTTCGGAGAAGCGGAAGAGGCGCTCTTCAATCTTGCGCGTGACCTGGTCTTCCACCTCCCGGGAGGTCGCGCCCGGATAAACGGCGGCCACAATGCCCGTGTGAATGGTGATCTTGGGGTCCTCGCGCCGCGGCATGGTCAACAGCGCATAAAAGCCCGCCACGAACAGGATGCCCGACAGAACCAGGGTCACCTGCGGATAGCGCAGAGCCGCGCGGACGGGGTTCACTGGCCGCCTCCGATAATCCTGGCAAGCGACCCTTCGCGCACATTCTGCTGGCCGGCCACCACCACCTGCTCGTCGCCCGTGAGGCCGCTGAGGATCTCCACCTCGCTTCCAATTGGCTCTCCCACGTCAACCCGCTTGGCATACACCCGCTGCCGCTCCGGCGAGTACACGTACACCAGCGCCACGCCTTGCGGATCGTGGACAATCGCGCTGCCCGGCACGGTGATGGCGTCGATCATCGCCGATGAAAACACCCGCGTCTCGCTCACCATCCCCGCCCGCAACAGCCGCTCCGGGTTCGGGACGGCAATCTTGGCGCTGTAGGTGCGCGAAGCCAGGTCCGCAGCCACTCCCACCGTCTCCACTCTTCCCTCGAATTGCCTGCCATCGAGCGACGGAATGGTCACTGTGGCACGCGCTCCTTCCCGCACGTTGCCGATTTCGGATTCTGGAATCGCCACGCGCACCTTCACCGGGTTCAGGTCCAGCACAGAGATGACCGGAGTCCCGGCCCCCACCGTGTCTCCCACATCGATGCGCCGCATCCCGACAAAGCCTGAAATCGGCGCCCGCAGCCGCGTGTCTCCCAGCCGCTTCCGCGCCTCATGCGCTTGGGCCGCCGCGGCGCGAAACTGCCCGCTTGCGGCTTCCTTGTCTTGCACCCGCGTGCCTTGCCGCGCCATGTCGTAGCGCTGCTGCGCCGCATGGTACCCGGCCTCGATCTTCTTGAAGTCGTTGGCAGGCAAACTCTTGTGGTCGTAAAGGAACTTCATGCGGGTGTACTGGTCCTGCCACTGCTCATAGTCGATGCGCGCCTGCTCCAGCTCCTGCGAACGCGGACCTTCCCGCGCCTTGTTGTCCACTGCCCGCGCCGCATCCGCCTGCCCTTGCGCCGCATCGTACGCATTGCGGTAGTCGGTCGAGTCCAGTTCCGCCAACACCTGGCCCTTGCTCACCGCCTGTCCTTCTTCAACAAAGACCTTCGCAACCCGTCCGGCGATCTGGAATGCTCCCTGCGCGGTCACATTGGCCTCGACCGCTCCGCTGGCCGCTACGGAGACCGGCTGCTGAACATGATTCGGCGTGCGCACCCGCACCGCAACCGGCTGATCGGCTGCTATCGGGGCCTTGGGACCGCAGCCTGCCAGGGGCAATAGCGCCAAAAAAAGGAATGCGGAAAGGCAGAAGTTACGTGTTGATTTTGCTTGGTTTTTGACCGGGATGAGGCCCCAGCCCGCTGCGATAGGCATTTCCGGTGTAACCTGTCGCGCCGTCCCAACAGTTCTTGTTCGCATGAGCGTCTTTCTTTCTTGACAAGAATAGAATGACACGTCATTCTATTCTTGACAAGAGGTCTGTAGATAAAAATGGCTTACCGCAAAACCCGGGCCACTGAAGCCCGCAAGGATGCCCGACGGAAGACGATTCTGGACGCCGCAACGCGCCTCTTCGGCGCCTGTGGATATCACTCCACCACCGTTCCAATGATCGTGGCTGAGTCGGATAGCTCGGTGGGCAGCTTTTACGCGCACTTCCGCAATAAGGAGGACGTCTTTGCGGCGGTCCTTGAAGCGCTGGGGCAGAAGGTGACGGAGGTGATGGATCAAGCCAGGGCCTCCCAACCAGACGCGTTGCTGGGGATTCGATGCGCTGTGGAGTCGCTATTTTTGTTTCTGGCCGACAATCCGGGAGATGCGCGCATCCTCATCGTCGAGTCTTCCGGCCTGAGCCCGCGCCTGGAGCGGGTGCGGCGCGCGATACTGAGGCAGCACGCCGAGCAGGTCTGCCAGACGCTGGAGTCGTCCCCAGGCGCATCTTCCGTTTCCGCTCCGGTGATCGCCGCCCGATGCCTCGTAGGCGCCGTCTTCGAGTCTCTCTGCAGCTGGCTGGAAGAAAGCCCTAACGACCGTCAGTCTGCCGTGGAAGTCGCGCGTGCCGTGGCCGATTACAACTTCCGGGCCATACGGCGCTGAGATAGAAAGGGATTGCCGCGACCGAAAAGGGGAGCGGGATGGCGGCAAGGAAGAAAGAAAATGTTCAATGTATTGACGATTGCAAGAGAGCACGGCTTTCCGTCTTGTCGAGCTTCCCGTTTTCTTAGAGGTAGTGGATTAGAACTCGCTTCATGTGTTTACTCTCCAGCAGACTCGCAATTCGTTTCACGATATTGCGGCGCAGGTCGAGCTCAATCGGAATGTTGGGGTCCTGGTGCGCTTCATTGATCCTGGTGCCGACAGCAAACTTCACAATATCGCTGTCAAGCAGCATGGTCGCCAGTCGCACCGCCGCATTGGACCTCATCTCTTCCGGAGCGAATCCCTCCTCAAGAAGCCGAAGTACTTCGCCCAGGGTGAGCGTCCCTTCCGTCACCAGATCGAAGCCCTCCATCCTGGCAAACGGCGGGACTTTTGAATGTAACTGCTGCCGCATGTCAATCTGGATTGAACGGTTGAGCATCCGCGAGATGATGTTGGCCGTCGTTCCGCCGCAGATGACTTTGCGCCCTGGCGTACGTTCGGCCATCTTTGCAAGATCATGGTCGTGAGCGCGATTGAAAGGGGCTCCGGTCATCACCAGCAGTTGGCGGGGGCTGCGGAAGTAAACCACGCCGCAGGTTATGTCATCCTTTGCGCTGAGGCCGTCGACCTCTTCCGCTCTGGCAACCAATAGGCGCGATAACTCGCGGGCCGAGATATAAGGATACCGGTCGATCTTTTCGCGAACGAATTTGTCAACGCTCTCCAAACCCCATCCCAGAGGCGTGCGGTACTCGCCCATGCCCGCCTGCGTGATGCCATCGGAAAAGAAGATAATACGATCTTCGCGCTGGACGTCAAAATTGGAAAAGCTGATCACGCGGTCTTCCCAGCGCTTGGGACGCACTTCAGTCTTCTGAACCCTCAACTCGCTGTTGGGCCGGATCAGCAGGAAAGGCGGATTGCCATGCTCGATGATCCGGGTCTCGCCCGTGCTGGCCATATCGACAACTGTGAAGGTCGAGTAGCTGATCTTCCGCACGCTGCAAATTGGCAGTGTGTCCATGATGATTTCGGCCGAGTCGTGAATGTCCATTGCGCTGGCGGTGAACTTCAGAGCCATGGTTGCCGTCATGGACGCCAGCACGCTGGCTTTCACGCCGCTGCCCAGTCCGTCAGAGAGAACTGAGATCATGCGGCCTTCGGGTTCGACCTTGCGGGAGAGAAAGACATCGCCGGAGATGAACTGGCCATGCTTGGCCCGCTGGCATGAATCGACCTCAATAAAGCTCTCAGTGCCGCTCATTGCTGTCCCCCGGCATCGCTGCCATCAACCTCTTCGGGGCTGAAGGAGCGCACGATGGAGTTGAGAATGATCTCTGAATCGGCGGCATTTTCGCCGAGCAGGTAGGCAATCTGCTGCACCGTCTTCAGGTTCTTCTGAATGACCTCGCGAGCGCGCCCGATGATCTGCTCTTTCTGGAAGATGGGCTTGGTGATGTCCTGGAAGATGCCGCACATCACGGAGTGAGGCTCGATGGTGAAGATGCTGGTGTTGAGGATGCTTCGCTGGTAGCGGATGTCATGGCCCACAATATCTTCGTCCGAGTCGAGCACACGGCGGAACAGATAGGAGAATGGAATCACCGCATCCAGAGCGCTGCCTTCAAGGTCTTTCGACTGCTCGACATCGGCGGCGAAAAGATGCGCAAAATTCAGATTGCACTCGATGATCTTCAGATCTTCATCGACGATGACGACCGCCGACGGCATTTTTTTCAGTAGTGCGTTGGCCTTTTTCTGCGCCAGCTTGCGCGTATACGTGGCGCACATCATGCGCTCCGCGTTGTGCGCGATCAGCGCGTGAGCAAAATCGCGGCAGGAGTCATATCCGCATCCTCCGCAGTTCAATTCATCCTCGGCCGAGTACTTTCCCACGGTGCGCAGCGCTTCCTGCAATTGCAGTTCGCTGTATTCGTTGCGAGCTACGGGAGATGCCTCATAGTGCCGGTCGATCCCCAGCGAAAGCTTGCGCGGAAACTCGCCGGCGGGCTTGGCGTAGTGGAGGATGTCGTAGCGCCGGCGCGCAACCGATGTGTTGCGCCCGGCCTTCGGTCCGTTCACGCAGGAGCCGGCGCACGCGGTCAGTTCGAAGAAGATGTTGTGCTCGGGCTTCCACTCAGCAATGCCCTTAAGAGCCTGCTCGACGTTTGCAAGTCCGGAGAAAGACATGAACTGCGAGCTGCTTAACTCGCGATTGCCGGCAGCGCCTGGAATCATCCCGCCGTCAATGGGATAAAGCGCGCCCTCTTCCGCCTCGTCAGGCTGAAAGCGGTCCTCCGGCGTCCCGGCGATTTCATCGAGATGAATTCCCTCCTCATCCAGCCAATGATCCAGATCCTCGAAGGTGAGCACTGCATCGAGAAGTTCGGGATGCTGTTCGGCCTCTGTTTTCTTGGCGATGCAGGGACCGATAAAGACGATGGCAATATCGTCGCCATAATGCGCGCGCAGCATCTTGCAATGCGTGAGCAGAGGCGACAGAACACCGAAGAGATGGGGCTGGCATTCGGGATGATATTTGCCGATGAAATCCACGACGACCGGACAGGCGGAGGAGATCCAGATCTGCTTCGACTCGCTGCGCATCAGCGCGGAGATGCTGGCAGAGACTTGCTGGGCGCCGAGCGCGGTTTCCGATGCGGCATAGAACCCCAGGTTTTTGAGAGCATGAATCAGCTGGGCCGGCGACACACCGGAAAACTGCGCCACAAATGAAGGGGCAAGCGAGGCGATCACCTTGCGGCCGCTTTTCAAGAGGATCCTGGCGCTGGGCAGATCGTCACGCACTCGCTTGGCGCTGCTGGGGCATACCAGAACGCAATTGCCGCACATGATGCATAGCTCGGGCACGACGCGCGCATAGCCATCCTCTACACGGATCGCCTTGACGGGGCACTCGCGGATGCACTTGTGGCAATCCTGACACTCGCGCTTCTGGGTGTAGATGGGGTTACGCCGTTCCATGGTCTTCCCCCAACGGACTGCCCAGCTGCTGCAGCAGTTCGCGCAATTTTGCCGCGGTTACGCTGTGGTAGAGATCGCCGCCGATGCTCAGATTGGGCCCTTGCATGCACTGGTCCTGGCAGAGCTTGCCTGTGAGCCGAATCGACGCGCTCAATCCATGGGTCTTCACATGCTGATTAATGATGGCGAGATTCTCCGAGTTTCCTCTGGCGAAGCAGGAACTCCCCAGACAAACCACAATCTCGACAGCGCCGTCATCGGAAGCCATGGTTCACCTCTCTATGCTTGTAACTGCACCATTCGCGAAGATAAATCGGGCAGGATGGCAGCGAGAGTCTCGATCGCTCCCCGACCACCCTGTCCCTCTGCTGCAAATCGGCCGAGCGAGTGAATCTGGCCGCGCAGGCATTGGCTGCAATCTGCGGCACTCTCCTCGATGCAAGCCTTCTCGGGATAAATCTCGTACATGCGGCGGTACCTCGCCGGACTCAGATTGGGCATCACCACATTCGCGCCGGCCTTGAGCCCCAGCTTTCGCCCATCGACTCTGTTGATTGTGGCCAGCGCTGTCGTGCTGGGAATATTTGCGGTGGGGCAAGCGATGCGTGTGAGGGCGATCATCTTATAGACCATCTCTTCGCTGGCGGAAACCTGCTCGGAGGGGAGAATGGCCGGACGGAGCGCGCCAGAACCTAATGGCGTATCGGCATGGGCAATGTAAGGACCGATGCCGATCATGTCGAGATCCAAAGCGCGAAAGGTGAGAATGTCTTCGGCCAGGCTATCGAAGGATTGGCCGGGAATGCCGACCATGACGCCACCGCCCGCTTCGTACCCGAGGGCCTTGAGTTGCCGCAACAGAGTCAGACGGTCGGGGCCATCGGCAAAACGATGGGGATGAATCACACGATACAAATTCGCGTCCGAAGTCTCGAAGCGGAGCAGATAGCGATCTGCGCCCGCGGAGCGCCACAGCTCAAGTTCGTCTTGCCTGCGCTCGCCGAGGCTTAGAGTTACCGCCAGCGTTGTCTCGCGCTTAATCCACCGCACGATCTCCGCGATCCATTCGGCGGTCAGTAGATCGTCTTCACCGGCCTGCATCACGACTGTGCCATATCCAAGCCGTTCGGCCTGGCGAGCGCAGTCGAGGATTTCCTCTCTGGTCATGCGGTAACGCTGCAAGGCGCGATTGGCCTGCCGCAGTCCGCAATACATGCATTGGCGCACGCAGTGACTGGAGATCTCGATCAGGCCGCGCAAATGCACAGCGTCGCCGACGCTCCGCTTGCGCACCGCGTCTGCCCGATCATATAACTCCTGAAGGCGAGATGGATGGCTCTCACGGAGCCAACCCAATACTTCGAGTTTGGTCAATTCGGTCACGGCTAATTCACTAGACTCATCTCGATTGCGTCCAGGTCAGCCAAGCTGCTTAATCCGGCCGCTTCCAGTTGGACTGCTTTCACTTGATCCAGGCGCGCCTCTTTGTATGCGGCCAGCGCCTCTGGGAAGGGATCGAGCGCGCGCTCGAGAATGCCGAGTGAATAGGCAATCACCAAGCCGTAGTTCGTGATGGGCACTCCCTGACGATGGCACTCGGCGATGCGGCTCATCATCTCCTGGCGATTCCACATGCAGGCGCCGCAGTGAATCACGAGCTTGTAGGGCGAGAGATCCTGCGGGAAGTCGCGTCCTCTTACGGTTGTGAATTCCAGATCGCCGCCAACATACTTTTGCAACCAACGGGGAATCTTTACCCGGCCGATATCTTCCTCGATCGGATGGTGTGTGCAGGACTCGGCTACCAACACCTTGTCTCCGGGGCGCAACTGATCCACCGCAACGGCCGCACGGGTCTGAGCGACGAGATCACCCTTCAAACGAGAGAGCAGAATTGAAAACGCAGTGAGCGGAATGGAATCCGGTGTGACGCGCGCGACCTGATCGAAGACCGCGGCATCAGTCACGACGAGGCTGGGAGGAGTCTTGAGATTGTCCAACGCCTTCTGCAATCCGGTGTCCTTGACTACTACGCAAGAGGCTTCGCCATCGAGAAGTTCGCGAATCGATTGCACCTGAAGTTGCTTGATTCGGCCCTTGGGCGCTTCTTTATCGATGGGCATGACGAGCACTGCTGTTTCATTCGGGCGAATCAGATCGCGCAGCAGGGTTGGGGGCTCGACGGACTCCGCGGGCGCAATCTCCCAGAGCTTTGCGCGGAATTTATCCATTCCTTCGCCGGTCGTCGCGACGAGCTTCACATATGGGAGATTCTCCTGTTCGAAGCGAATCATGAGCTCCATATTCGGGCGCTGAAGATCCGTCTTGTTCAAGGCGACGAGCACTGGAATCTTATGTGCGCGAAGCTCAGCGAGAAGCTTTTCCTCAAAGTCTGTCCAGACGCCAGACTCGCAAACGAGTACGCCGATATCGGTGCGATTGATCGCCAGGCGCGTCTTTTCGATGCGCTGCGCGCCGAGCGCGCCCACGTCGTCTACACCGGCAGTGTCGACAAAGAGCACGGGCCCGATGGGAAGCAGTTCCATTGGCTTCTCGACCGGATCGGTCGTTGTGCCAGCCTCCGGCGAGACGATGGAGACCTGCTGCTGGGTAATGGCGTTCAGCAGGCTTGATTTGCCGACGTTGCGGCGTCCGAAGAAGCCGATATGAAGCCGAAAACCTTTAGAAGTTGCCCGAATCATCGTAATCTCCTTTTTCTAGACGAAGACGTCGCGTTCGCCGCGGCGCACCTTGTTCAACATCGGCAGCGCACAGGCGGTCTGCTGGCCGTCCATGTGTTGCAGTTCAATCGAGATGAGTTTTTCGCCAATTGACTTTGCCTTGGAGCCTGCATAGTCGCAGAGGTACTCTTGAAACGTTGAAAGCGCGTTGGGATGGCAGTGGTACTTGATCTCTCCCGGCTTGGCGAGATCCATGAAGTCCTGCCCAGTGCGACCCAATCGATAACATGCGGTGCAGAAGGAGGGCAGAAAGCCCAGGGAGACCACGTCGCTGACAACCTCTTCGACAGAGCGGTGATCGCCCAATTGAAACTGGCTGCCGTTCGGGTCGCCTTCGCCATCTTTGTAGCCGCCTGGATCGGTACGGCTGCCGGCTGAAATCTGCGAGATGCCCAACTCCAGCGTTGCGCGGCGCACCTCTGCCGTTTCGCGCGTGGACATGATCATTCCGGTATAAGGCACGGCGAGACGCATGATCGCAATCATCTTCATGAAGTCCGCGTCGCTGACCGGATGCGGAGGCTGGGATGCAATGTCGGAACCCACGGCCGGCTCCATGCGCGGAAAACTTATCGTGTGCGGGCCGACGCCGAAGTTCTCCTCCAGATGGCGAATCTGCTGCATCATCGCCATGATCTCGAAGCGCCAGTCGTAGAGTCCGAACAGGGCGCCGATGCCCACGTCGTCGATGCCCGCCTCCATGGCCCTGTCGAAGGCGGTGGCGCGCCAATCGTAATCGCGCTTGGAGCCTTTCAGGTGAACCTTCGCGTAAGTGGGGCGATGATAGGTCTCCTGGAAAAGCTGGAAGGTTCCGATCTCCGCTTCCTTGAGCAGACGAAAGCGCTCAACTGTTTGCGGAGCCAGATTTACATTGACGCGCCGAATCTCACCGGGACCCACCTTGGTGTTGTAGATCGTCGCGATGGAGTCGAGAATGTATTGAAAGCCCTGCGGCGGCAACGCTTCGCCTGAAACCATCAGGATTCGCTTTTGTCCCTGGCGAACAAGAATGCGTGTCTCCTCCGCAATCTCCTCTTGCGTGAGCGTTCGCCGCTTGAGTGTGGAGTTGGTTGCGCGGAAGGCGCAGTAGGTGCACTCGTTCATGCAGCGGTTGGAGATGTAGAGAGGCGCGAAGAGCACCAGCCGGGTTCCGTAGATATCCTCCTTGATCTGCTTCGCTGTCGAGAATATTTCCCGCAGCAACTCCGGAGCTTCGACAAAGGACAAGCGGGCTACCTCGTCCATGGCAAGCCCGCGCATCTCGCGCGCTTTGGCGAGCAGTTCACGGACCTGAGCCGGCGCCGGTGGCTGCCGTTGCGCCAATACGTTTTCGATCTCCACTTCATTGATAAAGTCCGCTCGTTCATGAGTAATCACAATAGTCTCCTTTTCGATCACTCAGTCGGCGCCCGGGCTTGCCAGTTCCGCGTCGGCTGCTTAAGAGCAAAACCAGGAATTCCCTGACCTGATCGACATCATTGAAGGTCGCCGCTCCTTGTTGGTCGCGCCGACTTGAGTGTGTCGGTTTCGGAGTGCACCTTCCCTGGTTTTGCTAAGCTGGTTTGTCAACTTCAATACGGCTGTTCAACTCTTCAATCGCCTTTGCGGCGGTGCAGTGATGCACGTACTCGCCGTCGATCATTACGGTTGGACCACTTTCGCATTTCTCGAAACAGAATCCTGCCCGCACATCGATTCGGCCTTCGAGCCCATTCTGTTCCGCGTGGCGCAGCACACCATTCAGAACGTCCTGAGAACCTTTAAGGAAGCAGTTTGTCCCCAGGCAAACGCTGACTTTGGTTTTATCGTTGTCCTGCGCCTGCGTAAGCGAAAGCGACTCATCGGCGATGCGGCGGCGGCTCTGGTAGCTGGTGTGGAGCAGATGGTGCGCCTTCTCTCCGCCGATTTCTCCCAGAAACTTCGCGTAGCACTCCGTGATGAAGACATTGTCCTGCGACTTATGCAGTTGCAGCATCTTGTCCGCGTGATACAGGCCCTTTGTCCTGAGCGCGCGCGCATTGGTCGAAGTGGTAACCGGCTGTCCTGCGCCGCCGATGCAGCCGCCAGGGCAGGCCATGACTTCGATCAGGTCGTAATGGCTCTTGCCGGCTCTCACCTGCTCGGCAACGACGCGAGCATTCCGCAATCCGTGAACGACGGCGAGTTTGAGTTCCGTGCCGTTGACCTCGATAGTGGCCTCGCGAAGGCCGGAATCGCCCCGCACCTGATCGAACTCGACATTGTCCAGCTTCTTGCCGGTGACCTTTTCAGCGGCGTAGCGCAGAACGGCCTCCATCACGCCGCCAGAGTTGCCGAAGATAACTCCGGCGCCGGTGTAGAAGCCGAAGGGCATATCGAAGGACTCAGGCTGCAAGGTGTCGAAGATGATGCCGGCGGATTGGATCATCTGCGCGAGTTCCTGCGTGGTTAACACATGGTCCACGTCAGGATCCCCATCGACGCCCATCTCCGGTCGCTGCGCCTCGAACTTCTTGGCCGTGCATGGCATGATGGCGACGACTTTAAGATCCTTGCGTTCGACCTTGAACTGATCGGGAAGCATAGCCTTTACCAGCGATCCGAACATCGCCTGCGGAGAGCGGCAGGTGGAGAGATTCGGCAGCAGCTCAGGAAAATACTGCTCCGCGTACTTGACCCAGCCGGGGCAGCAGGAGGTGAACATCGGAAGAGTTCCACCGTTTGTCTTGCGCTCCAGGAATTCCGTGCCCTCTTCGATGACCGTGAGATCGGCCGCGAAGGATGTGTCGTAAATCTGGTCGAAGCCGAGGTGCTTGAGTGCCGCGACGATGCGGCCGGTGGTGATTTCGCCCGGCTTCAGGCCAAAGCACTCGCCAAGGCCCACACGAACAGCTGGCGCGATTTGCACGACGACTGTATTTTTCGGGTCGGCGATCAAATCCCAAACCTGATCGACCTCTGACTTCACCGTCAGCGCGCCGGTGGGGCAGACGCTGGCGCATTGGCCGCAGTTGACGCACTCGACGTCGCCAAGCAGTTTTCCGAAGGCCGGCTGCACGCTAACATCATGTCCGCGATGGGCAAAATCAATTGCACCGATGCCCTGAATCTCCGCGCACATTCTGACGCAATCGCCGCAGAGGACGCATTTATTGGGATCGCGAACCAGCGACGGAGAGGACTCGTCCAGCGGAACGGGCGTGTGCACTGACTTGAAGCGCACCTTCTTCACGCCCAGCCTCAGAGCCAGACTCTGCAATTGGCAATTGGCGCTGCGAGAGCAGGTCGGGCAGCTCTGATCGTGGTTGGCCAGCAGCAGTTCCACCGCGATCTTGCGAATCTCTCGAATCTCCGGCGTTGTGGTCAGAACCTTCAGGCCCGCCTCCGGCGGCGTGGAACATGCGCCTTGGATTCCGCGCCCTTCAACCTGCACCAGGCACAAGCGGCACGCGCCATAGACGCTGAGTTCGGAGTGATAGCAGAATGTGGGCAGGTCGATGTTGGCCTTGCGAACAAGCTCGAGCAGATTGCGCTCGCCTTCGATCAGTACCGTCTTTCCATCGATCGTCAAAGTTGGCTGCGTGACCTTGTTCATCTGGCTATATCCCCTCTACCGCATGTATTTTGCAGGCTGTTGCGCAGGCGCCGCACTTGATGCACAGTTCAGGATTGATGTGGTGCGGCTGTTTCTTTTCTCCCGTGATGGCTCCGGTTGGGCAAGCCTTGATGCACAACCCGCAGCCTTTGCACTTCACCTGATTGATCTCAGGACTCAAAAGCGCCTTGCAGCGGCCTGTCCGGCAGCGTTTCTCGAAGACGTGCTCCTCGTATTCCTTGCGGAAGTAGCGCATCGTCGAGAGCACCGGATTCGGCGCTGTCTTTCCCAATCCGCACAAAGACCCAATCTGCACAGCGCGTCCCAGCTTGTCCAGCAGGTCAAGCGTGTTCTGATCGGCACGCCCTTCAATCACGTCGTCGAGCAGCGCGAGCAGTTGTCTTGTTCCTTCCCTGCACAGCACGCATTTGCCGCAGGATTCGCGTTGCGTAAACTCCATGAAGAAGCGCGCGATGCTCACCATGCATGTGCCCTGGTTCATCGCCACCAGTCCGCCGGAGCCGACCATCGCGCCGACAGATCGCAGCGACTCGTAGGCCAGCGGAAGATCGAGATGGTCCTCGGTGAGGCAACCGCCGGAGGGCCCGCCGATCTGCACGGCCTTGAAGCCGGTCTTCCAGATCTTTCCTGCATCGTCTGTCACTCCGCCGCCGATGTTGTAAACGATTTCGCGCAGCGTTGTACCGAATGGAACCTCGACCAGGCCGGTGTTGGAGACGTGCCCTGTGAGAGCGAAGGTCTTGGTGCCGGGAGAGTCTTTGGTGCCGATGGCGCGGAAGACTTCGGGGCCCTCGTTGAGGATTCGGCTGACATGCGCCAGCGTCTCAACATTGTTGATGATGGTCGGCTTTCCCCACAGTCCGCTTTGAGCGGGAAAAGGCGGTTTGGGCCGCGGCATGCCGCGCTGCCCTTCGATCGATGCGATCATGGCCGTCTCTTCACCACAGACAAAAGCTCCTGCGCCTTCCATTACTTCGCACTTCATGGACAGGCCCGTGCCGAAGACGTTTTTGCCGAGAATTCCTTCACGTTCCGCGGCCGCTACGGCGTTCCTCATGCGCTCGACAGCCAGCGGATATTCAGCGCGGACGTAGACCAGTGTTTCGTTGGCGCCGATGGCCCGCGCAGCGATCATCAGGCCTTCAATTACGCTGTGCGGGTTGCCTTCCATCACTGAGCGGTTCATGAATGCGCCGGGGTCGCCCTCGTCCCCGTTGCAAATCACGTATTTCTTAGCCGAGTTCTGAATGCGCGCCGCTTCCCACTTGCGCCCCGTCGGAAAACCGCCGCCGCCACGGCCGCGCAATCCGGAGTCAAGGATCGTCTTGCAGATCTCCTGGGGCGCCATCTCCACGAAGGCTTTTCTCGCAGCCTGATAACCGCCGTGCAGCATGAACTCATGAATATCTTCGGGGTCGAGGAATCCGCACTCGTGCAGCACAAAGCGGCTCTGGCGAGCGTAGAAGGGATTGTCCTCGATGCCCTGGCAGCTTTTGCGTGTGGCGGGATCTTTGTAGAGAAGCCGCTCCACCACCTGGCCGTTAGCCAAAGTCTGCCGCACAATCTCGGCAACGTCTTCACTGCGCACCTTGGTGTAGAGAATGCCATCCGGCACAACCGAAACCAGCGGCCCCATCTGGCAGAAGCCCTGGCATCCGCTTTTGGAGAGGCGAATCTCATCGCTGGTCGCTTCGGCGCGCAATTCGAGAATCACCCGCAGCCCGGCATCCGCAATCTCACTTTTGAATTGCTCGAAGACCTTCATGGCCCCGTTGGCCATGCAGCCGGTCCCGGCACAGATGATGACCCGACGGACCTGAGCATGCGTGGAGATTCCGTTCGCTTTCTCTGGAATAGATATGTGAGATTCCATGTTATGCATGGGAGTCCTCGGCTGAGGGTTGCTCAGATTCCGGAGCGGTTGCGAGTCCCGCCTCCATCGCCTTGATCTCATCCACCAGAGCCACTGCGCGCTCCGGCGTGATCTGACCGTAGACTTGTTCGTCGATCACGACGACCGGCGCCAATCCGCAAGCGCCCAGGCATGCAACTGTCTCAATGGTGAAGAGCATGTCGGCCGTGGTCGTGCTCTTTTCACTCGTGCCCAGCTTCTCGCGCAGCGCATTCAGCACAGGAAGAGACTGCTTCACATGGCATGCCGTTCCGTCGCAGATTCGGATGACGTGCTTTCCCTTCGGCTCCAGCGCAAAGTGCGCATAGAACGTAGCCACGCCAAAGACGCGCGCCGGAGGAACATCCAGCGAAGTCGCCACATACGTGAGCACCTCTTCCGGCAGATATTGGTACTCGTGTTGAATCGCCTGCAGGATCGGAATCAATCCCGACGGCCGGCGGGAGTGACGATCGAGAATGCTGACTACTTTCTCAAATTTCTCCGCGCGATCAACAACAATAGGCATCGACGCCATCTAAACAGCCTCCTTCTCTTGAATGGGCACCCGAAATCTTCTCGCAAGCTTCCAGGAAAGCGAGGCCAGCGAATTATAGAGATCTTCGTTATGCACGATGATGTGTCCGGGAACTTTCAGCTTTACGGGAGCGAAGTTCCAGATCGCCTGGATGCCCCCTTTCACCATTTCATCCGCAACCGCCTGCGCCACCTCGGCTGGGGTGGTGATGATTCCCAGATGGATACTCATTCTCGGGGCGAGATCGGCGAGCTTGTCGAGAGACAACACCGCCTTTTCGTGAACCCATTGGCCAACTTTGGCCGGGTCGGTGTCGAAGGCAGCCACGATCCGCAAACCGAACTTCGAGAAGCGTTCGTGGCCGAGCAGCGCGGTGCCCAGATTGCCCGCCCCCACAAGAAACGCCTCGTTGATGTTGTTCCAGCCCAGAAACGTCTCGATGGCCTGGATGAGTTCGGAGACCGAATAGCCGGTCTTTGGCTTGCCGATGATCCCGGTGTATTGCAGATCTTTTCGCACTTGCACAGGAACGAGGCCCAGGTCCTGGCCGATCGCGCTGCACGAGACCCGGCTGATTCCGCGCGTCTCAAGCTCCACCAGATAATGGTGGTACTGGGGGAGCCGCTGCAGGCTCGGCTGCGGAATCGACCGCGCTTCTAGGCGATTGAGTGGCAGTGGATTCGATAAATTCATATCGATAACCATATACCGAGTGTAGGGTGGGATGGTTTTGGAGACAGTGACAGCGGTCACGGAACGACGAGTTCAGAATCATAAACGAGGAATCGGCGCCACGGTCTACTTAATATATTGATAACAATAAATTTACGATGGCGGAGGGTATCCGGGCACACGGCAGCCGATCCGGGAGTACCCAGAATTACTGTCTGATCCGAGCGCACGGCGGTGCTTTTATCGACTGGATGCGAGTAGCGGCGCTGAAGCAACACGTTTCTTTTGGCGCGCACCACGCAGAATGCCGACGCGAGCGTGAAAGCATACAAGCGTTCAAAATCGACGTAGCCACGGTCCATCCCGTAAAAGGCGCCAGCTTCAAGCAAGAGCTGATCGAGGATGTTCACCTCATGCACCTTGCCGTTCGTAATCCGGGTGAATGTGGGGATGTTGCCATGCAAATCCAGTAGTGTGTGCATCTTGACGGCGCCCTTGTGCTTGCGGAACCTGGCCCATGGGAACACCGAAAGGCAAAGATCGATGGTCGTCGAATCCTGGCTGGCAAATCCCAAAGTGTAAAGGATGTCTGGAGACAATGTGTAAAGCATGTCCTGGACCTTGACACCTAAAGGCGTCTGCTCCATCCGGGATTCCGATCTACAACCGTAGTATTAGGACGGGTTGACCACATGTTTCCGCGCGTGTAGTTCAACGGATAGAGCACAAGCCTCCGAAGCTTGAGATGGCAGTTCGAGCCTGCCCATGGGCACCAGGTTTGCGGACCCTGGTCTGCTGACGTGGATTAGCGGCTCAATCGGCTCTCCTACACCCAGTTCATCGCAGGTTCGAGCCCTGCCGCCCGCACCAGAGCCTATGACCCGGCAAACCACCGCGTGAGGCGGGCTGGTTCGCGCGGCCGCCGGGCCGGCCGCTGCGCACTGCGGGAGATAGGAAAAGAAGGTTCACCATAAGTCCGGGGGCGGTGATACTCTGCTTGCATGGATTTCGCTCCATCGAGCGCAATCCATGGCGGCAGGAGCGCCGGTTTGGCGCGGCTCCTAAACGAGGGAAACTTAGCGCTGCCCTTCCAGCTGCCGCCACAGCGACTGCGAGCCTTGGGTTGGGTCATGGATATTGAAATCGTTGTGATTGGCGAGTCAAGCAAGTGGGTTTTGAATCAGCCCCGCATCCGGATCGGTCAGGATCCGAACTGCGAAGTGAGCCTGCCGGCGGGCAGATATCCCGCTGTGTCCGGCGAGCATGCTGTGCTCGATGTGGCGAACGGCGCGGTGAGGCTCTCAAAAGGCGCGCGTTCCAACGGCGAGACTTATCTGAACGGCCGTCCTGCCGACAGCGGAGCGATTGTCCGCTCCGGCGATGTGATTCGGCTGGGGGCAGGGGGGCCGGAACTACGCATTCGGGTGCTGGAGCGGGACGCCTATGCGATGCCCGCGGAGCACGAGCCGACCCGCGTTCTCTATGAGCCCGCGGCGGCCACGCATGAGGCCACGCGCGTGATGCATGAACCTACACGCGTGATCTCCAGCCCGGCGGCGACAAGCTATGCTCCCGCGTCACCCGCCGCAGCAGGAGCGGGTGGAAGGCAGAGCTATCCAACGCCGGTCGCCTATGGCGGTTCGGCCAGCGCCCGCCAGCCATCGGCTCCGGCAGCCTTGCCGCAACGCCCGGAGCCTCCGCCTCAAGCCGCCCCGGCGCCCGTGGACAACAGCCAGGATCTGCGCATGCTTGAAGGGAAGCTGAAGTCGATCCGGCTGATGCTGATGGCGAACCTGGCGCTGGTCGCGCTGCTGCTGGTGTGGGTTTTCATGCAAGGGCAGGAACTGGCACAAACGCACAAGGATTTGCAGGCGCTGCGCGTGCAGGCGCAGGGTGCCGTCAGCCAGTTCACGCCCACGCTCGACGCCAAGCTGAAGGCCTTGGATGACCGGATGGACGGGATGGATGCGAAGGTCGCCGCAGCCCAGGACCGCATGGTGAAAGGCATTGATGCGCAAGCCAAGCTGGCTGAGGACCGCATGGTGCAGCGGATGAACACCGAGATTCCCGCCATGATGGACAAGTATGTGGCCAAGAAAATGACGGAGATCAAGCACTAAGGCATTTTCACAGTTCCTGTAACGGGGGATCGTGGTATCCCACCCATTCCGCGATGAAACTGCGGAATGGATGCGGCACCCATGACCTTGGGGTGAACCCCTTGGTTGAGACAGTTTGCAAGTGCCACACTTGCCATTCGCTGATTTTTACTTCTCAAACTGCCTGTTCCCCCTCAGTATAGCCTTCAGTTGGTGAAGCGGAGGCGGGCTCTGG
>Ga0302320_10005786_pt1 | contig 27582 bp, 25 predicted proteins | sample Bog_T0_3_FD_202130 | JGI IMG/M metagenome (GOLD analysis project Ga0302320, IMG submission 202130) | Peat permafrost microbial communities from Stordalen Mire near Abisko, Sweden - Bog_T0_3 | ecosystem: Environmental > Terrestrial > Soil > Wetlands > Peat | place: Sweden: Abisko, Stordalen Mire...
CGTCGGACAACCCAGCAAAGGAAATGCCGCTCACATCGGCCGCCGGACTGACCAGGTCGCCGTTCGCATTGAAGGTCAACGTCCCCTTTGCATTGGCCGAGGCGATCGGATCCTGGATCACGCTGCCAGAGGTTGTAATCCCGGTGCCGACGATGCTCAACTGACCACCTGCGGTCGTCGAAACAGTGACGCCCGCAATCCCCGCGTTGTTAATCGCAGTCTGAAGGTCGTCGGCGTACGTGCCGGCCGTACCAACGGCGCCCAGCTTTTCTCCGGCAGCCACAAGCGGCGCGGCAATGGTCGCCGTGCTGCCGCCCGCGGTCGGTCCCGTGATCGCCAGATTCGTGCCTGGATCAACGGTTGCCAGCACGCCTCCGCTCGCACCGAAGCTGTAATCCAGCGTGGTCACGCCTGCGGCGACGCTCGAGTTTACCGACAATGTATCCGGCAGGCTGACGCTGTAGTTCCATAAGTTATTCGCCGCCTTTGTGTAGGTCACCGTGGCCTCGTAGTTCTTGCCCATCGAATCGTAGACCTGCACCTGACCGGGGACGATGGTACCTACCGCTGCTGCTGAGTCGAGCGTCGCTGTCATTCCAAAAGTCGTGGTTGCAAGAGGCGCTTCAACTTGCCCTACCGGAATGTTGATGGGCGTAAGGGCGGCATTGGTATTCACGACTCCTTTGACCGCTGGATAGCCCATCACGTTCAAACCGTCTGACGAGATGAGGTTGCCGTTGGAGGCCAGCGAAAAATCTCCGGCGCGGGTCAGAACGTTGCTGCCCCCATTGTTCAAAACAAAAAAGCCGTTTCCGTTTAACTGCATGTCGGTCGAGTTGCCGGTGGTATTGCTCGATCCCTGCGTAAAACTCGTCTCGTTTGAAGCCACCTGCACACCCTCGCCCAACTGAATCGCATCGCCTGAGCCCGTCGATCCGAGTTGCTGAGAAAACAAGTTGGAAAAGTTGGTAGTCTGCGTCTTGAAGGCCGTGGTACTCATGTTCGATAAATCGTTCGCAATGGTATTCAGCGCCGTTGAATCGGCGTTGAGTCCGGTAAGCGGAATGTAGAAACTTGCCATGGTGCTTCTCCTCAGAGTGTGAACGGTGTTCTGTGCTGGCCCGTCAATGTCACATTCTGCCGGGTCGCTCGGCGAACAAGACTTATTGGGCTCCAGAGAGCCGGTTTGCGATCGACTGTGTATGGGACTGCCCATTCAGGGCGTGGCCCACTCGATTGGCCGCCGCCCTAGCCTCGGGAATACTGAGGTTGCCGGGTGCGCTCATCGTGCTAGTAGCGGGAAACGCCGGGTTGCTGGCTGCCGATCCAAGTGCTGAGACAGATGCCGGCGTGACGGATGTGTGCGCAGCAGCGGCCGGAACTTGCCCGCTGGCGCTCTTGCCGGTAAGGCTTGAAGCGGATGAGACAACCCCTGGCGAGGGAGAACTACTGCCTGAGCTGCTGGTCGAGCTTCCCAGCGCGGTCGACAGGTTCCCATTGATATCGATTAGTTGCTCCAGGCTGTTTACCGAAACAAGTTGGTTGATGTACTCGTTGGGATCGGTGTTTGCGGTTGGGTCCTGGTTCTGCATCTCAGTCACCAGCAGCGTGAGAAAGTCGTTGGCCGAGATGCCGGCTGAGGAACTGCTCGAACTGTCTGTGCTTCCGTTGTCCGTAGCTGTGCTGGCCATGGGGCTTCTGCCCGCTCCCGTCAGGGCCTGCCCCGCCGTGTATTGCTGGTTCAAGATTCCTGCCATTGCCGCCATTTTTCCCGCTCCTCTTCTGCCGGTTTCGCTTCGATCCGGCGTTCCTGCTTCCCAGATTCCCGCACTCAAAAACTCTATCCAGCCTTGCCGCAGCCGCTTGCCTGCATCCGGTCGCTTCGTCCAGCTCAGGCCATCACCGATATATGAACGCTCCCTGTCCCTGCATCGTAGGTCTTTCCGTCTATCCTGCCGATCTCCGCCGAAACCTCCTGCGAAGCCGCGACACTCGTGCTCGAAACACCTGGCACACTATTCGTTGGCGATTCTGCCCCGGCGCCCTGGCCAGCATGTGGGCTCTCTCCTTGATTGAAACCCTGGCTCATACCTTGGTTCATGTCTTGCCCCGCACCCAGCCCCGCCTCCCGGTTCTCCGGCGCCGCCAGTGTCAGAGTTTCGACCGGCGTGTGCTGCTCAGCGAGATACGAGTTCAATCCGGCCAGGTGGCCGCCCAAGGTCACTGCCGCGTCCGCAGACCCGGGTACCAGAGAGGCATGAACGCCGCCTCCGCTCATATCCGCGCGCACGCCCACCCAGCCCAGGGTTGGATCCTGAAATCCCGCCTCGGCCCGCTGCGCTCCGGCATGAATCCACGCTGGCTTCCCTGGGACGCTCCCGCCATCGAGAGCGGCAAAGGTCTCCGTGGCATTCGCTCCAGAGGATGAATGGGCTGAACTTCCGGTCAGGCCGCCCGCGGCAATCGCCGCCCCATGTGCGCTCGCCGGGTCGTGCGCCATGGCCGACACGTTTGCAGGCGCACCGGAAATTTGACTGTTCGGAGTGGTATTTCCATTCGCGGCTGATCCTCCCGCACCGGGTGAGTGGGCCACCCACTGCGCGTCCTGCTTTGCAGACCTTCCGCCGGAGGGCAGGCTGGGTTTGGCAGCGATGGGGTTGAGAGCGGCAGATGGACCAACCTGCCCGATTTGCAACGCTGCGTCGCCATTGGCGGATAACCCATGTTCTGCGTCTGTGTTGACGATCGGGGCTGAGACGGCTTCCAATCCCTGGCTTCCGGGTTGTGTTTGGCTCCGGCCCTGCGCGCGCATCTCACGCGGCGCTTCGATATGGCCTAGACTCCGGCCCGGCGCAGCCTCTTCGCCGCAACTCACAAGCTCGGTTCCGTCCTGTCCCTCCTCAAGCGTCGCGTTGCGCCCGCCGGACTGCACCGCTGTATCCGAGGCTTTTTCGGACAGGTTCTGCACTTCAGTGGTGACCGTCGCATGATTCCCGGCGATACTCGTCCTTGCAGCGCGAGTGGCGGTTACCTCCGCGTCCGGCGGATGCACTTGGCTGGAGCTTGGAGCAATATCGACTGGTAAACCGGTAGAAAGAGCCGCACCAGAAGGTTGCGGCGTTGCTTTGAAGGCTGCTTGGCCCGCCTCTGCTTGTGCCGGCGTGGCGAAGGGAACATTGCCGGCCTTCGCAAAATCCATATCCGTCGCATGGGGCGCCGTGGCGGCATTCAGCCCGGTTTTCATGCCGGACTCGGTCGAGTGAGCGCCATGCGCGGATTCTGGCGCATTGGATGCCGCCCGCCTGGAGACAAGTACTCCCGTTTGCCCACCCTGGATTGCAACCCGCACCCCGGACAGGGACAGTTTCTTCGGGTACTCCGCCGATCCGCCTTGCTCAGCTCGGCCCTGATGCAAAATCCCCGATGCGCCTCCGCCGCGGATTAAGGCTGCCGGCAAACCCGTTGGATCCGGCTTGGCCAAAGCGGTTTTATTCGAGGGGGCATCTCCCTCTTCTCCAGCCCCTTCCTTTTCGATTCCGTCCAACCCCGCTTCCAGTGAAGCCAGCACCGACTGCCAACTGGAGCGGAAGCTCCCCAAGACCGGCACGGTAGTTAAAGAAGAATCCGTGGCTTGCGCGCCGGCCAACCCCGCGCTGAGAGCATGTCCAAAGGCCGGACTCTGTCCCTGCGCCGGACGCCCGCCTGCACCCATCTCGATTCCTGCGGCAACGCTCATGACCAGAATGGGTGCAGATACTGTGCCAAAAGGCGACAGGCAAAGGTTAAAGCTTTGTCAGGAATGGAATCGTAGATTCCGTTTCGGGAACTGCGCAAACTTCAGCGGACGTTTCCCCTCAAGTTCCCTACGCCGCGTTTCTGGGGTGAAGGTTGTCAGCCTGAAATGCGCGCGCTGCGGAGTGGGCCGGTTCCTCTTCGGCCTCGGTTCGATGCATCCGGTCGCCATACCAGTCGTCGAGCGACTGTTGCCCGCGCCGGCCGGCATCGAGGGCGTCGCGCGCTTCGGTCTCTTCGATCAGAGTCTCGGCCTGACGGCGCTCGACCCTCCGGGCGAGAAACTCTTCGCGCAGGCCGAGAACATGGAGCTCCGCCTCCGTGATTCGCGGCCCCAGCGCCGCGGCGCGGCAACCGGCGGCGCGCGTCTCCTCCAGACCGGCCAGCCGGTCCGGCAACTCCCCATTGCTGGCGCTTCTTAGCACCAGCCTCCGCCCCAGGCGCTCCCGCTCGGCGGTTGCAGCCAGCGCACCTTCCAGGCGATTGAGCTCGCCCACCGCGGACTCAAGCGCCAATCGGCTTTGTTCTTCCTCGATATTGCGGATATTCAGTAGACGGCGCAGCGCGCGCGAGACAGCCATGGCTTACACCTCCCCTGCCAACGCCGACAGGCGGCGCACGCAATCGGAAAAGCGCACCTGTTCGCGCGCATCCTGGGTCATGAACGTCCGCATCGCCTCCCGTGCGCGCAGGGCGCGATCCAGTTCCGGGTCCGCGCCGGGCTTGTAGGCGCCAATGCGCACCAGGTCCTCGGAGCGCGCATAAACCGCCATCAGCTTGCGCAACAGCGCGGCATGTTCGCGATGAGCGGGCTGGGTCACGGAAGGCATCAATCGGCTGATCGAGTCCAACACCTCAACCGGCGGATACCAACCCTCGGCCGCCATGGCCCGCGAGAGCACCACGTGACCGTCCAGCAGCGACCGCACCGCATCCACCAAGGGGTCCTGCTGATCGTCACCCTCCATCAGCACGGTATAAAAGGCCGTGATCGAGCCCACGCGAAACTGCCCCGTCCGCTCCACCAGCCGCGCCAGCCGTGTAAACACGGAGGGCGTATACCCCTTTGCAGTAGGTGGCTCCCCTGCGGCCAGCCCGATCTCCCGCGCGGCCATGGCGAAGCGGGTCAGCGAATCCAGCACCAGCAGAACATGCTTGCCCTGCGCGGCAAAAAACTCGGCCACCGTGGTGGCGGCCAGCGCCGCCCTCATGCGCATCAGTGGCGACTGGTCGGAGGTGGAGACCACCACCACCGAACGGGCCCGGCCCTCCACGCCCAGCGAATCCTCAAGAAACTCACCCACCTCGCGGCCCCGCTCGCCCACCAAGCCCACCACCGTCACGTCGGCCTCGGTATTGCGGGTCATCATGCCGATCAGTGTGCTTTTGCCCACTCCCGAGCCGCCGAAGATGCCCACCCGCTGTCCACGCCCCACGGTCAGCAGGGCGTCGAGTACGCGGATGCCAGTACCCAGCGGCGTGCGGATGGGCGCGCGCTCAAGCGGCGAGCGCACCACTCCCTCCAGCGGCAGGGTCGCGGAAGCTGCCGGAGGCCGGCCCTCGTCGATCGGCGCGCCCAGCGCGTTCAGCACTCTCCCCATCAGCGCCGGACCCACCCCAATCTCCGGGCGCACGCCCAGAGCCGCCACCGAATCGCCAAAGCGAATGCCCTCAGTCGTCTCCACCGGCATCGACAGCACATTGGAGCCTCGGAACCCAATCACCTCCGCCAGATGCGGACGGCCGTACTGGTCCGTAATCTCGCAGCACTCGCCCACAGAGGCCAGCGGTCCCGCCGATTCGATGGTCTGCCCAACCGACTCGAGAACCTGCCCGCGCCAGCGCCATGGCTGGCCGCGCTCCAGGCGTTGGAAGTAACGATCGAGAAGCGGCGCTTCCTGAGTCGTCAGCAAAGTTGTCATACGCGTGCCTCCTGTTCTATGCCTTGCGCCTCGTCCACCGCCGCGCCTGCCCTGCGCCCACCGGCTCGGTCGAAGAAGCCGCGCTCAATCTCTCCCAACTGCGCCCGTATCCCCAGATCCACCGAGCCAAGCTCCGTTTCAATCGTGCAATCGCCCAGCCGCATTCCCTCTCCGGCAAGAACCACGGGCTTGACCCGCAGCCTGGGAAAGAGCGCTACGGTTTCGCTCCACAGGCCCAGCTCGGCGGGGGGAACGCGCAGGCGCACTTGGGTCGAGCCAGAGAGCTGCCCGAGGGCCACCCGCACTGCGCCGGTCAAGAGCAGCGGGTCCATTTGCGCCTCGCGCCGCAGGATGCGGGCTGCCACCGCCAGAGCCAGCTCGACCACCTCGTGCTCCACCGCCTGCAGATACCGGTCGCGCTCCGCAGCAAAGCTCTCAATCAACTCCGCCGCCTGGCGCGTGCGCTGTTGTTCGGCCGCCGCCTGGGCCGCCGCCTGCGCTCCATGTTCGGCTTGGCGGCCCTCGATGCGGCCCTGCTCGCGGCCAGCCTCGAAGGAACGGCGGGTTTCGGTGGCGAGCCGCTGCTCAAACTCGGTGCGTGCTCCCGCTTCCTTTGCCATCTCCGTGCGATTTTGCGGGGCTTCTTCGGGCGTGCCGCCCACCGTCTGAATCGCCCAGTCATTCCACGTCGGCATCGCGGGCGCGCCGGGGTCAGCAGGATATTCAAAGACCTCAATCCGTCCCGATACGCCGCTCTCAATTGCCGTTCCCGTCTGCCGCACGGATTACCTCCTGCTCAGCTATTAGTAGTCAGCTATCAGCAAGAGCCGAACCACTTATCCCTGTCCTCTAACCCCTGATCCCTGACCCCTAATCCCTCATTAAGCCAGCATCTCGTCTCCGGTCTCCAGCTTGAGAACCACCTTGCCCTCGGTCTCCAGCCGCCGGGCCAGGTTCAAAATTTCCTGCTGAGCCTGCGCCACCTCGCGCGAGCGCACCGGACCCAGCACTTCCATGTCTTCCTTCAGCATCTCCACGGCACGCGAGCTCATCGCCTTGAAGATCTGCGCGCGCAGCTCGTCGTTTGCTCCGCGCAAAGCCAGCGCCAACTGCCGCTTGTCCACCCCGGAGACGATCTCGCGAATGGTGGCCGGAGGCACCGTGACCAGGTCTTCAAAGGTGAACATCAGATTGCGAATGCTCAGGGCCAGCTCCGGTTCGGCGTCCTCGATGGTTTCCAGAATCTTCTTCGACTCCTCGGCGTTGAGCCGGTTCAGCAGGTCGGCCACCGCCTTGAAGCCGGAGTAGCTCTTGCGGGCGGTGTCGCCCACGTTCTCCAGGCGGCGATGCAGAATGTGGGCCACCTTCTGCGCCATCTCCGGCGAAAACTGGCGCATCTCAGCCAGCCGCTGGATGGAGACCACTTTGTGATCCTCGCTCAGGTTGTCCAGCACCAGCGAGGCCCGCCGCGGATCGAGATGGGCCAGCACCAGCGCGATCGTCTGCGGATGCTCCTGATCGAGCAGCTTGCCCAACTGCTGAGGATCGGTGCGCTGCAACTTGGCAAGATTGCCCTGCGCGGCCTCCTGCGAACGGCGCACCAGCATCAGCAGGTCGTCGGCGCGCTCTTTGCCAAAGGTTTCCATCAAAAGGCGGCTGGCATAGTCCAGGCCGCCGTGAATCATGAAGTTCTGCGTCTCCAAAAGCTCCCAGAACTCTTCCAGAATCTCAGCGGAGAGCTCCGGCGTAATCCCGCGCAGGTCGGCCAGCTCCTCGGTAAGCCGCTGCACATCCACTTCGGGGAGCGCGCGCAGAATTTCCTTGGCCAGGTCTTCGCCGACGGCTACCAGCAGCACGGCCGCCTTGCGCAAGCCGGATATGTTCGCCGAATGGCGGCGCTTTGCTGCCCCGTTCTCATTTCCCTGTTCGGCCAAGGCCCGTTCCTTTCACTCCGCACACGTTCTCTATAAGCAGACATTTATCCGCTGTACTCAAAACCATCAGTGATTCCCATCCAGCTTGCCCGACGGCTAGTCGGAGTGAATCCAGCTCTGCAACAGACGCGAACTCTGCGTCGGCTCCCGTTTCAGGTGCCCCGTGACCTGCTCGAAGATCTCCTGTGTTCGAATTCGCTCGGGGTCAAGCTCGGCAGGCTCCGGGGGTCTCAAGGCCGGTTGCGCCGTGCCGCCCGGCAACTCCTTACCGGCCCCTCTTGCAGCATCCCTGGACTCCAATCGCACGCGGCGCAGCGCGGGACGCACACCGAAAGCCAGCACCACCAAAAGGCCGATCAGCAGAGCAACATACTTCACCACCACGGGCGAATTCTCCGCCTTCGTCAGCACCTGCTCAGGCAGCGAGACGGGCAGCGGAGCGCGATTCCCATCGAATCCCAGATCCTCGACCGTCAGCAGATCGCCTCGGACCGAGTCGAAGCCCACGGCCGCCTGGGCCAGCGCCGTCAGGTGATGCAGCTCATCGGCCGAGCGGGGCTGCCATACCGCTGCCTTGCCCTTTTCAGCAACCTGCATCAGCCGGTCGTTCACCACAATGGCCGCGGTCATCCTTCGCACCCTGCCCGGATTCTCAAGCACATGCCGCACCGTTTTTGTGGAGGCATAGGTTCCCGACTCAGTTTTGGCGGTTTGCGGAGGCGCGGTTTGTTGCGGGTAAACGGGCAGAGCCTGCGAGTTGGGCGCGTTGGAGGCGGTGCCGGGTACGCCGGCAGCCACCGGCTGCGCTCCCGCAGTCTGTTCGGTGCGCTGCATGGAGAGAGTCACCGTCTGGTCTGGATCGTAATTTTCGTCGGTCTCCTCGGTCTCCGCCGGGTTATAGTCCAGGGTCACTGAAGCGCGCACATTCCCTGCCCCGGTCACCGGCTCCAGGGTGGCGACCAGCTTGTCTTCGAGTGCCTGCTCCGCACTCAGCCGCAAGGCATCGGCGCTCTTGGGACCAAGCGGCAGGTGGCCGGAGGCATCGACCAGAATCACACGCTCCGGCGTCAGCCCATCGACAGCCGAGGCCACCAGATTACGGATCGCCTCCGGCTCGCCTTCGGCCAGCGAGCGATGCCGCAGCTTGATCACCACCGAGGCCTTGGCCGGCCGTTCCGCCTCGCGAAAAAGCGAATCGTGGGGCATCACGAGATCGACACGCGCCGACTCGACATCGGACAATGTGCTCACCGTGTGCTCCAGTTCGCCCTCCAGAGCTCGCTGATAGCTTACCTGCTCGTCAAACTCCGAGCCCACCCAGTTGGGCTTGTCAAAGATCTCAAAACCCATCCGTCCACTCTTGAGGCCTCCTTTGGCCGCGGTGGCCAGCCGCGCTTTGTCCAACAGCGGGGCGGGAACCAGAATGCCCGCTCCATCGGCAGTCGCTTCAAAGGGAATTTGCGCCTGGGAAAGAATCTGGCTGATCTGGCGAGCGTCGTCAGGGTCAAGGTTGGCATAAAGCGTGCGCCAGTCGGTGCGCAGCGCATACCAGAGCAGCCCGCCCGCCAGAGCTACGAGCAGCACTGCGGCCACTGCCGCCCAGCTTCGCTCGGCGGGCCGCATAGCAGTCCAACTTACCCGCCCCCGCCCCCAGAGCCCGGCGAGCCTGTCGGTCCAGCGGGGTTGTCCTGGGGGGGGCGGCGCGCTTCTCTCCAACTGTGTTCCCGTGGCCATGATTCCGGTGTCCTGCCGCGTTTCTCAAAACTCGTCTTCGAGCAGCCTTAGAACTGCATTCCAATCACCTGCTGGTAGGCCTGGACCGCCTTGTTGCGCACGGCCAGCGCCATTTCAAAGGCCATCGTGGCCTTCTGGGTGGCAATCATTGCCTGATGCACATCCACGCCGGAGCCGGTCATCAACCCCGCCACCGTGGAGTGCGCCTGGTCTTCAAGCTGGCTAACCTGGCCGATTGCGTCCGTCATCAGATCGGAAAATGGAGCGGGCGCGGCTCCCTGGGTTGATTTCGATACGCTGTCCGGAAAACCGCCCGCGCCAGCCGAATTGGAAAGAGAGGTAGCGACTGCACCGATTGGGTTCATTGCAGATTGCATCGATCCTCCGTTTTACAGGTCATGTTGATTTGCCTCATGTCCGACCTCTTTCCGCCGATAAGAAAAACAACTCGGTACCGGCTGCCCACTTGCGACTTGACTATCTCCAGAGCCGACGCTACGATTTGGCGATCTCCAGCGCCGACGCGATCATGCCCTTCTCGGCCTGCACGGCAGAACTGTTCAGACCATAAGCACGCGTCGCCCCCATCAGGTCCACCATCTCTGTGAGCGGATTAATATCGGGATAGGCGACATATCCATCGGGGCCCGCATCGGGATGGCCCGGATCGTAGCGCTTGAGCGGAGGCGAAGGATCTTCAACCACCTGCGCGATATGCACCCCCGGAGCCACCGGACCCGCGCCCACGAGATTGAGCGTCGGCAGAGCCCCGGAAGCCAATGAGCCGGCAGCCAGCAAGCCAGAAGTTGAAAAGCCCGAAGCCAGCCCGCCCGAAGCCGCCGCCAAACTGTCGAGAAACCCCGGCTCGCCCCGATCGGCGGCGAAGACCACGTATTGGCGGCGGTAGGGTCCGCCTTCGGCGGTGCGCGTTGTCTCCGCGTTGGCCATGTTGGCCGCCACTACCTCGGCGCGCATTCGCTCGGCCTGCATGGCCTCGCCCGAGGTTTCCATCAACCCAAAGAGATTCATCCTGCCGCCTTCTTCCATGTTGCGCGATCGCTGACCATGGCCCTACTTGTCGGAATGGATCGCATCCATAACCCGCTGGTACTCCTGGCGAAGCAAAGCCACGCCCGTCTTGAACTTCAGTTGCGCCTCAGCCAGATTCAGACCTTCTCTGTCCATGGAGACGTTGTTGCCATCGGGCCGCGCAATCAGTCCGTCCACCGCCTTGAGCCGTACCGGGCGCGGGGTTCGTCCTTGATCCACGCCGTCCATCGCCTCCCGCATCTCCGCCTCGAAGTCCATTCCCACAGCCCGGTAGCCGGGGGTGTCGATGTTGGCCATGTTCACGGCGGTCAGCTTGGCCTCCGCCGTGGACAGGTCCAGATAACGGGCCAACTGGTCGCTCAGCCGGGTCTCGATCTCCATGCCCATCGCGCCTCCTCGGACGGATTGCTCAGTTCACGGCGAATCCGAATTCGATATCCCGTGCGGTAAGGACTGCCTCGTCGCCGGCCAGGATAGCCCCCCGCTCCAAAACATGTTCGAGCTCGCGCACGTTGCCCGGCCAATTGTGGGCCGCCAGCTTGGCCAGCGCCCCCTCATCCACCCGTTTGACCGGCGCTTCGCGGCCCATCTGCCGCATGAAATGCTCGACAAGCAGGGGCAGGTCCTGGGCATGCTCGGCCAGCGCGGGCGTGCGGATGAGGAAGACAGCCAGCCGGTAGTAGAGATCGGCGCGGAAGCTGCCCGATTGGGTGTCCTGGGCCAGCGGGCGGTGGGTTGCGGCCACAATGCGCACATCCACTTTCACGGTCTCGTTGTCGCCCACCCGTTGCAGCTCGCCGCTCTCCACAAATCGGAGCAGCTTGGATTGCAAACCCAGCGGCATCTCGCCGATTTCGTCCAGAAACAGCGTGCCTCCGTCAGCGGCCTCAATGCGCCCAATGCGCCCCTGCACCGCTCCCGTGAAGGCTCCCCGCGTGTGCCCAAAAAGTTCTGCTTCGAGCAACGCCTCGGGAATCGCCGCGCAGTTGATGGCGACAAACGGCTTGCGGCTTCTTGCCGACAGCCGGTGCAGGGCCTCGGCCACCAGTTCCTTGCCTGAGCCGGTCGGACCTTCGATCAGCACCGGAGTCATGCGCGGTGCAACGCGGCGCACGCGGCGGCCAATTTCTATCATGCAGGGCGCGTTGCCGATCATATCTGGCAGCCTTTCGCTGGACGCCACATCGCTGCCCGCCATCACGGCATCGGCTCGAATCGGAATGGCCTTCGCAGAGATCGATTGCAACTGGATCGGAGCAGCAGCGGCCTCCTGTGCCGCGATGACGGGAAAAACCGCAGCGGCATCGGCCACCATTGACAAGGAGTCGGCAAGCGCCGCGCTCGACGCCGTGTCTGCCCGGTTGAGCGTCGGCGCTGTATTCCATGCGGCTGTATCAGTATCCTGGCAGCGGCGCAATGCATAAAGCAGTTCCTGGCGGTAGGGACCGCGCGGACTTTCCTCTGAGGAGCTCCCGCTTGCGGTCACCAGATCCACCTGGGGAAAGGTGCCCCGGAAGTCCTTCAGAAACTCGGCCAGCTCAAGATCTGGCAGCCACGAGTCGACAATCATGGCCTCAGGTGGAGCGGCCTCGGATTCAGTCCAGGCCTGGGCGCCGCCCTCAGCCTCGCGCACCTGCCAGCGTAGGCCGGTGAGAACTTCTGAGAGCCGCTGGCGGAAGCTGCGATCGGCGCTGGCCACCAGCGCGGTGCGTGGCCGGATGCGTGGGACGGCGGGAAGAACGGGAACGGGTAAAGACAGCATGTATAGTCTCCTGAGAAGTCGAACGGGTTGATGAACGGTTGAATAGAAATCAATACACTTCAGAGATTGGGCTGGGAGCTGCCGCGCTGCTGGAAGACAACGCGAGCGGCGCGAGCAAGGATACGGTAGGGGCGAGACTGAGCTCAGCCTCCGAAGGCACCATGTAGCCCCGTCCGCGCACCGTCTGGATCAGTTGGCCCGGAGGCGGATCCTTCAGCTTGCGGCGCAGATAGTTCACATACACATCCACGATGTTGGTGGTCTGCGCCGGCTCCATATTCCACACTGAATCCAGCAGCTCAACCCGCGAGACGCACTGGCCGCGGTTGAGCATCAGGTGTTCGAGCAGCGCAAATTCCTTGTTGGTGAGCAGAATCAAGTCGCCTCCGCGACGAGCCGTATGATCCAGCCGGTCCAGTTCCAGGTTCCCCGCCCGTAACTGGAGCCGCGCTTCCCGCTTGCGCCTCAACAGTGCCCGGCAGCGCGCTCGCAGTTCATGCAGGCTGAAGGGCTTAATCATCAGGTCGTCGGCGCCGCGGTCCAGACAGCGAACCCGCGTATTTACCTCCTGCCGGGCGGTCAGCACCAAAACCGGCAGATCAGCATCCAAGGCGCGCAACTCTTCCAGCACCTGTTCGCCATCCTTGACCGGCATGTTCAAATCCAGAATCGTCAGATCGGGCATCTCCTGGCGAAACGCCTCCACTGCGGCTCCCCCGTCACAGGCCAGACGAACGCGATGTCCGTCGGCCTCCAGGCCTCGGCTTAGAAACAATCCCAGCGCCTGATCGTCTTCGGCGATTAACAACCTCATGGCAGCCTTTCCATTCGGCAGCGCCCTCAATCTGCGGCGCTTGCCGCTCCGCCGGTTCTCAACTGCCAGCGGAGTTCACCGGGCCGCTTAGCAGGTGCTAACCATTGGCCCTCCTCAACCTTCACGCGGAAGGATGGGGAACTCAAGGCTGGAATGAAGAAAGAAGGCGAGGCGATTCCATATCTAGCTATGTTCAGAATTGGGGTTCTAATATAGGCCGTTGAACACGGTCTTGTGATGGCGGTCACGACCGGCAATGCGTTCTATTCACAATGCGCAAAAAAAGGCCCGCACAAAGCACGTTTGCTCAATCGCTCACGCGCTACAAAGGAGACGAGTCCACGCCCCTCCAGCCTTATCGTTTGGGTCTTGAGCCATTCGAGCTAGAGGCTGCCTTTTGTTGATACATTGCGGCGTCAGCCCGCGAGAGAAGCCACTTCAGTTGTTCCCCGTAACAGTATTCCGCAAGGCCGAGGGAAGCGTTGACCTTCAACTTGAGCGGGCCGTTCATCCCATGCACCGAGTAGCTCCCGCAGACCCATTCGATCAGGCGATCGGTCTGCTTCTTGGCCTCTTTCATCGAACAGTCCAGGAGGATGATGAATTCGTCGCCGCCCCACCGCCCAACGATATCGTTTGTGCGGCATCTGGATTTCAGTTCTGAGGAGAACAGCCGCAGCAGCTCATCGCCGACCATATGTCCGTGGTCGTCGTTCACCTGTTTGAATCCGTCAATGTCGATCATGGCAACGCAAAACGGAAGCGCTGCCTTCATACGCGTCTCGAGCTGGAACTCAACGGAATGGCGGCTGCGCAGCCCGGTGAGCGAGTCGCTGGACGCAAGATGCTCGGCCTCTTCAAGCTTGGCCTGGAACTGTGTGACTTTCACTTGAAGCTGGTCAATGACTGCCTTGCCTTCGGCTGTCATCCGGTCGATCGACGTCTTCAGCTCTCCGGCGCTCTTCTCGATGGAGGCGCGGATCTGGGTCAGATCATCGAGGTTGGCAATTGTTTTCAGGCGGGTCGTGACTTCGGTCACCTGCTTTGCGCAGAGCTGGTCACGCGCGCCAACAGATTCGGCGGTGCGGGCCATAATCAGCAGGATGTCTTTGACCTCGGCGGCCTTCTGCTGGTAGTGTCGGGCGGCGCGTCCACCCCAATCCTGCAACTGCTCCCGGACGTTCTTTTCCGTTGCTGCCATTGTCTGGGAAGACATATCCCGAGAAATGCCATTCCCGAGTTTTCCAAGGATCTGCTGGAGCTCTTTCCCAAGACCGGGACAGACATCCAGGCTGTAGGTCCCCATTCCCAGCAACGCAGAGCAGTACGCACTCAAAGCAGCGGAAAGGAGTGCTTCCTCTTCCGACGGACACTCCACGGTCGAGCCTGCATGTGCGGCATCGAGATATTTCTTCAGCGAGATCATCTACCCTCACAGCGCCGGAGTTCAAAGGAATGGAAACGCACAGAGTTCAAACTTGCTTATCGGCACAAGTCTGTTTTTTCTTGAACGCCGGCATTCGCATATGTCTATCTTTTGCCTCACTCGATCTAAACGATAAGAAGAAGTTATAGCGGTTCCACAATTGCTATACTCCGGGAGCACTACCCTCAAATGGCTTCCTTCTCAAGAAAATGCCACCTTTCACGAAACAAAGAAGGACACGTTAATTGTGGATCGGCTCTAGCTTCTTATCGCCCTACAAGGCGAAAGGATTGGGCCGAGATTGATTCTGTAAAGTTCTGTAGAAGCATCTGAGCGGCACAACGAAGAGAGCCGAGAGGTCGATTACCAAGGGTTTTATCTACCAAACGGCATGCCAGAGGAGGAAGAGGATGGAAACGCATGGACAGACCGTGCTGAGAGCAGCGAAGGAACAATTGAGATTACTGTAAAAAACAACGCCCCGGCTGAGCCGGGGCGTTGTAAACATGAGTTGAATTTCTGAAATACATCGACACCCAAGAGCCGATTACGTGCCCTTCTGGAATTTATTGACTTGCGGCAGTCGAAGTCTGATTCGCCTCGTAAACTCCAACGCCGGTACCCACGCCGGCGGCAACCACCACTCCAGCGATAATGAGGCCCTTGGCTGAAAATGCGCCTGCGGCAGCGGCGGCAGCGACGACCTTGCTGCTTTCGATTGCCACTACAGCAGATGCGCCGTTGTCTGGCGTAGCGCCAACCACGATCTTACCCGCAACCGAAACAGTCTTCCCAACCTGTTTGCCGAAATCCTTGCCGGTCAGCTCATATTTGACCCCGAGGACCGTGATGAAGTAGTGTCCACCCTCATCGCTGATGATGCCCGTCCCGGAGAATTCCGGGCTTGGCGGAGCAGATGCCTGCATCGCAAAAGTCAGCGGCTTGCCAGGATGCACGCTCGCCAAGAGTATACCCTGCTCGTTCGTTACGCCGAAGCTGCCCGTCAAGGCTGCGATTTCAACGCTGTTGGCTGACTTGACTGAAACCACCCCCCTGGAGTTGGGCTCATTCGGAGTGAAGCGAAGACCGTTTGCTTCAACCTGAAATGAACTGGGAGCCGCCAACTCGCTTTCTCCGCGCTGGAGCACGAGGCGATCGAAATACAAAGTTCCGCGCGAACTGGTCGACATTGTGATCTCGGTACCCTTGCCCAGCCGCAGATCCGCGCTAGCCTGACCAGTTTCGACGACCGATCCATCGAAAAGCGTAGCGTTGCCCTTGACCATATAGCTGTCAACGCGGATGTCTCCACGAGCGCTTGCGGTTCCGATGGAAACCGGCCCGGCAACCGCATAGGGTGACAAGCACAAAAGAACTACCGCCGCCTTTAACCTATTCAACATTTCGCGCCTCCATCCCTTTTAGCGCAGACACGGTGCTCTGCGCACAGGAACCGACACTCCCTGTATACGCCAAAATCACGCCTTACGCAAGTACTTTTTCCTTTAAGATCAATGCTTTGTGTCATACTCGCGTCATACAGCGGACGAGCCCATGGCTGCCGGATATGAGTACCGTCGGGCCATAACGGCTTTTGCGCGTTGCTTTTGGCACGAATCTTGAGCCGGACACAACTCCATCGTCGCCAGCAATTTGCCGGGACCAAAAGCTCCTGTATCAATCTTTGAAGGTGAATATGACCGTAGCTCGGCATTCTCTCAGATAGAGGCGTGAATTTATCCTCACGCCCCTGAGGAGAAGACACAGGGTCTGAAAACTCAGACTTCGAACGAAGCCGCTGCGGCGGCGGACGCGTTCGCGTGCGGATGAACCGGCTTTTGCGGCTGCCGGGATAGCTTGGTTCACAGAGAAGGAGGATTCTCTGTGAACCAACTACGTCAGCTCATGCTTGAGGAGTTGCACCGCCGCAACTTCGCCGCCACAACCATCCGCACGTATATGCACGGTGTGACGCACTTCAGCCGGTACTTTCGTCGCTCGCCCGATCAGCTTGGCCCTGAGGAGATTCGCAAGTATCAGGCCATGCTCTTCACCAAGTTGAAGTTGAGCCCGAACACTGTGATCCTGCGGCTGGCTTCGCTACGATTCTTCTACATTCACGTGTTGAAGCGCGGCTGGAGCATCGCCGAGACGCCCTATCCGAAGAAGGTGCGTCGCCTTCCAGAGGTACTCAGTCAGGAAGAGGTCGCGCGACTGATTGACGCCGCTGATACACCTTTTCATCGCATCCTGCTGATGACCCTTTATGCCACCGGCGCACGCCGCGCAGAAGCGGCCCACCTGAAGGTCAGCGACATCGACAGCCAGCGGATGGTGGTTCACATCCGAGAGGGCAAGGGCGGCAAGGACCGCGATGTCATGCTCAGCCCGAAGCTGCTCGATGAACTGCGCATCTACTGGCGCGGCCTCCGGCGCAAGCCGAAGGAGTGGCTCTTTCCCGGCAACCGCTGGCACACTGCAAGTTATCCAGTCACCACCAAGGTCCTTTGGAGCGCCTGCCAGATCGCCGCCGAACGCGCCGGGCTTGAAAACAGGAACATTCACCCGCACACTTTAAGACATTGTTTCGCGACACATCTTCTCGAAGCCGGCGCTGACCTTCGTACCATCCAGATACTGCTCGGCCATCGCGATCTCGAAGTAACGACCATCTATCTGCATCTTTCCCAACGGCACCTCAGCGCGACCGCCAGCCCGCTCGATGCGCTCACCTTCTCTTCACAGGGAGGACATAAGCACAGCTGATGAGCCGGCCTCTCCTGGAGATGGCCGATATTGTTCGCTGTGCCGGACAGTCTTTCATTGAACGCAGTCACAGATGGATCAACTGGCAACACCGAAAAGTGCTGCTGGCCATCGTGCGCTGCCGCACCGCCGCGCTGGGCGGTCATCGCGATCGCTGCACCGGCTGCGGACATACGACCGCCATCTCGTACAACTCGTGCAGAAACCGGCATTGCCCAAGGTGCCAGGGCAACGCGCGCCAGCGCTGGCTACAGGCGCGCGGACGGGAACTGCTGCCTACCCGCTACGTCCATGCAGTATTCACTCTGCCGCGGGAACTGGCCCCGCTCGCGTTACAGAACAAGCGGCTCATCTTCAACCTGCTCTTCCACGCCAGCGCGGAGACGTTGATCGAGGTCGCTCGCGATCCACGGCATCTTGGCGCCGAGATCGGCTTCTTCAGCGTGCTCCATAGCTGGAATCAGCGCTTGCAGTTTCATCCGCATATCCACTGCGTGCTTGCTGCCGGCGGCCTCGCGCCGGACCACTCACGCTGGATCTCCGCCCGGCGCTCCTTCTTCCTGCCCATCGGCGTACTGAGCCGTGTCTTCCGCGGCAAGTTCGTCGCCGGACTTCGTAACGCATTCCAACGAGGTGAGCTCCAGTTTCACGGCAAGCTTCTGCCACTCGCCGAACCGCGCGCCTTTGCCGCATGGCTGCGGATACTGTTCCGTCACGACTGGGTCGTCTACTCCAAACGGCCCTTCGGCGGCCCGGAACATGTACTGCGCTATCTCGGCGCCTACACCCATCGCGTCGCCATCTCCAACGGCAGACTGGTAGCTCTCTCTGAACACAACGTCACCTTCCGCTGGCGTGATTCCGCCCACGGCAACAAGAAGAGGCTCATGACTCTGGCCGTCGATGAGTTCCTGCGCCGCTTCCTGCTCCATCTGCTGCCGCCCGGCTTCGTCCGCATCCGCAACTTCGGATTCCTGGCCAACAGGAACCGCGCTACACTCCTGCCACTCTGCTTCCAACTACTCGGCGCATCAGAGAAGCTCTCTGCTCCAGCTGCATCACCCGCCACCGAAGACGCTCACTCACTCTGGACCTGCCCTGTTTGCGGCGGAAATATGCATATCGTTGAACGGCTCTCCGCTGCGCAGCTCCTGCTCCGCTCTCCACCCCAAACTGGCCGGTGCGCCGCATGAATCTCTGTCCCCATCCTCGCCCTCTGCCCGTGCTCCGGCACGCATGCAGATCCCTTGTCCCATCTGCCCCGGAATGCGCTGCCGGCTATTGTTGCCGCCTCCACCTGGAACCTTCTGAGCGCAATGTCCCGCTCCATCCTGCCTTGTACACGCCCACTCCGACCTATAGAGCCGCCCTCGCAGCCCCTCCGGCCTTGATCGGACCCATTCAAAGTACATAGACCATTTTTCTCCCAGCGGGGGCGGCTTCCTTCAAGTCGCTGTATCAGAAGCGCCCCTCCCGAAGAGCATGTAGCTGCGCACTGCTGCGTGTCGGGGCGCTCCAGATACAGCACTAAGACTTCTGCACCCTCAGCGCAAATGAAATGGCGCCGATCATCATCCACGACCATCTGCTCTGCCGTGATCCAGCGAATTCGCGAAGGGAATCCGTGGGAGGAGAGGAACAGGCTGAACTTATCTTCGGCTTCTGCGAGGCTCAGAGGCGGGTCGGGAGAGGGGCCAGTCATGCGAAACTGCCTTTCAGTGCGCCAGCAGGTAGACGCCGATGCAGACCAGCACAGCGGCGGTCCAGCGGCGGCGATCTACGTTTTCCTTGAGGAAAATTTTGCCAGCGATGGCGTTAGTGACCAGCGTGAGCGAGGCTGAGGCAGGCGCGACCAGGCTCAGGTTGAGGTGGTTCAACGCAAAGAGTAGGGAGAAGAAGGCAAGAGCCAGAAAGCCGACACCGGCGAAGAAGAGCGGGCAAGTGAGCACGGCGTGAATAGCGCCCGTGAGGCCGGAGTGGGCACGAATCTCATCGAGATCGCCGACGGATTTCATGGCTGCGGCGGTGAGCACTTCGCCGGTCGTGGAGCAGAGGACGATGGCCGCGATCATGGCAGCGGCGGCCCAGAAACCGGTCAGGGAAGCAGGGGAGGGAATCGTCATTGCGGCTGCTCCTCGGCGATTTGGGCCGCGGGCTGCGCCGCAAGGGCGGCTTCGGGTCTCTCCGTCAACGACGGCCCATGCGCCACGAAGCCTACGCCGACCGTGATGAGCACAATGCCAGCCCAACGTTCGAGAGAGATGGGCTCCTGAAGCCAGAAGCGGGCCAGCAGGGCGACGATGACGTTGCCAAAGGCCGTGGCGGGGAGCACATACGTAAGATCGGCCCAGGAGAGAGCTGTGAGATAGCTGGCGAAGAAGCCGATGAGCAGCGCAATACCGAAGGCGATCCAGGGAGTGAAGACCGCTGCAATAAGAGTGGCGGGATGCGCCAGAGAGATGGCCGGCAGCTTAGTCATGCCGCGCGAGAGGCAGGTGTCGCCGAGGGGGGCGCAAATGGCCACTAGTCCCAGGATCATGTATTGGCGCGGCAGCAGTCTTTCGTGGGCCATTGGAATTGTGGTCCCGGGCAATCAGGACACTGCTTCAATCTACAGGGCGTTTCGTTTTTTCCGCATAAAGAACGGAATGGAAATGTGCCGAACTCAATTGGAAAGTACTCCCATCCTTACGACGAAAAGACTGCAAGGATGGGGTACCCAGATTGGTAAATGCTCTGGCAAAAAATCCCTACGCGCCTGCTTTTGCCGGGGTGGTTGGGTCGGCGTGGAGAGCACGCGAGGCCTTGACCATCTTGTTGCGCTCGGAGCGCAGTTTGAGAAAGGCCCTGGCCTCGACGTAGAGCCGGGGCAAATCGCGATTCACAAACGCCTTCCAAACGACACGGAACGCCGCTTTGGGACGGAAGTAGTACTCGTCGTAGAACTTGTGTACCATTTCCATCACGTAGTCGGTCGGCAATCCCGGATACTCGATGTGCGCCATCTGGTGACCGCCGCCGTCTTCCATGCGTTCATTGGTGATGAAGCCATTGGCCTTGGCGAAGTCGTAGAATTCGGTGCCGGGATAGGCGTGAGCGATGGATACCTGGATGGTTTCGCAGTCCAGGCCCTTGGCGAAGTTGATGGTGTTACGGATCGATTCCTTGGTCTCGCCGGGCAGGCCGAGGATAAAGTCGGCGTGGATGGTGAGACCCAGGTCGTGGCAGTCCTTGACGAAAGCGCGAGCGCGCTCGACGGTTGCGCCCTTCTTGATGTTCTTCAAGATCTGCGGGTCGCCGGACTCGAAGCCCACAATCAAAAGGCGGCAGCCTGCTTCCTTCATGGCCTTGAGCGTGTCATAGTCGGTAGTCACGCGCGAAGTGCAGCTCCAGGTGATGCCCACCGGCTTGAGTTTTTCACACAGCTCGATGGTGCGGGCCTTCTGGATGTTGAAGGTGTCGTCGTCGAAGAAGAACTCCTTAACATCGGGGAAGTTCTGCTTGGCCCATGCCAGCTCAGCCGCCACGTCGTCGGTGGAACGCTTGCGCCATGCGTGTCCACTGAGCGTCTGCGGCCAGAGGCAGAAGGTGCACTGCGCCGGGCATCCGCGGGTGGAATAGAGCGCGATGTAAGGATGGAGCAGAAAAGGTACGTTGTAGCGCGTCACGTCCATGTCGCGCTTGTAGATTTTTGTCGCCCAGGGCATGGCGTCGAGGTCTTCGATCTGCGGGCGGTCTGGGTTGTGTACGATCTTGCCATTCAGTTTGTAGCTGATGCCCAGAATCTCGCTGAGCGGCTTACCCTGGGCAAACTCGACGACGGAATAATCGAACTCGCGGCGGCAGATGAAATCCAGCGCGGAGCACTCATTGAGAGCGCGATCCGGGTCAGTGGTCACCGGCGGGCCGACAAAAGCAATGCGGATAGAGGGATTGGCGGCCTTAATGGTTTCCGCCAACCGCTGGTCGCCTTCCCAGCCGACAGTCGAGGTGAAGAGCACAAGGAACTCGTACTCCTTGCAGATGTTGATTGTCTCTTCAGCGGAGACGTGGTGAGGTGGCGCATCCAGAACGCGCGATCCTTCCAACAATCCGGCGGGGTAGGTCAGCCAGACCGGGTACCAGTAGGACTCAATCTCGCGCGTAGCCGGCCAGCGCGAGCTCGCGCCGCCGTCAAAGTTCTTGAACGAGGGCGGATTCAGAAAAAGGGTTTTCAGGGGCATAGGCATCCCTTTCATTCTAACATTCCGGCAAATTGCCAGCCGGATTTCCCGATTTTATGTTTACTTTGCGTGCAGTTCGTTGAGCCAGTCTTCCATATGGCCGAGGGCGCGCAGCAGGTTGAGGCGAGCCTTGGACAGGTCGAGCGAGGCGTCGAGCGCATCCTGGTATTTCTGGCGCTCGTCGATGCGGGCTAACTGTTCGGCTTTCGGGGTCAGTTGGGGCTGGGGATTGGGGCCGGTTTCAGCGCCGTTGCCAATCTCTAGCTGGGTGAGTACGGTCTTGAGCTGCGTATCGGCAATCTGCTGCTTTAGACTCGCAACTTCGGCCAGGGCATCAAGTTCGCGCAGGTTGCCGGTGAGGGTGGCAATCTGAACGTCGTTTTGCTTGCGGGCTTGTTCGGCTTCGACGGTGGCTCGCAAGGCTTCGGCTGCCGTTCCTTTGGCTTTGGCGCGGAGAGTGAAGTCGAAAAAAGGTACCGTGATCTGAAGGCCGAATGTGATGTTATTTGGTTGAAAGGTATTCGGCTGGTAATACTTCTCGTAGTTGTTTAATTCGTTGATGTCATAGTTGTATACGGCCCCGAATCCGATCTGGGGTCTGCGCCATGACAGGTCGTCTCCTTTGGCCTGGAATTGCTTGGAACGCGCCGTTGCACCCGCAGCGTCGATACCGGGGAGGCTGCGCTGAGCTTCCTCCGCGGTAAGAGCGGGAATCTCGGGAATACTGGCGTGGTCCGGGAGGATAGAGCCCATGGGCAGTCCGGTGAGGACAGCAAGCTGCTTGGCCAGCGTGGCGGCTCGCGTTTCAAGATGAAGTCGCTGAAGCTTGAGCTGGGCGACTTTCAGGCGCGTTTGCAGCAGGTCCAGATCGGAATCGACGCCGGCCTCGGCGCGCTGCTGCTCGATCTGGACAAGGCTGTCGGCGAAGGACTCCTGCTTGCGAGCGGCATCGAGCTCGATGGAAACGGTGTCCATCTCAATGTAGGCGGTGGAGGCATCGAGAGCCGCCTGTTCCCGCGCGTCCTTGAGAGCCAGATTGGCAGATTCAATTCCGGCGCGAGCGGCCTTTGTGTATTGGCGCTGGGAGGAGCTGAAGACCAGCGATTGCATCGACGCGTTGCCCACCGACGGCTGGCCGGTAGGGAATCCAGTCGAGAAACCGGCCTGGGACCCGATCTGGAAATTGGGAATATACGCGTCTTGCGTTTGGGCCAGGGCCGCATTCGCCTTCTGCACATTAGCTTCAGCGATGCGGACGGCGGTCGAGTTGTGCTGGGCCAGATCAACCACCGTAGCCAGAGAAACCTGGGCCGGCGCCAGCGCGGGTGCAGCCGCAAGCGCCCATACCAATAGGAAGGTCGGCCAGTATCTGCGCGGATTGAAAGCAAAACTCACGTATTTTTCCAGTCGATCGTTGAATCAATGGTGATTTGAATCCTGCTCGGGTTTGTAGTCGTGCGCGAGATCCAAGGCCATCGCCCGTTCGCGAGTTGCTGCCGCGGCATCGCCAAGCTGCTCTCGGAGCCGAGCCAACCGGAGATGGGCCACGAACGCCGGCGCTTCTTCGGTTTTTGCTGAGCCCGCTAAATAATTTTCCAGCATTTTGGACGCAAGCGCCGGGTCGCGGTTGGTCTCAATCAAAATGGACGCCCCGTCGTAGAGAGCGAGTCCAGCGTGTCTATCGTGTTCAGCAGCGGTTACGGCGCTATGAATGGCCGATTCCATCTCTTCCCAGCGCTGGCGGCGACGGTAGAAACTGGCCAAGGAAATCCACTGTGTAGCTGGATGGGCGCTGGCTGCGATTGCCTGTTTGAACTCGCGCTCGGCTGTGCCGTAGTCCTTTTCCTGGTCTGCAATCTGGCCACGCAGCTCGTGAGCACGGGCTGGGTCTACCTTATCGAGTTCCGCGGCAACACCCTGCGCTTTTTCAATGCCTCCACCCACCACACCGGGAGCTTGCCGGTAAAACTCGCCAAGGTCTGCAAGGGCCGCGGCGTTGGCGGGATTGAGCCGCACTGACTCCTCGAACTCCGACCGGACACGCTTTGCTAGCGAATAAGCTGTGAGAAACGATGCGCGGTCGGCTTTCTCGCCCAAAGCGCGGCCCAGCCACATGTGGTAATCGGAGTTCTGCCCATCCATCCGTACCGCTTCCTGGCATTGGTCTGAGGCAGCATTCCACTGGGCGAGCATGATTCGCACGCGGCACTCCAGATTGTGAGCGTCGGCCTGACCGGCGTCGGACGAGGGGAGTGATTTGAGCAGAAGAAGGGCCTTGTCTGCTTCGCCTGCTTGCAGAGCCGCATTCACCTGGGCCAGGGGCCGCATCGACTGGTCAGGCGCTAATGGTGTCAAGGCAAGCAGAGGCATGGCCATCGCTGCGGCTGCCGCCAGCAATGCTGGAGGCAGCACCCACCCAGTCAGGCTTCGCAACTTCACCGGACAGCCTTGATGGGAATGCCCTCCTGCAAGGGCTGCCCACTCGTTGTTCCCGTTGCCACCCAATCGCCCTCCTTAAGGCCGGAGAGGATTGCAACCTGGGTGAGGTTGATCACGCCGGTGGTGACAGGCGTCCTGACCAACTCCTCATTGACCACCTTGAAAACATAAGGCTTGCCATTTTCCGAGTGCAGCGCTTCACGCGGCACGCCCAGGGAATTCGGCTCGCTGGAGGTGGTTACAGTGACGGTCACGTTGGTATCCGGCAGCAAATCGGCATCGCTGCCGTCAATCTCCACCAACACTTCGCCTACATTGCGGGTGCCGTAGATGGTGACGGTTGTGGGAGTGCGGGAAATATGCCCTTGCCACGCGCGGCCTGGTTTGGCGTCCCATTTGATCTGAATCTTCTGACCAACGGCCAACTGGCCGATCTCGGGCTCGTCGAAATAGGCGCGTACACGCTCGTGGCTGAGGTCGGCCATCTCCAGTAGTAGCTTGCCTTGTTCGACAAACTCCGTGCGGCCGGCATCAAGCCTGTAGACGGTGCCGGCGATAGGAGCGCGCACCAAAGTCTGTGCCACAATTGTCTGAGCTGCGCGAAGATTGGCTTGCGCGTCGGCAAGCGCAGCCCGAGCCCGTTCAATCTCGGCCGGCGAATAGCGGCTGTGGGCGCTTTGATCGGATGCGTTGAGACTGGCTTCGGCCGCATCGAGCCTCTGTTGGGCAGCGGCTACCTCACTGGCGGAGGCCGCGCCGACGGTTTTGAGTTTGAGAAGGGCGTTCAGATCGTGCTGTGCTTGCTGGCGTTCGATGCGGGCATGGGCCTGATCGCTGGCTGCCATCTGACGTTCCTGCTGCGTTCCGTTGTGCGTGGCAGCGTCTACCCCAGCCTGTGCAGACTTTACGCCGCTTTCGGCGGTGGCCAATCTGGCTCGGGCTTCCACGTCATCCAGCACCATCAGGAGCTTGCCCGCAGGCACCTGATCGCCGGGCTGCACATAGACTTCTTTCACGGTAGTCGCGACCGGGCTGTGAATTTCGTATTTGATCTCCGGTTCGACGCGGCCATTGGTGCTGACGGTGCTGACCAATTCCTCGTGTCCCACCTGAACTTCACGCACCGGCAGGCGATCCCGCATGAGGGATCGCGCCGCGAAGAAGACGATCACGATGAGTACAGCCACACCGATCCACAGCCAGGGTCGGCCGGATTGCTTGTTCTCTTCTGACATTTGAATAACCAAAGCCAGTATATAGGACTCAGATACTGTTCCAAGGACGCGTAAATATGCGATTCGTTTGAGGTTTGTTCACGATTTTCGTAGAGCAGAGAACCATGCGCCCACTTGCGCCGTGGGTTTTCAAACCCTAAACGGTTACTACCCAGATTTCGTGCTCCAGCGATCGCGTGGATCGTTCTCGGCGGTTGCTCGCATCCATTGGTATTGAATGGAATGCAAAGACGCGGCCGGGTGACATAACTAAAGGAATACCGGCTCCGACCATGCGAAAAATGGAACTTTTAGTCCACTTGTAATGCAAAGTGTTGCATATAGCCAAAAAGACGGTTTATGCAAAGCATTGAAACGAGACATATACGCGATGGAATTAGAAATGCAGTAGCCACCCCATCGGGGTTCCGCGTTTCGACAGTTTTTGGGGTCTTCGTTACCGCTGCGGAGTTCGCGCAGCGTGCTAACTTTGGTACCCCTTAAGTGGCCTTGTCGGGCATTGAAAACCCTTGCGAACAGGTGATTCCATGCCTAGTATCAAGTTTGTTCAGGAGGGAGTCGAATGATGAAAGCTATCTCCGTTTTTGCCCAACTGTCCATTCTTGGGATGCTGTCTATTGCCACCGCGCCATGGGCGTACGCGGATTCGATCGTGAACGCTGCCGACGATATCTATGCAGCAGGGGGCCAAACCAGCCTGATCACCACGATTAACGCCAATCCAATTGGATACGGCGGTGGAAACGCACCTGGCTTTTTTCTCACCTCCGGCGCCTCTTCGTTTACTTTTTCGGTAACGGGCCTCATTACCGTCAATGCCGGCGGCGGACCCACGGTTACGAACGATGCAGACGGACTTGGCCTGGGCGCGACATCGTTCTCGAGCAATTCCGGGTCGGGAAGCATCTCCGGCATCACCGCGCCAGGCCAGGGTTATCTGGTGGGAGTCTTTATCGGTCCCGGTGGCCCGTCTGGGCCCGCGCCCGCTGCGCTTGACTTTGTGACCACCAGCTTCACTTCGCTTTCACCGCTGCTCGATCAGACTTTCTTTATCGGGGATGGTTTGACTGGCGACGGGGCAGGTGCCGTGCAAACCTTTTACGTGCCAACGGGCGCCACCGAACTCTATCTAGGCATCAGCGACGCTCTGGGCTACAACGGCGCTCCGGGCGCATATTTCGACAACGTCGGCTCGTTTGATGTGGTTGCGACGGATGCGCCAGACCCAAGTGCTCCCGAGCCTTCCAGCTTCCTGCTGTTTGGAACCGGCATTCTGGGTATGGCCGGAATGATGCGCCGCAGGCTTCTGGCCCGATAGCGGATTCTTCATCGATAGCCTTGGTTCTCATGTCCCCCGAACGGATGCCCGTTCCGGGGGACAGTTGTTTTGGAGCTCAGAGCGTCGGATCGACTCCGCGAAAATCGCCGTCCGCTCGTACAATGGATCTATGGCTCTGGAACCCCGTTACACTGACGAACACGCCAAGGCCGGTCTCGACTTCCGCTTTCCCGCGATCGAGACGTGGCAGAACCAGTTTCCCGGCTACGAGATCCTGATTGACGACCCGGAGCTGACTTCGGTTTGCCCCAAGACCGGGTTGCCGGACTTCGGCGTGCTGACCATCCGCTACATGCCGCGCGACCTCTGCCTGGAGCTGAAATCGCTGAAAGAGTACCTCTTCAGTTATCGCAATCTCGGCATCTTCCAGGAGAACATCGTGAACCAGGTGCTGGAGGACGTGGTGAAGGCCTGCGATCCGGTGTGGGCTGTTGTGCGCGGCGAATTCCGGCCACGCGGCGGCATTGGGACGACTGTCGAAGCGCGGTGGCCGCGGCCTCAAGAAGCAGCGTGAGCGGTACGTCTCTCAATTGGCTGGACTATTATTCTTCGCCGAATCGCTCTCGAACAAAAGCGGGATGCCAGAAACTTCCGCCGGATCGTACCTCTTTGTCATTCGTTTGGAGCCGGCTTTGACGTACCTGCCATTTCGCCAGCGATATTCGGTGACGATGTAATGGTGCAGACACCAAACACACTCGTAGTTCCCAAAATCCGAATTCTTAGGATCCGTCACCTTTCCCCCTAAGCCGTTCCATAATGCAAGTTTGAGGGGGCTGAGTTCCATTCGTCCTTGGTCGACGATCGGGGTGAAAACCACACGATACTCGCCCGATTGCCATCTGATAATTGCGAAAGCTGAAGCCGCGCCATCGAAGCCTGACGTAAGCGCAATGACAAGTGCTTTTTGATTCTTTGCGAGGTCGAATTCGCAGCTCGACAGATAGCGCTCGAATCCACCGCCATGAGGGACAAGAGCAAACTCATCGAACAACTTGACAACATGGCCGCCAACCAAAAACGCAACTTTGGGATGCGGGTCGGAGTCATCTGCATCGCTGTCGTAGATGATCGTTTGCTCACCGGATGGGGCGAGGTTCGTATCAAGCACCCGCCGAATGACTTGCACGCCGGGCAGTTTGGCGC
>Ga0302320_10005787_pt1 | contig 27581 bp, 28 predicted proteins | sample Bog_T0_3_FD_202130 | JGI IMG/M metagenome (GOLD analysis project Ga0302320, IMG submission 202130) | Peat permafrost microbial communities from Stordalen Mire near Abisko, Sweden - Bog_T0_3 | ecosystem: Environmental > Terrestrial > Soil > Wetlands > Peat | place: Sweden: Abisko, Stordalen Mire...
AGCGCAAAAACTTGCGGGGCGTAAAAAGGTCGCGTAAAACTCGTCGCCTGCGGCTCCGCCGGTAACCCTCCCAGGGTGGGTCCAATCAGACGAAATCGGGTGGGTCCATTACGCGAAATCGTGCACCAATCACCCGTGAGCGTTTTCTCATCCTCCGCCGATGCGCAGTTGATGCTTAAGGCCAATAGAATTGCCAAAGTTAAGCGGTGCGCGCCGGGTGCGCTTAAAATTCCATAGCCCCTTCTCATCGCTTCTCGTCCGCGCTTTTCCTGTGGCAGCAGAGTCACGCGCGTTGCGCCTTCTTGGCATCGAGCACGAACGGGGAGGGCCCAATACCCCGGTCACCACGCGCGGTCGATGAATTCCGACTTAAGGCCAAGCCAAATAACGCGAGTGCAACCGTAAACAATAAGAGATCCATCGGAATCCACATGATGAGGCCCGCCAATTGCTGATCGGCGAGCGCCGTGAGCCCCCAGGGCATCGCTTGAGCAGGCTCATCGCCATAGAGGGGATGTCGCGCAAAGGCAATCAGCGCGCCGGGCAAGCCGGTGAGCAGTGCGGCGGAGAACACGTAGAGTCCGGCGGCGGCGTAGCCTAAGATTCGGCGGCGAGCGGGCGCGAGAATCACCGACCAGAACAAGAGAGCGGTGCCTAAAAAGCTTACGTGCATCAAGACATGGCGCATTTCATCGCCCATAGCCCAGCGGTACACCGCGGGGATGTGCCACAGGATGACGGTGCCGCAAAAGCCTACCCAACCGACCGCCGGCGCTTTCAATAAATGAGCGATCGTCGAGAGACCACCGCGATTCCACAGAGAGCCGAGACCCTTGCGCAGCGGCATCGGCAGACACCACACCAGGTACGGTATCGGGCGCGCCCAGACTAGGAGCGGCGCCGCAATCAGCATCAGTAGGAGATGCTGTGTCATGTGCGCGGACAATAGATGTTCTGCCAGATCATCGAGCGGGGAGCTCAGAGCCAATTCGATGACGCAGAGCCCTGCTGCCATCGCCCCAATGCGCGAGTTCGGTTGCCCGCGACGGGCGCCGGCGTGACGCCGGAATCGAATCACGCCGATTTCGTAAATCACTAGGAGGAATGCCGGCGCAAGGCTCACGGACATGGCAGCTCTACCGGCAGAGGGGCGAGAGAAAGAGTGTGATGGAGGTAAACAGGGTGGCGATGACAAAGCCCGTACCCACCAGGAGTCCGCACATCGCGAGAAATCGCGTGCGGCCCTCACCCCGTTCGATCAAGAGCGTCGGATCGCTGCCCGTCTCCCGACGGGTCACGCTCCAATTGCGATACGCGATCGAGATGCCCAGAACACCGATGACCAACGCCACGCCATTGATCGCTAGCAGCAAGTCCCAGAGGCCCGAGAATACCGGGACGAGCCGTGGCGTATCCCCGGGATAACATGCCTCACTGGAGAGGCTATAGCCGGCGATAGACTGAATCGACCACGCGAGGGGCGGCGCGGCGAGCGAGAAGCTCAAAGACGCGAGTCTTACCTTGTCGCGCTCCGGTGCCGGGTGCTTCGTGTCGAGGAGTGTGTCGGCGGCCATGAGCTCACCTCAAGCGCGGAACGAGATAGAGTGCGGTAAAGACGATCAGCCACACGACATCCACAAAATGCCAATAGATGGCGCCGATGGTGAGAGGCGCGTGGCGCTCGCGATCGAATAACCCGCGCAGCGCCCAGAAAAAAAGCGTCAGGAGCAGAAGTAGTCCAACTATCACGTGTGCGAGATGAAATCCCGTCACAATGAAATAACTCGACCCATACGTCCCCGAATGAATCGAGAAAGACTTCGCCTGCCATTCGCGTAATTGAACGAAAACGAAGACGACGCCGAGTACGAACGAAGCCCCGAGGCCGCTCAACAACTGCCAGCGTTTTCCTTGCCGAGCGCCGCTGCGTTCGGCCCAGATGAGCGCAGCGCTGCTTAAGAGCAGAACGAGTGTGTTGGGCGCCGCGAGTTTAAGTGACGGCGGACCTCCCATCGGCCAGTCGCCGTTCGCTTGCGAGGCCAAATAAAAATAGCTGAAGAGCAGATAGGCGAATATCGCGGCCTCGGTCAACACCAGCGTCCACACCCCATACCAACCGGATGATTTGCGCCCGAAGCTGCCGATCGGGAGCCTAACTTCACGTAGGGCCAATTCAGACATGCGTGGCTTCTCCCACCTGCCCGAGGCGGCGCTGCGGCCACAGCCACACGAGGATCGCAATCACGATTGCGATCCCCCCCAAACCGGTGCATAGGGCGGAGTGCAGGATGAGTCCTACAAAGAGGACACCCAATGCGAGCGCCAATACCAATGGCGCATACGAGTCCCCCGGCATCTCCAAAATCAGATCAGGCTCGGCATCGAGCACGGTGGTCGCGAGCGTCTCGCGTCCCTGATTGAGCAGGTACCCTCGAGTCAGGGAGGATCGTTCCGGGGATTCATTGAGCCGATCCTCCCAGAGCGGGTGGCGACTGGCCACGACCGGGATGATGGCAAAGTTATACACGGGCGCAGGCGAGGGCACGGACCACTCGAGCGTCGGTGCATCCCAGGGATTGGGCCCTGCGAGTTTTCCCGATCTTGCGCTCAGGAATACATTGATCAAAAACAACAAGACACCGATCGCAAAGGCAAAGGCGCCCAGCGTCGTGATGAGATTGATCGTGTCCCACCCTAAGCCGGGTGCATAAGTATAGATGCGTCTCGGCATCCCCATGAGGCCGACAATATGCATGGGGAAGAAACCGATATTGAAGCCTAAGAACATGGTCCAGAAATTCCAGCGCCCAATCCGCTCGCTCATCAACCGGCCGGTCATCTTCGGGAACCAATAGTAAATGCCGCCAATGACGGGGAAGACGTTGATGCCGATCAGCACGTAGTGCAGATGCGCGACGACAAAGTAAGTGTCGGTCAATTGAAAATCGAACGGCACGGCACCGGTCATCACGCCGGACACCCCGCCAATCACAAACAAAATGATGAAGCTCGACAGGAATAGAAAAGGCGTGGTCAAGACGGGTTTTCCCGTCCAGATCGTCGCGATCCAGGCGAAGGTCGATACCGCGCTCGGAATGGTGATGACCAACGAGGCGGCACTGAAAAAAGCCAGCGACAGCACGGGCATGCCGGTCGCAAACATGTGGTGCAGCCACACGCCGAAGCCGACGATCATGGTGGCGACCGTCGCGAGTGCCACGGGTGTGTACCCGACCAGCGGCCGGCGACAAAAGGTCGGCAGCGCATCCGAGACGATGCCTAAGGCCGGCAGCACGATGGCGTAGACCCACGGGTGTCCGAACATCCAAAAAAGATGCTGCCAGAGTAGCGGCTGTCCATGCGCTTCGACATCGAAGAAGTGCGTGCCGAATTGCCGGTCGGTGAAGAGCAGCACGCAGGCTAAGCTCACCGCCGGTACCGCGAGCAGATTGCCGATCGATGCGGTCAGGGTACCCCATACTAAAATGGGCAGGCGATTGATCGACATGCCGGGGGCGCGAGTGCGCAGCAAACTCACCAGAAAATTAGCGGAGCCAACGGTCGTTGAAATACCTAAGAAAATCAAACCTAACAAATAGAAATCAATATTGGGTCCCGGGTTGTAGTCCTTTCCCGAGAGGGGAGGGTAATTAAACCACCCGGCATCGGGCGCAAGCCCTAAGGGGAAGCTCGCGTAGAGAAAGAGGCCTGCGAGCAAGAAAATCCAATACGACAGGGCATTCAAGCGGGGGAATGCCATGTCGCGTGATCCTAAAAGCAGCGGCCAAAGGTAGTTACTGAAACCGGACAAGACTGGACCTGCATAGAGAAAAATCATCGTGAAGCCGTGCATCGTGAACAACTGGTTGTAGGCTTCCGGCGAGAGAATCTTCAAGTCCGAGTGGGCGAGTTGCAGACGCATGATGAGCGCCTCGATCCCGCCGGCGATCAGAAATACAAAAGCGGTCACGATATAGCGGATGCCGATGCGTTTATGATCGACACTCGAGAGGATTCCGCGAATGCCTGGTGCTGTTTCCCAGATAGCCTTGAGCTTAGGATCGATGACCGTCTCGCTCTCACTGACCGTTCGCGGCACCCGACCCGCCTCAGTGTCTTTCAATACGTTTTCCATTTACTTAAGCGTCTCCACGTAGGCGGTGACCGCGTCCAGATCCTGGGGCGGTAGGTCGAGCCGGGGCATACGCGATCCGGGCTTGACGGCTTGCGCGTTGTTGATCCAGGCGCGCAAGGATTCCCGCTCATTGGGGACGGTCCCAGCGCCTAAGGTGTGCCGGCTCATCACGTGCGTGAGGTCAGGTCCCACAATACCCCCGGCGCCGGTGCCCCTAACCGTATGGCAGGCGCCACAGCGGGCGAGAAAGATCGCCTCGCCTCGCGTGGTCGCATCTAATGACGGAACTTCCGCGTCGATCAGCTGGCGGTCCCACCACGCCTTGAAGTCCGGCGCGGAATCGGCGATCACGAATTCGGCCATGTGCGCGTGTTGCGCGCCGCAGTACTCGGTACATTGACCCCGGTAGGTCCCTACGGTATTTGCCTCGATCCACGCGAGGTTGGTCTGTCCTGGGATGACATCGGTCTTACCCGCAAGCGCGGGGATCCAAAACGAGTGAATCACATCATCGCCGATCAGCTTAAGTTGCACGGGTGAACCCACCGGGATGTGCAGCTCATTGGCGGTGACAAACGTACGGTCTGAGGAGTCATTCAAATACCGGGCTTCCCACCACCACTGATGGGCGCGGATTTCGATGGTGAAGGCCGGAGGCTCAGGGGAACTCGCGATCGCGGCGAGGGTGAACATCGTCCAGATGACGAGCCCGAAGAGCACTGCCGTCGAGACGCCGGTTCCAATCACAATCCAGCGCAAGCCCCCGCCGGGATGCACGATCGGGATGCTGGAGATCGCCGCCGTGGTCGCCCGTGCGCGCAAAGTCGCCGTGAGCAGAAGTCCCGCAATGATAAGGATGACGAGGGAGCAGATAACGGTGAGACCCCACCCTAAGGAGGTCACGGGATCGGCGGCGGGACCGAAGGTGCGCATATACGTCATCGGTGCGCGCGCGCACCCACCGGCGCTCAAGCATGCGATCAGGGAGAGAGCTCGCTGGGCGCGTAACGCCGTCACGGGTGTTGTGGAGGAGGTGCAGGAGTACTCGGAGCGCTTTCCTGACCCCCCATCAAAGCGGTGGTGCCACTCGGATTATCGAACACTCCTAGGAGACTCTTCGCCTCGGCCGCGGTGCTCGTGAGGTCGTGATCTCCCTGTAGGCCCGCGTGGTACTCATTCGCCGCGACGGCGCCTCCCAGAGTCTGAAGATAAGCGACGAGTTTCCAAATATCCTGCGCGGGGAGCGCTCGGCCCCAGGCAGGCATGCCTTGCGGACGGCCTTCGTAAATCGAGTTATAAATGCCGGATGGCGTGCCGCCATAGCGCCAGTAGGCATCGGTAAGGTTCGGCCCCATGCCGCCCTTGGCGTCGTAGCCATGGCAGCCGGCACAATTCATGGCGATGAAGAGTCGGTGTCCGTCCGCGATCGCACTGGCATTCCCGTCCAGTGGATTGGCGACCTCATCTACCGCGCGCAGCTTCGCAGCCCCTGCGATATCTCCTAACGGCACTGCGGCGAGTTCACCCTCAGGAGGTAGGGCGCGTGCGGGGCTAGACGAGTTTGCACCCTGCGGTTTGCAAGCCGACACCACCAGCGCCAAACCGAAGGCGATAACCCCGAAGGCAATCCGCGTACGGTGGGAGGAATTAGGTTCCATGACGTCACTGCCGGCCGGTTTGAGAGCTGTCGTTTTGCTTTGAGGTGCCCATCGCCTCGGTCGTCGGCATCTCGAGACCGGTGGCGACCGAATCTCCATCGATACTAAAGACGTAGAGGGTGCTGCCCCGAGGCGGAAATCCCGGCATGGCTTTTGACACCATCGCGCCGCCGCCAACACCGGCGTACACCGCCACATACTGACGACCATCCGGCCCGAGATACGTCATGGGGGCAGCGGTAATGCCGGAGCCGAGCTTTTGCGACCACAACACTTTGCCCGTCCGGTCGTTCACGGCGCGAAACCAGCCATCCACCGTGCCGTAGAAGACCACATCCCCTGCGGTCGCAAGCGCGCCGCTCATGGTCATGAATTTCTCGTTGATGGCCCAGATTTTCTTACCCGTTGCCGGGTCCCAGGCCATGAACTCACCCCAATGATCACCAGGCCCGGCTTGGCGCGTCATCTCCATGCCATCGTACGGCGCACCCGGGATGTAGGATTGCCGGTGATCGGTCACATCCATGCAGATATTGAAAATGCCGGCGTACAAAAGACCAGTCTTGGGCGAGAACGCCGAGGGCTGCCAGTCCTTGCCGCCGATGTCGGGCGGGCAGACGTTGGGGAGCTTCACGTTCGGCTTCGGTTCCTTATCGGGACGCACGATCGCCATCCCGGTGGTCATGTCAAAGCCGCTCGACCAGTTCTGGTAGGCGAAGGGCGCGGCGACGAGCACTTCGCCAGTTTCCCGGTCAATAGTGTAAGCGTAGGCGTTGCGATTGAATTGCACCAAGACTTTGCGCGATCGTCCGGCAATGGTGAGGTCGAGGAGTACATTCTCGTTGACCCCGTCGTAATCCCATTGATCGTGAGGCGTGAACGAGTACGCCCATTTCGCAGCCCCGGTCGAGGGGTCACGCGCGAAGATGGAACTCGTCCACAAGTTCAGGCCCGGCCTCTGCACCGGTACGCGGGGACTCGGATTCGCAGTGCCGTAATAGAGAAGATTCAAGTCGGGGTCATAGGAAATCCATCCCCAAGCAGCGCCTCCGGCAGTCTTCCACATGTCCGCAGGCCAGGTCGATACGCCGAGATCCTTACCCCTCATCCACGCGTAATAGGGCTTAAAGTCCTCACCGATTTTGACCAGCTGATCCGATCCTGCACTGTACGCGCGCCACAACTCCTTCCCCGTGTCGACATCGAGTGCGGCGAGCCAGCCAATTTTCCCAAGTTCTCCGCCGCTGTTACCGACAAAGACTTTGTTACCCACCACAAACGGTGACATCGTCATCGTCTCGCCGTTTTCGACGTTGCCCATCTTGGTACGCCATACTTCTTTGCCCGTCTTAACATCCACCGCTACGGTGTGATCGTCTAAGAGGTTGTAAATCAGTTTGCCGTTCGCGTAGGCCCAGCCTCGGATGACGGCATCACAACAGGCTTTACCGATGGCGAGGGGCGAGGGATCGGGCGAATAAGTCCACTTGATCGGCGATCCGGGCTTTGATAAATCGAGCGCATACGCCACATCCGGAAATGGAGCGACCACGTACATCATCGAGTCCACGACCAGCGGCGCTCCTTCGTGGCCGTAGGCCGCACCGTCCGAGAACGTCCAAGCAACTCTCAACCTCTTGACCGTGTCGAGATTGATTTGATTGAGCGTGCTGTAACGCGTGTTCGCAAAATCGCGCGCTTGCATGTGCCATTCGCCCGCCGGATCCTGAGGTGCAGCGTTCGCCTGTGCGCCGGAGGCATTCTGTGCAGCGACCTCACTTTCGGGCATCAAGGCGAGGGCCAACAGGGCCGTCATGACATAGACACGCAGCGAATCAGCGGCGAGTCGAGAAACGGCGGGCATCGACTACCCCTCGTGGATCACGTTAAGGAAGGGCATTTCGCAGTCCCGAACTTGAGGATCGGTGATTGTGCCTACCGGCCGTGGGTGACGACGGGGGCTGACGGTGAGCCTAATTCTGACAGCCATGACACCTTGACCTACTTCGGTACGCGCACGTGGACCGTGACACCCTCCACAATTCTGCGTCTGTGCGGGAGCGTACATAGCGCCCGACAGGAAACGGGCCGCAACTCATCGATAAGGAGGTGTCCGCGGTCTCGTGTCGAGCATCCAGACGATCCGAGGTCCATGCCGGTACTTCCCGACTAGCCTCGTGCACGCCTACCGTAGCGCGAAGCAATCTATCCCAATGTATGCCGACGCCGCCACCTCGGCGCGTTGTAGGAAAGACTGCCGTGAACCGTCGCCATACCCCTACGGCGAAGTCTCAGGATCGGATCCACACTGGCCGGGGTATGCATACGACGATAAAGCACGGGAACACGCAACTCGGCGCCAAACCAATAAGAGAGTTGCCATGTTGACGGTTGCTTTGTCGATTCTCGGGACTTTAGTGGTCGTTTTGGTTGTCCGGAATTTCCGCAAACCGGAAAAAGAACCTCACCACCGAGTCAAGCGCTCCTACGACATCAACAGTCCACAGCTCAAACGCGAAATGGGAGCGTTGCTGGGACCCACGATCGTACCGGGAAACTGCGTGCAAGCGCTCGAGAACGGCGACGAAATCTTTCCGTCGATGCTCGCCGCCATCGGTGCAGCGAAGCGCACTATCACGTTGGAGACCTACATTTATTGGTCAGGCACCGTGGGCGAGCGATTTGCCGAGGCCCTGATCGAGCGTGCGCAGGCCAGAGTGCGCATCCACGTCATGCTCGACTGGGTCGGCTGCAGCAAGATGTCGCCCGCCCTCGTAACCCGAATGAAAGAGGCGGGTATCGAAGTCGAGCGGTATCACGCCTTGCGCTGGTACAGCCTCGGAAAATTGAACAACCGCACCCACAGAAAGGTCATGATCGTCGACGGTGCGGTCGGTTTCACTGGTGGTGTCGGCATCGCGGATGAATGGAGCGGGCACGCGCAGGACCCCGACCATTGGCGCGATATGCATTTCAAGGTGTCGGGACCGGTGGTTGCGCAATTCCAGGCGGCGTTTCTGGACAATTGGATCAAGACCACCGGCGATGTCCTGCACGGCGAGGACTATTTTCCCGCGTTGTCCGAGGTCGGCAGCCAGGAGATGCAAATGTTCATCAGTTCGCCCAAAGGGGGCAGCGACAGCATGCGCCTCATGTATCTGACCGCGATCACGGCCGCTGAGCGTTCGATTGATATTGAAGCGGCCTATTTCATTCCCGATCCGCTCATGATTCGGGAGTTGGTCGGCGCGCGTGAGCGCGGCGTTCGGGTCCGAGTGCTATTGCCCGGGAAGCATATCGACTCCGAAACGGCGCGTATCGCGTCGAAGCGGGGCTGGGGGCCGCTCCTTCGCAGTGGTGCGGAGATTCACGTCTACCAGCCGACTATGCTTCATTGCAAAATGTTGATCTTCGATGAATACATGGTCTCAGTGGGGTCGACGAATTTCGACATGCGCTCATTCGAATTGAACGATGAGGCAAGTCTGAACGTTTACGATTCGGCATTTGCGCGTCAGATGACGGATGTATTCGACCGCGACTTGAAAGCATCGACGCCCTACACGTATGCCCATTGGCAAAGCCGAGGTTGGCCAGAGAAAGCAGCAGAGATCGTTCTCATTCCCATCCGCTCTCAGCTTTGATCGCGCGCGCAGTAGAGCCGGAAATAACCGTGAGCGCACGCCCAGACGCCCCGACCCCCTTGGCCCCGTGGCTGCGATGGGTGGGGCACATCGGGTATGTTGCCGAAGGGCTGGTTTACGTGCTACTAGGCGCCTTCGCACTGATGGCGGCGCTCGAACCGTCTCAGCAGCCGAATGGCTACAAGGGTGCGTTAGCGAAACTCGCCGCCGCACCGTTTGGCGACGCGCTGCTCGCGTTGCTGGCGCTGGGATTGGCGGCCTTCGTGCTGTTGCAGGTCGTGCTCGGGCTGCTCGACCCGGAGCATCGCGGGGAGCGACGGACCGTCCGCCGGCGCGCGATGCGTCTGGGCTATCTACTAAACGGCGGGTTGCACAGTTTCCTCGTCGGCGAAGCGGTGTGGCGACTTCTGGGGCTCGGCGGAGCCGCGGATGGGGGGCATTCGCAGGCCGTTTGGACGGCCCGGGCGATGGCCCTGCCCCTCGGTCGTTGGATGACGGCTGCCACCGGTGCGGGCATCGCGCTATTTGGGGTCCTCCAGTGCTACCTCGCCGCATCGCGAACCAAGATCGACTCGGCCGACTTAAGCCAGACCAAATTACGCGGCCTCATCATCGCTCTCGGCACCTTCGGATTCCTGGCGCGCGGCGTCTTATTCGGATTGATCGGCGCCTTTCTGATCGATGCCGCACGGCGTTACAACACCACCGACGCGACCGGCATCGCGGGAGCGCTCAGTGTACTGAAGCGCCAGGAATACGGTCACTGGCTACTCGGCGTGGTCGCGGCGGGATTGATTTGCTACGGACTTTTCCAGATCCTCAAAGAACCCTATCGTAAATTCCGGACGGACTAAAGTGGGCGGAGCGTTGTTGCCCATCGGCTGTAGAGTCCAGTGCGAAAGCGTGTAGCGCCACAGCCACGCTTCGGGAGTTTCGCCCGGGTTCGACAGAGGAAATCGCCAGGCCTTTGCGGCGTCTGACCGACGCGTCACAGTCCCAAGCTCAAACGACGGATGACTTTATTCTCGTGGGCGGCTCACGATGCGTGGCTGTTGCTCGGGGCGGATCTGGCTGTGAAAGAGTTCCGCGAGCGACCGGCCTATCCGTTATGCCAAGCGTTTCTTTCGGTTTTGGATCGCAGGAATAGATTGTTCGCATACATCGGACTGTGAGTGCGACCCTGGGTCGCGGGCCCTTATCGAATATGCTGGTTGACGCCTTATAACTTTATCGGACTTTTGACGTTCCGTACGTAATGTAGGCTTGGCACCGCTGATCCCTTGCAAAGTAGACCTTCGACGCTACATATCGCGCATCATCTTCGTGCCTCCGGTTCGGACAAATATCGTGAACAAGGCCAGCGCCAGGAATCCAAACAAGACATTCAACACCGTGGTGTAGTTCAAGTGAATGGACTGCTCCCCAAGCCCGTGACGGACCCCCTGAGGCACGAGTCGGAACGCGGTAAACAGACCCTCGACCAATAACGCAGCTGCGACCATGACCACGTAGAAGGTGATGCCCAGAAATATGGCCATCCTGCCGCCGTAATACTTGCGATAGATGTTGAGGATCGGCGGGATGATCAAATCACCAAAAATGAACGCAATGACGCCTCCGAAGCTGATGCCTCCGTGCCAGAGCACCGCCGCGACGGAATGTTCCCCACAGAACATGTAAAGGAGGCCATGGCGATCAACGAGCCGCGAAATGCACCCCAGATCGCCGCCGTCGCGGGGTGAGCGGTCAGGAACAGGGATTGCCACACGCCCTGCGGAACCCAGGCACTCAAGGCACCCGCGATCAACACGCCCACGAGGATATCCTTCCAGAGCATCATCCAATTCATCACGAAACCATGACTGATGGCGATCCAGCCCTCGGAAGACAGCAGCCGGTCGCGCCAGCGGCCCTTCTGCTCACCCATTGACATCTGCGCGTGGCCTTCCATGGCGCCGGGGACGTTGCGCCTGGCCTGAGCGAGCGCTGCCTTTTCGGCGTCCGGTTTGAGCGCCACGCGGTACAACAGAACGAGGAGCACGATCATGATCGGACCGCCGATGAACTCGGCGACGCCGAACTGCCATCCCAGGAGCACGATCAAGAGGACGCCGAGTTCGAGCACCAGATTGGTGGCGGCGAACTGAAAGGCGAATGCGGCAGTAAAGTTCGCGCCTTTGCGTATCATGGACCGCGTCATGGCGACCGCGGCGTAGGAGCAGGACGACGAAGCGGCGCCCAGGCCGGTAGCAATGGCGATGCTGCGAGCACCCGCGTCCGGCAACAACCGCGACATTTCGCTCTTGGAAACGAGACGCTCGACGATCGCGGAAAACAGAAACCCGAGGCAAAGGCCCCAAAATATGCCCCACAACATGAGAAATGCCAGGCGAAGTGGCTCGAGCAATGCGGTCAACAGGGTCATGATATGCGGCCTGAGTGTAGGCTTGCGTCATCCTAGGCTTTTTTATGCGTACCATGCAGCAAGCGTCTCGCGCGGTCGCGTCGTCGAGCGGTGGGAATGACGTCAGATCTGTCGCAGCTAGGCTTTCTATTGTTTGTGTCGGCGATGGTGGCGATGCTGACCCGCCGCGTACGCCTGCCCTACACCGTCGGTCTGGTGCTGGCCGGCATGGCGTTATATTTTTTTCGCGTGTCTATCAAATGGCACCTGTCGAAGGACCTGATCTTTTCGGTGTTTCTTCCACCGCTGGTCTTCGAGGCTGCGCTCTTCATCCATTGGCAGGAATTCCGCAAGGAATTGCCCGTTGTTTCATTGCTGGCCACGGTGGGTGTCGGGCTGTCCGCCACCGTCACAGCATTGGGGATGCGCTACCTGCTGGCGTGGGATTGGGCCAGCGCAGTCGTGTTCGGCGTGCTCATTGCCGCCACGGACCCCGTCTCGGTGATTGCAGCCTTCAAGGAGTCCAAGGGCCATGGCCGTTTGCGCATATTGATCGAGTCGGAGAGTCTGTTGAACGATGGCACTGCGGCCGTGGCCTTCGTCGCCGTGCTCGGCGTGTTGTCCGGCGGTCATGCGACGGTGGCCTCGGTCAGTGGCGCCTTGTTCGTGACGATCATCGGCGGCGCTGCCATTGGCGGAGCGATCGCTTACTTCTTCATGCTGCTGGCTGGTCGAACACCCGATTACCTGGTGGAAATTACATTCACCACGTTGGTGGCTTATGGCTCTTTTTTCGCGGCGGAGCACTATCATTGCTCAGGTGTGCTCGCCGCCCTGACCGCCGGCCTCGTGGTCGGCAACTTCCGGACGTCGGGGTCGATCAGCGCCGCCGGACGCCATGCGCTGGGGCCATTCTGGGAGTACCTCGCGTTCGTGGCCAACTCGCTGATCTTTTTGCTGATCGGCGCCCAGGAGGCACAACAGCACTTCGAGGGTTTATGGATACCCGTGACGGTCGCGATCGTTCTGGTCACGCTGGGACGAGCGGTTGCCGTCTATCCGCTGTGCGCGGTATTCGTTCGGACTCGACTCAAGGTGGCCCCGCGGCATCAACACATGCTGTTCTGGGGCGGTTTACGCGGTGCATTGGCGTTGGCTCTGGCCTTGTCGCTGCCTGACGATCTGCCGCAGCATGATGTGATCATCACCCTCACGTTTGCCGTCGTGGCCTTCTCGGTGTTCGTCCAAGGCTTGACGATCACGCCTCTGTTGCTGCGCCCGGGCCGGATCCACTGAAACGATGTTCCGATTCCAATCTCCAAGGACCTCCCAAATACTCCCAGATCAACACTGACTCTCCCCAACCATTCCAAGCCTCGAAGTCGGAACGCAGTGATTCGAAGAGTGCTTTCGCCTCCGCCGTGTCGACCTTTTTTTGCACAGTGACGTGCGCGCGGAACGGCTGGTGATCCTGCTGGGTAAGGTCGCCGGCCATCACCTCGATCATGCGTGACCTCAGGGAACGCAGGCCTGGCGACTCGACATCGATCGCGACGCCCCGACCCAGATATCGAGGTGCTGCAAACGTCAGCCGGGGCTGGGCAAGTGAAGCGAAGCCCGGCCGCTACTCCCGTAATCGGCATATCTGCTTATGGGAGACCGTGTGCCGCACTGTGAGATGTGCGGGGAGATGATTGAGTGCGGGCGGCAAATGGCGTGTGCGCCAGGCTTGCAGTCTTTCGAAGCTCACATCGTCGAGCTTGAGCGACAGGATGAAAGAGGTCATCGGGATCCACCTCTCAAATTTGTAATTGTCCGGAAAGACTCAGGCCATGTGGTTGCCGTGTACTACCCCTCGGCAAGCGCAACAACCGAGGACCCCGACCATGATTACTGCAGAACCCCGCGACAAGATCAAACGCTTCGATGACGCCCGTTATCGTCCAAACATTCCGGCGGATGCTGAACGCGACGCCGCCATCATCCGGTTGCCGGAGGAGAGCAACGACGGCTATCGCGCCCTGCGTGACGTGGTGCAGCAGCAGTCTGCGTGGATAAAGCCGCTGCAGGATGAGATATCGCGCGTCATCGTCGGCCAGAAGCATTTGGTCGATCGGCTTCTGATAGCGCTGTTGACCAATGGGCACGTGCTCCTCGAGGGCGTTCCGGGACTTGCGAAGACCCTGTCGCTCAAAACCCTCGCGAACTGCGTCGAACTCGACTTCAAGCGTCTGCAGTTCACACCGGACATGCTGCCCGCCGACATCGTCGGCACCATGATCTACAGTCCCCAAAACGGCGATTTTCACACCAAGCACGGCCCGATCTTCAGCAATTTGATCCTTGCCGACGAGATCAATCGTGCTCCGGCCAAGGTGCAAAGCGCATTGCTCGAAGCCATGCAGGAGCATCAGGTAACGATTGGCGAGGAAACTTATCGGCTGCCCAATCCGTTTCTGGTCCTGGCGACTCAAAATCCCTTGGAGCAAGAGGGCACTTATCCGCTTCCCGAAGCCCAGATCGACCGTTTCATGATGAAGGTCGTCATTACCTATCCGACCCGTACCGAAGAGCGCGCGATTTTGGACGCCATGGCGACCACCGAACCCACTGCCGCGGTTCGCACCGTCGTCTCGGGCGAGCAGATATTGCAGGCCCGACACGTGGTCAACGCGATTCATATCGACGAGAAGATCAGGAATTACATCGTCGACCTGGTGCTCGCGACGCGACCCCCGGTCGCCGCCGCACTCAATCTCAATGGCTACATCCAATACGGCGCATCGCCACGTGCCACCATCAACCTCTGTCTCGCTGCGCGGGCCAAGGCGTTTCTCAGCGGCCGGCACTTTGTCACGCCTCAGGATGTCAAGAGCGTTGCTCTCGATGTGCTGCGCCACCGCGTTGCGGTGAGCTATGAGGCCGAGGCCGAAAACGTCACCTCAGAAGACATCATCCGCAAGATTCTCGACACCCTGCCGGTACCGTAGCCCGAGGTTCACGAGAAAGGATCATTGTATGCAAACCGTTTCGACAAATACGATTCTCAACAAGATGCGCCGGCTGGAGATTCGCACGCGGCGCCTGGTGAGCGACGGTCTCGCCGGCGAGTATCACTCGGTGTTCAAAGGCCGGGGGATGGATTTCGATGAGGTGCGGGAATATGTTCCCGGTGATGAAGTCCGCGCAATCGATTGGAACGTCACTGCCCGGGCAGGACGGCCTTTTATCAAGAAATACACCGAGGAACGCGAGCTCACGATTCTCCTCGCGGTGGACATCAGCGCGTCGGGCAATTTTGGTTCGGGAACCCAGAGCAAACGCGAACTCGCGGCGGAGGTCGCGAGCGTTCTGGCGCTGTCCGCCATTCGCAACAACGACAAGGTGGGGTTGCTTCTCTTTACGGATCGCATCGAAGAATACATTCCGCCTAAGAAAGGCCGTCGGCACGTGCTGCGGGTCGTGCGAGAGATCCTGTTTCACACTGCCGTCGGTCGAGGCACGAGCAGTAGCGAGGCCCTGGACTTTGCGAACCATGTCCTGCATCACCGCGCCATCGTTTTCCTGATCTCCGATTTTCAAGTCAACGGCGATCCAGAGCGTGCGCGTGCGGCACTGCGTCGCAGCCTACGCCAGACCAATCGTCGCCATGATCTCATCGCCGTCCATGTCGAGGACCCGCGGGAACAGGAGCTGCCTGACGTGGGGTTCGTGGCCCTGGAAGATGCCGAAACGGGAGAACTCATCGAACTCGATACCGGGGATGCCGCTGTTCGCACGCGCTTCCACGAACAAGCGGTGGCGACGGTCGAGCGACTGATGAGCGACATTCGATCCGAGGGTGTCGATACGTTGGCGCTCAAGACGAATGTGGCCTACCTGCCTGCGCTGCAGCGTTTTTTTAAAACCAGGGAGCGCCGACGGTTATGAACACCCGCTTAACGCGTCTGAATCACACGTTGTTGACCGCGGCCGCCATGTTTGCGACGACGCTGGCGGCTCATGCCGCCACGCCGCAATCGACGCCCGCTGCGCCCGTCGCTGCGACGGCCGCGATGCAAAGCTCGGGGGTGGCGGCACCGGTCGCCGACATCCATGATATCCGAGGTCCCAAACCGATCGGCTCGCCATGGATGATTGCGCTGGTCGCCGCGGCTGCCTTGTCGACCGCGGGCGGCGCCTACGCGGCCTGGGCCTGGAACCGCCGACGGCTTCGCGACGCGAGCAAACAGCCGTCGGACATCGCGCTCGAAAGATTGGAGCAGGCCCGCCAGCTGATGGCGCTCGGGCGAGGGCGCGAGTTCTCCATCGAAGTCTCGGGCGCTGTGCGCGACTATATCGAGACCCGTTTCGATCTGTTGGCCACCCACCTGACCACCGACGAGTTCCTGCGAGAGTTGCTCGAACCCGCAGGATCGCTGCTGACCGCGCATCGATCGCTGCTCGAGCATTTTTTGCAGACCTGCGATCTCGCCAAGTTCGGCGGTTGGAATCTCGCCGCGCCGGACATGGACGCCATGCTGCAAAGCGCGCGCCGCTTCATCGTGGAATCGGCCGCGGACTTTGGATCTCACGGCATGCGGCCGGCCAGGACTGCCGCAGTGGATCAGCCCCCAACCTCTGCCTCGAGGGAGACTTATGTTTCACTTCCTTCAACCTGAGTGGCTCTGGCTGCTCGCTCTGCTGCCGCTGTCTCTGGTATGGCGCGGCCGCAAGGGACCGGTCGCGGCGATCGAGTACTCGAACATCGGCGTTGCGCGCAACGTGGCACGCGAAACCCGGAGCCGCGCCGGGCGTTGGCTATGGTTGCTGCCGGTGCTCGCGGGAGCCTTTATGGTGTTGGGCTTGGCCCGACCGCAACTGGCGCACGGCCGTACCGAGGTCGCCGCGAGCGGCATCGACATCATGCTGGGGCTCGACGTCTCGGGCTCCATGCAGGCGCTCGACTTCAAGCTGGGCGGTCAGCGCGTCAATCGCATCGATGTGGTGAAGTCGGTGGTCTCGAAGTTCATCGATGAACGGCCCGATGACCGCATCGGTCTCGTCGCGTTTGCGGGCGCTCCCTACCTCGTGAGTCCGCTCACCCTGGATCATGACTGGCTGCAGCAAAACCTGGACCGCGTCAGCGTCGGCGGTGTCGATGACGGCACCGCGATCGGCTCGGCCATCGCGACCAGCGTCAACCGGCTGCGCGATTCGCCGGCGAAATCGAAGATCGTCATCTTGCTGACCGACGGCATGAATAACGCAGGCAAGCTGTCCCCGATCGCCGCGGCCGAAGCCGCCAAGGCCCTGGGGGTCAAGATCTACACCATCGCGGTGGGTGTGCGCGGTGAGGCTCCCGTCCCCGTGAAAGACCAATTTGGCAACACCCGGCTGGTGATGGCGAAGGTGGACGTGGACGAGAAAACCCTGCAGACGGTGTCAGCCCTGACCGGCGGTGCATTTTATCGCGCCACCGACACCGACTCACTGAAGAACATCTATGAGCAGATCAACCGGCTCGAGAAGACGACCCAGGTCGCACGACACTTCGAACATGTTCAGGATCTCTATGGCCTGGCCTTGTTCCCCGCCATCGCCCTGCTCGGCCTGGGATTCGGTTTGGATAACACTCGATTTCGGAGGCTTCCATGAATTTCGCGCATCCGTGGTGGTTGTTGGCGGGAGCCGCCGCATGCGGCGCCCTCATCTGGACCTGGCGCATCGTCGATGCCCGGCAGCGCCGTGACCTCGAACAGTTCATCGCGCCGCAGTTGCGCGCACAACTGACACAGTCGATATCCCCCGCCCGGACCCTGACCCGCCGCGCGTTGTTCGCCGTCGCCGTGGCCCTTTTGTTCGCCGCCCTGGCGGGGCCGCAGGCGGGATTTCGCTGGGAGCAGGTGACGCGCCGTGGTAATGACATCATTTTTGCGGTCGACACCTCGCGCAGCATGCTGACTCCGGACGTCAAGCCCAACCGGTTGGCGCGCGCCAAGCTGGCCATCGACGACTTCGTCAGCCACTTGAACGGCGACGCCGTCGGCTTGGTGGCATTCGCCGGAACGGCGTTCCTGCAGTCTCCCATCACACTCGATTACGGCGCTTTTCATGAGTCTCTGGCGGCGCTCGACACCCATATCATTCCGCGGGGCGGCACCGACATCACCAGTGCCATTCGCGAGGCGCAAGCCGCCCTGCAACAGCGTGCCGGGAGTGACAAGATCTTGATCCTGGTAACCGACGGCGAGGACCTCGAGGGGGATTCGCTGGCGGCCGCACAAACCGCGGCGAAGCAAGATGGCCTGAAGATCTTTACCGTGGGTGTCGGCTCGGCGAACGGCGACCTCATTCCGCTACCCGCCGACCAGGGCGGCGGCTTTTTGAAGGACAGCACCGGACAATTCGTCAAATCACGGCTCGACGAGTCCGCACTGAAGGCGCTTGCCGCAGCGACCGGCGGCATGTATGCCCCTCTGGGCTCCGCCAACCAAGGTCTCGACGCCATCTATCAGGCGGCCCTTGCGCCGCTGGCGAAGCACGATCTGTCCTCGAAGGCACAGAAGGTCTACACCCAGCGCTTTCAATGGCCGCTCGGCGCGTCGCTTGCTCTACTGATGGCCAGCCTTCTCATCGGCACGCGCCGCCGGATGGCGTCAGTCGTGCCGGGTGCCGCCGGTAAACGGTCGTGGGCGCGCTATGCGTTGCCGGCGGTGTCGATCGCGGGTGCGCTCGGGTGGCTGATCCCTGTGAATTCCGCGCACGCCTCCGTCTCCGGCGCCGCCGCCGCCTATACCCACGGCGACTTCGCCAAGGCAGCGCAGGAGTATTCGGCTGCCGTTAAGAAGAATCCGGCGCAACCGATACTGCAATTCGATGCGGGCACCGCGGCGTACCGGGTCGGCGACTTCCCGCAGGCAGCTCAAGCCTTCCAGGCTTCAGTAGACGCCGAGAAATCCGGCAGTGCGAAACGTCTGGCCGAACAGGAGGACGCTTACTATAACCTCGGCAATACACTCTACCGCGAGGGACAGAAGACCGAACAACGCGACGCCGCACAGACTATCCAGACTTGGACCCAGGCGGTGAAGGTATACGACTCCGCGCTGCAATTGCGTGCCGATGATGCCGATACGAAATTCAATCGCGATCTCGTGAATCGCAAACTCGAAGCGCTCAAGAAACAGCAACAGAATAAGCCGAAGCCGGATCAGTCCAAACAGGATCAGTCCAAGCCGGATCAGTCCAAACAGGATCAGTCCAAGCAACCGTCACAGGCACAAAATTCCAAGCCCCAGCCGGGCCAGGGCAAGCCGCAGCCGGGCGAAGGTCCGCAATCGAAGGACGCTGGGGCCCAGGCAAAGTCCGGCGATCAGGGCCCGAAACCCGACCAGCAGGCCAAACAGCAGCCAGGAGGCCAGCAGCCTGCGAATGGCGCGCAGGGTAAGCCGCAGCCGGCCGCGCCGGGCGCGAACCCCTCGCCCGCCGACGGGTCACAGCCGCAACCCGATCATGATCAGGGCACAGCCGGCGAACAACTGGCTCAAGCCGCCGAGGATCAGCGGCAACCGGGCGGTATGAGCCGTCAGGAAGCACGCCAATTGCTCGACTCCGTGAAAGATGAGGAGAAGCATGCGCCGGGGGCACCGGTCGCCCGCAACTCCGCCACTGTATCCGTGCCCGATGAACCTCTGAAAGACTGGTGAGTATCGTGAACAACACAAGCATCAAGCGCAGCATAGGCCTCATCGTCCTGGCCACGGCGGCTACGATGGGTGACGTCGCCGCAGCGGCGATGACGCAGGACATCGAGCCTAAGCGGATTGATCTGGGCCAGGCGGCTCAACTGACCTTGTCTGCCTCCGGCGCGGACGCAGACTCGATCTCGCCGCCGATGGTCGAAGGACTCGAGTTCGTCGCCGTCGCGCAATCGCAGCGCACCGAATCGATCAACGGCGTATCGCACTCGACGACTTCGATCACCTACCAGGTCATTCCCCAACAGGTCGGCGTGTTCACGATTCCGAGCGAGACCCCGAGCGCACCACCGGTCGTACTCACGGTCGACGACGCCGGCGCGGGCTCCTCGGGCAGATCGGCGGCGGCGGCATCCCCGCAGGCGTCGATGCGCGCGCCGGGCGGCAACGCGTTCGTGCGTCTACGGTTGCCCAAACACGATCTCTATGTGGGCGAAACCGTGCCGGTCGACATCCAGGTGGCGACCCGCGATGGGATGGTGGCGGCGCTGAATGGTCAACCCACGCTCAACGGCGATGCGTTCACGCTGGACAAATTGAGCGCGCAACCGGAACGGACCGCCGAAGTGATCGATGGTAAACCGTTCACGGTGTTCACGTGGCACAGCGCGCTTGCCGCCGTCAAACCGGGCAGGCTGTCGCTGACCATGGAAACGCCGCTAACGGTGCGGATACTCAGTGCAGCACGTCCCGACCGCGGGCGTTTCGCCGAGCCGGACCTCGACGACTTGTTCAACGATCCGTCGCTGCAGAGTTTTTTCGGTACGTCGACCGAACGGGAGATGACCGTCGCCAGTCCGCCCGCGAATTTTTCGGTGCAGGCACTGCCCACGCAGGGACGACCGGCTGATTTCAGCGGGGCCGTCGGCAATTTCACCGTCAAGAGCGACGTATCCGACGACAAAGCCGCCACCGGCGATCCCATCACACTGCGCCTGCACGTGGCGGGCAGCGGCACCTTCGATCGCGTCAACTCACCGATGCTGCACGACGTCGAGCATTGGAAGACGTATGCCCCCACCGCGACATTCAAACCCGCGGACCCGATCGGCTATCGCGGCGAGAAGACCTTCGACCAACCCGTCATTGCCATGCAAGCGGGTGCGCAGGTGCTGCCTGCATTGGCATTCAGTTGGTTCGACCCGTCGACTGGTCGCTACGTCGATGCGCATACGCCTCCCGTGCCGATCGACGTCATGCCGGCGAGCACGGCGGAGACCTCTGCGCATCTGTCCCCATCGGGCCAGCCCGGTCCGTCAACCGCCGGCGGCGTGGTTCCGGCAAGCACGGGTCAGAGCAAGGGGTTTCGGCCCGACCATGCGGTGAGCGGGGGCACCGTGGCGTCGCTGCTGCCGCATTTCTTTCAGGCACCCTATGTGGCCGCCCCGTCGCTGATGATGTTCGCCTTTTTATCTGTGGGTTTTTGGGCACGCCGTCGCGAGCGGCGTGCAGATGAAATGGATGCCGCTCGCGAAGCCGCAGCGGCCCTGCAAACTGCGCCGTTGCTGACCCAGATGAATCGGGCCGCGAGCAGCAGCAACGCTGAGCTATTTTTTGGAGCGGCGCGCCAGGCCGTGCAGCGGGCGCTCGCATCACGCTGGCACATTCCTCCGGCCAAGGTCACGTCTGACGAAGCCGAGGCGCGTCTCGGCCCGGAGACCGACGTTTCCCTGCTGTTCGAACTCGCGGACGAGGCCAGTTACTCGAAGGTGCAATTGACCGCGATCGACATCAAACGCTGGACGCAGGTGGTCAATCAGCAGATCAAGGGAGAAATGGCATGATGAAGAAACACCATTGGCCTGTTTCGATGGCCGTCGTCATCCTGAGTCTGTCGTTCGGCAACCTCGTCTGCCGCGCAGACCCGGCGCTACCAACGACGCCCGATTCGGGTTCGCACGATTCTCATTCTGCGGCGGCTCTCTACAACCTCGGGAATTCATACGCAAGGCAGGGACAGGCTGCGCTGGCGGTGCTCAACTATGAACGCGCCCGAATCCTCGCGCCGCGGGATCCCGACATTCGATATAACCTTCGCCGCCTGCGTGAAGCTGCGGGGATGACGTCCGGATCCCCGGGGTTCGGAGAAGCCATGATGTGGTTCAGCCCCAATACGACGTATTGGATTGGATTCATCGGGCTGGTATTGGCGGGGGCAGGCGGGTTGCTGTGGTGCTTCCGCAGCCCCTATCGCATGGCGTCGCGCGCCGCGCTCGGAGCGGGTCTGCTCATGATGACCTTTACATTGAACGATGCGCTCATGATCGGGCAATTGATGGATCGGTCCGTCGTCCTGCAACCGGTCGCTGCGAGCGCTGCGCCGATCGCCGGGGCGCAGACGATATTCACCGTGCCCCAGGCAACCCTCGTGCAGCGACTCGATGAACATGCCAACTTCAATCTCATCCGCGATTCACAAGGCAACACCGGCTGGGTGTCGAAAAACCAATTGATACCGATCATCAGCCACGAAGGAGAAATCGATGCAAACACTTAGCAGATGCGGCCCATCGGGTGCCGTCATGGCCGTCCTATTCCTCAGTTTGGGCGCCTGCGAAAAGCATCAGGAGGCACCTCCGGTGGCTGCATTGCCGCCGCCGTCTCCCCAACTGCCCGCGCCGATACCCAGCGCGGACGATCTACTGCAGGGCCAATTTGCGCAGTTCGGCGCCAAGCCGGGCGACGGCGGCTGGACAGTGACCCTTTCCAGTGCGAAATTCAAAGCAGGAAAGGTGTCGTTCGCGCCGGATGACGAGGCGACAATCGGAAAAATCGCCGAGCTCCTCAACGCCAATTTGCAACTGCGGATCTTGATTGAGGACTATGCCGATGAACACGGCTCGCGGACCCATACTCAACGTCTGTCGCAGGAACACGCGAATGCCGTATTGCGGGACCTGACCTCAATGGGGGTCGATCCGGGCAAGGTTCAAGCCCAAGGACGGTTCGACGACTCGAAGAATCCAAGAGTGGAGTTCATCTTTTCGAACGCGGGCGGCGAGTTTCGGCCGGCGCCGGTCGAGAATTCCTGAGCGCGACAGCATGGGCTAGGGCGACGCACCGGCTCTCGCAGGAACTTGGATCGTGTAATAGAACCGGGGCGCCGATCTGAGCGTAATTTTTGCCGGTCTGCAGCTCAGATCGCTCAGGGGAAACCGGGTCGTCGTGACGAAGTCATCCCGTGCGGCATCCCGCCATTGACTATCGATCACTTCGGCAACGATCTGCCGGCCGCCGCCCGGCGGGTTTTTACATCGACCCCACTTCAGTGAAAACAGATGATTTGGGTCTGTACCGCGATACTGCATGGTGACGACCAACGTGTCGTCACCCGCATCGTAGCGAACTGCCGCAAAGTTATCCGCCATCGCGGCATGGGGCATCGCGGCCACGGTCGCCAGGAGAAGCACCCTCGCGGACGCCATCGCCTGGGCACGAAGGGAAGCGCCGCGCAGGGGTTCCGACCACATGAACTTGAGCTCACATCATGAATCGATGTTGCATTTTAGCCCAATATGACGCGTGTGGCTCCTTGGTGCAGTCCTCGATCAGCTGAGGCACGAGGCTGATGGTTCCTGTCGGCGTCGAAAGCCGCTTTTTGCATTTTCCTTGTGGCGAAGCCCTTCCGACCAGTGGACGATTTGCGGACGCTTTATACCTTCGAAAGTCAGACAATCGGCACAGGTCCATTTCATCGGGAATGACGTCTGTGCGCTGCCACACATAGTACCGTGCAAGGTCTAAATACTGAGCCCCCGCTCGGCGGCCGGCAACGTGACGATGAACGTCGAGCCTGAGGACGAATCGCTTTCAACCTCCACCGATCCCTGATGCGCCTGGGTGATGGCTTTGACCAGGCTCAAGCCGAGGCCCAGCCCCCGTTGAGATCGACTCTTGTCTCCCCGATACAGCCGATCCCATATCCGGGTTTGCTCGTCTCGCGAAATACCCATCCCATTGTCCATGAATTCGACGATCACCTGTTCACCCTGCATTCGACCGGAGATCGTGATCGAGCCCCCATCGGCCGTGTATTTTAGGGCGTTGTCGACCAGATTGGCGAACACCTGACGTATTCGAACGACGTCGACGAATGCCGTCAGATCAGTTTCCAGGTCCATACGAATCGAGATCCGTTTATCCTCTGCAATGAGTTGGTAGACATCCATCACGCTGTCGAGCAGTGCCGCAATCGCCACGTTCTCACGATTCAAGGGCATCACCCCTGATTCGGCCTCCGTGATATCCATCAGCGCCGTGAGCATCGTCAGAACGCGGTCAGCCTCCTCGACACAGTCGGCCAGCGCCTCGCGAGCTGCGGCGTCCGGTGTCGCCTGCACGCCCACCTCGGCGACTCCGCGCAAACGCGCGAGCGGCGTGCGTAGATCGTGTGCCACGTTGTCGAGCGCCTCACGCATTCCCTGAATCAAGCGCTGGTTTTTGTCGAGCACGCGATTGAACTGACGGGCAAGATCCTCCAGATCCGTCTGGCGGGAGGTCGTCTCCACCCGCGCCGACAGATCGCCCGTATCGATGATCGAACGGGCGGTCGCCACCACCTCGCGCACCGGCTTGGTGGCCCGGTGGGCAAAGAACGCGCCGCCAAGAATCCCGAGCAATAACGCCGGGGTCATGACCGCCAGGAAACTCACGCGAAATTGCCCTAAGATGCTTTCACGGTTGTTGGTCCTGCGCCCGACCTCCAAACGAGTTCCGTCGGGCAAGGTCGACGAAGCAACGGTTACATCACTCTCCTCGTCCTTCGGGATGCGCAGCCACACGAGATGCGAGAGATCGCCGCCGGCTTGCAAAGCCTTCGGATCGAATTGAACCCAGTCTTCCGGGACATTGAGCAGCAATGCGGTGTCGGATACACTCGCCACCCGCACAAAAAATGCCCGGGTTCGTTCCGCCTGGCGGCTTCGTTCCACGAACTCCTGCAATGCAGCCAGGCCGTCGCTTTCATAGATCGCCGCGCATATTTTCAAGCGCGTCTCAATGACCTCATGATCTTTGCGATCGAGCGCCGATGACAGCAGGAAATACGATATGGCGAAAAGGACTGCCGCACTTATCGTAAACGTGAGCGCGTACCATGCGCTCAAACGGATGGTGAAGCTCCGCCAGCCCGCTCTAAGGCTTCTTGAGTACATAGCCGACACCGCGGATGGTTGTCACCAGCTTCGTCGCAAAGTCTTTGTCGATCTTGGATCGGAGGCGGTGCACCAGGACATCCACGACATTGGTTTGCGGATCGAAGCTGTAGTCCCAGATGTGCTCCAGAATCATGGTTTTCGTCACCGGACGACCCGGGTGACGCATCAACAGTTCGAGGAGCGCAAACTCGCGGCTTTGCAATTCGAGCGTTGTCGAACCACGAGTGACTTCCCGGGTGAGCAAATCGATTGACAGGTCCCCCACCCGCAGTGATGTCGGCTCGGCAATGTGCGTTGAGCGCCGGATCAGTGCCTGCAGCCGGGCAAGTAATTCCGAGAACGCAAATGGCTTCGTCAGGTAGTCGTCCGCCCCTGATTGCAGACCGGCAACTCGGTCATCGACGCTCGCCTTGGCACTCAGCAAAATGACCGGCACCAAGCGCTTCTCCGCCCGAATCTGCCGCAGCACGCCGAATCCGTCTGTCTTTGGCAGCATGATGTCCAGGATGATCGCGTCGTAGCTGACGTCGCGGCAGCATCCCAACGCCGCCTCACCATCACCGGCGTGGTCGACAGAGAATCCGCTCTGCTTCAGCCCCTTGATGACGAATGAAGCGATCTTTTCATCATCCTCGACCACCAGAACGCGCATGTCGATCAGTTACGTGGCGCGGGATCGCGACACTGTATAGGGATCTGCAGTGACGAACGGCTTGGTCAATGAGGCGTCGTCGACAGCGTCGCTTCCACGTCATCGACGCAAATTGTATCGACCGGACGTCTCATACGAGCCGCCGCCTCGATGATGGCAGTCACCGCCGCAGGATACTGTGTGAGTGCATGCCGAAGCTGAAAGAGCTCGCGTTCCTCTGTCACCCGAATCCCCCCGGGACGACCCATGGCGTCTTCCAATTCCGTCTGCCGCTTAATCAGGCGAAGTGCTTCGTGTAATGGCGAGAACTTCATAATGCGAAGCATACACCCGGAATCAAGGGTTTTGCAGGGCGATGATCCCGGTGTCCTTCACATTATTTAGTCAGTATGGTCTTCGGGTAAACAACCCACAGGAGACCAGTCATGCCCCGATCGGAATCGCCATGGATCCGCCGACTTCAAGAGCATCTCCGGAATGAGCGCTACAGCCGCAGCATTCTCAGCAGTTACCCGAATGCCGTGCGCTGCTTTATTCGTGAAACGGAACGTCGCAATCAGAGTCTCGAAACCGTTTCGCCGGCAGACGTCGACGAGTATCTTGATGCTCTGCGGCTGAAACGCGGCAGGAAGAAAACGACGAAGCAGATTCGTTGGTTGCACAGTGCAGCGATCAAGATCTTGCTACGTTTGGTCAACGGTCAATGGCCGCCGCAGGTGTTGCCGTCCACCCCAAACGGAATCGCGATACGGAACATAGTCGAAGGATACGACGGATGGATGGCGCTGCGCGGACTGTCCACCTGCACACGTGCGAGTGCTCGAGCCGAGACCGAGCGCCTCCTGAAATGGATCAGCGACAGAGCGCAGTCTGTCGCAGCGATCTCCGTCACGGATATCGACGCTTACATTGCGTGGCGGGGTGTATCCATGCGCCGGGCCTCCCTCGCCCTATTGGCCAGCCAGCTTCGCGCCGTTTTTCGGTATTTACATGAGTCTGGCCAGATACCCTCTGACTTAGCGGCGGAAATCAGTGGGCCGCGCTTGTACGCCCTCGAAGGTATTCCATCGATGATACGCCCGGAAGATGTCGCACGGGCGCTGAAAGTAGCCAAGTGCGATCGTTCAATCATGGGTCGTCGCGACTATGCAATCCTAACGTTGCTGGCAACTTATGGCTTGCGCGCCGGCGAGATTCTCAGGTTGCGCCTGTCGGACATCGACTGGCGCCATGAACGGCTGCGGATCCGGCACACGAAAACGGGGGCGCAATCTGAGCTGCCGCTATTACCTGGTCCGGCGGCGGCAATTCTAAACTACTTGAAATGCGGAAGACCGGCGACAACTCTGCGCGAAGTGTTCCTTCGGGCACGTGCGCCGTATCGGGCGATCACAAGCCCTTGTACCTTGCGTCGACTCGTTACGCGAAAACTCCAAGATGTTGATGTCGTACTCACTGGAAAGCGTGGTTCCCATGTGTTCAGACATAGCCGCGCGGTGAGTCTTCTACGGAATGGAGTGCAGATCAAGGTGATTGGGGACTTGCTCGAACATCGCTCTGAGCGATCGACAGGAGCCTATCTGAAGTTAGCCACGGAGGACTTGCGGTCGGTAGCGCTCGATCTTCCGGCGGGGGTGTCGCCATGAATGCCGATGACACGGTTCTTCAGTACGTCGATACCCTCAGAATCAGAGGGTCCTCGCGCTCCTGCTACGTCAGCGTATTGAAACACTTCCAGGCGACCGTCGTCGATTGCACGTCGATGCCTAACCCTTTCTCGACGACCGCGTTGCGCGAGTGGCTTCTGATAGAGGTTAATCGGCTCTCGCTCGGCAGCGTCTTGTTCCAGGTAGGGATCATTAAACGGTATTTGGACTGGCTTGCGTTGCGCGGTGCAGCTCCGAACCCAATTGCGGCGCTGTGTGACCAACATGGTGGCCGGCTGACACCGATCGTTCGAGCGCTGGTTGGCAATGATCATGAGCGCGCCCTCGAACGGCTGCGGCCTCCGCCGCCCTACGGTAGTACGCTCGGCCCCGTGATCCGCGAGCACGTGGTTCGGATGCTGTGAGTACCCTTTAAATCTGTCAATTTCTCCCTTTTGGCGCCGGGCGCAATTGTTCGCAGCCGGCGCCTATAACCCACGGATGCATATAGGTTTTCGCGGGAAATCCGAGAATGACATTGCCAACC
>Ga0302320_10005792_pt1 | contig 27576 bp, 27 predicted proteins | sample Bog_T0_3_FD_202130 | JGI IMG/M metagenome (GOLD analysis project Ga0302320, IMG submission 202130) | Peat permafrost microbial communities from Stordalen Mire near Abisko, Sweden - Bog_T0_3 | ecosystem: Environmental > Terrestrial > Soil > Wetlands > Peat | place: Sweden: Abisko, Stordalen Mire...
GCCCCATCGAAACCGTGGAGTCACCGCTGCTCGCCATGCCCGATGAACTCAAAGCCCTGCTCGAGGAGGAACACTGATGGCCGACGTGACGATGCGAATCTGGCGCGGTGACGCCAACGGCGGTGATTTCGAGACCTTCACGCTCCCCCAGAACGAGGGCGAGGTCGTCCTCGACGTCATCCACCGCATCCAAGCGACCGAGGCACCCGACCTCGCGTGTCGCTGGAACTGCAAGGCAGGCAAGTGCGGCTCGTGCTCAGCAGAAATCAATGGTAAACCACGTCTGATGTGCATGACACGTATGGACACGTTGCCAGAAGGCGAAGTGACGGTCACGCCGATGAAGACGTTCCCGATCATCCGCGACCTCGTGACGGACGTCTCGTTCAACTACATCCAAGCCCAGAAAGTCCCGGCCCTCTTGCCACCGCCCATGCCCGAACGGGGCTACGTGATGTTCCAAGAGGACGTCGAGCGGGGACAAGAGTTTCGCAAATGCATCGAGTGCTTCATGTGCCAGGACGTCTGTCACGTCATCCGAGACCACGAGGAGAACAAGGAGCACTACAGCGGTCCGCGATTCTTCATCCGATACGCCGAACTCGAGATGCATCCGCTCGACACCAACGACCGACGACACCTCTTGCGCGAGGAGATGGGCCTCGGCTACTGCAACATCACCAAGTGCTGCACCGAAGTGTGCCCCGAGCACATCCACATCACCGACAACGCCATCATCCCGTTGAAGGAACGCGTCGTTGACGCGGCCTATGACCCCGTGGCGTGGCTCGGGCGAAAGATACGTCGCAAGCACAACCGAACGGCCGAAGAGGCCGCCGTCCAGCCAGCGCCCTAGAACGTGGTCGACTTCCTCTCGGACGCGTGGTTTGAGAGCCTGAACGACACGCTGGGAAAAGCAAAACCAATTCCGGGACGCAAACCTGAGGCGGTCTTTCGCATCGTGCTCGAATTCGCCGACGCGCCCAAGACCGTGCCGCACGCGCTGACTTTCACCATCGAAGCTAAGCGGGCCGTCGTGACGCCGGGCGATCACTTCTTCGCCGATACCCTCGTACGTCTCTCATACGCCGACGGCATCGCGCTGTTCAAGGGAGAATTCGACAGTGCGACTGCGCTGCGCGAAGGGCGAATCAAGGTCCGAGGCGATATCAACGCCATGGTCCCCATGCTCAATTGGTTTCAGTCCTCGCACCCGCACGCGAGCGAGCGGCCAAGCGAACCTGACGTCATCTCAGAGGATCCCGCGTAGGCAACGCCAGCACCAGTCGGTCAGGACGCCAAGCATCAGCGCGTCGAGATCGCGACTCGATTGCCAAACGGTTGAGGCTTTTTAGACGAGCCCGAGGCTCTTGACCTCGTCGCGCTCACTGAGCAGTTCTTCAGTAGTGATTTTGATGCGCGCAGTCGCGAACTCGTTCAAGACGAAGCCGTCCTTCACGTGCCACGAACCTTTGCCGTCGGCGCTAATCGGGAGACCGAACGTGAGTCCCTCTGGTGTGCCGTACTCGCCCTGGCTCGTGACCGCGACCGATACACAGTCATCGCCCGCCGTCGGCGTCGTGAGGCTGACGAGCGTATCAATGGCGGCATTGGCGGCCGACGCCGCAGAACTCAGTCCTCGTGCCTCGATGATGGCGGCGCCGCGCTTTTGCACCGTGGTGATGAAGTCACCCTCGAGCCACGCGTGATCACTGATGACGTCAGTCGCCTTTTTTGCCGCAATCGTCGCGTTCGCAAAATCAGGGAATTGCGTGGCGGAGTGATTGCCCCAGATGACGAGGTTCTTCACTTCCTCCACGGGTACGCCAGCCTTCTTCGCGAGTTGCGTCTCGGCGCGATTCTGGTCGAGGCGCGTCATTGCGAACCATCGGTCGACAGGAATCTCCGGCGCGTTGGAGCGGGCAATGAGGCAGTTCGTGTTGCACGGATTGCCAACCACGAGGATGCGAACATCACTCGCTGCGTGCGAGGCAATCGCTTGACCCTGGGGCTTGAAGATCCCACCGTTGACGTTGAGAAGATCACCGCGCTCCATACCGGCCTTGCGAGGGATCGATCCCACGAGAAGCGCCCAATTGGTGCCGTTGAAGGCTTTGGTCAAGTCACTCGTCGCTTCGATCCCCGCCAGCAGCGGAAAGGCGCAGTCGTCGAGTTCCATCACGACACCCTCGAGGGACTTCATGGCTGGTTCGATCTCGAGCAGCTGCAAGACAACGGGCGTGTCGGGTCCGAACACTTGTCCCGACGCAATGCGAAACAGTAATTGGTAACCAATCTGACCGGCGGCGCCGGTCACGGTGACGTGGACGGGGGTAGTCATCATGCTCCTTGTGGTGTTGTTGTCATAGACGATCGACGATTGCCGAGGCGAACTCTGAACACTTCACTTCGGTTGCCCCATCCATCAAGCGAGCGAAGTCGTAGGTGACGATCTTGTCCGTGATCGTCGCTTCGAGGGCGCGCACGATGTCATCGGCCGCACCCTGCCAACCGAGGTGTTCGAACATCAACACGCCAGACAACAGCACCGAACCGGGGTTCACCTTGTCTTGGCCCGCGTACTTGGGCGCGGTGCCGTGCGTAGCTTCGAAGATGCCGTGTCCGGTCACGTAGTTGATGTTGGCGCCGGGAGCAATGCCAATGCCGCCAACTTGCGCGGCGAGAGCGTCGGACAAATAGTCACCGTTCAGGTTCATGGTCGCGATTACCGAGAACTCCGAGGGCCGCGTGAGCACCTGCTGGAGCGTGATGTCAGCGATCGAGTCCTTCACGAGGAGCTTCGAACCCGGGTTTCCACCGCAATCGTCCCAACCCACCGCGACGTCGGCGAACTCGTTTCGCACGAGTTCATAACCCCACTTCATGAAGGCGCCCTCAGTGAACTTCTGAATATTTCCCTTGTGCACGAGGTTGACAGACTCTCGCTTGTGCTCCAGCGCGTACTTGATTGACGCTCGGATGAGCCGCTCGGAGCCGAACTTGGAGATGGGCTTGATACCAATGCCACTCATCTCTCGAATGTCCCAGCCGTAGGAGTCCCTCAAGAAGGTTCGCAACTTCTCCGCGTCCGGGGTCCCCGCCTCGACTTCGAAGCCGGCGTAGACGTCCTCGGTGTTCTCACGAAAGATCACCATGTCGACGAGTTCGGGTTGCTTCACCGGTGAGGGCACGCCCTTGAACCAGCGAACCGGGCGAAGACAGACGTAGAGGTCGAGAATCTGGCGCAGTGCGACGTTGAGGGAACGAAACCCACCACCGATAGGCGTCGTGAGAGGCCCCTTGATACCAATCAAGTACTCTCGAAAATCGACGATTGTCTGCTCGGGGAGCCAGTCGCCCGTCTCGTTGAAGGCCTTCTCGCCCGCGAGGACTTCCTTCCATTCAATGCTCTTGCCGTGCTTCTTTGCGGCCGCGTCGAGCACCAATTTTGCGGCGGGCCAAATGTCCACGCCGATGCCGTCGCCTTCGATGAAGGGGATGATGGGATTGTCAGGTACGTTGAGGACGCCTTGCGCGTCCACTGTGATTTTTTCAGCCATGACCTTATTCTACGGCGATTTCCGAGGGTCGATTTTGGGGACAAAGTCCCTTTAGTGCCGAGCTTCAGTGCGAAAGAGCCGCGTAGATCTCTCGGGTCGCGGTCGAACGATTGAGCGTATAGAAATGCAAACCTGGCGCACGAGCGTCGAGCAGTTGCTCGCAGAGCTCGACCGCGGCGGCGATGCCCGCGTCGCGCACGGCTAGTTTCCCACCGTCGCGGTCAGCATTGACGAGTCGTGCAACGAGTTCGGGGGGTACTCGCGTGCCCATCATCGTCATGCGCTCAATACCCGACAGCGTCGTTACCGGCATGATCCCGGGCACTACGGGTTTGGTGATACCGAGTTCGCCGAGTTCCTCGACGAGACCGGTCCACTCCTCGGGGCTGAAGAGGAACTGGGTCAGCGCAAAGTCCGCGAGTTCGAGTTTCTCGGCGAGAAAGCGTCGATCCGACGCCATATCGAATGATCGAGGGTGGCCTTGAGGATGTGCGGCGACGCCGATCGAGAACTCGCCGACCTCTCGTGCGAGTTCCACGAGATCGATCGCGTGACGAAATTCGGACGCCACGAGCGCGGGATCATCCGGGATGTCGCCCCCGAGGGCCATCACGTTCTGGACGCCCGCGTCGACGTAGTTCTTCAAGATGTCACGCATCTCGGCTCGAGTGTGACCAACACATATCAAGTGCGCCATCGCGGTGAGGTGTCCACCCCGCTGAATCTGCGTCACCAGGTCAAAGGTGCGCTGGCGTGACGCCCGTCCACCTCGATAGGTCACCGACACGAACGAAGGTCGCAACGGCCCGAGGTCCTCGAGTGTGCGCTCGAGGACGACGCTCTCGTCGTCGGACTTGGGCGGAAAGAACTCGAAGGAGTGCGTCGTGCCGGCACGCAGAAGATCGTCGATGCGCACGTGTCTACGGCGCCCGACCGAAGTCGTCCTCGAGGCGGACGATGTCGTCTTCGCCAAAGTACGAGCCGTGCTGGACTTCGATGAACACGACCGGCGTGGTCCCTTGATTCTCACATCGGTGCGCCTGACCAAGAGCGATGTCAATGCTGTCGCCCGGCTTCAGTTGATGCACGGCGCCGTCGAGCACGACCGTCGCGTCACCGTCGACTATGAACCAGTGTTCAGCGCGCTTGGCGTGTGTTTGATAACTGAGTCGCTTCCCCGGGAGGACCACGATGCGCTTCACCTTGTGATCGAACATCTCGTCGTCAAGGACCGTGAAGCTGCCCCATGGTCGTTCGTCGAATTCGCGTCCTCGCGTGTCAGTCGTCATCATCGAACCCTCTCTGCAGCCAGCACGGCGTTGCGTAACAGCATTGCACGAGTCATCGGACCAACACCACCGAGCCGAGGCGTCACCCAAGCAGCGACCTCATGAACGTCATCGGCGACGTCGCTGAGCAGCTTGCGTCCTGCAAACGTGGTGCCCGCGCCAACGACCGCAGCACCGGGCTTGACCATGTCGCGCGTCACGATGCCGGCCTTACCGGCCGCCGAGACGATCACGTCCGCGCTTCGAACGATACTGGCCATGTCGTCGACGCCCGTATGGACGACACTCACTGCAGCGTTGCAGTGTGCTCGACGCATCGCCATGAGAAGCGCCAGTGGTCGCCCAATCGTGATGCCTCGACCGATAATCGCGACGTGTTTTCCTTCGACGGGCACGTGATAGTGCGCGAGCAACTCAACGATGCCCGCTGGCGTACAAGGAAGCGGTCCGGGAGCGCCCATCACGAGACGACCGAGGTTCGTAGGGTGCAGTCCGTCCACGTCTTTTTCGGGCAGCACTCGCATGAGGACTTCTTCTTCGTTGATGCCCGCGGGCAAGGGCAGTTGCACCAAGATCGAGTGCACGTGGGGATCGGCGTTGAAGCGATCGATCACCGACTCGATGTGCGACTGGGTCACGCTCGACGAAAGATGCTCATCAAAGGACCGCACCCCGATCTGCGCGCACTCCTCGATCTTCATCTCGACGTAGCGCGCACTTGACGGGTCTTCGCCAACGAGGATCGTGCCGAGTCCAGGAATACGACCACTCGCGCGAAGTCGTTGGGCTCGATCAGCGAGTTCCATCTTGATGCGAGCAGCAACGGGTTCGCCGTCAAGTAGTTGTGCGCTCATGAGTCTCCTAATGACGGAAGTGACGCTCACCGGTGAGCATCATCACGATACCGGCGTCGTTCGCGGCGGCGATGACCTCGGCGTCACGCACGGACCCTCCGGGCTGCACCACGGACGTGGCGCCCGCTGCGGTGAGTGCTTCGAGTCCATCCGCGAAGGGAAAGAATGCATCGGATGCGGCGGCACTACCTTGGGCAAAGTCGCCCGCTTTCTCACTCGCGATAGTCGCCGCGACGACGCGCGATTGTTGACCCGCGCCAATACCCACCGCGACACCGTCACGCGCGAGCACGATCGCGTTCGACGTCGTACGCGCACACACTCGCCACGCCACCAAAAGATCTTGGCGTTGCTGGGGGGTGGGCTGGCGCTCGGTGACACAGTGCCACGCGCTCAGCGGCACCAACAACTCGTCGGCGTTCTGCACGAGCGCGGTATGTCCGAACGTGCGAATCGAACGACCGAGGGGTTCGGGAGCGGGCGCACTGAGCAGACGCGTGGCCTTTCTGCGAGCGATGAGGATCGTGAGCGCCTCTGCGCTGAAGGACGAGGCGATGATGACGTCGGCCTGGGGACCGGCCGCAATCAATGTCGCGACCTCCTCGTCGAGTTCACCGTTCACGGCGACGATCCCTCCGAAGGCACTCTGCGGATCCGCCTGGAGGGCTTTTCCGAAGGCGTCAGCGAGCGTCGTGCCGAGTGCGGCGCCCGACGCGTTGGCGTGCTTGATGATCGCGACCGCGCGCAGTCCTGGGGCGTCGCTGCTCAGTTCGTGCACGAGTCGCCACGCCGCGTCGGCGTCGAAGAGGTTGAGGTAGGACAACGCCGTGCCCGCGTGTTGGTTCACGCCGTCCCACCACGGCGTGGTACCCGCTTCACGGTAGCGTGCGCCGGTCTGGTGAGGGTTCTCGCCGTAACGAGTGATCGACGCGCGCTCGAGCGTGAGGTGCAGTGTCTCGGGCACGATCTGGTCGACGTCACTCGGCGGTGTACCGATCTCACCACCCTGGTCGAACCAGCGAACGATCTGGGCGTCGTAGCTCGCGGTGTGGGCGAACGCCGCACGCGCGAGAGCGTGGCGCGTCGCGTCCGACAAAGAACCGTTCGCCTTCAATTCTTCGAGGACCTCGTCGTATTGCGAGGGGCTCGTAAGTATTGCGACGTGTTGGTGATTCTTCGCGGCGCTGCGCACCATGGACGGACCGCCGATATCGATGAGTTCGATCGAAGGGTCCGACGAGAACGGGTAGAGGTTGCTCACCACGATGTCGATGGGCGTGATGTCGTGAGCGCTGAGCGCCGCCATGTGTTCGGGTTTCGAGCGGTCCGCGAGGATGCCGCCGTGAATCCGCGGATGCAGCGTCTTGACGCGTCCATTTAGCATCTCGGGGAAGCCCGTGACGTCCTCGACCTCTCGATGCGCGATGCCCGCGTGCTCGAGTGCTGACGCCGTGCCTCCCGACGCAACGAGTTCCACACCCAGCAGCGCGAGCCCGCTCGCGAACTCGATCAGACCCGTCTTGTCGTACACGCTCAACAACGCCCGCATTTAGCTCTCTCCCATCATGCCGGCGACGCTCTCTGGTTCGAGACCTTCGTCGAGTGACGCCATAACCCTAGCGAGGACCATCGGATACAACGTTCGCTCGACGATCTTGATTCGTTCGTGCAGGGACGATTCGGTGTCGTCGTCGAACACCGCGACCTTGCGTTGAGCGAGGATCGGACCATCATCGAGCGCCTCGGTCGCGACGTGCACCGTGCAGCCCGTTTCCTTGACGCCAGCCTTCAGCGCTTCGCCGACCGCGTGCCACCCTTTGAACTCGGGCAGGAGACTGGGGTGCGTGTTGAGCACGCGACCCGGGAAGACCTCATGAAAGGACGCGGTCATGATGGTGCCAAAACCAGCCATCGCGATGAGGTCGATGTCGTGTTGCTCGAGCACGTTCGCGAGGGTCTTCGAATACGCCTCGCGGTCGAAGGCCCTGGAGAAGCCGCCAAAGTCCACCCGATCCACCAGCGTCGTTTCGATACCGGCGTCACGTCCAACATCGAGACCTCGACACGCACGGTCCGACGCCACCAAGTTGACCTTGATGCCCGCCTCAAGAATGGCTTCGAGAATGGTGCCCGAACCCGACACCAGCACGCAGAGGCGGACCTGGCTCAACGCGCTACAGGGCCTTTACGATCTCGACCATCTTTTGGCCAGCCTCGGTCGGATTCAGGCAGACGTGGACCCCGGCGTCGCGCAACGCGTCCATCTTCGCCTGCGCCGTACCCTTGGACCCGGAGATGATGGCGCCCGCGTGACCCATCTTTCTGCCCGGAGGGGCGGTGACGCCCGCGACGTAGGACACGACCGGCTTGGTCATGTTGGCCTTGATCCATTCGGCCGCCCGCTCCTCTTCCGAACCGCCAATCTCACCGATCATCATGACCGCCTTCGTCTCGGGGTCGTCTTGGAACGCGCGCAAGCAGTCGATGAAGTTGGTCCCCGGCACCGGGTCGCCGCCAATTCCCACACAGGTGGTTTGTCCAATGCCCTGTTGACTCAGTTCGTGCAACGCCTGGTACGTCAGGGTGCCCGAACGCGACACGATGCCGACTGGTCCACCCGCGAGCGCGATGTCACCCGACGTGATACCGATATTGCACTTTCCGGGACTGATGATGCCGGGACAGTTCGGACCTAAGAGTCGCACGCCCGGGAACTCCTCGACCAATCGGTTGTACGTCACCGCTTCGTCGTGAGCGGGAATTCCCTCGGTGATGCAGACAATGAACGTGATCCCGCCCTCGGCCGCTTCGATGATCGCCGCCGAGGCGAACTTTGGTGGCACGACGACGAACGACGCGCTCGCCCCCGTCGCGTCGACCGCTTCCTTCACGGTGTTGAACACGGGGATACCCTCGACGTCACTACCGCCCTTGCCGGGGGTCACGCCGCCGACGACCTTGGTGCCGTAGGCGCGGTTGCGCAGCCCGTGGAACTTACCCTGTCCCCCGGTGAGGCCCTGGACGATCACCTTGGTGTTTTCATCAACAAAAATACTCATCGTTGTTCCTTATGCGTTCGCGAAGGCGACAGCCCGGCGGGCGGCGTCCAACATGGTCGGTTCGGTGATCAGGGTGTCGCTCAGGTGCGGAGCGAGGATGGCGCGGCCTTCGACCGCGTTGGTGCCGTCGAGGCGAAGCACCACGGGCGAGGTGATCGACACGCGTTGCAACGCTTCGAGTACGCCCTTGGCGACTTCGTCGACGCGCGTGATGCCGCCAAAGATGTTGACGAAGATCACCTTCACCTTCGGGTCGGCGTTGATGACTTCCATCGCCGACGCCATGATGTCCGCGTTCGCGCCTCCTCCGATGTCGAGGAAGTTGGCGGCGGTGCCGCCCACCTGGTTCACGACGTCGAGAGTTGACATCGCGAGACCCGCACCGTTCGCGATGATGCCCACGGTACCGTCGAGACCGATGTAATTGAGACCCTTTTCCTTCGCCATCTTCTCGCGGGGGTCCTCGGTCTCGGTCGCGCGAAATTCCTCCCATTCGGGGTGGCGATACGAGGCGTTCTCGTCCAGGGTGACCTTCGCGTCGAGCGCGTGCACGGTGCCGTCGGGCGTCAGGATCAGCGGGTTGATCTCGGCGAGGTCGCAGTCACCGGTCGTGTAGCAGTCATAGAGCTTCACGAGGAGTTCTGCCGCTTGCTCGCGTGCGGGAACGTCCAATTCCGCCTCGTCAACCCAACGTCGCGCGGTCGCGAGGTCCAAGCCCCGCACCGGGTCGATCGTGAGAAACGCAATGGCGTCGGGGTTCTCTTCGGCGACAACTTCGATCTCGACGCCGCCTTGGGCGCTCAACATCCCCAGGTGCGTCTTGTTGGGGCGATCCAGGGTGAATGACGCGTAGTACTCCTTAGCGATATCACTGGATCGCTCCACCCACAGGCGGTGCACCACATGGCCCTTGATATCGAGTCCGAGGATGTTACCCGCGTGCAGGCGCACCTCGTCGGCGTTGGCGGCGAGTTTGACGCCGCCGGCCTTTCCTCGTCCGCCGACCTTTACCTGCGCTTTGACGACGACGGGGTAGCCCACACGTTGGGCAACGGCGAGCGCCTCCTCGACGGTGTCGGCGATGTCACCGGGCGACACCGCGATGCCGAAGCGAGCGAAGTACTGCTTGCCCTGGTACTCAAAGAGATCCATTCACTTCCACTTTCACTGATTCGTTGTCGAATGACAACGATGACTACGACAGAACTTCGCGAGAATCGAGCGCCGATTCGAGCCACGTGCCAATTTCGGCGAGCGACGCACCGGGCGTGAAGACTCGCGACACCCCCGCTGCTTCGAGTGACGCGATATCGGAATCAGGGATGATGCCCCCCACGATCAACAGCACGTCCTCGCGTTCGGCGTCTTTCAAGAGATCGACGATCCTGGGGACCAGGACGTTGTGAGCGCCCGAGAGCAACGAAAGGCCGAGTGCGTCGGCGTCCTCTTGGATCACCGCCTGGACAATCTGCTCGGGCGTCTGATGCAGGCCGGTGTAGACGACTTCGAATCCCGCGTCGCGCAGAGCCCGAGCGATCACCTTCGCGCCCCTATCGTGGCCGTCGAGACCGGGTTTGGCGACTACGACTCGATACGTACGCTCCATCGAGAGTTCAGCATAGAGCCACTGGAGAGGGCCCTCTTTCAAGGCCCCGAGGGTACTCACGAGTAGCGTTAGAAGTCGTGAGCGCCACCTCAACTCCCGTGCGCGGCGGTGCTCGAGCGCTGCTCTCGGCGATGCGTCCTCGCCAGTGGGTGAAAAACGTCCTCATCTTGGTCGCGCCAGGCGCGGCGGGCGATCTCAGTCACGACAACGTCATTGGCCACGTCGTCGTCGCATTCGTCGCCTTTTGTGCCGTCTCGTCGGGGAGTTACCTCTTGAATGACCTGCGCGACCGCGAGGCCGACCAGCGTCATCCGACGAAACGACACCGTTCGATCGCCGCCGGCCAGGTCACGACGCGGGTCGTGGTCGCCGCGACGATTGTCCTATTCGCTTTGGGTTTTGCCCTCCCCCTTACGATCAGTGGCCCTGGGGGCCTCGAGTTGATTCTGGGCATTTATCTCGCCGTTTCAATCCTGTACTCGCTGTGGGTAAAGGAGATTGCCGTCATCGAACTGGCGTCGGTCGCGAGCGGCTTCTTCCTTCGCGCCTACGCCGGGGCCGTCGCGTGCCATATATATGTCTCCTCGTGGTTCTTGGTCGTCGTCTCCTTCGGTGCCTTCTTCATCGTGGTGGGCAAACGCTCGAGTGAACTCTCCCAAGTGAATATCGGTGGCACGCGCAAAGTGCTCTCGGAATACACGCCCGAGTTCCTGCATTCCGCGTTGACCTTGAGCGCGACGGTGGCGGTGACGGGATACTGCCTGTGGGCCTTTGACACGTCCTCGACGGGTCTTTCCTCGGTGCGACACCACATCGTGCCAATTCGACTCAGCGTCGTGCCCGTCGTGCTAGCGATCCTCTTCGTCATGCGGACATCGGAATCTAGTGAGGGCGAAGCACCCGAGGATCTGATCTTGAAGAATCGTACGGTGCAGATCCTGCTCGTCGTGTGGGCGGTGCTCTTGGGGCTTGGGGTCTACTGATGAGCACCAAGTTCACCGGTTGGGGACGAACGAGTGCGAGTTACGCGACACTCTGCGAGCCAGATTCGGAAACCCAGATAGTCAACGAGTTCGCCATCGAGGACGATCTGATCCCGCGAGGGCTCGGTCGCAGTTACGGCGACGCCGCGCAAGTGAGCGGTGGCGTCGTGATGAGTAATCTCGCGCTTCGATCGATGGGCCCGATCGACGACGATGGCGTCGTCACGCTTGGAGCCGGGATCTCCATTGATGAATTGCTCACGATCTCGATCCCTCAAGGTTGGTTCGTGCCGGTTACTCCCGGCACTCGCCAGGTCACCATTGGCGGGGCCGTGGCGGCGGACGTACACGGCAAGAACCATCACGTCGACGGCTCGTTTGGCGCGCACGTGCTGTCGATGCGCCTCGTCACGCCACGTGGCGCCTGGGACATCTCACCCACCCAGGATGCGGAGCTCTTCTGGGCAACGACGGGAGCAATGGGACTCACCGGCATGATCACGAGCGTGACGCTTCGACTGTTGCCCATTGAGACCGATCAGGTCCTCGTCGACACCGAGCGCTTCAACACACTCGACGGCGTCATGGCGTCGATGCGAGAAGGCGACGGCGCCTACCAGTATTCGGTTGCGTGGGTGGACTGCATGACACGCGGCGCGCACATGGGACGATCGATCCTCACGAGGGCGACGCACGCCCGCACCCAGGACGTGAAGGAAGCGACGCTGCGGGCACCCCAAGCGAGCAAGATCGTCGTCCCCTTTGACGCGCCGAGCGGCCTGCTCAATCCCCTCACGGTACGAGCGTTCAATGAGTTGTGGTTCCGATCCTCACCGAAGTTCCAACAGGGCGAATCCCAATCACTGACCACGTTCTTTCATCCACTCGACGGCGTGCGTGATTGGAACCGGCTCTATGGCAAAAAGGGTTTCGTGCAGTACCAGTTCTGCGTACCCGACGAAGAACACGAAACGGTCGTGTCGTGCATCGACAGGCTCTCCTCCTCGGGTGTGGCAAGTTTCCTCGCGGTGCTCAAACGTTTCGGCCCGTCCAACCCGGGACTGCTGTCGTTTCCGATGCCAGGCTGGACGCTCGCCCTCGACCTTCCCGTCGGTCCGAGTTCGTTGCCGGGGGTGCTCGATGACCTCGACGAACTCGTCCTCGACGCGGGGGGACGCATCTATCTCGCGAAGGACGCCCGTCTCGCACCTGAGAAAGCTCGACGCATGTATCCGCGCGTTGATGACTTCCTCGCCATCAAAGAACGTGTCGATCCGCAGCATCAGTTGACGAGTGACCTCGCTCGTCGTCTCCACCTAGTAGGAAAGTAACCATGGATAACGCCTTTGGACAACCGCAGAACGTCATCGTGCTCGGCGGAAGCTCGGACATCGCCCGAGCGATCACGCGAAAGCTCTGCGCTGCTCGCGCGCACACCGTCGTGCTCGCTGGTCGCAGCCAGCAACTCTTAGACACCGCCGCCGCCGAGGCGCAAGAGTACGGCGCCACCAAGACCGACACCGTGATCTTCGAGGCGACCCACACGACCAACGCGGGCCACATCGTGAGCGAATGTTTCGACAAGGTCGGCGACCGGGTCGACCTCGTGGTCGTCGCGATCGGGCTGCTCGCCAATCAATTCGAAATTGAGAACGACGCCGACAAGGTCAACGAAATGGTGATGGTGAATTTTGCCTGGCCCGTCGTCGCGCTCGCGGAGATTCGCCGTCGCCTCGTCGAACAGGGCAGCGGTCGGATCCTCGTGATCTCCTCGGTGGCGTCAGTTCGCGTGCGTCGAAGCATGTACCTCTACGCCGGAGCAAAAGCCGGGCTCGATCGACTCTGCATCGGGCTCGCCGACTCCCTCGAAGGAACAGGCGTCTCCTTGCAATTACTGCGCCCCGGCGTGGTTCGCTCTCGCATGACCGAAGGTCAATCGCCAGTGCCCTTCACGACGGGGGTCAACGAAGTCGCCGAGAACGTCATGCGCGGATTCGCAAGCGGAGAACGCGTCATTTGGAGCCCGCCGCTTCTTCGCTTCGTCTTTGCCGTCTTACGACATCTTCCCGCGCCGCTCTATCGAAAGATCACTGCGGACCGCTAGGACGTGGGCGAGGTCTTCTTCGACTTCACCAACTCGTTGGGGCGCAGACTCATCGTGAAGAAGTCGCGGTTCCACCAGGTCGTGAAATAGCGCGAACCCGTCGGCATTGCGCTCAACAGACTCGTCGAGTTGCCACCGTTGATCGAGGTGTCGAGCGGTCCTTCGAACGTCGAAAATTGCACCCAGCCCGTATTGATGTCGAGTTGCATCGCTCGAACGGCCCCGGCACGTTTGAGGATGTCCGCGAGGTCGCTGATCGACATCGCGGGACCGCCAACGTAGACAATGGCGCCGTCGCGCGTCACGCCGAGTCCCGAGCGCCAGACGTTGTAGCTTCCGCTGATGGTGGCCCCCCACTTCGATGAGTTTTGATCCTTGAGACCCTGCACCTCCTTACCGTTGTTCACGAGCAGTACCAGGTTCTGACGCACCGAGGCGACCTGATTGGACATCCAGACTTGTGTGCCCCACGAGCCAACCGTCATCGTGCCGTCCTTATAGATGACGACCGAGGCGGCGTTGTTGACCAAGGGCTTGACGGTCGTTCCGTTCGTGTAGTAGCCGCCGTGCGAGTCTTGAACGCGAAAGCCCGCGTTGAAAGCAGCGACGAGCGACTTAGACGCGAGAGCGGAAATGGGAGCCGAGTATTTGTAGGGTCCGCCACCGGGGATGTACGAGCCCGAATACAACTGGGCGCGCAACAACGTCGGATCCATCCACGCAACGCCAACCACGTAACTCGTGTGAATCGCGTCGGGTCGCACGAAGGCCTCGTACACCGCGGGAATCCCATTGGCGGTCTCGCGACCCACCACGTGCCACACGCCCTCTCCTGGGAGAGGACGTTTCGCGGGCGAGATGATGTCCTTGGGAACGGGCAGGTGACCCGACGCGGGGACCTTGATCGCCGTAGGACCGGACCCGAACGTCGCGAGTGAAGGTTGGCCGCCGACCTTTGGAGGATTCAAACGGTACGCCTCTTGTTCGGCCCAGTTGACGATGAAACTTAAGCCGTGCGAGCGTCCCCATTCGGCGGCGCGCGCCGATTCCGAGGTGCCGTAACTGGGGTTGAAGAGTGCAAAGGCGAGGGTGATCACGTAGTAGCCAAAGAGAATAATGAGGATCAGTAGCGCCGCGACGATCGCCCGTCGGATTATGTAGACCCTTTGAGGATGGCGGGGAATTGCCGGCGTGGCCGGCGGGCGGTAGGCGGTCCGGCGCGAATCCATGGTGTTTCATTCTGACACTTCGCCAGCAGGGCTCAAAATTGACCGAAACGTCGTGCGGGTGGCTCTCAGGCTCGACGAAGTGGGGTCATCGCGAGCACCAAGTGCTTGGCCCCGTGTTCATCGAATTGCACGACGGCGCGAGCGTGCGAACCCTCGCCTTCAACGCTCACGACGACACCGCCGCCGAAGCGATCATGCACAACTCGCTCTCCCACACGAAGGCCCAACTTCTCGGCGCCAGTGGAGCGAACGGGTGGTGCCGCCCCGGTCCCGAAGGCGCGTCCCTGCGTGAAGTCGGTCCCGCGTCCGACGAACCCCTCATCTATTTCAAAACTCGATCGACGTAGGGGGGCGCTCGACGAGATGTCGTGGACCAATTCGGGAGGAATCTCCATCAAGAAACGGCTCGCGATACTGTCGACGCGCTGTCCCCATTTCGTTCGGCTCCACGCGTGGGTGAGCACGAGATGACGCATCGCGCGCGTGATGCCCACGTAACAGAGTCGACGCTCCTCTTCGAGTTCCGCTTCGTCGGCGAGTGCTCGCGAATGCGGGAACACCGTCTCTTCGAGTCCCGCGATCACGACGGCGGGGAACTCGAGACCTTTCGCGACGTGCAAGGTCATCATCGAGATTGCGCCCGCACCTCCGTCCAATTGGTCCGAATCGGCGACCAGTGACATTCGTTCGACGAAATCGAGCAGCGTGTCGTACTGCGCCGCAGCGGACGCGAGCTCACCGAGGTTTTCGAGACGTGAGTATGCCTCATCGGTGTTCTCCGCTCGCAGGGCGTCACCCATCCCCGACTCGCGTACGATGGCGTCAATCATCTCGCGCGGCGTGAGGTCGTTCGCGAGAGCGCGCAGTTCATCGAGCATGAAGGAGAACTTCTCCGCCCCGGACAACGCCTTCGCGCTCAGCCCCGCAGCCTTGGCGAAATGCGCGGCTTCGGCGAAGGACAGTCCGTGCTCGGCCGCGTAGGCCCCGAGCTTCGCCTGGGCCGATTCGCCCACGCCACGTTTGGGCTCGTTGATCACCCGGCGCGCGGATGCCTCATCGCGAGGATTCACGACCAGTCGCGCGTACGCGAGCGCGTTCTTTATTTCTTTTCGGTCATAGAAACGCATCCCCGAGATGACGCGATAAGGAATGTTGGCGCGCAGCATTTCTTCTTCCAGGACGCGACTTTGAGCGTTGGTGCGGTAGAACACCGCCATCTGATTCCACCCGAGCGACGATTCGGTGCGCAAACGACGCAACTCGCTCGCGATCCAGCGTCCCTCGTCGTATTCGTCACCGGCCCGATAGAGACGGATCTTCTCGCCCTGGTCGCCTTCGGTGAAGAGGTTCTTCGCATGGCGACTCGCGTTCTTTGCAATGACGGCGTTCGCCGCGTCGAGGATGACCTGGGTCGATCGGAAGTTCTGCTCGAGCATGATGACGACCGCGTCGGGGAAACGCTGCTCGAATTGGAGGATATTGCGCACGTCGGCCGCGCGAAAGCGGTAGATGGACTGGTCGGAGTCGCCGACCACACAGAGGTTCCGATGTTTCTGCGCGAGCATCAGCACAAGTTCGTTCTGCACGCCATTGGTGTCTTGGAATTCGTCGACGAGTAGATATTGAAAGCGTTGTTGGTAACTCGCCAACACCTCGGGGTCCTGACGCAACACTTCGACGGCGTTCAACAAGAGGTCGTCGAAGTCCATTGCGTTCGAGAGCTTGAGTCGCTCGGCGTACAGTTTGTAGATCTCCGCGACACGTCGATGATGAGGGTCATCCCCGTACCCGGACGCCTCATACGCACTCGGTGAGAGCATCTCGTTCTTGGCGGCGGAGATCTGTGCGTACACGCTGCGCGGTGACAACCGCTTGGTGTCGAGATTGAGTTCCTTCATGATGCGCTCGACGGCGGTCTCGGCGTCCCCGGCGTCATAGATCGTGAAACCTCGCTGGTAGCCGAGGACGTGCGCGTTCGCTCGAAGGATACGCAGACACGCGGAGTGAAACGTCGACACCCACATGTGCTCGGCGTCCTCACCAACGAGTTCGACGACTCGACGTCGCATCTCGTCGGCCGCCTTGTTGGTGAAGGTAATCGCCATGATCTCAAAGGGGCGCGCGTCTCCGGAGGCGAGAATGTGCGCGATCCTTCGGGTGAGCACTCGGGTCTTTCCCGAACCCGCACCCGCGATGACGAGCAGCGGCCCTCCTCGTTGCAGTACTGCTTGTCGTTGGGGTTCGGTGAGTCCCTCGAGCAATTGGGTCGGGTCGAGGTCAGTCGAGTCCTGGGAATCGTTACTCCACAGCGACTCTTCCGAGAACGAGGACCGGTTCACTCCCACTCAATGGTGCCGGGTGGTTTGCTCGTCACGTCGAGCGCCACCCTGTTCACACCGTCGACCTCTCGAATCAATCGATTGGCGATTGACTCAATGACCTCGTAGGGCAGACGTGCCCAATCGGCGGTCATCGCGTCATCGCTCGTCACGGCGCGAATGATGATCGGGTAGGCGTAGGTGCGTCCATCTCCCATGACGCCCACCGTACGCACCGCGGGTAACACCGCGAAACTTTGCCAGAGCTCTCGGTACAGACCCGCCTTCTTGATCTCGTCGACCACGACGTAGTCCGCGTTTCGAAGAATCTCGGCGCGCTCGCGAGTGACCTCACCCACGATACGCACGCCCAGCCCCGGGCCCGGAAAGGGCTGGCGCCAGACGATTTCGGCGGGAAGACCAAGTTCCTCTCCCACGTGTCGAACCTCGTCCTTGAACAGACTGCGCAGCGGCTCGACCAATTCGAAGGAGAGATCGTCGGGCAAACCTCCCACGTTGTGGTGACTCTTGATGTTCGCCGCGTGCCCCGAACCCGACTCGATGACGTCGGGGTAGAGCGTGCCCTGTACGAGGAAGCGAGGACCATCGCCACCGCTACCCAAGTCGCGCGCCACTGCTTCGAACTCTCGTATGAAGAGTTCGCCAATGATCTTTCGCTTCCGCTCGGGATCAGTGACCCCCGCGAGTGCTTCGAAGAATCGGTCCTGGGCCTTGACGTGAATCAATTCGACGCCGAACTGGCGAGTGAACGTCTCTTCGATCTGTTCACCTTCGTTCTTTCTCATCAGACCCGTGTCAACGAAGACGCACGTGAGTTGGGTACCCACGGCTTTGGTGACGAGTGCCGCCGCGACCGCGGAGTCGACGCCGCCCGAGAGGGCGCACAGCACCTTCTCCTCGCCAACTTGGGCTCGTATGAGAGCCACCTGATCTTCGATGATCGACGTGTTCGTCCAGGTCCCAGGAATCTGCGCCACGTGATGCAGGAACGTCGCGAGCAACTCTTGGCCTCGCTCGGTGTGGGCGACTTCGGGATGGAACTGCACCGCGTACAGTGCACGCTCTACGTCTTCCATGGCGGCGACCGGCGCTTCGCCACTCGTCGCGGTGATGCGAAAACCCTTCGGCACCGACGCAATCGCGTCACCGTGGCTCATCCAACACTCGTTGCGCGCGGCCCAGTCGCCCATGAGGCGCGACGGGCCTTGACGAGTGAGTACGGTGCGTCCGTATTCACCAGTACCGGTGTTCGCGACTTCGCCACCCAGTTGCAACGCCATCAACTGCGCGCCGTAGCAAATACCAAGTATCGGGATACCTAGTTCGTAGATCTCGGGATCGAGCGACGGCGCGGGTACTTCGTAGACCGACTTCGGACCACCGGAAAGAATTATGGCCGCGGGAGCTTTCTCTCGCACGTGGGCGGCCGTAATCGAACTCGGCACGATCTCTGAATAGACGTGCGCTTCGCGCACGCGCCTCGCGATGAGTTGGGCGTACTGGGCGCCGAAGTCAACGACGAGGACGCTGGAACTCAATGTCCCATGCCTACGCCCTGGGAGCGCTGTAGTTGCTTCCCTTCGGTTTGCAGCGAAGGAGCGAGCATGATCTCCGCCTTCTGGAATTCCTTCAAGGTCTCATAACCGCACGTCGCCATCGACGTTCGTAGTGCGCCAAAGAGGTTGAGTCGACCGTCGTTCTCGTGTGCGGGTCCGAGCAACACTTCTTTCAACGTGCCACGAACCTGGGTGCGCACGCGCGTCCCACGAGGAAGCGTCGGATGGAACGTCGCCATTCCCCAATGGAATCCGCGCGCCGGCGCCTCGACGGCGCTGGTGAGCGGTGAGCCAATCATGACCGCATCCGCGCCACACGCGAAGGCCTTCGCGATGTCCCCGCCCTTACTCATGCCGCCGTCGGCGATGACGTGGACGTAGACGCCCGTTTCGTCGAGGTGGCGCATTCGCGCTCCCGCGACGTCAGCGATCGCGGTCGCCTGGGGCACCCCAATGCCGAGCACCGCACGTGACGTGCACGCGTTACCTGGTCCGACTCCAACGAGGACGCCCGCGGCGCCCGTTCGCATGAGGTGCAGCGCCGCTTGGTAACTCGCGCAACCACCCACGATGATGGGCAGCTCGAAGTCACGGATGAACTTCTTCAAGTTAAGCGGCTCGACCGTCTTGGAGACGTGCTCGGCGGAGACGACGGTGCCTTGGATGACGAGAATGTCCAATCCCGCGTCGAGAATGGTCTTCGCCATCCATTCAGTTTTCGCGGGCGTGACTGAGGCTGACGTGGTGATACCCGCTGCCTTCATCTCTTTGATCCGTTGAGCGACGAGTTCTAGCTTGATGGGCTCTAAGTACATCTGCTGCATGCGCGACGTCGCCTTGTCGTCGTCGAGTTCGCGAATCTCTTCGAAGAGTGGCATCGGGTCTTCGTAACGCGTCCAGAGACCTTCGAGATTGAGCACGCCGAGACCACCGAGGCGACCAAGTTCCACTGCGGTCGTTGGTGACATCGCACCGTCCATCGCCGAACCAAGTACCGGTAACTCGAATTTGTACGCATCGATTTGCCATGAGATGTCGACATCCTCGGGGTCTCGCGTGCGCCGCGACGGCACGATCGCGATGTCGTCAAACCCGAAGGCCTGCCGAGCTGACTTATAAATGCCGATCTCTACTTCTGCCATCTTGAGTGTCCTCCGCTAAGGAAATGCCGTCCCAAAATCGAACGTGCTGTAGTTCCAATCTACTGGAAGGACTTACGCCCACACCCGTTCTGCGTCGGGCCAATTGACCTGCGTGACCACACAGAGCAGTTCGGTGAGGATTCGAGCGGTCGCCCCCCAGATGACGTCACCCGGGACTCGATAGAAGTAGATCGGAAAGAATCCTTCGCCGTCGACACCCGGGCGAGGTTGCGCGCGACGCCAGCGTTCCTCTAAGAACGCGTCGTCGGCCAAGAGCTCGCGAAGTGACACGCTGAAGGCGCGATCGACCTCGACAGGGTCCACGACCAAGGTAGGGCTCTCGAGAAGCGTGCCGATGACGGGCCAAATCGCTGACCCCGAGGCGAAGGTGACGATTGGCGAGAGCCATCCCACGGGCGTGACGAGCGACGAGTCAATGCCAACTTCTTCACTCGCCTCGCGCAACGCGGTGTGTACGGGCGTTTCGCCCTCGTCGCTTCGACCACCAGGAAAGGCAATCTCTCCTCGATGGTGTCGCAGTGACTGGGAACGGCGGGTGAGCACGACTCGGGTTTCACCGTCCTCTTCGAAGAGGGCAACCAACACCGCCGAGGACCGGTTCACCTCTCGCGCGACGTCGTCATGCACCTGTGCCAGTTCCCGGGGTTGGTCGGGTATGGCGTGCTCCTCGAACGTCCTTTGCGCCTCGTGTAGGCGTGCGAGGACGATGTCGAGACCAAGACCTTGTCGGGCACTTTCGTCAAGAGCGGCCCACGGCGGTAATTCTCCCGCTCGGATCTCGTCGGGTTCAGGGATTATTTGGGGATACTCGTGATTTAGAAAACGCGCTGGCCACCTCGAATTTTGGGCCATGCAAACTCCCCTAAAGTAGGAACGCGATTCACGCGCCCCCCATATTTTACCCCTCCCGCCAAACCACATCGGAGTTCCCTTATGAAATCCCTCGCTCGCATGAGCGTGCGACACCGTTGGTACGTGCTCGTCGCATGGATCGCCCTCTTCATCGGCATCAACATCGCGTCATTCAGCATTGGCTCGCAATATTCGAACTCCTTCAGCCTTCCGGGTACGAACTCCACGCACGCGTTGAAACTTCTTCAATCGGGCTTCAAGTCCAAGGCCGGCGACGCGGATGACATCGTCTTTTCGGTGACGAAGGGGAATATCGAATCCCACGAAGCGACCATTGACGCCATGCTCGCCAAAGTTGCCACGCTCAAGAGCGTCGCGGGCGTCGTCTCACCATTTTGCACCGCCACTAGTGCGTCGTGTCCCGGAGCGCTGCAGTTAAGTCCCGGCCACAAGATTGCCTACGCCGTTGTGAACTTCACGAAGCAAGCCAACCTCTTGAAGAAGGCGAACGTGCGCGCCGTGCAGAATACCGGCGAGACGCTCCGTTCGTCGAGCCTTTCGGTCAACTTCGGTGGCAATGCTTTTGAACAATTGGATACTCCTTCCGGTAGTCCCGGCGAGGGACTGGGTCTCATCGCGACCGCCATCGTGTTATTCCTCGCCTTCGGTTCACTCTGGGCCATGATCCTGCCGCTCGGCGTCGCGCTGTTCGCGATCGGCATTGCGTCAGCCGCGACCACGTTGCTCAGTCACGGACTTTCTATCGCCCAATTCGCGCCCATTTTGGGATCGTTGATCGGACTCGGCGTCGGCATTGACTACGCCTTGTTCATCGTCACTCGCTCTCGACAGAACCTGCGCCAGGGCATGGGTGTCGAAGACGCCATCGTCACGTCGGTCAACACGTCGGGTCGTGCGGTGATGTTCGCCGGTCTCACCGTGTGCATCGCCCTACTAGGCATGTTGCTACTCGGGTTCTCCTTCCTCGATGGACTCGGCATCGCCGCAGCGCTGACGGTGTTCATCACGATGCTCGCGGCGCTGACGCTCTTACCCGCGTTGCTCGCCTTCCAGAAGCACCACGTCCTGAGCCGCCGGGAACGACGCAAGCTCGCCGAGAAGGGCCCCGAGCCTCTCGTCGTCCTCGGGGGATGGCAGCGTTGGGCAAATTTCGTCGCGAAGCACCCTCGACGACTCTCCGTCATCGCCGTCGTCCTCATCGTGACGCTCGGCCTGCCCATCTTCTCTTTGCACCTGGGAATATCGGACGCGGGCTCGGACCCGTCGAGTTCAACGACGCGCATCGCCTACGACCTGCTCGCGAAGGGTTTCACCCCCGGATTCAACGGACCGCTCGAGGTGGTGGGCGCCATCCACAACAGCGCCGACAAGGCCGCTATGGAGAAACTTGACACGTCGCTCTCCGGCAAGCCCGACGTCATCTTCGTAACGCCATTGAAGTTCAATCCGCAGGGCACCGTTGGTCTTATCACCGTGGTCGCAAAAACGAGCCCCCAGTCAACCCAGACCTCTGATCTCATCACCTCACTTCGTGATCGCTACATCCCCGACGCGACTGCGACGTCACATACCAAGATCTACGTCGGTGGAGAGACGGCGTTATCGAATGACTTCTCGGGCGTGCTCGACGGAAAAATTCCGCTCTTCGTCGCGATCATCGTCATCCTGGGTTGCCTCTTGCTTATGATTGCGTTCCGCAGCATCCTCATCCCCTTGACCGCTGCACTGATGAACTTGCTCGCCGTCGCGGCATCGTTCGGACTGGTGGTGGCGGTCTTCCAATGGGGTTGGGGTAACGCGCTGATAGGTTCGGGAACCGGACCCATCGAGTCCTATCTACCAATCGTCATGATCGCGATTCTGTTCGGTCTCTCGATGGACTACCAAGTGTTCCTCGTCTCGCGTATGCACGAAGAGTGGGTGAACACCAACGACAACGAGAAGGCAATCATCCACGGTCAAGCCAACACCGGTCGCGTCATCACGGCAGCGGCACTCATCATGGTGTGCGTGTTCTTCTCCTTTGCGGTGGGAGGCGAACGCATCATCGCCGAATTCGGCATTGGACTTGGCGGCGCTGTCTTGATGGACGCGTTCATCTTGCGTACGGTGCTCGTGCCGTCGCTGATGCACTTCTTCGGGAATGCCAACTGGTGGATGCCGAAGTGGCTCGACCGCGTGGTTCCCCACGTCGCGGTCGAAGCGAACGAGGCGTCGCAGAACTAGTTCTTGAACATGGGCGCAACGTCAGATCGCGGCGTTGCCCGCACTAACAAAGAGAAGCCAACGAACGCGACGACGTTACCCAACGCCGTCAAGATTTCGGCGACGCTGATCCACTGCGGTTGCGATTGAAAGTTGACACTCCACGGTTGATTGAGAAACGAGTACGACGCCACCGAAACGAGTCCCATCAAGAACGTCTGTGCGACCAGTCCCGCTATGACCTTTCGAAAGTTCGCGACGTCAGGATGGTCAATGACCAGTTGCGCGAGCCACCAGTAGGCGTAGGCGGCCGCAAGCCACGTAAGGGGATTGACGACCTCGATAAAAATGTCGACAACACCAGGCCATCCCCATTGGTGGCCCTGGGCGAGATCCCAAACCGATTCGATCGAGAAGCCGAGCGCGGCGACGAGATAACCAACGACGATTGTTCGCTGCGCTCGAAGTCGCACGATTCTCTCCATCGCCGAACTGTAGTTGGTGAAGTTTTGCACTCGATGTTGGCGCAAAAGGACCTCAGCGCGACAGTCGACTTGCCGGCACCCCGACCACCAACGAGACTTGCACCTCACTACTGTCGCCCAACGCCTCAGCGTCTCGGATCGAGGTCTTGATGGGAACCAGGTATGCGCCGTCCTTGGGGATGAGCGACGTCGACCAACTTGATCGTCCGATCTCCGCACGTACGGGGATCACGCCCCAGCCGTAACTCACGAGCGAGGAGAGCGCGCGTAATTCCTCGCTCTCCTCGTCGGGTACGCGCACGAAATGGAAGGGCGATGGACCTCGCCAATAGAAAATCTCGCCTCTGAATTGAAGTCGCACGAGGGCAGATTAGCAATTCGGACAAATCGAAATGTGGTGGCTTCGCGTCACAAGTGTGACCAATGAGAATCTAAGGTGTCCATGACGTCACCACTCGGGGGGCGCTAATCGTGACGCGAGGACTACACCGTGTGGCTGTTTCGCCCGAATCGAGTCGTGCCCGACCTGGGGAACACGCTGGTGCACCCGACACACTTTCGCGGTGGCATTCGTAGGGGGAACTTCACGTCGGGCGTCAATGACACGTGGCCCCTCGCCCAGCTCGAAGTCTTTTCCAATGGACTACGCATCGGACCCAGTGCTCGTATGCTTCGCCCCTTCATCCCCATCTGGGAAGTCCAGCTCGACGAACTCAGCGAATCACGAGTGATTACGTGCATGGGGAGCAAGGGCATTCGCTTTCGCACGATGGACCCAAACGACTGGATCGTCTTTTGGACGTTTCGACCGAGCGACGTCATCCGATACCTGCAAGAACACAACGTCGACGTCGACGAAAACGTCCTGCGAGTTCCCTTCCGACATCCCGACCGATGACCTGTCTGCTTGAACGAACGCCTAGTCCGTCGAGCACTTCCAGGCTTCGAGTCCCTCGTGGAAGGCGAAATACACGACCGCCAGACTCGCTAGTGGGTCCGCCCACCACCAACTGAACGACGCCGTCAATGCAATGCCCAACAACGTGCTCGCACTGAGCAGGGCGCAGAGCACCGTCTCTTTCGCGTCAAGTGACACGAGACGTGCGAGTGCCGCTTCGCCGCGGCGAGCCAGTTGGGCGGAGGTACGACCTTTCAGGGCGGCGAGGCCCGGCATGAGGACGCACGACGCGCCACAGACAACGAAGCCGAGAATGTTCTCGCTCGCCCTCAGATGGTCACTAAGGGCGTAGATCGCGCTCGCGAGTACGTAACCAACGAGAGCGAAGAAGAGAATTGCGACGAGTCGATGCGAACGGTGTCTCGCTTCGGGCGTCGCTCGGTCTCCGCTCTGCATCGAGCGAAGTTGACTGAGTACGACAGCCGCGCTCAGCACCTCAATGACCGAGTCCGATCCAAAGGAAAGCAGCGCCACCGATGACGCCAAGGCGCCACTGACCAGCGCCGCGAGAGCTTCCGCGACGGCGGCGAGTACCGTGGCGTACTCGAGTACGACGGCGTGCTTCGCACTTGCGTCGGTGCGTACTCGCGTGTCGTCCATCATCGACACCCTAGGCCTGGCACGTGATTGTCGACCTTCCCTACACTTGACACCGTGGCGGAGAGTATCTACGAGGTCGCGGGTGGCGACGACACCTTCCTCCAACTCGCCCACGCGTGGCATGCACGCTGTGTGGAAGACCCCGTCGTGAGCCATGCCTTCTCTCACGGCTTTCACGCCGAACACACCCAACGACTCGCCGCGTACTGGGCCCAGGCGCTCGGTGGTCCGCAGCGCTACAGCAACTCAATGAGCAATGAGTCCGACGTCGTGCGAATGCATTCGGGCAACGGCGAACACCTCGAGATGGACGAGCGAGCAATTGACTGCTTCGCTCAAGCCCTCGACGACGTGGGACTGACACGTGATGCACGTTTGGCATCGTCGCTCATGGCGTATTTCCGATGGTCGACCCAGACGATGGCGTCGTACCCACATTCAAAGGATGATGTTCCCTCGGGTCTCGCCTTCGCCTACTGGTCCTGGGACGGTCCGGTCGCCAGCGACTGAACTGCACGTGGTTGGCAACTCTTCCTCGCCTCACGAGTCCAACATTCATTGAACCCAGATGAGTGCTCAGTCGTGTAACGCCAACCAGTGCTCTTCGGCGGCGCTCAACGCTACCTGCACGCTCTGCAGTTCCTCTGCGAGCTTGGCCTGTTCGCGATAATCGGTGACGCTGAGGATCTTGTCGCCGAGCGTGCGTTTCTTTCGTTCGAGACGGGTCATCTCCTTTTCCGCGTCACGAAGCAGACGTCCACGTGGCGCCGAAGGAGAAGTGGAACGTGCGGAGGACGCAGAATCCAACGACGATGAGTCGCCCCGGTTCGAGCTGGTCCGAAGTATCCACGCGTCGATACCCCCGGGGACCTCTGTTATCGTGCCGTCGGCACGGATCTCGAATAGTCGTTCGGTCGTGCGACTCAGAAATGTCCTGTCGTGGGACACGACGACAACGGTCCCCGACCATTGGCGAAGGAACTCCTCGATGAGTCGGATGGTCTCGAGATCGAGGTCGTTGGTTGGTTCGTCAAGGAACAAGACGTTCGGGCGACGCGCGAGAGCGAGGAGAAGTTGGAGACGTCGTCGCTCGCCGCCGGACAATTCTGACGCCTTGGTCAACGTGAGCGCTCCCGTGAACCAGAATCGCTTCATCAAGGCAACGTCACCGGGTGAACCGGGTTCGCCCGCCGGTCCCGCGACCAGCTCTTGCACACTCAAGTTGAGGTCGAAGCCTTCGTTGCCCTGTTCGAAGTACGACGTCACGACGGTGGGCCCTCGTTTTACGGTCCCGCTCGACGGTGCGAGGCGCTGATCGAGCAGGTCGATCAGGGTGGATTTTCCCGCACCGTTTGGTCCCACGATCCCCACGCGTTCGCCCGGTCCGAGTTCAAGGTTCACGTCGACGAGGACCTTGCGATCATTCGAGTAGGCGAACGAGACATTATGTGCCTTGATGACCGTCGTACCCAGCCGCGGCATCGTCACGTTGAGATCGAGCGTTCCTTCGCGCGCGAGTGCCTCGGGTCGACGCGCCAGCAAGCGCTCCGCAGCATCGATGCGCGCTTGGGGTTTCGTGGAACGAGCCTTCACCCCTCGGCGAAGCCACGCCAATTCCGTGCGTGCGAGGTTACGTCGCACCTGTTCACTCGCCGCCGCTTGCTCCTCGCGCAGGGCTTGCGCCTCGAGTAGTTTCGCGTAGCCTCCCGCGTGCACGAAGACCTTGCCCCGGTCGATTTCGAGCATGCGCGTCGTGACCTGATCGAGAAGGAATCGGTCATGGCTCACGAGCACGACCGCGCCGCGAAAATCCAGTATCTGCTGTTCGAGCCATTGGATGGCGCCAAGGTCAAGATGGTTCGTCGGCTCGTCGAGGACCAGTACGTCAAGGGGAAGCGCGAAGATCCTCGCGAGCGCGACACGTTTCAGTTGCCCTCCCGAGAGGTGTTCGACCTGCGTATCGACTTCGTCGAGCATCCCGAGACGATCAAGTGCGGCGTCGACCTGCCAACCCTCGCCGAGTGCGTCGCGCACGGTCCCGCTGGGTAGCGTCGGCACCTGCTCAAGGAAACCAATCTGAACGCCCTTCGCGCGCCGCAGTGCACCGGCATCGGGTTCTTGGAGACCACTGATCACCCGCAACAACGTCGACTTGCCGGCCCCGTTAATGCCAACGACACCGATGCGATCGCCCGATTGAATCGTCAAGGACAGGTCGTCAAAGAGGGGACGATCAAAGCCCTGCAACGACACGTTCTGAAGATCAATAAGTATTGGCACGAGATACCTAGGTTAATGACGAGGACCCAGCATCCCCACCGGCGCAGCACGTGACGGGGCACCCGTCCTCGCGCCTCGTTGCAACGTTCCTCGATGTTCGTTCCTGGCCGTTGACGATGCCAAGAACTCGCGCACCCGCATCGTAGAATTGACCCGACGTCCGATTCATCAATCGGCCTAGGGAGTATCGTGATCGCAATTTGGCACTGGTTCTTGCAGGTCACCGGCACGGACAATGAAGCGGGTCGTTGGTACGCGTTCTGGAGCGGATTCGGCGCGGACTTCACTGAAGGTGCCGTCTTTTTGAGCATCGTGGCGTTTTATCGTCGTCACAAGTGCCAAAGCTGTTGGCGACCCGCCCTCAAGGGTGGCCTTGGTCGGGTCGAGGGAACGCACTACGAAACATGCCACAAACACACCAACAATAAGGACC